>Ga0209578_10000471_pt1 | contig 50706 bp, 50 predicted proteins | sample tdAd472_FD_187127 | JGI IMG/M metagenome (GOLD analysis project Ga0209578, IMG submission 187127) | Marine sediment microbial communities from the Atlantic coast under amendment with organic carbon and nitrate - tdAd47.2 (SPAdes)... | ecosystem: Environmental > Aquatic > Marine > Coastal >...
TTGAAAAACAGCCGGAACAACCGCTGCTGCGCACCGAATACGCGCGGGTGCTGATCGAAAGCCAACGCGAAGAAGACCTCAAGGAAGCCGTCGAACAGCTTAAATTCAGCCTGTCGCGCGACCGCAGATCGGCGCAGGCGTGGCGGCTCTTGGGGATCGCCTATGGCAAGCAAGGCGATATCGGGCGCAGTTCTCTGGCGCTGGCCGAAGAAGCGTTGTTACGCGGCAACGCAAGCGAAGTCCGCTTCCATGCCGGGCGCGCCGTCGAGATGTTTGCGCGCGGCTCCCCGGAATGGCTGCAGGCGGAAGACATGTTGCTGGCGCTGAAAAACCGGGAGAATTGAGCGTCGTGCCCGGCACCGCGATGACCGGCATCACACAGCGGCGCGCCCGCTTGGCCGTCCCACTGCTGCATTTCGTGCTTTGCGTCTTCTTGCTGGCGGGCTGCTCGGCACCGCGCGATGCCGTACCGCTCGGCGGCACACTCGAGGTTCTGAGCCCCGATCAAACGTTCATCGAAGCGGTCAGTGTCGGCGAATTGCCGCCCGGTTGGGAAATCTCCGGCGACATGCCCGAAGGCGCGCTGTCGATCCATGCCGTCGATGGCTATCGGGCCGTCACCGCGACTCCGGGCGCGACACCTTTTGCCGTGCTCCGCCGCACCAACGCGTCTTTGCTGGCGACACCCTTTCTGAGCTGGGCATGGCATGCGCAGTCTCCGTCAGGCGGCGCGCATCCGGTGCGCATCATCGTCGGACTGGTCGACCGTTCGGCCAAGCCGGATCGCGCCTGGTGGCAGATGGGCGGCGACACCGGCACGACCCGCGTCATCCAGATGGTGTGGAACGAAACCGCGCTTGGTCGCGGCACCGTCATCGGGCCCCGGATCGAGGAAGGAAAGCCGCAAAGTGCCCGCTATATCGCGCGGGGCGGCCCCGAACAGGCCGGCCGCTGGCGGACCGACGCCGTCGATCTGTCGCTGATCCACAGGCAGGTGTGGCCGAACGACAATCCGGCAACGACCGACATTCGCTTTATCGGCATCGCCGTACAGGCGGCGCGCCCGGCCGCCAGTGCGCCATCTCCCTCCATGAGCCTCGCCGCCGTGCGCCTGATGCGCTGAGAATACGCCAGCCGGACATGTCACAAGCGCGTGAAAATCGCTTTCGAGGCGGGGCAAGGCCTTGCCCCGGCGGGCGCGCTCGCCCATCATTCGCCAACCCGGAACCAATGAATGGATGACACGATGTTTCGACGCCTTGCCTTGAACGCCCTTTGTAGCGCCGCGATTGCAGCGATCGCTTTCTCGTCCCCGGCCAAGGCCGATACGGAAACGATGTCCGATGCCCGCAAGGCGGAAATCGAAAAGATCATTCATGACTACATCAACAACAATCCGCAGGTCATTCTGGATGCCGTCCGCAATCATCAGCAGGCACAGGCGGACGCGGAACAAGCGGCGCAACAGGAACGCCTTGTCGAGATGCGCCAGCAACTCGAACATGCCGAGTATTCGCCGGTCGGCGGCAATCCCGACGGCAACGTGACGGTCGTCGAGTTTTTCGACTATCGCTGCGGTTACTGCAAACACGTCCACGATACCGTCATGAATACTGTCGGTGACGACGGCAACGTGCGCCTGGTCTACAAGGAATTTCCAGTCCTCGGTCCGGATTCGGAGATCGCGGCGCGCGCCGCACTGGGCGTGTTTTTCAACAAAGCCGACAAGTATTTCGAATTCAACGACGCGCTGATGCGCGCCAAGGGTGGGCTGAACGAAGCACGCGTTCTGGAGATCGCGGCGTCGATCGGCCTCGACAAGGATGCCGTCAAGAAGCACATGGACGATCCGCGCGTGAACATGGAATTGCGCCACAATATGGCGCTGGCGCAGGCATTGGGCATTCGGGGAACGCCGGCGTTTGTCGTCGACAACACGCTGGTGCCGGGTGCATTGGACCGCGAAACGCTGGAGGAGTTGATCAAGAAAGCGCGCGGAAGCTGATTAAGCTCAGCCGCCTTGCTGGCCGGGAATCTTGAAGACCGGCGCTTCTTGCGCACCGACGGCCTGGATGATCGGCTGCAGCACATATTTGTAGCCGTCCGAGCGTTCGACCAGCAAAAGCATCGACGGACGGCCGGCCTCTTTCGCGGCGGAATAGGCGTCTAGGAACTGCTGTGGCTCCCAGACCGGCTGCTGGTTGATCTGCGCCACCACATCGCCGCGCCGAAGCGTCGTCAATCCGGCGAACATGTCATTGAATACGGATACAACGATTCCCGTCGATCCCCAGCGGATGCCGAGATGCTTGCGCAGTTTCGGCGTCAGCGCGGCAAAGGTGACGCCGAGTTCCGGCTGCGCCGCGAACGCGGATTTGGTGATGCCCCAACCGTTCGGCCATTCCGAAACGGCCATCTTGAGCTTTATCGTCTTGCCGCGCCGGTGAATGTCGATACCGATTTCGTCGCCGGGCTTCAAGCCGCCGGCGATCTGCACCAGACGCTCGAAAGTGTCTATCGGCACGCCCTGCATCGAGGTGATGATATCGCCGCGCGCAATTCCTGCGTTCGACGCCGGCCCATCGACGCTGATGTCGCGCACCAGCACGCCGGTGGAAAATTCGATACCCAGCGCGGCGGCAATTTTCGGCGAATTGCCCTGCACCTGCATGCCAAGGAAACCGCGCTCGGCGGCAGGCGCCCGCTCCACCAGGAACGTAACGAAAAGAAATGTCAGAACAAAGAAAACGCCGAAGGAACGGCGATTCATTGCTGCCTCGAACATGGACGTCGCCTCCCTCGGCGAAGAATACTGCGTATAATCTAACGATTCCAATGATTTGCCACAACAACCATGTGACAACATGGTTAACCGCAGCGTTCATCCTTGGCCGGCAGCACGTCTTGCAGAATCTGATCGACGATCAGGTCGTCGAAAATCAGTTCGAAATGCGTAATCACGCCGTTTTCGAGCAGTCGGAGCGATATCTCGAACTCCGGCGCGGATGCCTGTTCGCCGATCTTGAAAAACGCCATGCGGACCCGCCATGCCTTGCGATCCAGCAGCGCCTTGTCGCCGGAAAGTCCCTCGCCGCCGATGCTGTCGGGCAAGATGAAGGCCGTGACTTTTTGCGGCCCTTCATCGTCGGTGCCGTCGAAGGAATATGTCTCGCCGGTCTTTTTCCCTGATTTGGCAAGCTCCAGAAGCCAGCGCGTGGTCGCGATATAGAACCGCGTGCCGCCCGGCAACGGCATTTCAAACGGGCGCGGCGTGACGAACTCGGCTTCGGCCGTGCCGTCTGCCTTGTGGCGCGCCGTACCGGAAAATTTCTTCGGCTCGCCGTTGGTAACGCTGTTGCTCTCGAAAATATAATCTTTGCCGTCGAGGCTTTCTCGGGCCTTGAACTGCATCTCACGTTCGATCGCCCCGCCCGCGACGGTAAGCATGGTCATCACGATCTGTTCGTTGATCACCCATCCTTGGCATGTCCGCTCAACCACCGACACCGCAGCACCGCTCAGCCCGTTAAAGCGCGAGCTTGGACTGCTCGACGACAGCGTCATATTGTAAATCGCCTGATGCGGCACCATCTCGGCGCAGGCGGTCGCGGCATCGGCGAGTCCCGCAAACACGCAAATACCGAGCAAAGCAATACGAGCCTTCAGGCACGGGCGCCGGTTCATTGAATTCTCCGCCTTGAGTTGACCATGGTTGACCCTGTATCGAGCTTATGAAAAGCACCGAGCCGGTGAAAGGCAAACTTGCCTTCATCCGGGACAGGATATATCCAAAGGCGCTTGAGCAGCGCCGCCGGAAACATCCCGGCGCGCATTCTTGCCGGCACTTATATCTGAAAGGCTGCCCGTGCACGTTCTGTCCATATTCGGCACACGACCGGAAGCGATCAAAATGGCGCCGGTGCTGCACGCGCTCAAGGACGCGGGCGCCGATACCCGGCTGTGCGTCACAGCGCAGCACCGCGGCATGCTCGACCAGGTGCTGGCGCTGTTCGACATCGTACCCGACAGCGACCTCGACCTGATGCAGCCGAACCAGACGCTGGAAGGCTTGACCGCCGCCGTCATCGAAGGCGTCAGCCGTGTCCTCGACGATAGCCGCCCAGACATGGTGCTGGTGCACGGCGACACGACGACGACATTCGCCGCCGCGCTGGCCGCTTTTTACAAACGCATTCCCGTCGGCCATGTCGAAGCGGGTCTCAGAACCGGTGACATCTATGCGCCGTTTCCCGAAGAAGTGAACCGCCGCCTGACCGACGGTATCGCGACGCTGCATTTCGCGCCGACCGAAGGCGGCAAAAAGAACCTGTTGGCCGAAGGCGCCGACCCGTCACGCATTTTCGTCACCGGCAATACCGTCGTCGATGCGCTTTATATGACGCGCGACCGGCTGTCCGCCGACGCCGCGCTCCGCGACGCCGTCTCGACGGCGTATCCCTTTCCCGCCGACGGACGGCGTATGGTGCTGGTTACCGGGCACCGCCGCGAGAATTTCGGCGACGGCTTCCAGAACATCTGCGAGGCGCTGCGTGACCTGGCCGCGCGCGGCGACATCGACATCGTCTATCCGGTGCACCTGAATCCCAACGTGCAAAAGCCGGTGAACGATATCCTCGGCGGCGTCGACAACGTGCATCTTCTGCCGCCCGCCGACTATCCGGCGTTCGTGCATCTGATGGGGAACGCACACATCGTCATCACGGATTCCGGCGGCATCCAGGAAGAAGCGCCGTCGCTCGGCAAGCCGGTGCTGGTGATGCGCGACGTAACCGAACGCCCCGAAGCCGTCGACGCGGGCACGGTCAAGCTGGTCGGCACCGACCGCGCACGCATCGTCGCCGAAGCATCGCAACTGTTGGACAACGCCGCCGCCTATGAGACCATGAGCCGCGCGCACAACCCGTACGGCGACGGACAGGCCGCCAAGCGGATCGCCACGGAGGTCCTCAAACATGGCGTTTGAACATGTCTGTGTTATCGGGCTCGGCTATGTCGGGCTGCCGACCGCCGCCGTGTTGGCCAGCCGCGGCATCCGCGTGACCGGCGTCGACGTCAACGCCAAGACGGTCGACAGCATCAACGCCGGCAAGCCGCACATCATCGAACCGGATCTGGATATGGTCGTACATGGTGCGGTCGCTTCCGGCCAGTTGGCGGCACGCATCGACCCGGTGGCCGCCGATGCCTTCATCATCGCCGTGCCGACACCATTCACCGAAGACCGCATGCCGGACCTCAGTTATCTCGAAGCCGCGACCAAGGCCGTCGCGCCGGTGCTGAAAAAGGGCGACCTTGTGGTCGTCGAATCAACCGTTCCCGTCGGCGCCACGCGTCAGGTCGGCGCGTGGCTGACCGAAGCGCGAGGCGATCTGACATTCCCCGACCCCGACGCACCGGACGCGGCACACGATATCTGCATTGCGCACAGCCCGGAACGGGTTCTGCCGGGCCGCGTGCTTCTTGAACTGGTGCGCAACGACCGCGTCATCGGCGGCCTCGGCGATGATTGCGCCGCGTGCACGAAATCGCTGTACGCCACCGTTGTCGAAGGTGACATGCACCTGACCACGGCAGCCACCGCCGAACTGGTCAAGCTGTCGGAAAATGCATTTCGTGACGTCAACATCGCCTTCGCCAACGAGTTGGCCAACGTTGCCGAGCCGCTCGGCATCAATGTCCGCGATGTGGTGCGTCTCGCCAACTATCACCCGCGCGTCAACATCCTCAACCCCGGCCCCGGTGTCGGCGGCCACTGCATCGCCGTCGATCCGTGGTTCATCGCCGCCTCGGCGCCGGATCGCACCCCACTGATCCAGACCGCGCGGCGCGTCAACGATGCGCGCCCGGCGGCGATTGCCGATCAGGTCGCGGCGCTGGCATCGGTCCGGAACGGTGGCGCCATCGCCTGCCTCGGTCTCAGCTACAAAGCCGATATCGACGACCTCCGCGAAAGCCCGTCCATTCATGTCGTCGAAGAGTTGCGCAAGCGGGTCGCCAATCCGATCCATGTGGTCGAACCGCATATCGACGCGTTGCCAGCCGACCTTGCCGACCTCGACAACGTAACCCTGACGGCGCGCGATGCGGCGCTGGCCGATGCAGCGGCGGTCGTCCTGCTGACGGATCACAAGGCCTTTTCCGCAATCACGCTTGATGCGCTGAGCGGCAAGGATGTCGTCGATACACGTGGGGTGTGGGCGTCCTGAACGTCCGGCCCGGGGGCCGTTCCCGCTATTTCTCGCCTTTTGACGAAGACGCCTTGCGCCGTTCCTCACCGCTGTATTCGGGGTCTTGGCGGCGACGGCGGTCGGGACCGAAATACGTCGGCGTGCGCACGTACTGGCGCGGGTTGTCGAGAATTTCCTTGATCCGCTGATAGATCTTCTTGGCCGATACCGGCTTCGCCAGGAATTCGTTGACGCCGGCATCGCGCGCCGTCACGACACGCGCGACCTCGGTATGGCCGGTCAGCATGATGATCGGTACATAGGCGTTCGGGCTGTCGTCGCTGGTACGGACAAGCTTGGTAAACTCAATACCGTCCATCGGCTGCATGTTCCAGTCGCAGACGACGATATCGGCATCGAAATTACGCAGCGCCTTGAGCGCGGATTCCCCTTCCTCCGCCTCGATGATCTCGCGAACGCCGAGCGATTTCAGAATCATCCTGACCAGAAATCGCATATGCCGGTTATCGTCGACGACGAGAACATTCAGGCGTTCAATATTATACTCGGCCATATATTCAAACTGCCACAGTTTGCGCAGCGCCGCGCGGGCTATATTAGTAAAACGTATTCAATTACTGCCTTGCTCGATTGTGCGTCAAGCGCGCGAGACTTGCACGCCTTAGTGAATCACTTATGCTCGCTGAAAATCCGTACACGAGGGAGGTCGTTTTTAACGATGATACAGCTTTATACCTGGGGAACGCCGAACGGACGAAAAGTGTCCATCATGCTTGAAGAACTGGGTCTCGACTACGAGGCGCACGAGGTCAACATCGGCAAGGGCGAACAGTTCGATCCCGATTTTCTGAAGATCGCTCCGAACAATCGTATTCCGGCGATCGTTGACGAAGACGGCCCGGGCGGCGCGCCGCTGAGCCTGTTCGAGACCGGCGCCATTATGGTCTACCTCGCCGAGAAAACAGGTTCCGAGCTTTATCCCACGGATCCGGTGAAACGCGCCAAGGTCATGCAGTGGCTGATGTGGCAGATGGGCGGTCTTGGCCCGATGGTCGGTCAGGCGCACCATTTCCTGTTCAATCCGAAGGAAGTCGTCCCGTACGGCCAGAAACGCTATCACGACGAAACCAAGCGACTTTACGGCGTCATGGACCGGCAACTGGCGGACAACGAGTACCTGGCCGGCGATGAATATTCGATCGCCGACATTGCCTGCTACCCCTGGATTTCCCGCTTCGAACGTCACCAGGTCGATCTGAACGAGTTTCCCAACGTCAAACGCTGGTTTGAACAACTGTCGGCACGTCCGGCAGTCGAACGCGGTATGGCGGTCCCGTTCCTGAACTGACCGCCATCACTGGGCTGGGACAAAGGCGAACATGAGATGAGTCTTCTTGAACGCGCACCCGTCATGAAAGTCCGCGATGCGCTGACCGGCGCCGGGCTCGAAGATACGGTTATCGAGCTTGCCGACAGCGCACGCACGGCCGAAGCGGCGGCCGCCGCCGTCGACTGCGATCTGGGCGCCATCGTCAAATCGCTGGCGTTCAGCGTCGGTAACCGATTCGTCATGGCGCTCGTCGCCGGCGATCATACCTGCATCGAAGCGAACCTGCCGACGGCACTGAAGCTTCGCGGCAATGTTCGCCGGCCGCAGGCGTCCGAGGTAAAGGGCGTCACCGGTTTCACCATCGGCGGCGTCGCCCCGGTCGGCCTGTCGCATCCGCTGCCGATCGTCATCGATGCGTCGCTGAAACGGTTCGATCATGTTTATGCCGCAGCGGGGCACCCGAACTGCGTCTTCGGAATCTCCTTCAACGATCTTGTGCGCATCACCGGCGGGGTCATTTCCTACACCGTTGCACAGCCGAACGAAGGCGTGGAGCCGTACCGCCCGGCCTTGCGGCGCTCGAAAACGTTTCAGAACGCCGAAGGCTGACGGCACAGCGACACCGGCTATCATGCCGCCCAGGCACCGGTATCGGCGACACGCCGCGCATAGTCCGTGAAATCGTGGGGCACGCGGCCAAGGGCCAGCTCAACCCCGTCGGTGGTGTATTCATTGCGGCCGTCGAGCACCGTCGTGAACAGATAGTTGATCAGCCACACAAGATCTTCGGGCACGCCCTCGTGCGCCAGGGCTTCGGCATAGGCCTCGGCGGGAACCTCGACGAAATCGATCTTGCGCCCGCTGGCGGCGGCGATTTCCGAAACAGCCTCCGCGAAGCTCATCAAACGCGGCCCGGTGACTTCATACAATTGGCCGATATGACGGTCATCGGACAACGCCGCGACAACCACGTCGGCAATGTCGTCGATGTCGATGAACGGTTCGCGCGCCTTGCTTTCGGGAAGCACGACTGTACCTGCCAGCACACCATCCACCATGAAGTTTTCGCTGAAGTTCTGCGCGAACCATGCGGCGCGAACAATCGTCCAGTCAGCCCCGCTCTTCATCAGCATCAATTCGGCGCGCTGTGCTTCTTCCTCGCCGCGGCCGGAAAGTAAAATCAGCCGGCGCACGCCATTGAACAACGCCAGATCCACGAATTGGCGCACCGTATCGACCGCGCCCGGCACCGCCAGGTCCGGCTGGTAGGTCATGTAGACCGCACCGACGCCGCTCAACGCATCTTGCCATGTGGTGCGGTCGTTCCAGTCGAATCGCACCGCTCCGGAACGTGATGCCGACACCACAGGCCGCCCGGCCGACTGCAGCCGCGCAACGACGCGCCGCCCGGTCTTCCCGTTGCCGCCGATCACAAGCACCGGCTTTTGATTTTCGATCTTCATTTTCTTGCTCCTCATTAAGGTGGTTTTCGCTCGTCACTTGACACCGTGTCAATTGACAGGCCGTCAAGTAAGCGTTACTTTACATCATGTCAAGCAATAACGATGAAACCCGGACCCGTATACTGAATGCCGCGTGGACGCTGTTGGAAAGCGCAGGCGGCAACGGCGTGCGGATGAGCGATATCGCCAAAACGGCAGGGATCAGCCGCCAGGCCGTCTATCTGCATTTCCCGACCCGTGCCGAACTGCTGATCGCAACGACACGCCATATCGACGCACTCAAAGGGGTTGATGCCCGCCTTCAGGCAAGCCGCAGCGCGACAAGCGGTCTCGAACGACTCGACGCATTTATCGACGCCTGGGGCAACTACATCCCCGAGATTTACGGCGTCGCCGCGGCGCTGCTGGCGATGCAGGACACGGACGAGGCGGCCCGGCTGGCCTGGGCGGACCGCATGGCGGCTGTGCGCCACGGCTGCAAGGCGGCGGTCACTGCCTTGAAGACGGACGGCAAACTGACCGGCGGGCACAGCACCAACGAGGCCACCGACATCCTCTGGGCATTACTGTCCGTGCAGACATGGGCGCACCTGACGCACGATTGCGGTTGGCCGCAACGACGCTATGTGGCGACGATGAAGGAACTGGCGCGCAAGGCGCTGACCGGCTGAGACGCATTAACGACGACACGTCGTGAGAATCACACTTCCGAAATCGCGGCTTTTGGTGGCGGAAAGGCAAAACCACGACCGGATTAGTGGAAAAACAGGCAACTCCACCAACTTTGCGTGAATTTTACCAATCCTTTATGTGCGATCTAATCACAAAACTTGTTCCCCAATTGCAGGATTTTCCTTGATCTCAACGAAATTGGCAGCATCCTATGATCTCGGAAATGACTGTAGCGTCAAAAAGCTAGAGTCATGCGACCGTAGCTACAGTCTTTCAAAAATGTTTACAGGGAGATACATAATGAAAAGACGTGATTTTCTGAAAAAATCCGCCGTTGCAGGTGTCGGTGCCGCCGCCGCCGCTTCGACCTTCTCGACCCCGGCAATCTCGCAGGGCCTCAAGAAAATGGTCGTGGTCTCGACGTGGCCGCGCGACTTCCCGGGTCTCGGGACCGGCGCACAGCGCGTTGCACAGCGCATCAACGACGCCACCGACGGGCGGATCAGCGTTGAATACTTCGCCGCCGGCGAACGCGTCGGCGCGTTCGACTCGTTTGACGAAGTCGCATCCGGTAACGCACAGGCTTATCACGCTGCCGATTACTACTGGAAAGGCAAGCACCCGGCCTGGGCTTACTTCACCGCCGTTCCGTTCGGCTTTACCTATACCGAAATGAACGCATGGATTCGCTTTGGCGGCGGTCAGGCGCTTTGGGACGAACTGGCGGCCGAATTCGGTCTCAAGTGCGTCATGTCCGGCTCGACCGGTTGTCAGATGGGTGGTTGGTTCCGCAAGGAAATCAACACCGCCGACGACCTCAAGGGTCTCAAAATGCGCATTCCGGGTCTCGGTGGCGACGTCATGGCCAAACTCGGCGCCTCGCCGGTGTCGATCCCGGGCGGTCAGATCTATGAAAACCTCGTTTCCGGCGCCATCGATGCGACCGAGTGGGTCGGCCCGTGGAACGACAGCTTCATGAAGTTCTATGAAGCCGCCAAGTACTACTACTATCCGGGTATGCACGAGCCGGGCTCGATGCTTGCTCTCGGCATGAACAAGAAGTTCTGGGACGGCCTGTCCAAGAACGATCAGGTCATTATCGAATCCGCCGCCGGGCTCGAGAACGACATGATGATGGCCGAGTTCAACATGAAGTCGGGTTCTGCCCTGACCAAGCTCGTCAAGGAACAGGGCGTGCAGTTGCGTCAGTTCTCCGACGAAATCTACGACAGCTTCGGCGAAGCCGCCGAAGAAGTCTTCGCCGGCGTGCGTGCGCATTCCGATCTCGCGAAGCGTGTCGACGCCAGCTTCGTTGCGGCGCGGAAAGACCTGTCCGGCTGGACGAAGATTTCCGACCAAGCCTATCTGGCACAACGGAACCGGGTGCTCGGCGCCTGATTTCGTTGCGTTAAACGAATCGATGATGTGCGGGGCTCCGGTCCCGCACATCTCGTTCGTCGGGAGGATGTTTGCCCCTTAAGATAAAAATATCGCGGGGCAGTAACGATTGGCTTCTGGGGGACAGATGTCACACGGGACGCAGGAAACCGTTACCGCCGCGGTGCAGCAGCATGTAAGCGCTGAATCGCATGGCTTCATCGTCGCAATCACACGGATTTTCGCCCTTACCATGACGTTCTGGGCGTTACTTTTTATCGCCAACAACGTGTTGAATTTCTGGTTCGACTGGCCCGGCACGCTCGGCATTTACGGCGCCATGGGCCTGTTCGGCAACACCGCCGTCGACGGCGGCATTCCACCGCTGGCTTGGGTGCAGTTCGCCAGCTACGCAGGCGCGTTGGCACTGATCGTGATTCTTGTTCTGAAAAGCGCGAACCGCACGATGCATGCGGATTCCGAGGCTCTGGGCGAAATCGCCGGCTATATCATTCGCGCGGCGTTCTGGGCGGTGCTGCTGATCGGCATTGTCGACGGCTTCATTTCCTTCGTCCGCGTCGAAGGCTTTCAAATCAGCGTGTTCGGCGAACAACTCGGTGAAGATCTCGGCCGCCCGAGCTATCGCGGCTATTTCGTTCACTACCCGCTGATGGTCGCGGCACTGGTCATCGCCAAATTCAACCGCAATCTCGGCTTCCACTGGCTGGCCGTGCTGATCGTTGCCGCCGAGCTGCTGATCGTGATCGCGCGTTTCGTATTTTCCTACGAACAGGCCTTCATGGCCGATCTGGTCCGCTTCTGGTACGGCGCACTTTTCCTTTTCGCCAGCCCCTATACCCTGATCAAGGAAGGCCATGTCCGGGTCGATATCCTTTACACCGGCTTCACCCGCCAGGGGAAAGCGCTGGCCAACGCCATCGGTTGCACGTTCCTTGGCATGCCGTTGTGCTGGGTGATTCTGACGATGGGCATGTGGGGCAAGGCCAACACCATCAACGGCCCGCTTCTCAGCTTCGAAGTCACGCAAAGCGGCTACGGGCTTTACATTAAGTACCTGCTCGCGGGCTTCTTGATGATCTTCGCGATCTCCATGCTGGTGCAGTTCATGAGTTACCTGCTCAGCAACGTTGCAACACTGCTGCACGAACCGGGTCATGAACAGGACCTGGAAGAGCACGCAACGGTCTAGAAACAAGGCGGAATACCCGGCATGGAACTGCTATTTCTACTCATCCTGATCGTCATCATGATCTCGGCACTTGGCTCCGGTTTCCCGGTGGCGTTCGCGCTGCCCGGATCGGCCATCGTCACCATCGCGCTGGCGGCGCTTACCGGCTTCGTCTTCGAAGGCAACGTCGCCGCGTATTTCGCGCACGGCGACCCCGGCCAATGGTTGACGGCGGGCGTCACCAACTTCCGCGGGATTTACTGGGAGCCCGAGCGAGACACCCTGATCGCCATTCCGCTGTTCATCTTCATGGGCATCATGCTGGAGCGTTCGAAGATCGCCGAAGACCTGCTCATCACCATGGGCCAGCTGTTCGGCCCGATCCCCGGCGGCATCGGCATCTCAGTGGTCATCGTCGGCGCACTGCTGGCCGCGACGACGGGTATCGTCGGTGCGACCGTCGTCGCCATGGGCCTGATCTCGCTGCCGGTGATGCTGCGCGCCAATTATTCTCATGCACTGGCGACCGGGACCATCGCTGCCTCGGGCACGCTGGGGCAGATCATTCCGCCGTCGATCGTACTCATCATTCTCGCCGACCAGTTGTCGAACGCCACCGACCAGGCGCTGGCAATCCGCACCGCCGACTTCAAGGCAGGCACCGGGCAGTTTTCGCTGCCGTCCGAATTCGGCATCACATCAACCAGCGCCGGGGACATGTTCCTGGGCGCGTTCCTGCCGGGTCTGGTTCTGGTCGGCCTTTATATCCTTTATATTCTGGTGATCGCGTTTCTCCGTCCGAAGATGGCACCGCCGGCGCCGCACCTGGGTGACTATAATCGCCAGTTCTGGCTCAAGGTGGCGCTCGTGCTGGTGCCGCCGCTGGCACTGATTTTCGCCGTGCTCGGCTCGATCATCATGGGTGTCGCGACCGTCAACCAGGCCGGCGCCATCGGCGCCGCCGGTGCACTGATCATGGCGGGTTACCGCCTGTGCGAAGGGAAACTCGGCCAATACCGTCCGGCGATGCTGGCGATCATCTCGTTCGCGGTTCTCGTGTTCGCGGTCAACAGCTACGACATCAACGTCAAGAATATCCAGAGCGACGAGGATGTGCTGGCGATCATCATCGCCAGCATCGGCGCACTGGGCGTCACCGGTTCCATTATCTGGAGTGCAATCCGCGTCAACCGCATCGACAGCACGCTGACCGGGGTCATGATCGAGACTGCGAAAACCACGTCTTTGGTGTTCATCATTCTGCTTGGTGCGGCGATGCTGACGGCATCGTTCCGCGCCTTCGGCGGCGAGGAAATCGTCAAGGACTTCCTGTCCGGCCTGCCGGGCGGCTTCGTCACTAAGTTCGTCGTCGTCATGACGGTGATCTTCGTGCTCGGCTTCTTCCTCGACTTCATCGAAATTGCCGTCGTCGTGGTGCCGATCATCGCCCCGCTGTTGCTTGCCGACCCGACCGCGAACGTCACCGCCGTGTGGCTCGGCGTCATGATCGGCGTCAACATGCAGACCTCGTTCCTGACCCCGCCGTTCGGTTTCGCGCTGTTCTATTTGCGCGGCGTGGCCCCGGCGCAGGTACGGACCATTTCCATGTACAAGGGCGTTATACCGTTCATTTCGCTGCAGCTTCTGGGGCTGGCGATCGTCGGGTTCTATCCGCCGCTGGTGAACTACCTGCCAATGCGCGTCTACCTGTCGGCGGAAACCGCGCCGCCGCCCGCCAACCCGCGGCTGCAGTCCTGTCTGCAGGAATACCTGTTCCCGGTCTATGACGCCCGCAAGGACGAGTTGATGGCGGCGATTGCCGACGCCCGCAAGATGAATACGACGGCGCTGCCGGACAATCTCAAATCGGCGCTGAAGGGTTCCATCGACGCCGCCGAGGCGACCTTCGATCATGTCGCCAAGGTGCGTACGTCGGAGCAGGCACGCCTCGACTTCGTACCGCAATACGTACCGCTGCATTCCGAAGCCCGCGCGATCCGCGTCGAGTTGGAAGCGCACATCCGAGAGATCAAAAAACTCAAGGATGAACTCGACGAACTACGGTTTGTCGAAAATGCCGACCCGCAGGATGCCGAAGACCTGAAGGCGGAAATGGAAATCCTGAACAAGGAAAAGGAAGAACTGGAAAGCCGCACCCCGGAAGGGTGGGAAGAAGCGCGCAAGGCTTATCAGACCCTTGAAAAGGCCGCCAAGAAGGCTGAACGCATGTACCAGCGCAACGTTGACACCGCCTATGAGCAATTGCCGAAAATCCGCGAGATCCTCGAAGGCGTAGATCAACTCGTGCCGCTCAAGGATGAAATCGCCGCGCTCAAGGACGTGATCCAGTCCAAGCCGCCGGAAGAAGCGATGGAAATCATCAAGGGCGTCGAATCGAAGATCGGCGCCATCCAGGGTGCCAGCAAGGTGAAATCGCCGGTGTCCAAGGCACGCCGCAAGCTGCGGGGCGACAGCCCGGATCCGGCAGCGGCGCTGGCTGAACTGGAAAAGGCGTTCCCCGCCTTCGACAAGGAAGTCGCATGGCGTACTCAGGCCAAGGCTGACATGCTGGACGATCTTAATAAATATGATGCCGCAATCGCCGATACCATCGGTGTCCGGCTGCAGGACCGTCTGACGCCGGAACAAGCCAAGGACATGGCGTCTTGCCTGTCCGTCCACCGCGATATTTCTCTTAGCTTCTAACCGCAACCGCGCGCCCCGCCATTCATTTTGAACGGGCGCGCGGACGCGTCCGAAAGGTACATCATGAGTGGGATTGCGATCGCCGGACTGTGGATGGTGGGGGCGCTGTTTTCGTTCCTGTCGATGGCGATTGCCGGACGTGAACTGTCGGCCGAGTTGAACACCTTCCAGATCCTTTTCTTCCGTAGCGCCATCGGCCTCGCGATCATTGCCGCCGTGCTCAGCCGTTTCGGGTGGCACCAGGCCAAAACGGCGCATTGGAAGCTGCATCTGCTGCGCAACAGCGCGCACTACGTCGGCCAGTTCGGCTGGTTCTTCGCGATCTCGGTCATCCCACTGGCTCAGGTTTTCGCCATCGAGTTCACAATTCCGATCTGGACCGCCGTGCTGGCGCCCTTTCTGTTGTCGGAACGCCTGACGCCGATGCGTGGCCTGGTCATCGCAATCGGGTTTGGCGGCATACTGATCATCCTTCGGCCCGGCATGGTGCCGCTGGAAATCGGCGCTGCCAGCGCGTTGATCGCGGCCATCGGCTATGCCCTGTCGCACACACTGACCAAGAAAATCACCCGCACCGATACCCCGCTGGCGGTCATTTTCTATATGACTGTGATGCAGTTGCCGATGGGCGCCGTGCCGTCCCTGCTCGACTGGACGACGCCGAGTGCCGCCATGCTGCCATGGCTGGCGGTCGTCGGTGCGACGGCGCTAAGCGCGCACTATTGCATGGCACGCGCCTTTGCCCATGCCGACGCCATGGTCGTGGTGCCTATGGACTTCATGCGATTGCCGATGGTGGCGATGCTGGGCCTGTTTTTCTATGGCGAAGCGCTCGACCCATGGGTGCTGGCCGGTGCCGCCGTGATCTTCGCGGCAATCTTCATCAATATCATGTCTGAGCGAAAACCCCGATGAGCGCCCGCTGCGAGCGTCTCAGTGCATCCGGGCTTCGCGTTTCAATTCTGACGGGCTGATGCCGTACTGGCGTTGAAAGGCGCGGGTCAGCGCCTCGGGACTGGTATAGCCATACCGCCGTGCCACAGCCTGGACCCGCCCGCCCCGGTCCAGATCCTGGCGCGCCAGCGTCATGCGCCAGTGGCGCAGATAGGATTGCGGTGTGCGGTCGACCAGCTCTCTGAACACATCGCAAAAGCGGCTGAGCGACATGCCGGCAATTTGCGCCAGATCGTCGTTACGCCAGGCGCGTCCGGGATCATCGTGCATGGCGACGATGGCACGGCTGATCTTCGGATTGGCAAGCCCGGCAATCAATCCCGGCTCGGTGGTGCCACGCTCGATCTGCGAGCGCAGCACGCGGATCACCAGAACCTCCGCCAGCCGGCTCAGGGCGGACCCCGATCCGCAGCGCGCGGCCGCCGCCTCGGCCAGAAAGACCTGCAGCAACTGCACCGTTTCCGCATCATCGACCGGCAGCGCCAGGGTCGACGGCAGCGACGCGAGCAATGGATTGGCCGCACCGCCCCAATCCACATCCGCTTCCAGCAGAACCGTTTCACCGACGGGTTGCGCGACCGCGCGGCCGGTCGGCGAAAACACCACACGCGTCGGCGTGCCGTTACCGTCGACACCGAGCACCCGCATGTTGCCCTGCCCCGCTTCGCAAAGCGTAACCCGGAGCGTAAACCGCTGGATCAGGGCTGATAGACGATCGAAACGCATAATCAGGTGTCCAGATCAGATATTTAATAATTTCCGGACTCTATCACCTGATATTCATTGCGGCAATTCACATTCCCACTTCATATCGAACGGAGAACCAAATGCTCATCCCCCGCCAGAAAGTCCCCGAATTGACGCTGCAAACGCTGGATCACGGCAAATTCGACGTCATGAATGACGGCTCCGAACGCGGCACGGTCATTTGCTTCTACCGTGGTCTGCATTGCCCGATCTGTGCGAACTACCTGACCGAACTTGAAAAACGGACACCGGAATTCGCAGATCGTGGCGTCAAGACCATCGCCATCAGCACCGACGGTGAAGAACGCACCCGCGACATGCAGACCAAGATCGGCGCCGAGGCATTGCGGTTCGGCTTCGACCTGCCGCTCGCTACGGCCCGGAACTGGGGGCTTTATATTTCGTCCGGGCGCGGCAAGACGTCCATCGGCATTGAAGAGCCGGAATTGTTCGCCGAGCCGGGCCTTTTCATGGTAACGCCGGACGCCACGCTTTATTACGGCTCGGTCCAGACCATGCCGTTCGTACGCCCGCATTTTTCGGAGCTGGTTGCCGCGCTTGATTTCGCCATCGAGAGAAATTACCCGGCGCGCGGCGAGTATACCGCCGCCGTCTAAGCCCGACGTCAACGGTGTCGCGACACAAAACGCCCTGTCTTTGACCTTCGGGTTAAGAATCCACCGATTCTGCGCCCGAAGGTTAAAATTTTCTGTCTAATTTCAACCAAGTGATAGCGGTCACAGCGTCGCACCATGACTCACACTATCAATTACATATTAGGTAGGTCGTTGAACCTTCCTATTTGACCACACAAGCTTAAACGCACCCGCGCTGGCCGTTTTGCCAGCGCTTGGTCTTGATAGTCTGAGAGCCGAGACGGAAATGCAGAATGTCCTGCTGATCGATGACGATGCTTTTACCCGTGGCGTGGTGCGTCGCATGCTCGAAAATCTTGAATGCACGGTGACCGAGGCCGAGGATGGACGTATCGCATCCACGAAGCTGGACGCGGACGACTTTGATCTCGTTGTCACCGACATATTCATGCCAAACCAGGACGGGATCGAGACGATCCGGAAAATTCGCCGTTCGCATAACGATGTCTGCATACTGGCGATTTCAAGCGATGAGTATAGTTATCGGATCAATTACCTGAAAATGGCAGAACGGATCGGCGCCAACTTCGCACTGAAAAAACCGATCCAGGTGGAACAACTCGCAAACATCCTCCGAAGCATCAGAGAAACTGTCTAAACTCATTTCTCGAATAAAATCGGCACGATACGTTGCGCGTCCATCGGCGGGCGGTTCAGATCGTCCGGTTTCGGGCGCTTGCCGAGCGGCGGCGCTTTGGGGATAACGTCCTTGTAATCGAACTGCGACAGCAAGTGCGCGATACAATTCAGCCGCGCGCTTTTCTTGTGGTCCGACGGCACCACCCACCAAGGACTTTCATCGACATCGGTGTGTTCGAACATCACGTCCTTGGCCGCCGAATACTCGTTCCACATGGTGCGCGCCTTCAAGTCCATCGGACTCAATTTCCAATGTTTCGTCGGGTCTTTATGGCGTGCCTGGAAGCGGTTTTCCTGCTCCTCCGCAGAAACCGAAAACCAATATTTGATCAGACGGATGCCCGAGCGCATCAACATGTTTTCGAATTGCGGCGCCTCGCGCAGAAACTCCCAGTATTCGTCCTCGCTGCAAAACCCCATGACCCGTTCCACGCCGGCGCGGTTATACCAGGAGCGGTCGAACAGCACCATTTCGCCCGCCGCCGGCAAGCGGGCGACGTAGCGCTGGAAATACCATTCCGTGCGTTCGCGTTCGTTCGGTTTACCGAGTGCCTCAATCCGTACGACACGCGGATTGGTATGCTCGGTGATCCGCTTGATGGTGCCGCCCTTGCCGGCGCCGTCGCGCCCCTCGAACAGAACCGCAACCTTCAGGCCTTCAAGCTTCACCCATTCCTGGAGCTTGATCAGTTCAACCTGTAAGCGACTTAATTCCTCGTCGTAGCGTTTCCCGGAAAGCTTGATCGGAGATGTCTTGGGAACGGATTTCGCCGCTTTCTTCAGTTCCTTCGACGCTTTCGCGGTATGCTTCGCTTTTCCGGCAGACATGTGCGCTCTCCTCGTTTCTGCTCAATCGTGCGCCACGGCGGCAATCCCGATCAAGCAAGATCGCACTTGTGCTATACACATTGAAGCGGCGTATTTACTGCAAAGCGCATCGCGCATACCGTGGCGTAGATGAATGCAAGGTAAAACGAGAGAGGAGAACATGCGTAAACCGATCTCAGAACTCACGCATCGCGGCTTCCACCTGGCGGCGGCGTTTCTCGTCGCGGCGGCGTTCACTTTCGCGCCGGCAAAGGCATCGGCCGACATGCAAAAACCCGCCGGAAAGGTCATTCTGAGCGTCGACGGTGCGATTGCCGAAAAGAACAATGGCACGGACGCAGTTTTCGACCGGGATATGCTGCGCGCACTCGGCATGCACTCGCTTACCACCTCAAACCCGTTCGAGACAGGCGTGCAGCACTTCGAGGGTGTGCTGTTGAGCGATCTCCTCGCGCGTGTCGGCGCGTCCGGAAAGACGATCGTCGCGCATGCGCTCGACGGGTACGCCGTTGAAATTCCGATCTCGGACGCCAAACGCTATCCGGTTCTTCTGGCGATGGTCCGGAACGGCAAGGAAATGACGGTGCGCAATAAAGGCCCGCTTTGGATCGTATATCCGGTGGATCAATTCGACGAGTTGAAGACGGAAACCTACAGTACCCGTAGCATCTGGCAGTTGACCCGCCTGACGATCGAAGAATGACCCCCTCCTAAAAACCAAAGGTCCATGGTTTGGTGCGCAATATCTTGAACAAACGGCTCCCGGTTATTTTCAGCGCACTGGCCGCGATATTTCTGGCCCTCAGTATCGTGTCGGGGATCGCCTCGCAAACGGCATTACGCCACCTGTCGAGCACCAACTACGACAATAGCGGCCTCGCCGCGGTGCAGATCCGGTTGCACTACAGTCTGCTCCTGGCGGAGCTTGGCAATCTCGAAGCGAAGCGCCCGGGCGCCGCCGTCGCCGAAGCCTCGCTGCAATTCGATATTCTTTATGACCGTGTGCGGAGTCTGCCGACCCGCCCGCCCTATAACGAAGTTCTGACGGCGCAGGACCTGCAACAGATCGAGCGGATATTTTCCAAGATCGATGACGAGGCGACGCGCTTCGACGCCGCCGTAACCGAGGGTGCGCAAAGCCTCATGGGTGTGAGCGAACGGCTGACGTCCATTCGCGATGACGTCAATCTTCTGGCCGGCCGGATCGTTCAGCTTATGCGCGTTTACCGCGATGCGCGCCGAAACGACATTATTCACGCCACACGGTTTCTGATTTTCTCGACCATCGGGCTTGTGCTCAACGGCGCTGTGTTCGCATTTCTTCTTTGGCGCAGCCAGTTCCGGTTGCAACGCCAGAATCAGACGCTGACGAACGTGACCGACCAATTGCGAAGCGCCAACCGCACTAAATCGGAATTCCTTGCATCCATCAGCCACGAATTGCGTACGCCGTTGAACGCCATCATCGGTTTTTCCGACATGATCAATCGTCAGGTAATGGGGCCGCTCGGCGATAAAAAGTATCTTGAGTATTCCAACGACATCAAACTATCCGGCACGCACCTGCTCAATCTGATCAACGATATTCTCGATCTGTCGAAGATCGAAGCCGGCGAATTTCGCATTCAGCCGGAATTCTTCGCGCTGACGCCGCTGATTCATGAGGCCGTGCGCATCGCCGACATGCGCGCAGACCGCGCCGTTACGCGCTTCAACGTCAATGTCGCCGACGGGCTCGATACCCTGTACGCCGATCCGCGCAGCGTGCGACAGGTCCTGATCAACCTGCTATCGAATGCCGACAAGTACTCTCCGAGCGACGCGCCCATCGATATCGTCGCGCAACGTGACGACGGCGGCGGTGTCCACATTATGGTCATCGACCGGGGCATCGGAATCCCCAAGCACGATCTGGAACTGGTGCTGGAGCCGTTCGGCCAATCGCGCCAGAACAGCGACCAGACGCACGAAGGCACGGGGCTGGGGCTTGCATTGTCGAAACAATTCATGGAACTGAACGGCGGGAGCCTGTCGTTGGAAAGCGAGCCTGGCGTCGGCACGACGGTGCACTTGCGGTTCCCGAACCGCATCGACACAGGCGATCACTCGTAAGTGGCGCGGAGCTTGTCGGTGAAGGTTTTTAAAAGCAACGCCAGCACCTTGTCGGAATTTTTCAGCCGCTTTTTATATTCGTCGCGCGTCAGCACCATGGCTTCGCCATCCTCGCGCGCTGTCGCGGTTACCGAATGCGGCGCATCGTCGATCAGCGACATTTCTCCGACGATGTTGCCTTCCTTGATGGTCGCGACATGCTTTTCCCAGCCGCCCTTTGTGGCACGGGTGATGGTGACGCTCCCCTTCTTGATGATGAACGCCTTGGTGCCCTGTTGCCCTTCGGCGAACAGCACTTCTCCCTCCATGAACGTATATTTTTCCATCCGAACCACCCAATTTTAATGCCCCGGAGATATCCTTCTGGTTCCGCACCGCTCTGACAACAAAAGAGTTTTATCCGTGGCCACGAGAGCCGCCGACGCTCAAAGACCGAACCAAACGAAATTTATTGGAAAATGGCGGAGGGGAAGGGATTCGAACCCTCGATACAGTTTCCCGTATACTGGTTTAGCAAACCAGCGCCTTCAGCCACTCGGCCACCCCTCCGTACGGGTCCGGAAACGCGCCCAGAACAATCCGGCGGCGCCCCGATAAGACGGCGGGAATGTACGGGCTTGACCGCCCAGCGTCAACCGCGCTGAACGCTATGAAATCGCCTGACTGCGCCCTTGCCGCACCGGCGCGGCGGCGACATCATGGGAACAACAATTTCCGCCCCGGAGAACCCGTTTGTCTCAGCCGACCAGCCCACCCCCTGCCCCGTCACCCGGGCCCGCCCCCGCGCCCGGGACACATATGCCCCGGCTCGCCGTCGGGCTTTTGATGGCGCTCGGCACGCTCGGGCAGCTCGCATTGAACATCGTCTTGCCGTCATTGCCGGCAATCGGCGTCGAATTGGATGTACCGGCGGGCGGTGAACGATTGGTGCTGTCGGTTTTTCTGATCGGATTTGCCAGCGGGCAGCTGCTGGTCGGCCCGCTTTCCGACCGTTTCGGCCGCCGGCGAATCCTGATACCCGGGTTGGCGCTATATGCGATTCTGGGCGGCGCCGCGGCGCTTTCCGCAACCATCGAAATGCTGCTGACGGCGCGGCTGTTCCAGGGGCTTGGCGCCGCCGCCGGATTCGTCATCGCCCGCGCCATTGCCCGAGACGCATTCCAAGGCGCGGCACTGGTGCGGATATTCGGCCTGCTGACGCTGACGATGGGGATCGTGCCCGGGATCGCACCGATCATCGGCGGTTACGTTCAGGAATACGCCGGCTGGGAAGCCAATATGGCGATCACCACCGTCATGGGCGCGGTCATGCTGGTGGCGTGCTTCTTCGCCATGCCGGAAACCGGCTCACCGTCACCGGAAGACATTTCCGCGCCGAAAGTCGTGTTGAATTACATCCGAATTTTCAAGGACCCGACATACCGCCGCTTCGCCGTCACCAACGCGCTGGCGCTGGGATCGCTGTATGCGTTTCACGCCGGCGGTCCGGAACTGATGATCCGCCAATTGGGACTGTCCCCGTCATCATTTGGCTTTCTGGCGTTCCTGCATTCCGGCGCATACATGCTCGGCGCGGCGACCGTGGCGCGGTACAGCGACCGGCTCAAGGAACCGTCACGGGTCATCACGTTCAGCGCGCTCGTCATGTGCGGATCGGCTGTCGCCATGCTGGCGCTCAGCCTTTCCGGGTACGCTACCGTTGCGTCAATCATGACCTTCATGGTCATCTTCGGTTACGCGATGGGGGTCATTCTGCCGCTCGGTGTTGCCGGTGCGCTGAGCCCGTTCAAATCGTCGGCCGGCACGGCAACGGCGTTGCTGGGGGCGCTGCAGATGTCGGCCGGGGCCGGTGCCAGCGCTCTTGTCGCCGCCTTCCCGGATATTCCCGGCATCGCATTCTCAGTCGTTATGATCGTCATGACGATCGGCGCCGCCCTGAACGCCCGGCGCAAACCCACCGAAGCCTCTATGCAGGAGAGATAACATGACGGAAACCCTTCGCGACCTGATTGACGCCCGCTTTGCCGAAGATACCGGCATCGGCGCGGACCGCCCTGCCGAAGGCACCCAGGCACTGCAGCTTCGCCATCGCTCGCGGCGTCGATATAGCGAAGCCCCGGTCCCCCAGGAAACGCTTGATATCCTTTATGCGTGTGCGCTATCGGCACCGGCGAAATCGGACCTGCAACAGGTTGCGATCATTCAGTTCGACGACGACGAAAAGCGCGAACGGGTAACCGATCTTTTCCCATCCATGCCGTGGATCAAACAGGCCCCGGTGTTTCTGCTGTTCTGCGGCGATGGCCGGCGCATCCGCCGCGTGTGCGAATTGCGCGGCACGGACTTTGCCCATGAACCGCTGGATGCTTTTCTGAATGCCGCCGCCGATGCCGCCATCGTCATGCAGAATTTCATCATCGCCGCCGAGGCCGAAGGACTTGGCTGCTGTCCGATCAGCGCCGCGCGCGAAGTCACTAACGAGATCGTTTCGCTGGCGAACCTGCCCGACGGGGTGTTTCCGTTCGCTGGATTGTGCGTCGGGCACCCGGCCGACGATCCGGCGATCAGCGTCCGCCTGCCGATGCGCCTGACGGTGCACAAGGACAGCTATGACGACACCGGCCTGGCCGACGAAGTCGAGAGCTATGACCGGCGCCGCGCCCGCACCAACCCGTACCGCAATCAACGCAACGCCGACCGTTACGGCACCAAGGACGACTATGGCTGGTCGGACGACAAGGCACGTCAAACGGCCACGGCCGAAAGGCTTGCTTTCGCGGCATATGTGCGCCGCAGCGGCTTCGACATATAATGTACCAATAAACGTAATATCTACAAATTACGACTTTTCATATCTTTCCCGATAAAGTAGCTTTTATTAGAAAAATACTCTAAAAGGTGCCCGCTAATGGCACCCGTGACGTAAAGACTCCGACTGGGAAGGAGAACTTACATGGGAAATTTTGATAGCTATGCCATGCCCGCACCGCATGCACGTCCCGTGCGCTCGGTACTGCGCCACGATGTCGGGCCGAATGCCCACAATGCCCCCGAAGACCTGCGCATTATCGCCCGCATGCTGGCCAGTGCCGGTCTGTTGGACGAGAACGTTTCGCCCGCCCTCACCCGCAGCGTGATCTTTCGTGCCATTCGCCATGCCCGCAAGACGCTGGACGTTCCGGACCCACGTCCAGGCACCGATAGCGCCACGGGCATCGTGTCGCCCGGCGACGAAACAGAACGCGCGGTGCGCCGGGCATTGGCACTTGGCCGCCTGCCGCTATCGCACCGGACAATCAGCGCAAGCCAGTCTCCCAAGGGCACGCGGTCGGTGATCGACGGCGGCATGGCGCGCGCCCGGGCGAAACTTGAACACCCCGAAGCCGAGGCGACGGACGGCTCGGCGCATCGCCGCGCCCTGTTACCGGTGATCGACAGCGAAACCTTTCAATCGAACCGGCGGCTCTGCGATGCGTTGCTTGCCAACGGGCATATTCCCGGCATCGAAATCGTCATCGCGCAGGCGATCCGCGACGGCGGCAAGAAAGGTTACAGTGACGTTCGGGATTTTTTTCGTGCCATGAAAAGCCGCTCGCCGGAAACCGGCTATGATATGTACGAACGCGTCGTTTCCTGCCTGGACGGCAAAGCGCGGCGACGTTTCCGAAAACTCTATTTCAACGACCCGCCCCGCGAAGGAGATTTCGTCTAAGGCGTCGAACCGGCGTCAGTTGACCAGATGTTCCTTGATCGCCGCGTTGCGGACCGACTTGCGGACTTTTTCGAACGCCCGCACCTCGATCTGCCGCACCCGTTCGCGGCTGATGCCGTAAACGTCGCTTAGATCCTGCAGCGTCATCGGCTCGTCCTTGAGCCGCCGTTCGGTCAGGATGTGACGCTCGCGATCGGTCAGGCAGCGCATCGCGCCGCTCAGCATTTCATGGCGGTTCTTGCTTTCCTGACGTTCGGCGACGATGGTTTCCTGATCGATACCGTCATCTTCGAGCCAGTCGATCCACTCACCTTCGCTATCGTCACGCAGCGGCGCGTTCAGCGAATGATCCGGGCCGGCAAGGCGGCGGTTCATGTTGGTCACTTCCTGTTCGGACACCTTGAGCCGCGTCGCGACAATCGTCGTGTGTTCCGGCGTCAGATCGCCGTCATGGATGGCCTGCAACTCACTCTTGATACGGCGCAGATTGAAGAACAGCTTCTTCTGCGCCGCCGTGGTACCCATTTTCACCAGCGACCACGAATGCAGGATATATTCCTGCATCGACGCACGGATCCACCACATGGCATAGGTCGCGAGCCGGAATCCCTTGTCCGGGTCGAAGCGTTTGACGGCCTGCATCATGCCGACATTGCCTTCGGAGATCAGCTCGCCGACCGGCAGACCGTAACCGCGATAGCCCATGGCAATCTTGGCGACCAGGCGCAGGTGGCTGTTGACCAGTTGATGCGCAGCATCGTCATCGGCGTGGTCGCGCCAGCGCTCGGCAAGCGCGATTTCATCTTCGTGCGTCAACATTGGATAACGTCGAATAACCTGAAGATAGCGCGACAGATTCTCCTCAGGGGTCGGATTGAAGTCTTTGGCGAGTGTGCCCATTGTCCCTGTCTTCCCTAAGCTGCACCGCCGGACAGGAAGCGTCACGGCGATGCCTGACGTTCGATATTCCGTTGCGATGTTTCCGATATTATGCCCGAGCTTTTTGCTCGGGTATATTTTTTATAATTTTTCTAAACTATCTATCAATTCATTGATGTTATTAGATAGTTTTATCTCAAACTTGAGCTTTTCTTGTGTGACCGGATGCGTGAAGCCAAGTTGATACGCATGCAGCGCCTGATGATTGTACGCGCCCGCCTTGCCATGGATCACAATCTCCCGATCTTTGCGGCCGCTCCCTCTTGTATGATACAGCGGATCACCCACCAGCGGATGACCCATTGATGACATTTGAACACGGATTTGGTGGGTGCGTCCTGTGAATAAATGGCAATCCATTAGTGCCGCAACGGCACCAACGGGTCGGATTACCCGGTAATCCGTGACCGCATGTTTGCCTCCGGCTGCAACGACCGCCATCCGCTTGCGGTTCTTCGAATCGCGTCCGATGCGGTTTTCGATGCGCCCGGCGCGCGGGTTCGGCATGCCCCAGACCACCGCCATGTAGGCGCGGTCAATGCTATGCACTTGAAATTGCTCAACAAGTCCCCGGTGCGCGACATCGCTCTTGGCACAAACCATGACGCCCGATGTGTCCTTGTCGAGCCGGTGGACAATGCCCGGGCGGGTCACGCCGCCAATACCCGACAAGCTTCCTCGGCAATGATGTAAAAGTGCGTTCACCAATGTCCCTGTCGCGTGACCGGGCGCCGGGTGCACGACCAGCCCCGCCGGCTTGACCAGCACGATCAGGTGATCGTCCTCGAACAGCACCTCGAGCGGGATGTCTTCGGCCTGGGGCCGCGCCGGGGCCGGTGCCGGAACATGCAGAACATACGTCTCGCCGGCCCGCACCTTGCGTGACATGTCATCGGCGACGCCGTCCGGCCCGATGACGCATCCGGTGTTGATCAACGCCTGCACACGGGTCCGCGACATGTTTTCGGCATGCGCCGCCAGCCACTTGTCGAGCCGTTCACCGACCGCGGCGGCATCGACGGTCAGGATCACGTGATCGGATTCACTCATTCTTCATGGGCCGAGCCTGTGCTTTCGCTATCGAGTTACTTCTTGGTCGATGCGTGCAATCTCGTCTGATAAGGCTTCAAAAACCGCTTCGATGCCCCATTCGTTGAGATGGTAGTCTATTTTTCGGTCAGCCGACACATTTGCCCGCTCTGCAGCGCGCCGCAAGACCGGTGTCATATCCAGAACAGAAACATCCTCGTCATCGAGTTGCCTGAAAATCCGCAGTCGCCGCTCTGCCATTGCCGCCTGGAAGGCGTCGGCTTCAGCGCGAAAATTCACTAAATTCTTATCATAAATCTCGATGCCGCCGGGCATCATCATATAGATAATTCGCTGAGCACCCTGTCGGCGCGCCATTTCAGCGACTTCTCTAAGGGAATCAATAAAAGACTCCCAAACTGGCTCGCCCGGAGGCCAGTCGTCTAAACTACTCAGACGCGCGCGCGGAAACTCGAACCTGTCGTTGTCGAGATCTACATAGACCATCTGTTTCTTCTGTTCGTTCGAAATTTTCGGCACATGCCGCTTGTCCCAATACACATCCTTCAGATACAGCACGAGGTTGCGTGCCAACCCAATTGCCCACGACGACGCGATTCCATTCGGTGTCGACCGGGCCCCAAGATATGCACGATAGTCACCACCCTCTTCTTCCACTTCATCGAACGTCTTGGTATTTGAGATATCGTTGACCATGCAAATGCCGACAACCACATACCTGACCGAAACGTTGTTGGCCGCCACCAACTCTTCGAAGACCAACGGATAGTGAGGGGCGCCGTATCCGCCCATGCCGAAATTAAAGGCGCTCCAGCCCCGTTCCCTGAACATGTGACCGAGATCCACGGAGCTCTGATCCGCAATCGTCACTGAATCTCCAAGCAGAATAACATCGGCATTCTGCCCCTTTTTCATGTCGATCGAGTTTCGATAACCGTATTTGTCGATGATCAAATAGGGCTTCGCCGGGATTTTTCTGTACGGCGGGTAAAAATACCTGAGCCCACTTCCCTGAATCGTGCCCTCGGTGAAGTTGCCGGTCTCACGCGCCCACTCCCGCCGGACATTCTCCGGCAGGTGCGGCACGACAAACGCAGGAGCTTTCTCAATCCAGCCGCGCATGGATATCTCAACGGTTGCCAACGCGGCGAAGACCGAAACGGCCACGCATACGTTGAGAACCGCCAGACGGTGTCGAAAAGCACTAAATCCCGCATAGAGCGTTGCCGCCACAAGCACGGCAATCAGGATCAAGCGCGAAACACTGTAACTTAGGAATACCGGATTTTCTGAAGTGTGAGACAAAGCCATGATTGAGGCCCAGCCAAAGAAAATGGCCATCCCCCCATTCAGTATTGCTAACATCCTCAAACGTCCAATTCAGGCACTGTTATGCACGGCGAAATAAATTTTACCAACATACGCACAAATTGGCCAATCCCTTGACAACGAAAGCCCCGCCGCCGATGAAGAGCAAATAGCGTCCCTCGGAAATGGCCGGACAGAAACATGCAGGCACTGAAATTCATCGTTATCGGCATGGGTGCCCTGATCGTTCTCGCGGTCGGGCTGATCGGCTTCGGGTTATACAAGAAATCGGTCGATCCCGGCTGGAAGCTGTTCGGTAATCGCCCCGACGCGCCGGCGACGGCAAGCGCGGCCGTGCCCGCGCCCACCGCATTCGATACGCTTAAGCTGGGCCTGGCGGACGGCTGCGCCATTACCGATGTCCGCCCGGACGGACCGCGCGCTTATCTTTTGCTCGGCCCGGCCCCGGTCTGTGAGGGCGTGATTGTCGTCGACACCCAAAACGGGCGCATTCTCGGGCGCATCGATCCGAGATGAGCATCCGCCTCGGCGACGACCTCGCCCGGCGCATCCGCGCCCACGCGGAACGGTCTTATCCGCACGAGGCATGCGGACTACTTTCCGGTTTTCACGACAAAGACGGCACGGTAACGATCACCGGCGTGCATGAAAGCGCGAACGTCACAGCCCGCGACCCCGCAAAAGGTTTCGAAGTCGATCCGAAGCTCCGCTTCGATCTGATGCGCGCGCTCGAAGCGCAAAACGACGGTACCGGGATTATCGGCCACTACCATTCGCACCCCGACCACCCGGCCGAGCCGTCGGCGACGGATTTATCGATGGTCTACGAGGTCGACTTCATCTGGCTGATCTGCGGCGTCACCAAGGACGGCGCAACCGATCTGAACGCTTTCAAGCCGCGAGACGACCGGCGCGGTTTTGTCCCACTGAGCGTCGTATAATCACCCCGCCAACCCCTTCGGCGTGAAAGCCGAGCCGTCGTACATGGTGGTGGTGATCATCTCGAGAGCGCGGCGCTGTTGCTCCAGGTTATCCGCTGTCGCCTCGCCTACCGGCGGTGTTTCCAGGTCGAAATGCCCAAAATCATCGCGCCCGCGCACCAGCATCGCACTATCGCGTGGCCCCTCTTTCTCGGCGCGCGTCGGCAGATAGTCGAGCAATAGCCCGACACGCCGCTCCCCGGATGTGTTGGGGCCGGACGCGTGAATGATCCGGTGATCGAACAAACAGGCCTCCCCCGGTTTCAACACCGCCTCGACCGCGCCTGTGTCATCGAAGTCCTCGGTGATGTACTGGGCACGCGACAGGATACTGTCGGCGCTGTCACCCTCGGCGTGCTGCAACAGCCTGCGCCGATGCGAGCCGGGAATGACCTTGAGGCACCCGTGCGCCGCACTCGCCGCCGAGACCGCCAGCCAGGCGATCACCAGGAACGGTTTCAGCTTGATGTACATGCTGTCCTGGTGCCAGGCGGCGTGTGCCTTGCCGTCCGGCTTCTTGAAGCGGAACGTGGCGTTCCAGTTGAGGATATCCGGTCCGACTAGGTCTTCGATGATATCCAGAATCTGATCGCGCCGCGCCAGGCCGTCGATCCAGTCGAGCAGCAAATTCGCCTTGAAATCGAGCTTGCCGACCAGTTCCGGATACGTTTGCTCGAACGTTTCCAGCCGCGCCAGATACCCGCGCGCCTCGTCTTCGTCAAGAAACCGCACCGGCGACAAAAACCCGTCGTCGCGAAATTGTCTGATCTGCTTGTCGCTCAGCGCCTTGCCCATAACGGCCTCCTTGTTTCCAGGCAATACTGGCAGAAACGATGCCCCGTTTCAGGCAAAAAACGTCCACCGGAAGCCCCGAAATTACGCACTAACCGGTTTCATGCAACCAGCGCAAAGGATAGTATCCGGCGATGTTTTATGTCGCCCCGGTTCTCTTATCGCTCTGCGTCGTTCAGGTCGTCATGGCAGCCGTTCTGCTGACGTTCTGGCGGATGCGTGTCGGCGCGCCGGGCCTGCTGGAAATGGCCGCTGCGATGGCGATCAGCAGCTTCGGCGCCGTGTTGACCGGCACAGGCATCTCGAACGGCAACCTGTATTTCGCCTTTGCCGGAATCCAATGCTTTGTCATCGCTTTTTTAATGGCGGCCCGCGCCATGCGCCGTCTGCAGGGTCTTCCATCGTTGCGCGCTCTGGAGGCCGCCGTCATCGTCTGTTGCGCCGTCGGCGATGCGTACTTCATGTTCGTCAGCAAAAACCTCTCCGGCGTCGCCGTTCTGCATTCCGCCGCTTACACGGTTATTTGCGCCATAACCGCGCACACGTTGTTCCGAGAACCCAGCGCAGCGCTGAAACCGGGGTGCCGGATTCTCGGTTTCATGTTCGGCGCTTTTGCCGCCGGCAGTCTGATCCGCGCCGCAACAAGGCTGTTCGTCGACATGCCGGTGCCGGTAAACATGCAGATCGCCTCGCTGGAACTCGCGTATGTGTTCTTCGGGATCGCGGTTTCCATCGGCTGGTCGCTGGGTTTCGTCTGGACGTCTTACAGTGTTGCCGAATACCGTTTACGCGCCGTCAACGAAAAGCTGGAACGGTTTTCCGGCGCCGTCGCGCACGACCTGAATACACCGCTGAACGCGATAATCGGATACCTCGACGCGATCACACATGCGCCCGACATGGACGACAAGAGTAAAACACAGTTCGTCGCGACAGCACGCGAGGCCGCCTTGCGCATGAACCGTTTCATCCATGACCTTCTGGAGCAATCCCGCGACGGCCATGAAGACCGGGCACCGCAAGCGGTCGACGCGGCGCGTTGCATCGACGACGCATTGAAGCCGCTGCAGCCCCGGATCGACGCTGTCACCGCCAAGGTACACGTTGCCGTCAAACACGGTGTCATGGCGACGCCGTTCCAAATCACGCGGGTGTTCCAGAACCTTCTCGACAACGCCATCAAGTACCGCGCCGACATCCGCCCGCTTGAAATCAATATATCTTCGATCGAGGAAGACGGCTGGGTTTCATTGTCCGTGCGTGACAACGGGCTTGGTGTTTCCAGTACCGATCAAAGCAGGATCTTCGGACAGTTCGAGCGCGCCGAGGGCAACGGGACCATCCCGGGTTACGGTATGGGCCTCGCTGAATGCCGCAACATCATCGAAAGTTTCGGCGGCAGCATTGGCGTGCAGTCCGAACCCGGATACGGATCCACGTTTGTCCTCAGGCTGCCTTCTGCAGCCGTGTGAGGCCGTCAACCAGTCAGCAGCACGATCCCGACCAGTGCCGTCGCCGCCCCGATGGAACGCGACATCCAGTCGCCGGCCACCTTAAACCGGGTCAGCGATATACCGAGCCCGATCCCAAGCACATGCAACAACGCCGTCGCCAGGGCGAACCCAGAACCGTACGCCAGCGCACCGGCTTCGCCGATTTCCGCGCCGTGCGCATGGCCGTGGAATATCGCAAAACCTCCGACGACCGCGACAGAGACCGCCACCGGCAGCCGAACGGCGAAAGCGATCAGCAAGCCGAGCGCAACCACTGACGCCAGGATAACCGGCTCAACAAGGGGCAGCCCACCGCCCGCAAGCGCGAACAGAAAACCTACCCCCATCATCGTCACAAATGCACACGGCACGAGCCACATTGCCCGGCCGTCTGCACGCGACGCCCACAGACCGACAGCAACCATCACCGCGATATGATCGAGCCCGAATACCGGATGCGAGAACCCAGCCGCAAACGAGCCGTGTTCAGACGGCAGAAGATGTGCATAAGCAGGAGCGGAAAACGACAGCAGAAGCGCTGCCGCAAGGAAAATTCGATAAAGCATTTTTGTCCCTCATTTGGTCAACATGACGCCCGGATTTCGGTCGCGCCGAGCCGAAGTATAAAGCCCCCGGCCCGCATGTCGATATCCCCATGCGGGAAAAATTCCATGCTCGGATGCCCGCGCCTTAATGCACTTCCTTGGAAGCGCCGATGGCCGCCTTGAGCTTCTCGAAGTTGAAGTCCGGGCTTTTCGCCGCATCGAGAATCTTCGCTTCCCGGCGCTGCTGCAAAGCGACGACGTCGGGGATTTTCTTGACCGCCTCGTGCGGAATCTTCACGGCGCCGTGCTGATCCGCATGCACGATATCGTCGGTTGATACCGTCAGCCCATAGACCGTCACCTGACAGTCGAAATCGACGACATGCACATACGCGTGACTCGGTCCGATCTTGCCGCCCAGAAGATTGAAGCCGCGAACGCTGTCGGGAATATCGCGGATGGATCCGTTGGTCACGGCGCCGAGCGCGCCCAATCCTTTATGCACATGCGTGTGCACCTCACCCCAGAAAGCCCCGTGACCGGGTTCGGGATCAATGTCCTGAATGACGACGATGGTCGGGCCGGGGGCGACGGATACATACTCGTAATACGGCAGACGCTTCGCCGCGGCTTGCTCGACCGTATCCGACGACGGCTCGGCGGCACGGATCATCGCCGTGCGCGCATACCCACAGATCGGCGGAAGGTTCGGGTCCAGCGGCACCAGTTGCGTGGTCGTGTAACCGTAGCCGCGCCGTTCCGGCATGATTTCCTCCAGCGCGTTGCAAATCGTCGGCGTGTCCCACTGCGTGAGTATTTTCAGATCGTTCTCGGTGATGTCGGTCATTATTGTTTCCATCTACTTTTTACTGGTCGTCTTAGTAATCAGCCCATGATGCCGATGGACCACGGCACGAATTCGTTGTCGCCGAGTCCGAGCAACTCGCTTTTGCTCTGCTTGCCCGACGCGGTGTCGATAAAGAGCCGGAAGATCGCTTCACCCATCTCATCCAGCGACTTGGTGCCGTCGAGGATCTCGCCGCAATTGATGTCCATGTCTTCCGACAGGCGGTTATACATCGGTGAATTCGACGCAAGCTTGATGCAGGGCGCCGGTTTGGAACCGAACATCGACCCGCGCCCGGTCGTGAATGCGATCAGATTTGCACCGCCCGCGATCTGCCCCGTCGCCGACACCGGGTCATAACCCGGCGTATCCATGAAAACGAAGCCCTTGGTCGTGACCGGCTCAGCGTACTTGTACACTTCCATGAGCGGCCCGGTGCCGCCTTTCATCGAAGACCCCAGAGATTTTTCGAAGATATTGGCGAGACCGCCCTTGTTGTTCCCCGGGCTGACCCGGCCGTTGATCTGCACGTCGCGACCGACGGCGTATTGGTCCTTCCACCAGCGAATCCGCTCGACCAGTTTTTCGCCCACTTCGACCGAGCACGCACGCCGCGTCAGCGTATGTTCGACACCATAGATCTCCGGAGTTTCGGACAGGATCGCCGTACCACCATGACGCACAAGAATGTCGACGGCCGCGCCCAGCGCGGGATTGGCGGTGATCGAGGAAAAACCATCCGAACCGCCGCACTGCAATCCGACCGTGAGATGACTGACCGGCGCCGGCTGGCGGACCACGTCGTTGGCCTCGGGCAGCAAAGCTTTCACCGCCTCGATTCCGGCCTCGATCGTCTTCCGCGTCCCGCCCGTTTCCTGCATCACAAGCGTGTGCAATTTCGGCCCTACCGACAGCTTCTGCGCTTCCAGCAGTCCATCGATCTGATTGCGTTCGCAGCCAAGACCGATCATCAGTGTCGCCGCCACATTGGCATGGGTCGCGTACCCGCCGATGGTGCGACGCAGAAGATCCATCGGCTCGCCGCTCATTTCCATGCCGCAGCCAAGACCGTGGCTAAATGCCACGACGCCGTCGACATTCGGATAGCCCGCGAGACGCTCCGGCGTGAACCAGTCGGCAATATGGCGGATAACGGTCGCCGAACAGTTCACGGACGAACAGAGTGCGATGTAATTCCGGGTTGCGACCCGGCCATCGTCCCGGACGATCCCCTGAAACGTGGCCCGCTCGATTTCGGGAAGTAACGCAACCGGCTCGAACTGCGTCGCGTGAGCGTAGTCACGCGCATAATCGCGCAACTCCGTGTTGTGGTCGTGCACGCTGGCGCCCGGCGCAATGTCCTCGGTCGCATAGCCGATGGTCGTGTTGTATTTTTTGATCGGCTCGTCTTTTGCAATCGCGCGTGCCGCCAGCTTGTGACCGGGCGCAACCTGGGCGCGGCTGGTAATCCCGGCGACCGTCACTTCGTCGCCGATACCGATATCACGGCAGGCAACGACGACATTGTCATCCGGGTGCAGCCGCACTGCATTTCCGACAACTTTCTTTTCAATCACGTCGACCATCGCGTCCCCTCAGCAGCCCGGCGTCACGATTGCCTTAGCGGTCGTTTTTCTTACGCCACGCCGCGAAGTCAGCTTTTGTTTCTTCCTTGGTCGCCGGATAGAGGCCGATGACCCCCGCGCCGTCATTGACACGCTCGGTAACGAAATCCTCGAAAGCGGTCATTTCCGTTGCTTCGCGGGCGATCTCGTCGACCACGTAAAGCGGGATAACCACTACGCCCTCGCCGTCACCGACGATCACGTCACCCGGAAACACCGCGACATCACCGCAACCGATCGGGCCGTTCAATTCGATTGCCTGATGCAGCGTCAGGTTGGTCGGCGCCGACGGGCGGTTGTGGTAGCAGTGAATATCCAATGCGCCGATCTCCGGCGAGTCCCTGAAGCCACCGTCGGTGACGACACCGGCGATGCCGCGTTTCATCATCCGCGTGACGAGGATCGAGCCGGCGGATGCGGCGCGCGCGTCCTTGCGGCTGTCGATCACCATGACGTGGCCGGCCGGGCATTCTTCCACGGCGACACGCTGCGGGTGACGCGGGTTCTGAAACACGCTGATCGGGTTCAGATCCTCGCGCGCCGGAATGTAGCGCAGCGTATATGCCTGCCCGACCATGTTCGTGGCCTTGGCGCTGACCGGATGCACATCCTGCAAAAACTGGTTCTTGAGGCCGATCTTGAACAATGCGGTCGAGAGGGTCGCCGTCGAGACCTTCATCAGCTTGTCGCGCGTCTCGGCGCTCAGCTCGGTCGTATTCATGTTTTTCTCCGCATTAAAATTCAGAAGATATCCGGCTCGCCCACGGGCGCGCCGAAGTCGGTTTCCAGGTAGTCGAAATCACAGCCTTCGTCGGCCTGCTTGATGTGTTTCGCAAACATCCAGCCATAGCCACGCTCGAACTTCGCTTTCGGCGGCACCCAGGCAGCGCGGCGGGCGTCCAGCTCGGCATCATCGACCAGCATGTCGATGGTCCGGTTCGGGATATCGACCTTGACGATGTCGCCGGTCTTCAGCAGCGCCAGCGGCCCGCCGACGTGGCTCTCCGGCGAGACATGCAGAATACAGGCGCCATAGCTGGTGCCGCTCATCCGTGCATCGGACATCCGCAGCATGTCACGCACGCCTTCCTTCAGCAGTTTCTTCGGGATCGGCAACATACCCCATTCCGGCATCCCGGGACCGCCCTGCGGTCCGGCACCGCGCAGCACCAGCACATGATCTGCGGTGACGTCCAGGTTCTCGTCGTCGATTGCCGCCTTCATTTCCGGATAGCTGTCGAACACCAGCGCCGGGCCTTCGTGATGGTCGAAGCGCGGATCGCACGCACTCGGCTTGATGACGCATCCGTTCGGCGCAAGGTTGCCCCGGAGCAACGCCAGCGAACCGTGCGCATAAATCGGGTTGTCCATCGGGCGAATGACATCGTCGTTATAGACTTCCGCACCTTCGAGGGTATCGCCGAGCGACCGCCCGACGACGGTCATTGCGTCCAGCTCAAGCTTGTCCGTCAACCGCGACATCAGCCCGCGCAGCCCGCCCGCGTAATAAAAATCTTCCATCAGGTAGGTGTCGCCGCTGGGCCGCACGTTGGCGATGACCGGCACGTGACGCGACGTCGCATCAAGATCGTCCAGCGTCAGGTCGACCCCGGCACGGCGCGCCATGGCGATCAGGTGCACGACGGCATTGGTCGAACACCCCATCGACATGGCCACGGTCACGGCGTTATCCATGGCGCGGCGGTCGATGATCTGGTCAGGAGTCAGGTCTTCCCACACCATTTCGACACAGCGCCGCCCGCACGCGGTTGCCATGCGGATATGATTGGCGTCAGCTGCGGGGATCGCGCTTGCACCCGGCAAGGTCAGGCCCATGGCTTCGGCAATGGCCGTCATCGTCGACGCCGTCCCCATGGTCATGCAGTGGCCGTAAGACCGTGCGATGCCGGCTTCGACGTCATGCCATTCTTCGGCGGAAATGTTTCCGGCGCGGCGCTCGTCCCAGTATTTCCAGGCGTCCGAGCCGCTACCGAGCGGCTGCCCCTTGTAGTTGCCGCGCAGCATCGGGCCGGCGGGTAGAAAGATCATCGGCAATCCGGCGCTGGTGGCACCCATGACAAGGCCGGGCGTGGTCTTGTCGCAGCCGCCCATCAGGACCGCGCCGTCGACGGGGTGCGAGCGGATAAGCTCCTCAACCTCCATCGCCAGCATGTTCCGGTACAGCATCGTCGTCGGCTTGACGAATTGCTCGGCAAGGGACAATGCGGGCAGCTCTATCGGGAACCCCCCGGCTTGCAATACGCCGCGTTTGACGTCGTCGACACGTTGCTTGAAGTGCGCATGGCACGGGTTGATATCGGACCAGGTGTTGATGATCGCGATAACGGGGCGGCCTTCCCAGTCGCTGTGGTCGTAGCCCATCTGCAACGTTCGAGAGCGATGACCGAAAGACCGTAAGTCGTCCGGCGCATACCAGCGCGCCGAGCGCAGGTCCGCGTACTTCTTTTTATGCTCTCCCATGGCGCGCGATCACGAAAACCCGTCAGCGAGCGCGAACATGAAGGAAATAATCGCAGCCCCGATCGCGATGCCGGCGATCCCCGTCAACACACCGTAGTAATTGCTGTCGTGAACACCGTCTTCCTCGAGATCGTCGTGCAGTTCTTCCGTTCCGGACATTTCAACTCTCCTAAAACAGCTTTTCGTTTTCGTTCAGCACTCAGGTTCAAAGCCTAGTTCAATGCCTGGGGCATCCACAGTGCGATTTGCGGGAAGAACATCACGAGCAACATCCCGATGATCTGCAACACGATAAACGGCAGCACACTGACGAAAATTTCCTGCAGACTCACATCCTTCGGCGCAACGGATTTCAGCCAGAAACACGCAGGTCCGAACGGTGGCGAAAGGAAGTAGATCTGGATGTTCATCACGAACAATATCCCGAACCAGACGGCCGCCCATTCCGGCTGCATGCCCAGTTCCGGTGCCAGGTCGCGCACCACCGGTGCAAACACCGGCACGGTGATGAAGATAATCGCGATCCACTCCATAAAGGTGCCGAGCACGACAAGAATCGCCATCATGACGAACACCGTCCCGAGCGGGCCCAGGCCGGCATCCTTGATCAGCCCGCGCATGAAGTCGGCGCCGCCGATCAGATTATAAAGACCGACAAAGGCGACAGCGCCCAGGATCAGCCAGATAATCGTTCCGACCACGGCCATTGTATTGGCAAGGCAATCGCGCAGCAGATCGTAATTGAACTTGAAACGAACGGCGGCGACGGCGATTGCACCGAACACACCGACGGCCGCAGCCTCGGTCACACTGGTAATCCCGCCATAGATCGATCCCATGACGCAGAAGATCAAAAGGATGCACAAACCCACGGCTATTACCTGATGGCGGCCCAGCTTGGCTTCCTGCCCTGTTTTCAGAGCGATCTCCGCGGCCGTCGGCGCAAGCGAAGGATTGAGATTGCAGCGTGCGAGAACAAACGTCACATAGAACGTCGCGAGCATCAGTCCCGGAACAAACCCTGCCGAGAACAGATCGCCGATGCCGACGTTCGCGCTCAACCCATAAACGATCATGACGATAGACGGCGGAATCAGCGTGGCCAACGCACCGGCCGCGCAAATCAACCCGATGGTCAATTTGCGGTCATAGCCGAGCCGCAGCATCTGCGGCAGCGCGACCAGGCCGAGCATGACGATCTCGCCACCCATGACGCCCGACATGGCCGCCAGGATGACGGCAACGACGGTCGTCTGCACAGCGACGCCGCCACGCAAGCCACCGGCGAAAATCGACATCGCATCGAACAGGTCCTGGGCAATACCCGCGCGTTCCAGAATCGATGCCATGAGGACAAAGAACGGCACCGCGATCAGCGGGTATTTTTCCAGCAGGTCCATGGCGTTCGTCGACACCAAGTACATGCCTTGCAGCCCGTAGAACGCCAGTGCGCAGGTCACGGAAATAATCAACGTAACGATACCGAGCGGCATCCCCGTCATCATCAGCGCAAGCAATGCCGCAACGATGATCAGGGAAATCGTGCCGATGCCGATTTCATCACGGTCGACACGGAACTGGTCGATAATTTCACCGCTACGCTCGGCCAGGGTATCTTCCAACCCGACCCAGATACTGTCCATGCCGCTGTAGTGGGCGCCCATTTGAATCAAAAGGCGCAGGCAGATAAGGGCCAAAACGGCGTAAACCGTCATCCGCATCATGTTCGAGCGGAAATGCCGGCTCAGGTTTACCAGCAACTGAACCAGATACAGGAACAGTCCGGCGACCAGAACCGTCTTCAGCATTAACGGTAGGGGCGAGTTCCATGCGGTCCCGCCGCGCTCCACCAGATCGATACTTTCAAGCGCACGGACCAGCGTGTCGGACACCAGCATGTAAAGCGCCAGCACACCGACCACCATCGCAAACAGATCCAGCCACCAGCGCACCCGCTGGGAGGCCATCAGATACAGGACGGTGATACCGATATGCCGCTTTTGCAGCGTCACAAAACCGGCCGACAGCATCCACGAGCAAGCGCAAAGGACGATGACGACTTCGAACACCCATTGTGTGGGGGAATGGAATACGTATCGGGCGACGACTTCCCAAAGCGTGCACGCAGCCGCCAGCAAATAGAGATAACTAACCGAAAGTCCTAAAAACCGGCTGACATGATCGACAGACTGGTTGAAAGCACCAGTTGCCGGCGCGCCAACGAGACGCTCCGTGATACCAGACATCACCCTCTCCCTAATTGAGGTCGCTAAGCGCCTCGTTTTTTATTGCTTTGAGCGCCGCCACGCCCGAAGGCGCGGCGGCACCGAAAGATTGCGACTTACTTCAGCAAGCCGACGGACTTCATGTACGCCAGGTGAGCGTCCAGGGCTTCTTTGGCCAAGGGCGACTTGGCAGCAAAGTCGTGCCACGCACCAACCGCGATTTCACGGAACTTGGCGCGCTCTTCGGTCGACCAGTCGATGACCGTGATGTCGCCACCGGCACGCTGCTTGGCAGCAATCGCCTGATCCTGCAGGTCGGCTTCGCGACGCATGGCGTCATAGGCGGCCTGATACCAGACTTCGAGGGCCGTCTGGCCTTCTTTGCCCAACTTGTCCCATGCCTTCTTGTTCACGATGAACTGCAGAACGGCCATGGAGTGGATACCCGGGTAGATCGGGAACTTGGCAACCTTGTAGAGGCCCTGCGCGTTGTTGTTGACGTGCGCGGAGGCGTCGGCAGCATCGATGACTTTTTTCTCAAGCGCGGAGTACACTTCCGAGAACGGCAGCGACACCGGCGAAGCGCCGGCACGTTTGAAGACTTCGGCGGCCAGACCTTCCGGCGAACGGACCTTCACACCGGCAAATTCGGCAACGCTCTTGATCGGAACGGTCGAAACAAACGCTTCCTTGGCGTACGGACCGCAACCGACGACGTGCACTTTGCCTTTGGTGTATTTGTCGTACAGCTTCTGGAGAATTTCCTTACCGCCGCCGTACTGGCAGAACGTACGAACCTGATCGACGGTGTCATAACCGGCGATAAGATCACCGATCACGGCGAATGCCGGATCACGACCGGAGAAATACGAAACGGCGTTCAGATCGCCGTCGAGAATCCCGTTGGCAACCGCATCGATGGTTTCGCGGTGCGGGACAACCGACTTCGTCGGCAGAACGTCGATCTTGACCTTACCGCCGGTCATCGCATCGAGCTTCGGCGCCCAATTATCGGTCATGAAACGGTGCGCCCAGTCGCCTGCCTTGGAGCTGGCCTGGACTTTAAGCGTTTTGGCCTCGGCACCATGAGGCGCCATTGCCAACACGAACGCCCCGAGAGACAGGGCAATAAAAGACTTCTTCAACATATTGGAATCTCCCAATTCAAATAATTGTTTTGGACGAGATTGACTCGTCAATCACTGAAATACTAATATATCAGTTCGAGAGTCAAGCCGAATTGCTGTTTTTCCGAGACATTTGGCGTGTCGATTTTCACGGTCCATAAACGATGCCAGACGAGATATCCGCATTGAAATCGCTGCCGTCCGCAACCGGGCGAAACAGCCGTATGACAACGGTTCAGCAGATATATACGGACCTCCGCTTGTTGATTATCGACCTCAGCCTGACGCCGGGCACATTGATATCGAAAAACGAGATCGCGGAGCTTTACGGTGTCAGCCAGACTCCCGTTCGCGAGGCACTGATTCTTCTCGAAGAAGACGGGCTCGTCGATATTTTCCCGCAATCCAGAACCGAGGTTTCGCGCATCGACGTCCAGAATGCCAGCGAAGTCCATTTCCTCCGCCTCAGTGTCGAAATTGAAGTGGCCCGGGTTCTCGCGGAAACCATCGACGAGAGCGGCCTGCAAAAACTGAAGACCTGGATCGCGCGCCTGACGACCGAGCTTGAGGCCGACGATCAACCGTCGTTCCGATTGACCGACAACAGTTTCCACGAGGAAATGTTCCGGCTCGCCGGCATCGCCGGCGTCACGCGGATGATCGAACGCCGGCGCGGCCACTATGACCGTCTGCGCGGGCTCTTTCTTCTGGAGCAAGGGCGCCGCCTGAACGTGATCAACGAACACGGCGAAATTTATAAAGCGCTCAAAAACCACGACAAGGAAGCTGCCGAAGCCGCGGTCCGCGCGCACCTCGGCAAGTCACTCGCAATCGTCGATCAAATCCGCGAACTCCATCCCGACTTTTTCACTTAATTTTCCACACGCACGCCCCGTCATCTATCGCCATTCCAGGGACATCCCGCCATGCCGCAATCACAGACCGATACCGCACTTCCCATCACCCAGGCCCAGATCGACACATACAACGACAAGGGCTTCGTCGTCGTCGAGGATATTTTCTCCGCGGACGAGATCAAGAAAATGGACGATGCGATGCGCGAACTCGTCGATAGCGCACGCGGCCTCAGCGACCATACGAACGTCATCGATCTGGAACCCGGGCACACCCCGGACAAGCCGCGCGTGCGCCGGATCAAGGAACCGTTTTTGAACCACCCGGTGTTCAACGAAATGGCCAAAAAGCCGAAACTGATCGCCGCGTTGACGGCGCTGATCGGCCCGAACCTTCGTATGCACGGCTCGAAGATCAACCTGAAATCGGCTGAATACGGCTCGCCGGTGGAATGGCATCAGGACTGGGCGTTCTATCCGCATACCAACGACGATGTGCTGGCAGTGGGCGTCATGCTCGACGATATGACCGACGACAACGGGCCGCTGCTATGCATCCCCGGCTCGCACAAGGGCGAGACGTTCGATCACCATCAGGACGGCCATTTCGTCGGCGCCATCGACCCGGATGCATCGGGCATCGACTTCGACAGCGCCGAGAAAATCACCGGCACCGCCGGGTCATGCAGTTTCCACCATGTGCGCACCATGCACGGCTCGGGACAGAACACGTCCGGCAAGGACCGCCGGCTTCTTTTGCTGCAGGTTGCCGCTGCCGACGCGTGGGACATTCGCGGCATGGATCGCATCGGATCGTGGGAACAATACAAAGCGACGATGATCGCCGGTGAAGCGACGAATATTCCCCGGGTCGTGCCGACGCCGATCCGTCTTCCCTACCCCGAACCGCTGAAAAAAGGTTCGATCTACGAAACGCAAACCCTCGCCAAGAACAAATTCTTCGGCAGCAAAACCGCCGCTGAATAAACAACAAACTAAATACGGAAACATCATGAAACGGGTAATCATCACCGAGAAAATGCACGCCTGCGCGGCCGAGATCCTCAGCGCACGCGGCGACATCGAAATCGTCAACCTGGACGGCGACATTCGTCCGGAAACACTGATTGCACACATGCCGGGCACGCATGCCATTGCGGTGCGTTCGGCACATCTGACGGCCGACGTACTGGCGCACGCCAATGACCTCGAAGTCGTGTCCCGCCACGGGGTCGGCTGCGATTTGATCGACGTCGATTATCTGTCGGGGCGCGGCATCCCGGTGGCGATTGCCGCGGGCGCCAATGCGCGCTCGGTATCCGAACACACCATGGCGTTGATGCTGTCCGTCGCGCGTGAATTACCGGCACAGGACAAGATGGCCAAGGCCGGCAACTGGAAGGACCGCAACAATTTCCGGCTCCGCGATCTGATGGGCTCGACGATCCTGATCGTCGGCTTCGGGCGGGTCGGCCGCCTCGTTGCGCCGCTTTGCAAGGCATTCGGCATGAACGTCATCGCTGCCGACATTGCCCCCGACTATGCGCTGGCCGAAGAGATGGGCATTCGCCTGATCACGGATTTCCGCGAAGCATTGCCGGAAGCCGACTTCATTACCTTGCACGTGCCACTCGACGACACGACCCGTCACCTGGTGTCCGACGCCGAGTTCGCGGCGATGAAGGACGGGGTGGTGCTGATCAACTGCGCGCGCGGCGGGATCGCCGACGAAAAAGCCATGATCTCGGCGCTCGACAGCGGCAAGGTGTTTGGTGCCGGCATCGATGTGATGGGTGTCGAACCGCCGGTGCCCGATCACCCCCTTTTGCAGCGTGACGACGTCATCGTTACGCCGCACAACGGCGCCGCATCGTTCTCGTCGTCCGAAGCGATGGCGCGTATGGCGGCGGAAAACATCCTCGACTGCTTCGACGGTCAACTGAAGGATGAAATGATCTTCAACCTTGAAAAGCTCGGCTGAATTCCATGACCAATGACAACCCCACCCGTGTGACCGCCGACGGCATGACCCGCCTGGGCGCACAGATTTTCGAACGCGCCGGGGCATCGGCGACCGAAGCCGAAACCATCAGTGCCAATCTGGTGAATTCGAACCTCAGCGGCCATGACAGCCACGGCGTCGTCCGCATCCCGCGCTATCTGATGTGGGAACGCACCGACAATCTGAAGTTCGGACAGTCCGCCGAGGTCGTCGCCGAGGCAGACAATTTCGCCTTGGTCGACGGCAACAAGGGCTTCGGACAGGTAGTCGGCAGTAAAGCTGTCGACATTGGTATCGAAAAGGCAAAAGCCAACGGCATCGCCATCGTCGCGCTGCGCCGCGCCGGGCATCTGGGACGGATCGGCTTCTGGGCCGAGCGGGCCTGCGCGGCCGGACTGGTATCCATACACTTCACCAATGTCTCGCAAAGCATGCTGGTCGCGCCCTTCGGGGCCGCCGACCGGCGCCTGTCGACAGCCCCCGTAACCATCGGTGTCGTCAACCCGAATGGGGACGATTTCGTTCTCGATTTCGCCACATCGAAAGTTGCCGAAGGCAAGGTGATGGTCGCGCTCCGTGGCGGGAAACCTGTCCCCGAGGGGGCATTGATCGACGGCGACGGCAAGGCTACCACCGACCCGCATGCAATGTACGGCGATCTGCAGCCGGGCCAGGTCGCGGATCCCCGCGCCGGGGCGGGCGCGCTGCTGACCATGGGCGAACACAAAGGCTCCGGCCTTGCCATGGCGTGCGAACTTCTGGCCGGTGCGCTGACCGGTTCCGGCGCCACCGGCCCCGGCACGAAAACCCATAACGGCATGTTCTCGGTCTATCTGAAGCCGGAACTTTTGGACGACGGCCATGGCTTTGCCGGGTCGGTGTCCGACTATATCGATTTTGTCCGCTCGGCGCGGCCCCGCGATCCTGAACAGCCGGTGATGATCCCCGGCGATCCCGAGCGCAAGGCCCGCGCTGATCGCGAAGCGAACGGTTTCGATATTGCCGCCGCCGCCTGGAAAAGCATTCTCGACGCAGGCGAAAATCTGGGCCTCGCACGCGATGACATGATCGCTACGGCAACCAAAAACACATAAACACGGAGACATCCCATGGCCGACACAAACTTGAAATCACGCATGCTGGACGGCGATGTTCTGTCCGGCACCTTTATGAAAACCCCGGCATTCCAGCTGATCGAAATCCTCGCCATGTCCGGCATGGACTTCATCGCGCTCGACGCCGAACATTCGCCGTTCGACCGCGGCACCGTCGACGCCTGTCTCGGCATGGCGCGCGCACTCAACTTCCCGGCGCTCGTCCGCATCCCTGACGGCTCGCCGGCACAGATTCTGACGATGCTGGATTCCGGCGCGACCGGCGTCATCGTGCCGCACGTCAACACCGCCGAAAAAGCCCGCGAGGTTGCCCAGGCGGCTCGCTTCGGTCACGGCGGTCGTGGATTCGCGGGATCGACCCGCTGGGCCGGATACGCAACCCGCCCGATGCCCGAAGTCCTCAAGCAGAGCGAAACCGAAACCATGGTGCTGGCGCAGATCGAAGAACCGGAAGCGGTCGACGACATCGACGAGATCGCCGCCGTCGACGGGATCGACGGCCTGTTCGTCGGCCCGGCCGACCTTGCAGTCTGCTATGGCCTGACCGATGCCGCCGCCCCGGAAGTCCGCCTCGCCATCAAGCGTGTCGGCGAAGCCGCAAAGAAACACGGCAAGTGTCTGGTTACCTTCGCGCCGAACATATCGTGGGTGCCGGACCTGAAGGCACTTGGCGTCACCATGTTCTTCATCGGCTCGGAGCACGCGTTCATGCTGGACGGGGCAAAGGCCATGGCCAACGGCGTCCGGGACAACTGATATGACCGTTTATATCGGGAGCGGTGCGGGATTCGCAGGTGACCGGCTGGACGCCGGCGTTCCGGTCGTCGAGACGCTGAAGCACAAGGACGGCCCGCGTTACTTGATTTTCGAGGTCATGGGCGAGCGTACACTGGCCATCGCGCAGCGGATCAAGATGCGCAAACCCGAACTTGGTTATTCGCCGTACCTGGAGCCGTATCTGCGGAACGTGCTGGCGGGCTGCAAGGAACACGGCATCACCATCGTCACCAATCTCGGCAACGCGAACCCGTTGGGCGGCGCCAAGCGTACGTACGAACTGGCGGCAGAACTCGGCATTGAAGGCCTGCGGGTTGCCGTCGTTCTCGGCGACGATCTGTTGTCGTTCATGGACGCCGACGAGATCGCGGACCTGCCGACGGTCGAAGGCATCGGCATCGACGGTAAGGAAATTGTCGCCGCCAACGCCTATCTGGGCGCACGCCCGGTTGCCGAAGCCATCAAGCTCGGCGTCGACGTCGTTCTCGTCGGGCGCACCACGGACGCCGCGCTCGTGCTCGGCCCGCTGATCCACGAATACGGATGGGGGCCGGAAGACTGGGATCTGCTGGCGCAAGGCACGCTGGCGGGGCACTTGCTGGAATGCGGCGGGCAGGTCACCGGCGGCTATTTCTGCGATCCCGGGTTCAAGGATATCCCGGGCATGGATGTGCTCGGCTTTCCCATCGGCGAGATCGAGGCCGACGGCACCGTCACCATCACCAAGGCCGACAACACCGGCGGGCTGGTGAACATGGCGACCGTCACCGAACAGATGTTGTACGAAGTGCACGATCCGTCGGCGTATCTGACGCCGGACGTGACGCTCGATATCAGCAACGTCTCGCTGGCCGACGACGGCAAGGACCGCATCCGCGTCACCGGGGCCAAGGGGACACCGCCGCCGAAAACACTCAAGGTCACGGTCTCGGCGGACGGCGGCTGGCTCGGCGAGTCGGAAATGATCTACGCCGGGCCGAATGCGTTGGCCCGTGCCCGGCTGGCCGCGGATATCGTCCGCAAACGCATCGCCGCGCACGGCGTGAAAGAGCCGGCACGGATCGAGATCGTCGGCACCGGCGCCGTCTATGACAACGACGCATCGGACCGGGAGCGCTCGAAGAATATGCCGATGGACGGCGAATACCGCTTGCGTGCCGCGATCCGCACACTCGACAAGGCGACGGCGCAATACGTGAACGACGAAGTGCTCAGCCTGTTCTGCTCCGGCCCCGCCGGCGGCGGCGGCTATCGCTGTAACATCACGGGACAGGTCAACACGGCATCGGTTCTGGTGCCGCGCGGACCGGTCGAAGAACAAGCCATTGCACGCGAGGTCGAACCGTCATGAGTGATATGATCACCCTTCCCCTGCATGCCGTCGCGCACGGGCGCACCGGCGACAAGGGTAACCGCTCCAACATTTCGCTGATCCCTTATGTCGCGGACGCTTACCCGCTGTTGCTAGAACAGGTCACGCCGGAACGCGTGCTGGACCTGTTCCGCCACAAGGGCGCGACCGACGTGAAGCGCTACGACCTGCCGAACCTGACGGCGATGAACTTCGTCATCGACAACGCGCTCGAAGGCGGGGTCAACAGCTCGCTCAGCCAGGACCTGCACGGCAAGACGCTGTCGTTCATGTTGTTGGGTGAAATCGAGGTCACCGTGCCGAAGTCCTGCATCCCGGCGGGATCGCGTTACCTTTAGGCGGCGCTTTCCAGCGCCTTGAATTCGCCGAGCAGCATATCCTTGAGCTGCTCGGCCGCCGGAGACAGGGTCGCACCGCGCCGCTCGACCAGCACCAATTGCCGCGACAGGCCCCGCCCGCTCAGCGGTCGGGACACGAGCCGGCGTGATTCCAGACCGCGCATCACCATCCGCGGGACGATCCCCGCGCCCATCCCGGCTTCGAGAAACCCGACCATGGTCGAGAGGTGCTGCACCTCGTGCAGCCATTTCGCGGTTTTCAATTGATCCGCCAGATGGGTCTGCAGGACCCTGCTGGTGCCGCTGCGCGATCCCAGCATCATCAACGGCAATCCCGCCAGCTCTGCCGCATTGACGGCATCGCCCCGCGCCAGCGGATGATCGTCGCGGCACGCCAGCACAAAGCGGTCCCGCATCAACGGGGTCGCCACCAGATCGCCGTCAATTTCGTCCGTTTTCATGTCGATCGCGAATTCAGCCTCGCCACGCCGCACGTAAGGCATGATCTCGCGCTCGGCGACATCGATGACGCGCACGCCGACGTTCGGAAAAGCCGCGGCAAACCGACCGATCACCGGCGGCAGCACATAGGTCGCGACAGAAATCAGACTGGCCACAGTAACGCGTCCGCCGGCAACGTCGATGACGTCGCGAATATCGGCGTATGCCTGTTCGAACTGTCCCAGCAACCGGCGTGCATTGGGCAGAAACGATGCCCCGACCGAAGTGAGCGCAACGGTGCGCGTGGTGCGGTCGATCAGCCGCGCCCCCAGTGCATCTTCGAGCTTGTGCAGACGTTGCGTCAGCGCCGATTGCGTCACGTTCAGCAGCCGCGCCGCTTCCTTGAAACTGCCGGCGTCGATGATGCCAACGAAAACTTCAACGTCACGGATTCCGTAGGGAATATTCATTAATTAGATTTCCTAACTAATATAAAAACTAATTTAATTTTACTTGATAATCAAGAAGCACCACACTTCCCCGCAATGCCTGAACGGCCCGGTATTTAAGAGGAAACATCCATGTCCAAGAAGTATGATGTCGTCGTCGTCGGCGCGGGCAACGCCGCGTTGTGTGCAGCAATGGCGGCGCGCGAAAACGGTGCCGAGGTGCTTATCCTCGAAAAAGCGTCCGAAGACGAAAAAGGCGGCAACTCGTACTTCACCGCCGGCGGTTTCCGGTTTTGCCACACCGGTGTCGAGGACGCGGCAACGGATGTGCTGACAGACCTTTCGGATGCCGAGCGCGAGCAGATCGTGCTCCCCGTGCATGACCGCAATGTCTTCTATGACGCACTGATGAAAGTCACCCACCATCAGGCCGACGAGGACATGGCGTGGCAACTGATCGACGGATCGCGCCCGGCGATGGTCTGGCTGCGCGAACACGGTGTGCGCTTCATTCCGATGTTCGGGCGGCAATCGTTTCTGGTCGACGGCAAGCATCACTTTTACGGCGGGGTCAATATCGAGGCTGTCGGCGGCGGCGCCGGTCTGGTCGAAATGGAATTGGCGCACGCGCTCAAGATGGGCTGCGAGATCCGCTATTCGACCGGCGCCACCGAGCTGATCCAGGACAACAACCGCTCCATCACGGGTCTCAAGGTACGCGGCCCCAACGGCTATGAAGAAATTCAGACCGATGCCGTCGTGCTGGCCTGCGGCGGGTTCGAGTCCAATCCCGCCATGCGCGCGCAGTATCTGGGCGCGGGCTGGGACCTAGCGCGCGTCCGCGGCACACGCCACAACATGGGCGACGGCATCCGCATGGCCATCGATATCGGCGCACGGCCGTTCGGCAACTGGTCGGGCTGCCACTCCGTCGGTTGGGATATCTCGGCGCCGCCGTACGGCGATTACGAGGTGCTGGATAACTTCCAGAAGCATTCGTACCCGTGGGGCATCATGGTCAACCTGAAGGGCGAACGCTTCGTCGACGAAGGCGAGGACCTGCGCAACCACACCTATGTGAAATTCGGCCGCGAGATCATGAAGCAGCCGTTCCGCACCGCGATCCAGATCTTCGATCAGAAAACCATTCCGTTGCTGCGCGACGAATACCGCATCAAGCAGGTGACGAAATACACCGCCGACAGCATTGCCGAACTGGCGGCGCACCTGGAAATCGATCCCGCTGCGCTGACCAAGACGGTCGAGGACTTCAACGCCGCCTGTCAGCCGGGCGAGTTCAATCCGTCAGTGCTCGACGGCGTGACGACCAAGGGCCTTGCCGTCAACAAGACCAACTGGGCGCTGCCGATCAGCGAAGGCCCGTTCGAGGCTTTCGTGACCACGACCGGCGTCACATTCACCTTCGGCGGCTTGCGCATCAACAAGGACGGCGAGGTCCAGGACATGTCGGACCGCTCGATCCCCGGCCTCTATGCCGCGGGCGAACTGGTCGGCGGTCTGTTCTACGAAAACTATCCGGGCGGCAGCGGCTTGATGGCCGGCGCCGTATTCGGCAAGCTGGCGGGCGAAAGCGCGGCGGGCTATGCCGGGCGCACCAAGGCTGTTGCGTAAGGGAGCGCACGAAACATGGATGGCTTGAACACCAAGGATACCACCGCCGTACTCACCACACTGGCGGAGCGGATCACCGGCTTCGATCCGGCGACGATCACGCCGGGCGCACTGCATACGACCAAGGCCGGCATCGCGGACACCATCGGCGTGACGCTGGCGGGCCTGCCCGAGACGTGTACACAAATTCTGCTTTCGACGCCCGGTGTCGGCGACGGCCCCGGGCCGTGCCGCGTGCTCGGCACCGACAAACAGACCAGCGCGCTCGACGCAACGCTGATCAACGGCACGGCATCGCACGCGCTTGATTTCGACGATTTCTCGGATGTGCTGGGCGGGCACCAGTCGGTGCCGCTGACACCCGTGCTATTCGCGCTGGCCGACGAGCACAATCTTTCCGGCCAACAACTGATCGACGCTTATGTGGTCGGCTTCGAGGTCGAGCACCGCTTCGCCATGGCGCTGCATCCGCATCATTATGACAAGGGTTGGCACCCGACGGCGACACTTGGCATTTTCGGCACGGTCGCGTCGGCAGCCTATGCGCTGAACCTCGACACCGAGCAGACAACGCGCGCACTGGCCATTGCCGCATCGATGGCAAGCGGCATCAAGGCCAACTTCGGCACCATGACAAAGCCGCTGCACGTCGGCCATTCGGGCCGCGCCGGTCTCATGGCGGTGCTGATCGCCCAGCGTGGATTCGAAGCAAACCCCTTGGCAATGGAACACCACCAGGGCTTCTTCAATGTGTTCAACGGCGAAGGCACGTTCGACGCCACGCCGCTGACGTCGGCATGGACGTCGCCGCTGACCGTCGAATTACCGAGTATCGGCATTAAGCAGTTTCCGTGCTGCGGCTCGACGCACCAAACAATCACGGCGATGCTCAGGCTCGTACAGGAAGACGGGCTGAACGCCGACGATGTCGCCGGCATCGACATTCACGTGCATTCGCAGCGTCTGCGCCATACCAACAATGCATTCCCCGACAGCGTTCTCGGCGCCAAGTTCTCGCAACAATATGCCGTCGCCCGCGCCTTGGTCGACGGCGCGGTGCGTCTCAAGGATTTCGAAGGCGAAGCCTTCTTCGAACCGAAGATCGTCGACGTTCTCAAACGCATCAGCACGAATACTTTCGGCACCCCCGGCGCACCCGAAGGCGGCCGCTGGGATGCAGAGATCGCCGTCACGCTGAACGACGGGCGCAAACTCAACAAGCGCGTCGACAACATGGTTGGGCGCAGCGGCGACAATGCCATGAGCCGCGACGAACTTTATGCGAAGTTTGCCGACTGCGCGTCGAAGGTGATCTCCGAAAGTGCCGCCGATGCGGCGTTCGAAGGCCTGATGGACCTCGAAAACTGCGCCGACGTGGCGGCGCTGACGGCGCGCATGGCCCCGGATTAGGCGGCGAAATTTAATTACGCGCCGCATCTAAATAATTGACTTCGAGCATTTTTTACCCGCATAGTCCGCCCGCGTATTACATTTGTTATGAGTCCTCTGAGAACCGGTACGCCGGTGAGCTGCGTGATCCACTGACAATGTGAGCGTTATCGGACCCGTCGCCGCGCAGTGTGGTGACGCCGTCCATGCCAACTGTTAGAGGAAAAAACGATGGCTACTGGTACTGTTAAATGGTTCAACCCGACGAAGGGTTTTGGTTTCATCGAGCCGTCCGATGGCGGCAACGATG
>Ga0209578_10000472_pt1 | contig 50697 bp, 43 predicted proteins | sample tdAd472_FD_187127 | JGI IMG/M metagenome (GOLD analysis project Ga0209578, IMG submission 187127) | Marine sediment microbial communities from the Atlantic coast under amendment with organic carbon and nitrate - tdAd47.2 (SPAdes)... | ecosystem: Environmental > Aquatic > Marine > Coastal >...
AAATTTCCGGCCCAACCGCTCCCATGACAGCGATAAGCATGGTCGTGGTAGCCGGAATTGTCGCGGCATTTGAAGGCGACGTGTCGAAGGCGTTACCGGTCATCCTGTCGGTATTTTTACTGGCCGGCCTGATGCAGGTGGGTCTTGGGCTGCTGGGGCTTGGAAAGTACATCCGTTACATACCCTACCCCGTCGTCTCCGGATTCATGACGGCGATTGGGGTCATCATTCTAGTTACCCAGCTGCTGCCAGCCGTGGGCTACTACCCCAGGGAAGATACCGATTACGTCAGCCAGTTCAAGCCGATGGCGGAACAGGTCATTCTGAATAATATTCTGCGCGACGAAGCCGGCGAAGGCATCCTGGTGCTGGAGGATTTCAAGGAGACCATTGACCGTGCCCAACACATCTCCGCCGCCCAGATACTGAAAGAATCGCAGTCACTGGCCGCCGCAGAAGCCTCTGGTGTCATCGGTTCGTTAAAAATCTTACCCAGAGCGATGAAAAATATTAACTGGCTCGAGCTAATGCTGGTGGCGGGCACCATCATCATCGTCTACGGATTTAAACGTATCACGACCAAAGTCCCCAGCCAGTTAGTGGCACTGGTCGCGGTGTCTGGAGTCGCCTATTTTTGCCAGCTCGATTACCGCGCCATTCAGGAGATTCCGAGCGGTTTGCCGGCTCCCAACCTCGGCATTTTTACCGAGTTTAGTTTTGTCAGCCTGTCACCCTATGTCTTTGCTGCGGTGACGCTGGCGTTACTCGGTGCCATCGACTCGCTGCTAACGTCGGTGGTCGCAGACAACATGACCAAAACCAAACACCGCCCGGACAAGGAACTGGTCGGTCAGGGTATTGGTAATAGCATCGCGGCCATTTTCGGCGGACTTCCAGGCGCCGGTGCCACCATCAGAACCGTGGTGAACATCAACTCTGGCGGCAAAACCAGGTTATCGGGCATGATCGCGGGGCTATTCCTGCTCTTCATTCTCCTTGCCCTTGGGCCGGTTGCATCGCAAATCCCGGCAGCCGTCTTAGCCGGAATTCTTATCACCGTGGGCATCGGCGTGATGGACTACAAAGGACTCCGGGCAATTCCCTATATGCCCCGGTCCGAAGTCCTGATTATGATCACCGTGCTGTTGCTCTCCTCCCTGTGGAATTTGGTCTATGCCGTGGGCATGGGGCTGGTGTTTGCCTCCCTGATGTTCATGAAAAAAATGGGGGACCTGACCGCCGACCGCTCTGAGGTTAAACCCCTGGAGAAGGAGACGGCCTGGAGCGATGAGTCCGGCTTCCCGGCAAGTCTTGAGAAAGAAGTTTTCATCAAGCACATCAAAGGACCACTATTTTTTGGGTCAACCAACGGTATTCAGCAGTTGGCCGACCAGATTCCAGCAACGGCCAGCACGGTTGTGATCAGAATGGAAAGAATGGAATACATGGACCAATCCGGCCTGTATGTCATGGAAGAGCTGTTAATCGACCTCATCAGTAACGGCAAAAAAGCGTTGCTGGTCGGTGTCGTTGAACAACCGCAATACCTGCTTGGACAAATCGACATCGTTCCCGATTTGATACCGGAAGAGCACATTTTCAAAAACTTTGACGACTGTTTAAACCATCTAAAAAGCAACGCGAAGGTGCCCAAATGAGAACCCAAACCAAAGAAACCCAGGAAAACTTAACACCCAAAGACGCACACCGAATCCTCGCCGAGGGCAACGCGCGCTTTGTCCAGAATGTCAAAGCTCAACGCAATCTACAGGATCAGGTGTTCGAGACCAGCAAAGGGCAATATCCGTTTGCCGTAGTCTTGTCCTGCATTGATTCACGGGTGCCGGCTGAGCTGGTTTTCGATCAGGGAATTGGCGATATTTTCAGCGTGCGGGTGGCCGGCAATATCGTCAACACGGACGTTCTCGCTTCCATGGAGTATGCCTGTAAGGTTGCCGGGTCGAAGATTGTTGTTGTGCTGGGTCACTCAAAGTGCGGTGCGGTAACGGCCGCCTGCAATAATGTCGACCTGGGAAACATCACCGCTTTGTTAGACAAGATAAAGCCGGCCGTCGAAGCGGTGAGGGAAAATAACCAGCCAATGGACGATTCCACCATTGAAAAGGTCTCCGTCCTCAATGTCGCCCTTTCAATCGAGAAAATCCGGAATGAAAGCTCAATCCTTGCTGACCTGGAATTCGACGGCGACATTGAAATAGTCGGCGCGCTCTACGATGTCAGCACGGGCCTTGTAGAATTCATGGAGACGCCACATCAGGCTATCTGAGCTGGCGGGTAACTCAAACTTTTTAGTGGTGAGGCGTCTGATAGTGAGTTAGGGGAGTTCAGAGTCAACTGAACTCCCCCACTCTCCAGAACCGGAACTGATTCATCCCACCTGGCTAGGTGTTAGCGATTAACAGTCGCTGCCCAGCCACAGACGTCCGGGCCAGAATTAGTAGGTATATTCCCCCCAAAGCCAGAATTTCTCCCGGTCAATCGCGGCCGGGCCGGTGCCACCGGCGCGGGCCAGCAGGGTGCTGTTTTTATCGGATTCGTAATCGGCATATTTCGCGCCCACGGTGAATTGCTTGTTGATTTTCTTCACCGCCAGCAGGTTTAACTCGTCACCGTAGTCATAACTGTCTTTATCGGACTCAAACCAGTGATAGGTGGCGAGCAGCTTAACGCCCCCGAGCCAACCGATAGCAGTCACATAGGTATCTTCCAGGCCATCTCTGGGGGTGGCGAGAAAATGATCCGCCCAGCCGTTAAATTTATGCCCCGTGGCCAGCTGGGTAGAGAAGCCATAAGTACCGTCTCCTTCCAGGGTTTCCTGGCCCACTTTGACGGTAAATTTCTTGTACTTGATCCCCACTTCCCCAAGCTGATAATCCGCATCGTTGGTAGAGGCACCATCGTCATAATCACTCTGATCGGCCAGCTCCGCCCGATAGAGCAGTTTGAAATCGTCATTCAGCGGTTGGTTACCGTCAAAACTGATCCCCAGGGTCCGGGTCCCTGCACCGGGCCCGATGGCAGAATTGTCATCAAATCCTAACCAGTAACCGTAAGCAGTAAGCTTACCCAGCCCCAGCCCGCTATAGGCCACATTGAGCAGGTGAGAATTCATGTCGGAATTACCGGCTCGACTGTTATCTCCAAAAATCCGGTGCGCCTTGGTCAGGTAGGCATAGGTCACTTTGGTATCAGCCAGGGAGCTGTTAGTAATTTTTAATCCATCAAAAGTCTGCTCGTTTTGTCGCCAGCCGACGTTACCAATAAAACGGGCATTATCGAGAATGATCCGCTGCCGACCGGCCTTAATCCAGGTATCAGCGAAGCCGCTGTAACTGAGCGTCAACCGGTTCAGCTCGGTCTCTTCGGGGTCGGCTACCACCGGGTACTGGGTATTGCCGTTAGTTGTACTGTTGTAGGAATCATCAATTGCGGTGACATCCTCAATTTCAGCAAATAGTTTCCAGCCAATAAAAGAGCCAGTTTCGTAACCTAAGCGGGTGCGCAGCGTCACCGCATCGGCATCACGGGATCGGGTATCGTCATCGACCGTTTCATAACGCAGCAGGATATTGGCCTTTACACTGCCCTCAGAAAAAGCCTCGGTTAGCGAATCGGCAACCACCGTACCGCTACTCGGAGCGACCGCACACGCCAACAGCATTGCCACTAATTTCGGTTTATAGAGATCCATATTCATCATCATTCCTTGTCGTCAATCATCGGCGGTGTAAACCAGCCATCGCAGCCGCCCCAGAAGCAGTCGTCCTCAAATCGCACCAGTGGCGGGTGGAAAACCATTTACCCATCTCCTCCCGGTACTGCACTGGATTCGACTTCAATTTGCAGAATGCATGCCAGATCCCGTGTAAATTCCAATGTTTCCGCGAATCGCCAGCCGTCGGCCATCCGAAATACCAGGCAATAATTTTTTATTCCCTTGTTTTTCAACCGGTTATATAAAAACCAAACGCGTCGAGCCAGCCGGTTTCTATGGCTTCAAACACCCGAGCATCGACAACCCTTCACACCTTTTATATATAGCTCCGTCCGTTTCCCCGGCCAATGAATTACCGCCAGGAAAACGCTAACCGATTGTGGTGCAAAGGATATTTGCCTGCACTCAGGGGCGGCATCCGCGGTTAACCGCACCGGTGCAGGCTGCACCAATCTGGCACTCAATACCGCCACATCGCCCGAACAATCCAGTCGTCACCGACACCGACGATCACGGTGAAAACCGCCCTCCGACCCGGCTGAACCCGCTTTTCCGTTAAAACCGGCGTGACGGTACGCACCGGTTGGCACGGTTCTCGCTAACGCCTTTGCGTGATTCGTTACCAGCGCCGGTAATCACTCCTGCCAGGGATAGCCGTTCAGTCTGACCCACGGCGACCCCGGGGTTTCCCCACCTGCTCACCGAACACCAGAGGATCGGGTACCAATGAAGACACCGAAAGCAATATTGAAAACCTTTATCTCAACCAGCCTGATAAGCATCTCTTTGGCCGCTGGCCCCTTGCTGGCCGCAGAGACACTGGAAAAAGAAGAGCTAAAACTTGGCTTTATCAAACTCACCGACATGGCCCCCCTCGCGGTGGCTTACGAGAAGGGCTATTTCGAGGACGAAGGCCTCTACGTCACACTGGAACCTCAGGCCAACTGGAAAGTACTCCTCGACCGGGTTATCGACGGCGAGCTGGACGGTGCCCATATGCTTGCGGGTCAGCCGCTCGGGGCGACCATTGGCTACGGCACTAAAGCCAACATCATCACCGCCTTCAGCATGGATTTAAATGGCAACGGCATCACTGTCTCCAACGAGATCTGGCAGCAGATGAAAGCCCATGTACCGGTTGAGAACGGCCTGCCAGTACACCCGATCAAAGCCGATTATTTAAAGCCGGTGGTGGATGATTACAAGGACCAGGGCAAGCCCTTCAACATGGGCATGGTATTCCCGGTCTCCACCCATAATTACGAACTGCGCTACTGGTTGGCCGCCGGCGGGATACACCCCGGTTACTATTCCAGAACTGACATCACCGGGCAGATTGATGCCGACGTGCTGTTATCGGTGACCCCGCCACCGCAAATGCCGGCCACCCTCGATGCCGGCACCATTTATGGTTACTGCGTCGGTGAACCCTGGAATCAGCAGGCCGTCTTCAAGGGCATTGGGGTACCGGTCATTACCGATTACGAAATCTGGAAAAACAACCCGGAAAAAGTCTTTGGCGTCAGTCAGACCTGGGCAGAGGCCAACCCGGTCACCCATAAAGCCGTAGTAAAGGCACTGATTCGCGCGGCCCAATGGCTGGACGAAAACAACGACGCCAATCGTAAGGAGGCCGTCGAAATACTCGCCCGCTCTGAATACGTAGGAGCTGATTACGAGGTGATCGCCAACAGCATGACCGGCACCTTTGAGTACGAGAAAGGTGACGTGCGCCAGCTGCCGGACTTCAATGTCTTCTACCGCTATTTCGCCACCTACCCCTTTTACTCCGATGCCGTCTGGTACCTGAGCCAAATGCGCCGCTGGGGCCAGATTCCCGAGCACCAGCCCGACAGCTGGTATGACGATATTGCCAAGCAGGTTTATCGCCCTGACATCTATCTGGCTGCCGCCAAAGCCCTGGTTGAGGAAGGGTTAATTAAGCAGGCGGACATCCCCTGGGATCATGACGGCTACCGTGAACCACAAACCGAGTTTATCGATGGCATCACCTTTGACGGTCGCCAGCCCAACGCTTATCTGAGTCAGTTCCCCATTGGCCTGAAGATTGACGACATCGTCGAGTAACGTTTAACCCTCCGTGCACGGGGCGGCAGGGACGCCGCCCCGATTGCCGGTTTCAGTTTGGAATCCCGCCATGAATAACCTGTCTGCCAAAATCACCCCCGACGACTCGGACAAACCTGAACAGAATGACGAGTCAGTGACGCCAGTTGCGGTCCAGCCTGATCCCGCCATTGAGAGCAAGGTTGCCATTTCCCAACGGCTGATCAATTTTTTTGAACTGATCAGTTTTACCTGGTTTATCCCGTTTATTCGGTTAGCCCGGGGCGAAGAGCCCCGCCGGCAATTCAAAGAAATCGGGTTAATGATCGGCACCCCGATCGCCGCCTTCATTATCTTTCTGATGCTATGGGACTGGAGCGCCGCCAAAGTGGAAACCAGCCTCGGCGCGATTCCCGGCCCCGCGGCCGTCTGGCAGGAAACCAGCAACCTGATCGACGAGCACTATCGGGAGCAGGAGAAAAAAGCCGCCTTCTACCAGCGCCAGGAGGTGCGCAATGCCAAAAAACTGGCCGACAACCCGGACGCCACCGTAAAAATTCGGGCCTACACCGGCAAGCCGACCTTTCCTCAGCAAATTTTGACCAGCCTGTACACGGTGTTTACCGGGTTTCTGGTGGCGACTCTGATTGCCATCCCTCTGGGAATAGTCTGCGGCCTCAGCAAAACGGTTTACACCGCACTAAATCCACTTATTCAGATATTCAAGCCGGTATCGCCACTGGCGTGGCTGCCCATTGTCACCCTGGTGGTGAGCGCCACTTATGACAGCGGCGATGGCGCCTGGTTTACCAAGAGTTTTCTCACCTCAGCCATTACCGTCACTCTCTGCTCGCTCTGGCCAACACTGATCAATACTGCCCTGGGGGTGGCTTCAATTGATAAAGATTTGATGAACGTCTCCCGGGTGCTGCAATTGAGCTGGCCGAAGACCATATTCAAAATTGTGATTCCCAGCTCGCTGCCGCTTATTTTTACCGGTCTGCGGCTCTCGCTTGGGGTCGGCTGGATGGTGCTGATCGCCGCCGAAATGCTGGCCCAGAACCCGGGGCTGGGCAAATTCGTCTGGGACGAATTCCAAAACGGCAGTTCCCACTCCCTGGGCAAAATCATCGTGGCCGTTTTTGTGGTCGGTTTCATCGGTTTTCTACTCGACCGGATCATGCTCACGCTACAGAAAATATTCTCCTACGGCGAAGCCATGTGACCGCGATTAACCCATCGCAACTGGCCAACCTAATCCCCAGGAATTCAAATGTCCTATCTGAGTTTGCAAAACGTCTGTAAAAGCTACGGTAGCCAGTCGGCGGCCACCCAGGTGTTAGAAAACATTAACCTGGAAATCATGGAACGGGAGTTCCTGGCCATTGTCGGATTTTCCGGCAGCGGTAAAACCACCCTGATTTCATTAATTGCCGGGCTAATTCAGCCCGACAAAGGTGTCATCCGCAAAAATGGCCAGCCGATCACCGGACCGGGAGCGGACCGCTGCGTGGTTTTCCAGACCTATTCTCTGATGCCGTGGCTGACGGTACACGACAACGTCATGCTGGCGGTGGAGGCGGTGCACCCCGACTGGCCGAAAAAGCGCCGCCAGCAATTCACCCAGCGTTACGTGGAGATGGTCGGGCTTGGACACGCCAGCCACCGCCGCCCGGCGGAGTTATCTGGCGGCATGCGCCAGCGGGTAAACGTGGCCCGAGCGCTGGCCGCGAGCCCAGATATCTTGCTGCTTGATGAACCTTTGAGCGCGCTGGACGCCCTTACCCGCGCCCGGCTTCAGGATGAGATCACCCGAATCTGGGAGGATGACCGCAAAACCGTGGTGCTCATTACTAATGATGTGGACGAAGCGCTGATTATGGCCGATCGGGTAGTCCCGCTTAATCCCGGACCCGGTGCCACTTTTGGACCGGAATTTGCGGTCACCCTGGCGCGACCACGCGACCGCCAGCACCTTAACACCGATGAAAATTTCAAAACCCTACGGGCGGATATTACCCAGTACCTGATTGGTGTAGGGGTGAGTAATTCGACCGGTAGCGACAATGTGGTGGAACTGCCCAACCTGAGGCCCCAGCACAGCATGGCGAAAAGCAGCCGCGCCGAACAGCTCGACCCTGACCTGCCCAGCGCGCTGGCTCCCTTTAACACCAAAGCAGATGACCCCCGCTATCTGGAGTTTTTCAAAGTAACCAAAATTTATCCCACCCCAAAGGGGCCGTTGACCGTCGTTGACGAGTTTCAACTGACCATGAAAAAAGGCGAATTTATCTCCATCATCGGCCACTCCGGGTGCGGTAAATCGACCGTCCTGTCGATGACTGCTGGCCTTAATGAAATTAGTAACGGCGGCATTGTTCTGGACGGCCGGGAGGTCGACTCCGCAGGACCCGATCGGGCGGTAGTGTTCCAGTCACCGAGTCTTTTCCCGTGGATGACCGCCCGCGAAAACGTGGCCATGGGTGTTGACCGGGTCTACCCTCACGCGAGCGCCGCGGAGCGCAGTGATCTGGTTGACTACCACCTCGACAAAGTCGGTCTTGGTGCGGCAATGCACCGACGTGCCGCCGACCTCTCGAACGGCATGAAACAGCGGGTTGGCATCGCCCGGGCATTCGCCCTGTCACCCAAACTGCTGCTACTCGACGAACCCTTTGGCATGCTCGACACCCTTACCCGCTGGGAACTCCAGGAGGTGTTAATGGAGGTCTGGAGCCGTACTCAGGTCACCGCCATCGTAGTTACCCATGATGTGGACGAAGCAATTCTGCTGGCCGACCGAGTGGTGATGATGACCAACGGCCCCCACGCCAAAGTCGGCAAGGTGATGGAAGTTGACCTGCCCCGGCCACGAACCCGAAAACAGCTTGTCAGCCATCCCGACTATTACCGCTACCGGGAGGAGTTGATTGGGTTTCTCGCCGACTGTGACAACGACCATTAGCCACTGGTTGCCGACCAAGTCCAAATGGCTCTCTGTTAGGGGGGTTAAGGACCTATTCAGAGCACCAGGCCAGCACCCACTCCGTCATTAAAAGCCCTTATCAACGAGACCTGACCGAAGATACCGTTCGTCCTGAGCCTGTCGAAGGACGTCCTTCGACAGGCTCAGGACGAACGGAGAAAGGCGTGTTAGTTGCCCCTCAAGCCTAAGCAACCTGATCCGCAGTAACCAACCGGGAGCTTGGGAACAGCAGTGTAAACCGGCTACCCTCGCCCACCTCGCTACGGACCTGCAGCTCGGCGCCGTGAAGGGTGGCAATGTGTTTAACAATCGCCAGGCCGAGCCCGGTTCCCCCTGTGGCCCGAGAACGGTCGGCGTCGATACGATAAAAACGTTCAGTCAGACGATTCAGGTGCCAGGCGGGGATGCCGTCACCGTTATCTTCCACACTTAAACAGCCCTGTCCCTGGTCATTCACTGACCAGCTCAGGGTGATCAGACTGCCAGCCGGTGTGTGCTGAACCGCGTTATAAACCAAATTAGAGACGGCACTGTGCAGCTCTTTCTCGGCCCCCCGCAAGGCAGCGTCGCTTCCTGGCTGCAAACGGAACTGGTGACTATCAGACAATTGCTGGGCGGCGGCGACGATTTCTTCCAGCAAGGTACCTACCGAAATGTCGGCCTCCACCGCCAGCTGCTGCTGACCGTCCAGCACCGCCAGGGCCAGCATGTCGGCAATGATGTCCTGCATCCGCCGGGCCTGCTGCCCCATCTGTTGCACCGGCGTTTGCCAGGCGGCCGGCAACCTCTCCGAATCATCCGCCATCGCTTCTAAATAACCACTGATCACCGTTAACGGCGTGCGCAATTCGTGGGAAGCATTGGCTACAAAATCGCGGCGTACCTGCTCCAGGTGCCGCAACTGGGTGATATCCCTCACCACCAGCAGTGAACGCTGATTACCATCACTCACTTTCAGTAACTGCAGTTGCAGCTGGTTATTAGTGGGCGCGAGCATGTCGGTGGTGGCCGACAACTCGGACGATTCGAACAGCGCAACGAACTGTGGGCTGCGAACAACATTGACAATCCGCTGACCCAGGTCGCGTTGGGTAAGGCCCAGCAGGCGACCGGCCGGGGCGTTATACCACTCGACATTACCTAACCGATCATACGCCACCACGCCGTCGGGCAGCGACGCGGAGGACTCTTCAAACCTTAGGATTCGTTTGGTTAACTGCCTTTCGCGCTGGGCGGCTGATCGACGGTCACGATAAATATGGTCGTATACCACCCCAAAAAACCCCTCGGGTTCGCGGGCATTAGTATCGTCTGGCGCCTGCAATATTCTGATTAGCCGCCGTATTTGCCAGAGCTGCCAGGCCAGATAAATGGCGACCGGTACCAGCGCCGGCAGCCACTGCAGGGCATCGAGCCCCCAGCCAAGTAATAGCACCGCAATCGCCAGATAGAGTTCGCGATACCAGCGCTGAGACATCATCGGTCGGAATCAGCCTTTCATTGAGAAGCGGTAACCAGCTCCACGCACGGTCTGCACTCGCTGATCGTAGCCGGACGGTTCGAGCGCTTCGCGCAGGCGGCGGATATGCACATCCACCGTGCGCTCTTCAATATAAACGCTCTGGCCCCAGACTCGGTCAATCAGCTCGCCCCGGCTGAACACCCGCTCCGGATGGCCCAGGAAGAACTGCAACAGCTTGTATTCGGTAGGCCCAAAAGCGAGCTCTTCACCACCCACCGTGACCCGATGACTCGCCGGGTCGAGCACCAGCTCACCCACACCCAGCTTCTCGCCAACCACCTCCGGCGTCGTGCGCCGCAGCACCGCCTTGACCCGGCCCAGCAGTTCCCGGGTGGAAAATGGCTTGCCGAGATAATCGTCCGCTCCGGCATCCAGACCCGCCAGTACATCTTCCTCGGTATCGCGCGCGGTAAGCATGATGATCGGAATATCCCGCGTGGCCGATTGCGAGCGCAACCGCCGGCAGAAAGAGACTCCGTTTTCACCCGGCATCATCCAGTCCAGCAGCAGCAAATCCGGTGACTGGTCAGCAATAATCAGCTCGCCGGCCCGGGCATCGGCGGCAGTTAGTGGTTCATACCCTGCGTTACCCAGGGCAAATGTCAGCATGTCGCGGATCGACGCTTCGTCGTCAACGATCAAAATTCGTGCACTCATAACCCTAAGTTAATCATGACAATGTTTCGAATTGATGACAGCACAGCATGGCACCTGTTTATCAAACACCCCATCACGATCAGCTAGGTCGTTTAAAAGGCATTTATCAATAAAGAACCGATCCAAAATCCCGCTCGTCCTGAGCCTGTAGTTCGACAGGCTCACCACCGACGGAAGAGTACTGCCCCCGGGCGCCCTTCGACAGGCTCAGGACGAGCGGCGTATTAGCAGTTACGAAAAAAACCACCCCAAAGCCGCATAACTTAGTGTCGTCCCAGGACAACCTCCATTAACCCACTTAGCTCGCGGACCTGAGTTCAGGCCAGACGCTGGGTGAAAAAATCAATCGTCCGTTGCCATGCCTGGGCAGCGGCGTCTGGGTCAAAGGCAGCTCGCTGGTCACAGTTAAATCCGTGGTCCGCGTCGTAGGTATAGACGGTTGCATCGGCAAGAACGCTGACGGCGGTTTCGATACGCGCCACCACATCCATGGGAATATGGCTGTCACGTTCGCCAAAATGAAACTGGATCGGGCAGCTAATATTCGCCGCCTGGTCGAGCAGATCGCCGATACCACCACCATAAAAGGCCACCGCTGCATCCGGATCTAACTGGGCCGCACTGAGATAGGTATATAGCCCACCCATGCAAAAACCCACCACACCGACTTTGGTGGCACCCTGATCGCGCAGCCACTGAATGGCAGCGGCCAGGTCGGCAAGCACTGCCGCTGGCTCAAGCGCCTGCATATAGCCAAAACCGATGCCTACATCCGCCTCTTCGTAACCGAGTTCAACGTCGGCCTGCTGGCGATGAAAAATATCCGGCGCCAGCGCGACGAAACCCTGGTCCGCAAACCGGTCGCACACATCGCGAATGTGGCTATTAACGCCAAAAATTTCCTGAATGACCACCAGACCCATCTTGCTCTCGCCTGCCGTTCCGGCACAGTACCCGGAAAACCGCTCACCTGCCGCCGATAACTCAACCCGTTTACTCATGGCCATTGGTCATTCCTCCGTTAAAAGACTATCCGTTCCCCGGCAAACACCGGACCATCCACACAGACACGTTTCATCGCCACCTCATCACCGTCGCGAATCGGCACCACGCAGCCGGCACAGCCCCCCACAGCACAGGCCATGTACTCCTCGACGGACAACTGGCTGGGCAGATCGAATTCAGCGGCCAGTTCCTGCACGGCCCGCAACATGGGTGTCGGACCGCAGGCAAAAATCTCGACTTTGGCCCGCTCATCGGCCACCAGGCTGGCCAGCCATTGCCGGGCCAGGTCGGTGATAATCCCATCAAAACAACCGGGAAAACCCTGGTTGGACGCCAGCCGCGCAGGGACACCCCAGTCATCCAGCAACGGCATGGTGGCGATCACCGAGCTGGGCATTCCGTCGATCATGATGCTGGAGGGCTCCGGGGTGAATGGAAACGGCACCTCGGACGCGAGTAAAACCTGCGGTTTAATGCCTTTTAGCCGACGCAGATTACTGGCCATGAACAGCATGGGCGGCATGCCCACGCCACCGCCAAGCAGCAGCGGCCGACTACGCTCCTCATGGAGCTGAAAACTGTTACCCACCGGGCCCAGCAGGCTAATCGGTTCCCCCGACTGACGCTCGGCAAGTAGCCGAGTCCCGGCACCGACCTTTTTATAGAGCAGTTCAACCCAGCCCTGTTTCTGATCGACTCGCATCAATGACAGTGGCCGCCGCAGCATCATCGGCTGACCACAATCGACGTGCACAAACTGTCCCGGTAGTGCCCGTTCGGCAATCCGTGGGGCCGCTAACCGCATTACCATCTGGTCGCCAGCAAACGCTTGCTGCGACAGGAGTTCAGCCGATTCGGATAGCAGGGTAGCGCGGTGGCTCCGGGGCGCATTCATGGGTAATCCACCGACAGGTTCGGGAATTCGGCCTGGCCCTGATTACACCGATAAACCAGCTGGCCAGCGACCAGCGTATGGGTAACCCGCCCCTGGAGTTGGCGACCGGCAAACGGAGTATTTCGACCCCGGCTTTGCCATTGATCGGGTTGCAACGGCCAACTCTGTTCGGGGTCGACAACGCATAAATCAGCGGCGGCGCCCTCAGCCAGCTGACCCCGCGACCCCTGCAACAGTTTAGCCGGGGCCGCAGTGACCGCCGCCACGGCACGCTCCAGGGGCAACCGGCGGCTACGCACCAGTTCTAACAGTAGCGGCAACATACTTTCCACGCCGGCGATACCTGGCTCGGTTTCGGCAAACGGTAACAGCTCGCTGTCGCCTAATTTCGGTGAATGATCACTACAGATAACTTCGATCACTGAGTTACGAACCGCCTTACAGAGCGCCGCGCAATCACTGCTGGCTCGCAGCGGTGGTCGGCAGTGGTAATTAGAATCAAAGCCAGTGATATCTTCATCACTCAGTAATAAATGGTGAATGGCGACATCGGCGGTCACCGGTAACCCGCCTTTTTTAGCCGCGCTCAGCAGCTGCACGGCATCGGCCGAGGAGAGTCCCGCAAAATGGACCTGAGCACCGGTTAGCCGCGCCAGCGCCAGATCACGGCCAACGGCCGCCTCCTCGGCGGCAGTTGGAATACCGGTCAACCCAAGGCGCAAACTGGTTGCACCCTCGTGAATGCAGCCCTGAGCAAGCCCCGGAACTTCGCAATGGACCACCACCGGCAGATCAAAATTAGCCGCATAATCCAGCGCATTTCGCATCATTTGCGAACCCACCGGCACACGGCCATTACCCATTAACTCGCAGCCGGCTCGCTGCAGGGCCGCCATTTCACTTAACTGCGTACCCGCTAGTTGGCGAGTCAAAGCGCCCTGAGGGATGACCCGGCATAACCCCATGTCATTACTTAATTGCTGAAGCCGATGGGCAGCGGCGGAGCTATCCATCAATACGCCGTCTTCGGGCGCAGCCACCACGGTGGTCACTCCGCCGGCCACGGCCGCCTGCAGTTCGCTGACGGAAACCAGGGTCTGCTCTGCCTGGCTCGGGCGCACCCGGGCCCGCAGGTCGACCAGGCCCGGCAGCACCCAGTGGCCACTGGCGTCGATTCGACTGGCGGTTTTAAACCCCCGCGGTAGCCGGTCAATGGCCACCACTTTACCTTCGGAAATCGCTAGATCGGCGACTCGGTCAACCCCGTTCGCCGGGTCGATAAGCCGACCGCCTGAAATTACATATCGCTGTGCCATTATGTCTCCACCGACCAGCTGCGGCTCAGCACCAGGCTGATTGCCGACATCCTCACGGCGATGCCGTTGGTCACCTGATCAAGAATCACGGATCGGTCACTATCTAGCAGGGCGGGGTCGATCTCTACGCCTCGATTAACCGGTCCGGGGTGCATGATGATGGCATCGGGGGCAGCCACTTTTAGCCGCTCTTCGGTTAATCCGTAGTAGCGAAAATACTCGCGATCAGATGGCAACACGCCGCCGGCCATTCGCTCCCGCTGCATGCGTAGCCCCATGATCACATCGACTCCCTGCAGGCCGTCCTCCAGGTTGTGATAGACCCGGGTGCCCAGGGCCTCAAATTCAGTGGGCACCAGATTTTTGGGCCCGACAAGATTAATCTGTGCCGCCCCCAGGGTTTTCAGCACATGAATCTGTGAGCGGGCAACCCGGGAGTGCAGCAGATCTCCGACAATGGCGATTCGCAGCCCCTCAACCTGGCCCTTGTGCTGACGGATGGTGTAGCCGTCCAGAAGCGCCTGGGTAGGATGTGCATGGCAGCCATCGCCGGCATTAACCACACTGACATGGGGTGCCACATGGCGGGCAATCAGATGGGCCGCGCCACTCTGCGCATGACGAACGACAAACATATCGGCCTGCATCGCCTGCAATGTCTCGATCGTATCCACCAGACTTTCGCCCTTACTGGTGGCGGAGGTAGCGAGGTTGACCACGGTGACATCGGCCGAGAGTCGGTTGGCAGCAATCTCAAAGGTGGTGCGAGTGCGGGTTGAAGGTTCGAAAAACAGCAAAACAATGGTCTTGCCCCGCAGCACCGGCAATTTTCTTACCGCGCTGGTTTCGGTCAGCGAGTCAGTCAGGGCAAAAATGCGCTCGCAGGTCTCCCGCCGCAGGCCTTCGGTGGTCAACAGGTGGTGAAGTTCGTCACGATGATCGTACTGAATCTGCTGATGTGACTGATAGAGGGCGTCAGTAGTCAACCATTTGTCTCCCGAATCTCTAGCCGTAACGACTCCGGCCCAATGAGTTTGACGCTTTGAGCCGCCTCGACACTCAAGCGAGCACCGACCACATCGGCACGAATGGGCAATTCATATCCACCGCGGTCGACCAGTACCGCCAGCAGCACCCGCGCCGGCCGGCCATAATCGTAAAGCTCATCCAGGGCAGCGCGTATGGTGCGCCCGGTGTGCAGAACATCATCGACCAGCAACAGGGTACGGCCATCAACGCTCACCGGCATACGGGTAACGGCTATCTGCTGTGGCAACCCGCTTTTAAGAATATCGTCGCGATGAAAACTGGTATCCAGCTGGGCGCACTCAAACCCGAGTCGTTGCGCCAGCAGTTCTGCCACCCAGACGCCGCCAGTGTGAATACCCACAACTAGCGCCTCCTCACCGGATAACTGCGCTCGGCAGTCAATGGCCATCTGGTCAAGCAACGCGGCAACATCCATTTCGGCAAACTGATTATTCATGATGTCCGACGCGATTGCTGGTCAATCCAGCTTTGCAAAATTAACTGCGCCGCCAGAGCATCCAGGTGGTCGCCCTCGGTGGCGGCTCCGCCCTCCTCCAGCAACATTCTTGCTTCCGCCGACGAGAGGTATTCGTCGATGGTCTCCACGTCACAGCCGTAGCGTTCGGTCAATTCGGCGGCAAACTCCCTGATTAGCGGAGTCAGGTGCGAGTCGGTGCCATCGGCATGGCGGGATATACCCAGCACCATGCGCTGCGGTTGCCATTGCGCTACCAACTCTGAGATGCGCTGCCAATCAGGACCCTGGCGAAATACCCGCACGGTTTCAAGGGCACTGGCGGTGCCGGTCACCAGCTGGCCACTGGCCACACCGATGCGTTTGCGGCCGTAATCAAATCCGAGCAGGCGCTGGCTCAAGCCACTATCCGGAAGATGGACGAATGTAACTTCAATCGCTTTATTGCTCCCCGCTCAGGCATGGCCAGCGTCACTGGAAAGCTGATTGGGATCGACCCCCATCAATCCCAGGGCGGCGCGCCAGCGGTCGCTTGTCGCCGCCTGAAAAAGAATGGAACTGTCAGCCGGACAGGTCAACCAGTCGTTACGCAGAATTTCATCGTCAATCTGACCCGGTCCCCACCCCGCATAACCAAGACAGACAAAAAACTGTTCCGGTCCCTCGCCGGCAGCAATCGCCTCCAGCACATCCACCGAACCAGTAACCCCGATGCTGTCAGTCACCTGCAGGGTGGCTGCCCACTCGCCTATCGGCTGGTGCATGACCAGGCAGCGTTCGGGATTAACCGGGCCACCGCTGTAAACCGGGATCGCCGCAATAGCCTCGTTGACGGGAGTCAAGTCCGTTTGCACAAACACATCCCCCAGCGACAGCTGCGTGCTTTGATTAACAACAAGCCCCAAAGCGCCTTGCTGATCGTATTGGCAGATATAGCAAACGGACCGATAAAACGGCTCACCGGCCAGGCCTGGCATTGCAATCAAAAACTGGCCGGTAAGATTGGGGTCTGCTTGCATGGTCGCTATTCTAACCCGCCCGGCGTAAGTTACTAGGCATCAGACACTGCCAGCCAGGCATTAGCGCATGGCCACCGACTCTTCGGCAAACTGCCAGGTGCGCACAATCACCAGAAGGTCAGCCTCTTTCGTGATTGCTGGCGGTAACGGTGCATACGGGGCTGCCAGGTTAACCACTCTTATCGCCGCTTTGTCGAGCACCGGATAACCGGACGAACGGCTAACCTCCACCTTGCTGAGATGACCGTTGGGCCGAATCTCAACAGCCAGCCGCAGGCTACCAGTAATACCCGCCCGACGAGCCGCTTCAGGATAGTTCATGGTGCCCACCCGCTCTACTTTGGCGCGCCACGCTTCCATGTAGGCCGCAGGCGCGTATTCACGGGTCGATGCACTAATAATTTTTTTACGAGGCCGCCGGGCGCTGGCTTGCTGCTGCTCAGCCAATTGCGCCTGCAAGCGTGCAAACTGACGACTCTGGCGCAACAGAGTCGCGGCGGATAATTTTTGTGCCCGCGTGTCCGCGTCTTTCTCCAGCGGATTGGTCGCGACCTTGTGACTGGAGGGCTGAGCCGCGGCGAGAACAGCCTTTTTTGGCTGGGCGGCCGGTATCGGTTTACTGGCATCCTGAACGGGCACCGGCACCGGCTGCGCAGCCGCGATACGCTGATCCGCCTGTAGAACCGTGGTCGGTTTGGCCCGCTCATCGCGGTCACCGCCACCCTGCTGATTGCCCTGCGCTAGAAAATCCGCCTTTTCCGGCGGCGCATCGTCTTTTACCGGCACCAGGGTGATATCCAGCGTCGGCTGATCCGGTGTGGTATCGGTCAGCGACAGGTCAAATTGCAGCCCCAGTATTAACACCAGATGAACGGCCAGCGCATAGAGCAGCGTCGACAGCAATCGATCTTTTGGCCCCACCAACGGACTATCGATAACCATCAGCCCAAACGGATCGGCGGTTACTGGCGGTTGATTAAAAGTCGCGCTCAAAAGGGCTACCGGAAAGTGATAAAACTAAGCACCGAGTCTCTGGTCAAGCAGGTCAAAAAAAGTACCGGCAATATTGAGTCCACACTGGCTGTCGAGTTCCCGGACACAGGTAGGGCTGGTGACGTTAATCTCGGTCAAATAGTCGCCAATCACGTCCAGGCCGACAAACAGCAGGCCTCTTTCAACCAGTGTAGGAGACACCTGATCGACGATCCAGCGATCCCGGTCGGACAGTGGCTGAGCCACACCTCGACCACCCGCTGCCAGATTGCCACGGGTCTCTCCCACCGAGGGAATCCGCGCCAGGGCAAAAGGCACCGGCTTGCCGCCGATCACCAGAATACGTTTGTCGCCCAGGGAGATTTCTGGCACATAACGCTGCGCCATAATCGCTAGGGTGCCATGGCCGGTCATAGTCTCGATAATAACGCCGATATTCGGATCATCCCCGCGCAACCGAAATATAGACGCACCCCCCATCAAATTCAGCGGTTTGAGAATAATATCGCCATGCTCGGCGAGAAAATCACGAATCCGCTGCGGCCCGCTGGTAACCAGAGTCGCCGTCATGCAGTGGCTAAAACCGGCAGTAAACATTTTCTCATTCACCGCCCGCAGGGCTGACGGCGGATTGGCCACCAGAGTCCCCGCCGCCGCAATTCGGTCGAGCATCCAGGTGGCGTAAAGATACTCGTCATCCACTGGCGGGTCCTTGCGCATCAGCACCACGTCAACCTCGGCAAAGTCACCATCGACCTCATCGACCAGCTCAAACCAGTGGTCGTTATCGTCAAAAACCTTCACTCCCTGACGTCGGGCAGAGACCGCCCCATCGCGCATGTAAAGATCAGACTGCTGCAAATACTCCACCCGCCAGCCACGCCGCTGCGCCTCCAGCATCATTGCCAGACTGGTGTCTTTGTAAGGGGTGATCTGCTCGATCGGGTCCATGATTACCGCGACCGTACGTTGGGCAGGCGAGTTCATTTGGGGGTTCTCCACTGTCTGGTAGTTGGCATAACAAGTCACGGGCTGACTTCGCTGCCCACAGTAAATCTAAACAGCGGAAATTATAAGGGCATGGCCGTCGTTACCACGCTCCTGTATGGAAACGGATGGGAAGTTTTCCGCCGATAGCACTGAGCAAACTTCCACCCCAAATTACGACAACCAGGAAATTGGCAATAATTGCTGTCGGCCTGAACAGCCATCCAATCGTTGTCAAAAGAACATTGCTCTTAGAGCAATGCGTTAGTAATCTAGATTCTAACCACTATCCCCAGCTGGGTTTTCAACCTTGTTGAACCCTACGCTTTTCTAATCACCGCCCAAGATTGCCACTACCGAACGTCCACTATTTTCGAGTCCTCATGATGAAAATAAGATTTTTATTATTAGCTGCCTTGTTGTCGCAAACCTGGGCTCAATCCGTGATGGCACACCCCTCACCCGAATTGGGGCAATGCATGCGTCCGCAAACGGCAGGGGCCGGATTCACTGCTACAGCTCTCGGCTGTTACAACAGCTCTCATGGTTATGGCGGATCAGTAACGTTTGAAGAATTTAAAGGATGCCTTACTCTTAACGATGGAAGAATCCGCTGTGGCTGGTTTATCCCTTCGTATGACTGGCTGACCTACGGGACGCCCTCCACGTGGCACAATGGTTTTATGTGGACTACATGGGCCTCGATCGACCCCAACCATGACCCGACTGGCCTAACCGAATCTGAATCTAATCAAATCGACAAACAGCTCGGCCCCAGCTGCAGCAGCGATGAAACCGTAGGCAATCCTTGCAACGCCACTACCGGCAACAAATACCAGTCCGAGACCGATTACAGCGGCGGGGTCTTAACCTGGAGTCGCCACTACAACAGCGGCGCGGCTGATCTCGATGGCCCACTCGGTTTTGGCTGGAGCCACAGCGCTAACCCACGACTCGATATTGAGGATCTCGATAACCTGGCCATGCGTCGGGGATCGGGACAGGTGCTGCGCTTTACCCGCAACAATGGGCTCTGGAGTAGCGACGCCGACGTCGATCCGCTACTGATCAATAACGTTAATGGGTTTCTGGTCACTCAGCCTGATGGTGAGCAGGAGCAATACGATGCAACGGGCAAGCTCACCTGGCGGCAGACCCCAGCCGGGTTGCGCACCCAGTTTAGTTACGAGGCCAACGGCAATCTGGCCACCATCAGCGGACCTTATGGCCACAATCTGACACTGGCTTACGATGCAAACCAACGCATTAGCGCCGTCACCGACAGCGGTGGTGGCGTCATTAGTTATAGCTACGACACCGCAGGTAACCTGGCAACTGTCACCCGGCCAAACAGCTCTCAGCGCAGCTATCACTACGAAGATACCACTTATATCCACGCCCTTACCGGCATTACCGATGCCAACGGTGCCCGTTATGCGACCTACGGCTACAATGGCGATGGCAAAGCGATACTGACCGAACACGCCGTCACCACCAACGGTATTGGCCAGGAGCAGTTCACCCTCAACTACGACAGCACCACCCAGACCACCGTCACTAATGCGGCAGGTGATGCCGAGCAGATTAACTTTAGCGAAAATCTCGGGGTGCGCAACCTCACCAGCCGGGTGTTCACTGCCGATGGCAAAGGCATTACCCAGGCCTTCGACGCCAATAACAACCTCATCAACCGCACCGATGCCGAGGGCAACACCACTGCCTACACCTACAACGCCTTTAACCAGCGAACCAGCATGACCGAGGCTCTCGGCAGCGCTGAGGCCCGCACCACCACCTATACCTACCTGTCGGATGATCTTGACCTGCCGATCACGGTCACCCGCGATGGGGTGAACGGTGCACAAACCCACGTCACCACCACCCAATACGATGCTGCGCTTAATCCCATAAGCATTACCCAGACCGGGTTCGATGCCAGCGGCACTCCGGTGAGCCGCCAAATCCAGTTTGGTTACGACGCCGACGGTCGATTAATCAGCATTGATGGCCCGCGCACGGATGTGAATGACGTCACCACCTTCAGCTATTACGACTGCACCACTGGCAATGAGTGTGGTCAGTTAGCCACCACCACTAATGCAACGGGCCAGACCATCCACTACTCCGGCTACAACCCCCACGGCCAGGTCACCAGCCTCACCGATAGCAACGGCATCATCACTAACCTGGTCTACGATGCCCGCCAGCGGCTGGTACAGCAGACCATCAACGGCAGTCGCACCACTGATTACGCCTATGACGGCGTCGGCCAGTTAACACAGCTCACCCTGCCCGATGGCAGTGGATTTACCTACAGCTACGATGCCGCCCATAATCTGACCCGCATTACTGACAGCGCCGGTCACTTTACTGAATACGGCTACGATGCAAAGGGCAACCGCATTACCGAAACTGTGCAGCATAATGGCGGTGGTATTGTCCAAAGCCTGCAGCGCGGCTACGACCTACGTAATTATTTAATCCAGTTAAATGTCGGCATTGGTATCTTTAGCCCACCCAGCAACTACAGCCAGCAAAACGACGCGCTGGGCAATACCACCAGTACCGTGGATGCCAAAGGCCAGAGTGCCAGTCACAATTTCGACGCACTTAATCGATTGCTAGAAACCACGGACCGCGCCGGCGGCACCCTTGTGCAGCAGTACGATGCGGCCGATCGCCCCACCTCGATAACCGCCCCTAACGGTGCCGTGACCCAGTTCACCTACGATGACCTGGGCAACCTGCTCAGCGAGCAGAGCCCCGATCGCGGCACGGTGGTTTACCAGTACGACAGCGCCGGTAACCTCACTCAGCAAACCGATGCCCGGGGTATTACCGTTAACTACAGCTACGATGCCCTTAACCGACTCACTGTGGCCGACTATCCTGGCGGTGAAGAAGACATCACCTACCAGTACGACAGCTGCACTAACGGCATTGGTCGACTCTGCCAGGTCACCGACCAGAGCGGTAGCAGTAACTACCAGTACAGCGCATTCGGTGAAATCACCCAGATCAGTAAAACTGAACTGGGGCAGACTTTCATCACCGCTTATCAGTACGATCCGGCCGGTCGCGTCAGCCAGGTCACCTACCCCAGCGGCCGGGTCGTCACCTACAGTCGCGATGCCAGGGGATTAATTAGTGATGTCAGCACCAGCTTTGCCGGCAACACCACTCAGGTAGTCAGCGCTCGCCAGTACCGGCCTAACGGACAACTCATCGTCCAGACTCTGGGCAATGGACTCCCTCTGCCACGCATTTTTGACACCAAAGCACAGATGATCCACCAAGCCCTGGGCCGCTTGCTATGGAGCCAGAACCTTAATTACGACCCGAATGGAAATCTTACCGACCGAAACGTCACCAGCGGTTCAGTTACCCAGGCTGATCTGTTCAGCTATGATCCACTGGATCGCGTTACCGACGACACCACCCAGCAGGGTTCATTGATATATACCTATGACGCCAGCGGTAACCGGCTGAGCAAACAGGACATTAGCGACCCTCCCCTGGCTTATACCTACACCCCCAGCAGCAACCGACTGACCCAGGCAAATAGCCAGTCAGTCACCCTGGATGCGGCCGGCAATACCACCAGTGATCAAAACGGCAGCCGTAACTTCTATTACAACCAGGCCGGTCGATTGATGCAGCTCGCCGGTGCCACTAGCCTCGACCCGACCACTTATTACACCTACAACGCCTTTGGCCAGCGCACCCGCAAGGTCAGTGGCAGCGATACCTTCACCTATCAGTACAACCTCACCGGTCAGCTGATCGCTGAGTACCTGAACGGACAGCTGGTCAGGGAGTACCTCTGGGCCAATGATGAACCCCTGCTACAGGTGGAAGGCGGCCAGAGCACCTGGCTAACGCTAGATCATCTAAATACTCCAAGAGCAGGTACCAATGCCGCTGGCACTCTGGTCTGGCGGTGGGACTCCTCCGGATTTGGTGAGGGACTGCCGAATCAGGACCCGGATGGTGATGGTATCTACACCAACATCCGATTGCGGTTTCCAGGTCAGTTTGCCGATGATGAAAGTGGGCTGTATTACAACTGGAACCGGTATTATGATCCGGGGACGGGGAGGTATGTAACTTCGGATCCGATTGGGTTACAAGGGGGGATTAATACTTTTGGGTATGTCGGGGGGAATCCGTTGTTTTGGATCGATCCTCTCGGGCTCGAAGTGGTCATCGTTTCGCGACCTGTCAACTTTAACGGAGTTGCATCCGCACTAAATAGCACGGGTATTGAACACCAATGGGTTAAAACAGACAGTTTTGAAGCCGGTATGGGACCCACAACCGGCGAAGTCCCAGGCCAAGGCAACAACAAAGATTTACCGCTTACTTCGGTATCAACAATTGACCATACTGGGCAATCTCAGCTACCAAATTCAAACGAGTCTCCAGTTCCATTCCCTGTAAACGAGCAATGCATCAACAACCTAATTCAACCAGGTCAAAACCTAGGGCGGTTCGTTCCACTATTCAATGATTGCCAAACCTTTGTTGAAGATGTGCTTAATGAGTGCCGTATTGAGTGATAGAACTAAGTCAATGAGCAGAACAAAAATGTGGATTTTCGTTAGCTTAATCTTCGCGCTACTATTCTTGTTTTTTGGTGTTTGGGCTATCCAAACCGCGTGGGTAGGTTCTTTCCCGGACAAGGACGGAATAACTTACCTTAGGAGGTTTTGGTGGCAACTAGCGCTATCAATTAGCTCCTTAGTTTCGTTTGTCGTGACACTAATATTTGCGCTGAAATCTAGGTCATAGTCTCAGAAACAATAGCAAGACCAAATAGGGGACAGACCACGTTTTTATGATATGTTGACGGCTACCTACCCCGTGCAGGCTCCGCTCAATGCCAAGAAGACCCCGCCTCACTCTTCCCGATGTGCCGCTACACCTTATCCAGAGAGGCAATAACCGCCAGGCCTGCTTTTTTGCCGATGAAGACTATCAACGGTTTTTGGCCTGGCTTGCGGAATATGCTGAATCAAGCGGATGCGCCGTACATGCCTATGTATTGATGACCAATCATGTCCACCTGCTCATCACCCCTGAAACCAGCAGTTCAGCGGCTCTACTGATGAAAAAACTCGGTCAGCGCTACGTCCAGTACATTAATCAGACCTATCGACGAAGCGGCTCCTTGTGGGAGGGCCGCTTCCGTTCCTGCATCGCCCAACAGGAAGATTACCTGCTTGCCTGCCAGCGCTATATTGAGTTAAACCCGGTCCGAGCGGGAATGGTTGAACACCCGGCCGATTACCGCTGGTCAAGTTATGCAGGCAATGCACAGGGAGCTGACAATGAACTCCTCTCGCCACATTCCCAATACCTGGCACTAGGTAAAAACCATACGGAACGTCAGGCCAATTATCGGGAATTATTCCGCTATCAACTGGACCCTCAAATGATCGACCAGATCCGTTCTGCCACTAACAGCAACTACGCGCTGGGGAACCAGCATTTTCAGGACCAGATTGCTGAAGCGCTTGGCAGGCGTGTCACCCCGGGAAAACCAGGGCGACCGCGTAAAGTTGTCGATTATGAAAAATAAACCGTGGTCTGTCCCCGGTTTTCTTGAAAAATAAACCGTGGTCTGTCCCCGGTTTTCGTGGTCTGTCCCCGGTTTTCCCCGGTTTTCGTGGAACATTGGAGCAAGCGGTAGAGACATGCAGCTCTTTTCTGTCAAAACACCCAGGCTCACTAGTTATAGCAAATGAAGTGTATTTAACATGCTTATCTGCATGTCAGAAAAAACCTTCAAACACGCACTGTTGCAGCACATAAATAGTTGGCGAAATAATGAATTACCTGGGAGCATTTTGCACAATAATTTGGCTTCTATATGTGTTGAGCTACATTATCAATTTAATTTCATCTTTGAGTACATACGGAAGTAGCTACACATTTTTTCATGGGCTTATCGTTTTGATTGTTGGCCTTATTGGGACTATCTCTGGAGTTCGATTAGCTCTATATAATAAAATTAATTTGGGGTTAGTTATTTCATCTAGCCTTTATATAATTCACTGGTGGCGCGCACTATATATTGTCGACAACTTAACCTTGGTGGATTTCCTAAAAAGCATTATATATTTAGGAACCTCATTAACAGGAACATTCCCGATTTTCTACACAGGTATCGTTGAGCCTTTACTTATTCATAGTATTTTTGGAATTTCTTCTTTTTTAATTATCCGGTCACGATTGAGTGGGGAAAAAAAGCTGAAAAACAATCAATTGAATGTGTAAACAACAAATGGATTCAAGAAACCTTATTTATCTCGCTTTGGATTTTTATGTTTTACTCTCTTTTTTATCTATTTATATATCAAAAACCAGAGAATCGCTTACAACCAGGGTATACGCGTTTTGCATAATAATTCCCTATTTGCCCGTACTCATAGTCCCCTTTTTTAAATCACAGAAAAGCACCGTATCCCCTGTTATTATTATGGTTCACGCCTGCACTTTAGGCATGGCGGTATTTTTATGGAGAATTTATCTACCGTTAACATGAGATAGAAATGATTGAGGAAATAGAAACAATGGGCCAGGTTTGACAACCTCCCGTTTAGCGGAAATTTCAATCTGATATTTAGGATTATTTTTTAAATCAAATCGACGGTAGTCGATGCTTTAACTTTTGAGGTGTTTCGAGGAGTACTGGTCTCAAGCTTTCTGGGGCCAGGCTCTCAGCCAAAGTTGTTGCCAGCAAGGCGATCGCCTGCTCGACTTCACCTTTTTCGGCAAGCAATACGGCCAGGTTATTAGCTGCGTGCGCGAAATTACGACGACGCAATCCAATGCGCGTTAACTGGTCACGCTTTTTTGAAGATATCGATCACGCCAACGATTTCGAGGACCAGCGATACAACAAAAACGGCACCAATTAAACCTAGAATGCCGCCCTTAGGCAGCTCCGCCATTTTTTGGTTAAGTATCTGCATTTCACTGTCACTCAAGGCCGCAATTCGCTGCTTGGCCTGCTCCGGGTCAACGCCCATACTAACTAGCTGATCCTGCACCGATTGGGTTGCGAGCATCTGGTGTATTTGATCCCTGCTGTAGGATCCCTGTTCGGCTGACGCCTGGGTAGTCGAACTAATCATCGCTGCCTGCACGGTGGCCATTGAACCGGTCAAGGTCATGCTGACCATCAACAACCAGACCAAACTGCGAATCATCCTATTTTTTCCTGCCATCTGACAAAAACTTCTGATTATGGGTTGCAGCAAAACGGGTAACACCCGCCGCCTATATGATCACTGGCCCAAAATAGGCCTGGCGGATTGACACTTTTCCGCTCGGGTTGAACTGCTTGCGGGTGTTTCAAAAGCCTAGCCAGGCAATACGATCGACCACTGTCTGGTTAGACAGGGTGCAGGCGGTTATTCCGTGGGGACTACTGCGCCCCGATATCGTTGGCCATGTAAGGTCGTAGGTTTACGCACCTCCGGTACATAAACCACCACGCGAGAAACGCTCTGAACATAAAGGCATATTTCCGGCAGATTTTTTTCCTGCGCAGTGTTTAATAGTGCTTCTCGCACCCGCCCCACCTGAGTCCGGGGCAATATGCTGCGCAGCACGCCGCGCTCGCGCGTCAAACTCACACCGGCGGCGATTGACTCTTCAGTCTCGCTAAATTTACCGTAAACCACATTGATACCCGGTGCATGGGCCTGGGTAGCCGCTGCCATTAGCGGCTCCATGTGTTCGCGCCGCACCACGCAAATCAGGCTGACATAATCGACTAACTCGCGCTGGCCACTCGGGGCCAGACCAACCCCCGCCACCTTACCGGTTCGGCCCAGGTCAATGACACTCTGGTCGCGCCAGTGGCTATCGCCTTTCAGGTCATCGATGGCGGAAATAATCTGTTCCAACGTCGCCGCCTGATGGGCGTGACCGTAGACGCTGGTCAGGTTAACCACCCCTTTTTGTACGGGCAGCCGGTAGGCGATACCCCGCCCCGGCGAGCCGATACGACCCGCGCGGATGACGGCATCGAACACCTCATCGGCATCGGCATTGTCGACCACGATCGCCAGCAATTCTTTGTCGGGCTTGCTGGTAATCCGCAACCAGCCGAGGCCCGCTCGCAAACCACGGCCCTCACACAGCTGTACCACGGGCCCATGCCCGCCCGCCTGCATCGCCGCGCGAGAAATGGTGTCTATTTCGGCTCGGCGGGTGATGCAGTAAATAGCGGTAAGGTTTTCTTTAATGTCCAGGGAGGCGTTGGTTTGCGAACTCTCGCTCGGTGACCAGACCGGGTAATCATTGGAGTAGACCACCTCTTCACAGGGAATACAGAAGACCGCGCCAGCGCCGGGACGATGCAATCCGCCCACCCTGTAAATCTGCTCTATCAGCCCGTCCACCTCGTCATCGGGCACCAGCACCTGGATATAACGCATGACCGGACTGATTACCGGAATCAGCCGTTTCAGCCAGTGGTCACGAATCAGGGTTCCGCGCGCGATGAATACCGTAGCGCCATGCCCGCCCTGATCAAACACCTGCTCCAGCACTCGCGCTGCGCTGCCTCTCGGCAATATAGCGGTGATCGATGAGAGGTTTTCGACTGCGTGAAATCCGGCCATGGGTTTTACGCCGCCGTCTGGTCATTTGTATTGGTATTTTCATCACTGGGTGTGTCCATGCTACTCATCCCTGTCAGTCACACTTGCTCAGTGGCCAGACGCTCATTGCGGGCGACAATCAGGCCCACAGTAAGCACGGTAATAATGGGGCCGACCGATGCCAGTGCCAGAACCCCAAAACCATCGACAACACCCGGCACATTGCCGCCAATCCCCAGCCCCATGGCCAGCACCAGTGGCACGGTGATGGGTCCAGTGGTTACGCCAGCACTGTCCCAGCTGAAATTGACAAAATCTTCTGACGAATTCCAGGTGAGTATCAGCAGCAACAGATAAGAAGGAACCAGCAAATAAGGCAGCGGCAGGTTGTAAGCGATTTTGCATACGCCAACCGCAATCCCTAGTCCCACCCCGAGCGCCACTGAATGCATTAGCAGTTTTTTGCGAAATGCCCCCACCGTAATGGACTCAACCGTATTACCCAGGGCGTTGAGTGCAGGCTCGGCCAGAGTAGCGCCGTAACCGAGAAAGAAACCGAAGACTACCGCGACCAATTTGCCGTAAAACGCATATTTAAACAGTGGCCCCTCGGTGCCGGGTAAACCCCACGGGAAAATCGTGGTGAAGGTGGCGGGCACGTTGCTACCCAGTTGCGTGCCCAGAGGGGTTAAACCAAGTGTGATACCTAGCCCAAACAAGCTCATGCCAACCAGCGCAAAGGCGAGGCCAATAATCACGTCCTGACCATGGGGCATCTTCTCCCCAAGCACCACCCGCAGCGTAAAAACCAGGAACAGACAGAGCGGCACGATGGCCCTCATGGCGGTCAAAATTGAGTCAAGAATTTGCTGACGCAATTCACTATCCGGGTCCCAAAGCACCCCGGCGAACACCGACCAGTCGTCCGGTACGGTTTTTTCCAGTACCACGATGGGATCCAGGTGGACAATTCGGCCATCGACTAGTTGTGGCTCACCCTGTTTAAGAATTATTCGGGAATGGGTGGGTAATTCACCGGATTCGAGGTAGCGCTTAAACTCCTCGTCGCCAAAACCAAGCCGCCGGGACTCCGCGTGTACCGCCTCAACGGCCGGGATCTCGCTGCGCTCAAACGGATCAGCCGACGCGCCGTAGTAATCTTTCGCCCCGAGGTGGTAACCACCGAGCAGCAATACTGCTAGTACGGGGAATAGTGACGCCAGGGTCACAATTCCAAAGCCAGCGTTGCGGTTGCCGCTGCCGCCTACCATGCGACAGACCCCAATCCCGAGCGCCAGCACCAGGGGCACCGTCACCGGGCCGGTAGTGACGGCACCGCAATCCCAGGCCAGACCAAGCACGTGGCGCATTTGAGGGTGGCCATTCGCCCAGACAGTGGCTACCAGTAAGGTGCTTATCAGCGGCAAAATTAAATATTTAAGCGACCAGCCCCGCAAAAACCGCAACACTCCCAGCATCACCGCCAGACCCACACCGATACCCACCGCGGCTACCAGCTGCCCCGCGTAATCATTAAGCAGGCTAAACAGCAGCGGCGCCTGGGTGGGCTTAACTCCGGCACCCGCCGCCTTTAATACCGCAATGGCCGGCTCTGCCAGGGTGGCACCAATACCCAGAATGAACGAAAAGCCGAGAATCACCACCACCCGGGATTTACGCGGAAGCAGCGTGCCGATGGTCTCCCCCAGTGGCATTAGCCCCAGGCGCAGGCCTTCCATAAAAAACATCAGCCCGATAATTACCACCAGAGTACCGATCGCAATCATGCCGGCATAAGCAATCGGTAAGCCCAGCACCAGCAGCTGAAACAGAAATAGATAAACGACGATAAACCAGACGCCCTTGAGTTGATCAATGAAGTGATCACACACATAGGGCCAGAGGATTTCAATAGTCCCTTTTAGACCCAGTTCAAATCGCTGTCCGGTAACAATTTTATTCGGCACTTTGACCCGCTTAAGCTGGAATTCGAATCGCAAACACTAGCCGTGAGTTAGAGCCTCTTTGCTTGCAAATTACGAGCCAGCGCCGTCGTTCACTCCGGGCAGTGGATCCCGCCACGGGGCTATCAAGCACCTCCGGGATAAACGGATTTATTTCATACTAACGCTCGATTAGTCCTGCACCTGTCGCCGGGCAGGTTTTGACCGGTTCCGGGCAACCGACTATTGCCCCAACAACACGCCAATTTATAAACACCCATGGACAGCAACCGGCGCTGGCTGCACCAACTCAACTGGCCATTAACCCGGTAACACACCATTACCGCCGGTCAAAACGAGGCAAAACAGGATGCGGCGCACCAAATAAATGCACCGACACGGTAGGAATAAGCAACTGATTAAAACCTGAAAACCCGAACTAATACGCCGGCCCGCTCACCATCCGGAATTTAGCGGCGTCCCTTAGACTGCGGAGAGCAAATAAACCCGGCCCTTTCGGCAACTTAACGAAGCATGTCCGGTTAACTTCCCGGTCGCCGCTGACTGAGAACCCCGAGTTCGCCCAATTCAGCTATCTGCTGGTCGTCGTAACCGAGCAGTTCCGCCAGTACTTCTCGATTATGCTCGCCTAAATAGGGGGCCGGTAACGGCGGCCGGTCGGGGAATGCTGAAAACCTTAGCGGCGAAGCCGGCACTTTGAATTCGCCGATATGTTCATCGTGAATGGTCTGTACTGAACGGCGATATTTGACCTGCGGTAGCTCAATGGCCTGCTCGACGGTGAGAACCGGCGCAAAGGGTACTCGACCTGCCTCCAATCGGCGCATTGCTTCCGCATCATCACCCACCTGCTGCAACCAGCCTTCAATCGCGATCACCAGATCGTCGATATGTTCAACCCGAGTCTGGTTGTCTATAAACCGCGGATCGTCGATCCACTCGGGATGCTCCATGGCGTTACACAGGTCGGTCCACTGGCGACCCAGAGCGACAATGACAACATAGCCGGCGACTCCCTTAAAGATGCCCAGTGGCGCCACCGAAAAATGCTGACTACCGGTGCGCCGGGGGGCCAGTTCGCCGCCGCTGGCACTGGCTGCCTGAATTCCGATCTCGTGGCCATTCAGGTAGACATCGAGCAAGCTGATATCCAGGTACTGCCCCGGGCCGCCGCGCTCACGGTGGAGCAGTGCCGCCATCACCGCTGCCAGCGCAAAACCACCGGTAGCGGCATCGCCAAAAGCTAGCTGGGGGAAATAGGGCGAACCCGCTTCTTCACCAATCAGCCCAGTGAACCCGCCGTAAGCCTGAGCAATATAGTCGTAACCGGGCATGTTGGCCTGGGGACCTTGCTGACCAAAGGCGGAAATGGAACACATGACAATGTCCGGGTTAATCTCACGGACCGCTTCATAACCCAGCCCCAGTCGGCCAATTACCCCCGGCGAGAAGGCCTCTACTACCACGTCTACTTTCGCCACCAGGTCGAGCAGCAGCTGCCGGCCAGCGTCACTTTTTACATCGATGCAGAGACTTTTTTTCCCGCGATTTTGCTGCACGTAGTAGGCGCTGCGACCATCCCGAATATAGGGCAGGTTGTGCGCAAGATCGCCGTGGGGGGCTATCTCTACCTTGATCACTTCGGCCCCCATCTCCGCCATCAACCGGGTAACCGTGGGGCCTGCCACCACCTGGGTAAAATCCAGAACCCTGTACCCGCTGAGCATTTCTGCCTGCTGCTTTTTGTTCATCTGACTCTCCCGGCTGTAACCTGCTAGCTATCACTCTTCGTCAATTCAGCGTGAGCGGAACCACTGCCCAACGGCTACGCTTTGCCGCGAGGATATCGATAACTACGAAAATGCCGGTCGGCATCTTTCATTCCCAACGCATCTTCGGCAATTAAAATACGCTGTACTGCCGGCGCCCCCTCGCCCACCAGAAAAACGTGGGCATAACTGGTGAGCTTTGATATGCGGTATTCCTCGGTGAGCGCGTAACCACCAAATAGCTCTGCAGCGGTATTAGCCGCCTGTTTTAATGCATAGGAGGCGATTAATTTGGCCTGAGCGGATACCCGGTTGGCCGGTTTGTCGTCATCCATTAACTGGGCAGCCTGATAGGTCATCAGCCTTGCCGCCTCAATGTTGACCAGGGTGTCGGCGATAGCGGCCTGGGTCATCTGCAAACTGGCCAGCGGCTGACCACGGATGGGGCGCTCCAATGCGTATTGCATAGCTTCATCCAGGCAGGCGCGGGCAATACCTACCGCTCTTGCAGCCACCGACACCCGGCCAGCCTGAACCGCATGCATGGCAATGCCAAAGCCAGCGCCTTCATCGCCAATACGGTTGGCCACCGGCACCTCAAAATCCTGCAGCACCACTTCGCAGCTGCGGGTCATTTTTGACAGCCCGACAAACTCCACCGGATTGGCCTGATAGCCGGGGTATTTTTTGGGCTCGACAATAAAGGCGGAAATACCCCGGTGGCCCGCCTCTTTATCGGTGCGCGCAAAGAGCACACCGACATCGGTCTGATCCGCCAAAGTAGCAAACATTTTGCTGCCGTTAAGCAAATAGCGGTCACCGTCACGGCGGGCGAAGGTTTTTAGATTACCGGCGGCATCCGAACCGCCGCCGGACTCGGTTAACGACCAGAGACCGATGGTTTTGCCAGCAATAATGTCGGGAATGTACTGCTCGCACTGGCCATCTGAGCCGCCCGAGTAAATAGTGTAGGGGCAGGTCATGCCCTGCTGATTATGACTGAGCGACAGGGCTGGGTTGGCGCGGGCCACCTCTTCGGCCACCACCGCCATGGCCAGAAAACCAAGGTCAGTGCCGCCCAGGCGCTCCGGAAAAGCCACGCCGTAATAGCCAGCCTCGCCCATTTTGGCGATTAGCGGTCGCGGAAATTCGCCCCGAGATTCGTATCCGGCTAGCTCTGGCAAGATTTCTCTTTCAAGAAACCGTACCAGCTCATCCCGTACCGCCCGGGTTTCACCCGGCAGAAATTCATCCATTTCACCCCCTCAAATCGTGGTCAGGTCGAGGGTAGCTCAATCGAGAAACTATGGCGATAACTGGGGAGCGGGATGCCAGGTTAACGATCGCCGCCTAGCAGGCAACTGGCGGGGTTAATCAATTAAATACCGGCCTCGTTTCTACTGATTTCCACTCACTTCTCCGTCATTCATCATCCTGATCGAATGCTGATATTTGATCCAGATCAGGGAGTTAGCCGGTATCACCCCACTTCAGACTACAAACGGAGCCACTTGATACATATCAGTTTTCGGCCGCGGCGATGCCGTTATGGTCGGTTTTGGCGATTAGACCTGAACGACTATAGATACTTTGAATTCGGAGGAATTTCTGATGAGTAGCGCTGCTGAAACCCTGAACACTGAATACCTTATTGACGTCGAAGCCCCCTGGCTGAATCACCTGAAGAACGACATTCTAGAACCCGTCGCCGGTCTGGCGCTGCACCATCCGGTCGTGGCCAGAATCGAAGCCGGCGAATTACCTAAGGAGAATCTGGTCCGGCTGTTGTCCGATCTTTGCTGGGTGATTACAGGCTTTCCAGAGTACGTTTCTGCACTGGCTTCCCGTTGTCCAAAAAACGACCATCAGGTAAAGGCGGCACTGCTGGAGAACGCCTTCATAGAAAGGGACCACCCATTCCTGCTGGCTGGCGCTGTTACGGCAATGGGCGGCGATGGTGATGCTATTCTTAATGGCCCGGACTGGAGCAGTTATGAATTTAACGAAACGATCCACAGCCTGCGCATGGTGATCGAGGCCTACGTTTTCCACCGGCCGTGGATAGAAGGTATGGCTGCCTGTGCAGTCGGGGTGGAGAGCGTGGTACCGGCAATATTTGGGCGTATTGGCAAAGCCTGCATTAACCATTACGGACTGGCTCCGGAAGATGCAGAATGGTTTGAAATACACGGCGGCGAGGTGGAAATGGAACACGGCAACGAAGGTTTACGGGTACTCGAAAAATACGTTGCTGCGGATGATCTGGATACCCAGGCCGCCTGTATCGCCGCCGCCAGCCTGATCGCCAAGGGCGTGGGGATTGGCCTGTTTAACGAAGTAGCGACCTGGTAGCAATCATGGGAAGAATTCGAGTAGTTGACCATTGTGACTGGCGGATGGCGATGCCGAATTCGTCGCTGCTGAGCCTGCTCAAGGGCAAAGGCGTACCCATAGCGACCTCCTGTGGACTGGGCAGTTGCGGCACCGACATGGTGCTGGTCGTTGGCGGTGGCGACAACCTTTCACCGATCAGTAATACGGAAGCCCGTACGCTGGCGGAGATGGAGGCACCCGCCAACGCTCGACTGGCCTGCATGGCCCGGTTAATCGATGGGGATATTGAACTGGAGGTTCCAGAAGATAGCCTGGTTCCCTCTTAATTAAGGTCTACTTTGCGAAAAAGGCCCGGGCTAACCGGGCCTTTTTGTTTGCCCGATCCAGTCACCTGCCTGGGCCTGGAGCAGCGCTATCGCCGCCAGTGGCGCGGTTTCGGTACGCAATATTCGCGGCCCCAGCGCAACGGGTTGATAACCGTTACTTTCAGCCAGTTCATATTCATCGGCGCTGAAACCACCCTCCGGTCCAATCAGCAACTCCACTTCATCGACCCGTGTCTCGATACTCAGCCCATCGCCGGCCCGAGGATCGAGGATCAACCGTTCACCCCCACGCTGGCCAGCCACCCACTCGGCAAACCCAGCCACTGGTCTGAGCAACGGTAACCGGGTCCGGCCGCTCTGCTCACAGGCGGCGATTATCAGGCTTTGCCAGCGATTTTCGCGCTGATCATTTTTATCCGGACTGGTTTTTACCTGGGTACGTTCGGTGACCAGTGGAACTATCTCGCTGACACCCAGCTCTACCGCCTTACGGATCGCCCACTCGGTGCGATCACCCTTTCCCAACGCCTGTACCAGCCGGATGTGCAGAGGAGATTCGCGGTTGACTGGGATAAAGTCATCAACGCTGAGCTGAACCTGACGACGCTGTAACGTCTCAATTCGCCCCCGGTATTCACCGCCCTGACCGTTGAACAGGGTGAGAGAATCGCCTCTTTTTAATCGCAACACGGTCACTGCATGGCGTGCGGTCTGCGGTGGCAATTCCAGGAGTGTCCCGACGGCAAGCGGCAGATCAACGTAAAGACGGATGTCACGCATGAGTTAGTTAAGGGCCTTGACCGGTCAAACCTGATGAAGGTCGCAGTTTTTCAATCAGGACTGCTGGTCAGGATCGGACAGGCCCAGCTCATTCCAGAGACGCTGACAGGGTTCCAGCCGATTCATGCTGTAAAAGTGTAATCCCGGAGCGCCCTGATCGAGTAACCGCTGGCAAAGCTGCAGGGTCACCTCGTGACCAAAATCGCGCAGTGCCGCCATGTCGTCCCCAAACGCCTCCAGCTTACGCCGAATCCAGCGCGGAATTTCCGCGCCGCAGGCATCGGAAAACCGGGCCAGCTGGGTGTAGTTGGTAATCGGCATCACGCCGGGTACCACCGGTAGGTCCACCCCCAGTTTTTCGATACTATCGACAAAGCCAAAATAGGCATCGGCGTTGTAGAAATACTGGGTGATAGCCGCGTCCGCACCCGCATCGACCTTGCGCTTAAAGTTCAGCAAATCCGCCTCGGCGTTGTCCGATTGCGGATGAAACTCGGGATAGGCGGCCACTTCGATGTGAAATTCGTCTCCCCACTGCTCCCGCAGAAAGGCAACCAGATCATTGGCATAGGAAAAATCACCGCCACCGTAACCGGCCCCCGAAGGGAGGTCACCGCGCAGAGCCACCAGATTTTTCACGCCCATCTGGCGATAACCGTCAACCAGGTCGATGATTTCCTGACGAGTGGAACCGACACAGGAGAGATGCGGCGCCACCGGCACGACACCTTCGTTACTGATTTCACGAACCGTTTCGATAGTACCGTCGCGGGTACTGCCGCCGGCACCAAAAGTCACCGAAAAATAATCCGGGCGAAGTTCAGCGAACTGCTTGCGTACCGAGCGAACCTTATCGGCGCCCTCCGCTGTTTTGGTTGGAAAGAACTCCAGACTAAACCGGCGCTCTAGCCCCTGCTGGCTTTTCATCATTCGTTAGTAGCGGTAATGTTCGGGCTTGTAGGGACCTTCTACCGGCAACGACAGGTACTTTGCCTGCTCCGGCGAGAGCGCAGTCAACTCGACGCCCAGCTGCTCGAGGTGGCTACGGGCCACCTTTTCGTCGAGGTGCTTGGGCAAAACATAAACTTCATTTTTATAGTTTGCGGAATTCTGCCAAAGCTCGATCTGCGCCAACACCTGATTGGTAAAGGAGTTGGACATGACAAAGCTCGGGTGGCCAGTGGCACAACCCAGATTCACCAACCGCCCCTCGGCCAGCAAAATAATTCGTTTGCCGTCGGGGAAAATCACGTGATCGACCTGAGGCTTAATGTTCTCCCAGGTGTAATCGCGTAGGGAGGCGATATCGATTTCAGAGTCGAAGTGACCGATATTGCAGATGATCGCCTGGCTTTTCATCGCCAGCATATGGTCATGGGTGATGACATCGATATTGCCAGTGGTGGTGACAAAAATGTTGCCCTGGCTAGCGGCGGTTTCCATGGTCACCACGCGGTAGCCTTCCATCGCTGCCTGCAATGCGCAAATTGGATCAATTTCGGTCACCCACACGGTGGCACCCAGACCCCGCAGTGACTGGGCACAGCCTTTACCGACGTCACCGTAACCACAAACGACCGCAATCTTGCCGGCAATCATCACGTCGGTAGCACGCTTGATGCCATCGACCAGCGATTCACGACAACCGTAGAGGTTGTCGAATTTGGATTTGGTCACCGAGTCATTGACGTTGATAGCCGGGACTTTAAGGCTGCCCTCTTTCATCATTTCATAGAGACGGTGGACGCCGGTAGTCGTCTCTTCGGACAGGCCGCGAACGTCATCAAGCAGCTCGGGGAACTGCTCATGCATCATTTTGGTCAGGTCACCACCATCATCAAGGATGATGTTCGGCCGCCAGCCGTTAGGACCAACAATGGTCTGCTCGATACACCAGTCAAATTCTTCCTCGTTCATCCCTTTCCAGGCAAACACCGGAATTCCGGCGGCGGCCATGGCAGCAGCAGCATGATCCTGGGTAGAGAATATATTGCAGGAAGACCAGCGCACTTCGGCACCCAATGCGGTAAGGGTTTCGATCAGCACTGCCGTTTGAATAGTCATGTGCAGGCAACCGACGATACGGGCGCCTTTTAGCGGCTGCGCATCACCGTATTCGGCTCGCAATGCCATCAAACCCGGCATTTCGCTCTCAGCGATGGCCGTCTCTTTACGACCCCACTCGGCCAGGCCGATGTCGGCAATACGATAATCAGCCTTGTCGGCGTCAATTGGGGCGATGGAACTCATTGTTGTGTTCTCCAGTGATTCGAAAATTCAGGGTTGCCAGGGTCATGCCCTGGAGACAATCAGGCGGCGGAGGGGATATCGCCACTCAGGCCGGCAGCTTCGCGCAGCGCCTGCGCCTTGTCCGTGCGTTCCCAGGTCAGTTCTTTTTCAGTGCGGCCAAAATGGCCGTAGGCTGCTGTCTGGCCATAAATCGGTCTTAACAGATCCAGCATCAACACGATCCCTTTCGGGCGCAGATCAAAATGCTCTTCAATTAATTCGACGATACGGTGCTCCGCAATGTTGCCAGTGCCAAAGGTCTCGACGGATATCGACGTCGGCCGGGCCACACCGATCGCGTAGGAGACCTGAATTTCACAGCGATCCGCGATGCCTGCCGCAACAATATTTTTTGCCACATAGCGACTGGCGTAAGCCGCTGAACGATCAACCTTGGACGGGTCTTTGCCAGAAAAGGCACCGCCGCCATGGCGGGCCATGCCGCCGTAGGTATCGACGATGATTTTTCGGCCGGTGAGGCCACAATCACCCACCGGGCCACCGATCACAAACTTGCCCGTGGGATTAATCAGGTACTGGGTCGACTCAGACAGCCAGTGGCTGGGTAGCACCGGGGCAATAATTTCTTCGCGCACAGCCTCCACCAGATCGGCATGCTCAATCGATTCGTCATGCTGGGTCGAGAGCACCACCGCATCAATACCAACGGGCTTACCATCCTCGTAACGAAACGTCACCTGGCTTTTGGCATCCGGGCGTAACCACGCCAGCTTGCCGCTGTTACGCACTTCTGCCTGCTGTTTAACCAGTCGATGGGCATAGGTCACCGGGGCCGGCATGAACACATCGGTTTCATTCGAGGCGTAACCGAACATCAGCCCCTGGTCGCCAGCACCCTGCTCAAGATCCAGCCCTTCGCCTTCGTTGACACCCTGGGCAATATCGTCTGACTGCTTATCGATCGCAGTCAGTACGGCGCAGGAACGGTAATCGAAACCCAGTTCGGAAGAGTTGTAACCAATACGCTTAATCGTATCGCGGGCAATTTCCTGGTAATCCACAATTGCATTGGAGGTGATTTCGCCCGATACCACCACCAGACCGGTGTTCACCAGGGTTTCACAGGCGACTCGCGATTTAGGGTCGTCTTTGAGGAGCGCGTCGAGGATGGCATCGGAAATTTGATCCGCAACCTTATCAGGGTGACCTTCGGATACCGACTCGGAAGTAAACAGATATTGTTGAGTCATGCGTTGAATTCCATCAGTAAATGAATACGTAAACCAGCAGATAACCCTGGAGCATGAACCAGGTCAACAGGGAAACAGGCGGGTGCACATTTAACCACGCTAGCGGCTCGACTGCACGACGTGCAGCCCTTCATCAGTCGCTAGCCAGTCCAGCGTCACATCCCAGGGTTGTCTGTCTATCCTTTCGACAACCTGAAACGAATAACCCACGCCCATCAACACTGGACCCACCGCCCGGCCGGCAATGTTTTGCAACGTACGGTCATAGTAACCGCCGCCCATACCGAGACGATTACCCTGCCGATCCATGGCCACCAGTGGCATGATCAACAAATCAAGCTGCGCTGCCTTCAACAATTTCCCAGCTGCCGGAGCAGGCTCAGGGATACCAAACCGGTTGTTAACCAGTTTGACCTGTCGGCTATAGGGGGCAAACCGTAATTGCCCTCTCCGAGCAGTTGTTAAAACTGGCAGGTAGAGGTGCTTACCCATGTTCCAGCTTCGAGCAACCAGTGGCGCAGGATCAATTTCACCATCCGCCGGCCAGTAAAGCGCTATTTTTTTTGCACGTTTATAAGCAGGGCAGGCAGCAATGACTCTATCGAGCTCAATCGCCGCTTTTCGTCGTTGCAGGGGAGCAAGATTGCGCCGCAACGCTCGAATATGGCGACGCACTGATTGTCGCGAATCAACCGGAAGCAATTGAGCCTTCACCGCCATCCTGCCGCGAATGGGGAAAGGTCGCAGAACCCGATAACACAGGGATCAAAACAGGTAACACGGAGAGATAAAACAGTCTGCAGGCATTACTAAAAGAAAGGGCGGCACCCACCATTAGCGCCGTGGCAGAGCTCGATCTTGAACCCAAAATAAAGGGTGGGGACGGATGCAGGCAAATCAGGCTTCCTGAACAATCCAGGCTTGCACACCATTGACCGTTTAGTCCCCTATCGAACAAAAAGTGGTTCAAAAATTACGTTTCTGCTCTCGAACACCACAGTGGGTACCATTACTCAATTATCGCCTGCCATTATCTACTCTTTAGCAGCCAATAGGAAATTAGCATCGGCTGTCGGTAACTGCGCCGGGCCCTAACCGGGTTGGGGTGTCGGATCCGTGCCAACAAGCGCTCCCTCAATACGCTGCTGCATCCGGGCCACGCGACTCAGGCTCTGCTCAAAATGACTATTAGCCACATTGGCCGTTAGCAGGTCATTGGCAATATTCAGCACCGCCAGCACCAGTAACCGCTCTGTCCCTAAAACCTTATTACTATCCCGTATTTCCAGCAGCTTCTGATTGGCATAGTGGGCGGCCGCCCGTAACTGTTCGCGCTCACTCGGCTCGCAGGCAATCACATACTCCTGACCCAGAATTTTTACCGGAATACTCTGCTGCTCCGCCGCCATCAATCACGCTCCATCACTTTCAGTCGGGAAATCATCGCCTCTACCCGTGAACGTGCCGTTTCGGTCTTTTCTATTAACCGGGCGCGCTCAACCAGCAGCCCCTGATGCTGCTTCCGCAGGGTGTCGTTTTCACTACTAAGGGTGTCAATCTGCTTAACCAGCGCATCGATCTGTTGCTCCAGATGGTCCAGGTCAAGAGAGTCGACAGGAGTTTTGGTGGAACCACTCATAACAGACCTCGGTTAAACGGCGCTGGCATTAATCGGTACCTGCAATTATTCACAGAACCCCAACTTAAACCAGCAGTTATTCGAACAATGCAGGAGCTTATCGCCGCCAATGTTAGAATTTGTCGCATCTCACCCCTGCCCAACGAGGCCATTTTAGCAAGCAGCAGACGCTGCGATCTACGGATACCCACCGACTATGCAAGACACCGAATACGAGTCCATTCTGCACCAGTGGCTGGGAATGGTTACTTCTGCAGAACTGGCTGAGATCGATGGGTTTGTATGCGGCCTGGTCTCCCGTCAGGGTTCGCCACAGCAGCTGTGTGAATTATTATTTACGGATGACGCTGCCACCGCGGATCGGCTGGAACAGTGTCGGCAGGCCATGGAACTGCGACACCAGCAGATAGCAGCGTTCGGCGATGTATTTGAACCCCTGATCGAGGGTGACGATAGCCCACTCACCGTGCAGGCGGCCTCCTTAGCCACCTGGTGTTACGGGTTTTTAGCCACGCTGGGCGACGAACAGGGGCTGCGCGAATATCTCTCGGACGAAAGCTTTGAGTCACTTCAGGATATTCAGGCTATCCGTGAACTCGATACCGAAGAACTAAATCGCGACGACGAAGGGGCTTTTAGCGAAGTCTACGAATACGTCAGGGTGGCGGTGAGCCTGATATTCACCGACCTGGCTGCGGCCAGCTTTATCGAAGAAGACGAAACCCTGCACTAAGTCAGTCCCTCCCTTTCAGGCCTCAAACCCATGAAAAAAAGTGAATTTACCCGCCGCCGCCGCAAACTTTTGGCGGAGCTTCAGGACGGTGTGGCAATCGTCAACACCAATCCTCACCACCACCGCAATCGGGACACCCAATTCCCGTTTCGTCCGGATAGCGATTTTTACTACCTCACCGGCTTTGCTGAGCCAGAAGCCGTCGCCGTTCTAATTCCTGGTCGCGCAGAAGGTGAGTTTGTACTCTTTTGCCGGCCTAAAGACCCCCTGCGGGAAACCTGGGACGGCCGACGCGCCGGTCAGGCCGGCGCCTGCAAAGATTACGGTGCTGACCAGGCGTTCGACATTGCTGATCTTGATCAGCAAATGCCAGAACTACTTAAAGACCGCCAACGGATTTACTACAGCATTGGCAAACAGTCAGAGTTCGATAATCGAGTAATGTCCTGGGTCAACGAGCTACGCAACCAGGCCCGCGCCGGCGTTAATACGCCGAGTGAATTCATCACGCTTGACCATCTGCTGCACGAACACCGGTTGTTTAAAAGCAAGGCAGAGATAGGCCAGATGCGCACCGCAGGGAAAATCTCCGCCAGCGCCCACGTCCGCGCCATGCAGGCCTGCAAACCCGGGATGATGGAATATCAGCTCGAAGCTGAAATGCAGCACGAGTTCATCCGCAATGGCGCCCGATGGCCTGCCTATAATTTCATTATCGGTGGTGGTGCTAACGGCTGCATTCTTCATTACGGCGAAAATGACCAGAAACTGCGCGATGGTGATCTGGTACTGATCGATGCCGGGGCCGAATACGATTACTACGCGGGGGATATCACCCGCACTTTCCCAATCAATGGTCGTTTTAGTGATGACCAACGCACCCTCTATAACCTGGTGCTCGATGCGCAGACCGCCGCCATCGCAGAAGTCGCCCCTGGTAATCACTGGGACCAGCCTCACGTTGCCGCGCAAACGGTGATCATCAATGGCCTATTAGAGCTCGGCATTCTCCAGGGCACGCTGGAAGAGCAGCTTGAAAGCGGTGACTTCAAACGGTTTTTCATGCACCGAACGGGACACTGGCTGGGCATGGATGTACACGATGTAGGTGACTATAAAATAGACGACCAGTGGCGCCTACTGGAACCGGGAATGGTCACCACCGTGGAGCCGGGTATTTACATTGCAGCCGGCAGCGAGGGCGTGGACGAACGCTGGTGGGACATCGGTATCCGTATTGAAGACGACGCGGTGGTCACCAAAACTGGCTGCGAAATTCTCACCGCCGATGTACCAAAAAGCATTGACGATATCGAAGCACTGATGCGGAGCAATGGATAACTTCGATCTGGTGATCGCTGGCGGAGGGCCGGTGGCCGGGGTACTGGCCGCGCTGCTGGCCGACACCCCCTGGAACACCGCGATCATTACACCGGCCGCGCCGACCATCGGCAACCGGGCCATCGCGCTGAACCACAGCTCCCGGCAAATTTTACAATTACTGGGTATCTGGGATCAGGTCGCCAGCAACGCCGGCGAGATCGCCCGGATCGAAGTGTCCCGCCGAGGGGAACCGGGGAAAACCCATCTGAATGCCGACGATTTGGGCGATCATCAACTCGGCTGGGTGGTACCCGAACGCACCCTTCTGGCGGCGATCAACCAATGCCAGCAAAACGCTCCCAATCTAACGACGATTACAGCAACCACCGACGGCATCGATCAAACCGATGCAGCGATTGCCCTCCGGTTGAATACTGCCGCCACAATCTCCGCCCGTCTGGCCATCGGCGCCGATGGGTTTAACTCTGGCTTACGCCGACTGGCAGGCGTTCAGTTCCGTGACTACGATTTTAAATCCTCAGCCATCAGTGCGACGGTTACCACTACCCAGCCTCACCAACAGCGTGCCTGGGAGTGCTTTACCGACAGTGGACCCATTGCCCTGTTACCGCTGGCCGATCCCCACTGCTACTCATTAGTCTGGTGCGCCAACAGCGCTGATGCCGAAGCGCTTCTGCACAGCAACGAGGACGATTTTCTTGCCACACTGCGACAGGCCTTTGGAACCCGGGCAGGCGATTTCTCTGACGTTTCCAAACGCGAACTCTTTCCACTCGTTCAGCGCACCTGCCGATCGCCCCGGTCGGACCGCCTCCTGCTCATTGGCAGTGCGGCCCGCCACCTGCACCCGGTCGGCGGCCAGGGTCTAAACCTGGCGCTACGGGATGTTGCGGTACTGGCCGACTTACTGGCCCAGATCGCTCGCGAACAGGGCGATCCCGGCACCCCGTCGCTGTTGTCGCACTACTGCCAGCTAAGGCGCAACGACTGGCGAACAACGGAACAATTTTCACGCCATTGCCCCGGCCTGTTCGCTCGATCGGGAACGCCACTGACGGTGGGTCGTAATCTGGCACTGACCGCGCTGGAACTGCTTCCACCATTGCGACGACTGTTCGTTCGTCGCGCCGCCGGACAGCTTGGTTTCCGTGCAACTGCCCGACATTCCCGGGACCAGTAACCATGAGCCTGGATTACGACATTATCATCGCCGGTGCTGGCATAACCGGCAGCACACTGGCCAGAGCACTGGCTCCCAGCGGCTTGCGCATGGCGCTGATTGACCCGGCCCCTGATGCATTCAAGACAGCGTCGACCAGCGCCCTAAATCAGCAACGATTCAGCGCTATCTATGGCGGCCAGATTAACGCCCTGCAACGGCTTGATAGCTGGCCTGAAACAGGCGGTCGAAGCGGTCAGGAGTTTCAGCGTATGCATATCTGGGAAAGCCAGAACCGCTCTGCCATTACTTTCGACTGCACAACCATAGGACAAACCAGACTCGGTGCAGTGATCGGGAATGAGCAACTGGTTAGCGCACTTCATAGCAGCATCGATTCAACCCGGACCACCAAAATAAACCGTGGCATCACTGCAATAAACTGGCCCAGTCCGGGCGCAGTGTCTGTGGTTCTGGATACCGGTGAGCAGTTCAGTACCCGGCTACTGGTTGCCGCCGATGGCACTGACTCAAACATACGCCAGCAGGCCCGGATTGACATCGACCGCCGGGATTATCACCAGCACGCAGTGGTGGCCACCGTAAAGCCGGCCCGTCATCACAACCAGACTGCCTGGCAAAAGTTTCTGCCGACCGGGCCAGTGGCGTTTCTACCCCTGGCTGACGGCTACTGCTCGATAGTCTGGTCAACCGACTCTGAACATGCCGCAGCACTGGTTAGCCAGAGCGATGAGCAATTTTGTGAACAACTCGGGGATGCGATTAATGGTCAACTCGGTGTGATCAAAGAGAGTTCCATGCGCTTTAAATTCCCACTATTCCGCCAACAGGCGCGCCGCTATTGCGCTGATCGAATTGCGCTAATCGGTGATGCGGCCCATCGGATTCACCCACTGGCCGGCATGGGTGCCAACCTGGGGATTACTGATGCGCTGGCCCTGGCTGAACTCATTAACAGCCACAGTAACGACCCGGGCAATTCGGCGCTGTTAGGCAACTACGACCGGTGGCGGCGCAGTGGCGTAAATAGCTACCTGACAGCACAGGAACTGCTAAGTAGCTGCTATCGCTGGTCTGCTGGCGGCGCCCTGCGTGGTCTAGGGGTATCTCTGCTTAACAGGAGCCTGTTGGTAAAACCTGAGCTGCTCAGGCAAACCATCGGCCTGACTGGCAATCTGCCGCAGTTGATGAAATGACGTTAACTCGCCAGCTGCTGGTCCAGCGCTTCAATCAGTAATCCCCCAACCTGGTCCAACGACGGCGCGGCGTCTTCAATCTGGTCAGCAAGCTGGGTCACCGCCAGCCCCGCATAACCACAGGGGTTAATGCGGTTAAAGGGGCTCAGATCCATATCCACATTTAAACTGAGGCCGTGATAGCTGCAACCACGCCTGACTCGCAAACCCAGAGCAGCAATTTTGGCGTCTGCCACGTAGATTCCCGGCGCGCCGCAACGCCGCTCAGCGGCCACCCCATAATGGCCCAGGCAATCAATCAGCGCCTGTTCAATGGTGTATACCAGCCCTTTCACCCCGATTCCGCGGCGACGGATATCCAGTAGCAGATAGCAGATTAGCTGGCCCGGTCCATGGTAGGTGATCTGGCCGCCGCGATCGCTCTGCACTACTGGAATATCACCCGCATCAAGCAGGTGTTCTGCCTGCCCGTTAACTCCCTGGGTAAACACCGGGTGATGCTGAAGCAACCAGAGCTCGTCCGCCGCATCGACAGCACGATCCTCACTAAACTGCTGCATCTGCTGGTGAATTTGCGAATAATCCTGCATACCCTCAAACCAGCGAACTTCCAGCCGCGGAGCTGGCTCCTGCCGGCTATCCATCTCAGCCAGCCGCACCTTTTCTCAGCTGCGCTATCTCCGCCTGATACGCCTGCCAGATAGCGCGCCAGACAGGCCCCGGCGCACCCTCGCCAACCGCCACACCGTCGAGCCGAGTTACCGGCAAAATACCTTTGGTGGAACTGCTGATACAGATCTCATCAGCGCGACGGAGCTGCTGCTCACTAACGGAACGCTCGGCAACCGGGATATTCTGCTGCCGGGCCAGTTGCAATATCCGTTCGCGGGTTATTCCATGCAGTAACTGCTCACCGGCCGTTGGCGTGAGAAGCTCACCTCTGACCACCACAAACGCATTGCTGGCAGAACCCTCAGTAAGTAAACCATCCCGCAGCAGCAGCGCCTCATCAGCGCCCGCATCGACTGCCTGCTGGCGCAGCATTACATTGGCAATCAGCGAGGTAGTTTTTGCGTGGCAGTAGTCCCAGCGAATATCCGCCGTCGTTATCGCCACCAGCCCCTGATCTAGCTGTTGATCAGAAGTTTCCGCCAACGGCCGACTCAGGCAAAAGACCGTGGGTTGGACATCGGGAAAAGCGTGATCCCGCGGCGCAACTCCGCGGGTCACCTGCAAATAGACTGACTGATCATGCTTACCGCAACGATCCACAAGCCCGTGAAGTAGCTCGCCCCACTGCTCATCACTGTAGGGATTACGAATCCGGGTAATCTCCAGGCTCCGCGCTAATCGCTGCAAATGAGATTGCAACAGAAACAGGTTTCCGCCGTAGGCGGGGACAACCTCGTAAACCGCATCGCCAAAAATAAAACCCCTGTCTAATGCCGAGACCTTAGCCGCTGCCGGCGCCACGAACTCGCCATTGACCCAGGCCATTTCAAGCAGAGAATCATCCGCCGGCCTCTGACTATTCAAACAGGGCGCCCACCCAGGCACCGAACTGCTGCATCAACGACCCTTCGGCCACCCCTTCCAGTGCCAGCAACGGCCGCTTCGCCAGCAACTTGCCATCCAGCGAAACCACTAGTTCCCCCAGCTCGGTGCCGGCCACCACCGGCGCAGGAATGTTTCGGTCGATCTCTACCACGGCCGCCAGGTCCTGTTTGCGGCCGCGAGGCAGGGTTAATACCAGGTCATCGGAAATCCCGACCGCTACGGTCTCGACCGCACCGGCGTAAACAGGAGCTCGAGCGCGAGTTTCACCGCCGCGGTACAGGGTATGGACTTCAAAAAATCGAAACCCATAGTTGAGCAGCGTCTGGGTTTCCTCAAATCGCTTGGCATCACTGTTAGTGCCGGTGACCACGCTAATCAGGCGCATGTTATCGCGCTCTGCCGAGGCCACCAGACAATAACCGGCCGCCTCGGTATGGCCAGTTTTTAACCCATCAACCGAAGGATCCCGCCACAGCAGGCGATTACGGTTGTGCTGGCGAATATCGTTAAAAGTGAACTCTTTCTGGCTGTAAAGCTGATAGCGGCCAGGAAATCGTCGATACATTTCAGCCGCCAGAATGGCCATGTCACGGGCGCTGGTGTAATGGTCTACGGCAGGTAATCCGGTCGCATTCTTGAACTGACTATTGACCATACCTAACTGTGTAGCAGTGGCCGTCATTAGTTGCGCGAAAGCACCCTCGCTGCCGGCAATATGTTCCGCCAGAGCCACGCTGGCATCGTTACCAGACTGGACAATCATCCCGGTAACCAGATCGCCCACCCGAACCTGTTTGCCGACCTCCACAAACATCCGCGAGCCTTCTGTTTGCCACGCTCGCTTGCTAATTGTCACCAGGTCATCGTCTGCGATGCGCCCAGCGGCCAGCTCTTCAAAGACCAGAAATGCGGTCATTATTTTGGTCAGACTGGCCGGCTCTACCGGCGTGTCCGCGTTACTATCCACCAGCACCTGGCCGCTGGCAACGTCGAACAGAATATGACTGGTGGTTTCAAGAGAAGGCGCAGTGGGTATCGGCGCAGCAGCAGCCTGCAGCACCCAGAACATTAGCCCTATTCCAGAGAGAATTTTTTTCAACCACAAATTTGGCAACCGTAAGTTGCCGATTAACCCATCACTCATTTATTAATCACTTTAGTTCCAGAAAGGCCCAGGTTCCGCAATCGGGCCAGCACCAGGGATTCAGTTTCAACTGTCAGCGGCCCGACGTGTACCCGGTGCAGCGGTTGACCGTTCACTTCGACCGTGACGACTGCGACGGGTTCGATACCTGCCGCCAAAAGTTTTAACCGTACACTCGTTGCATTATCAAAATTGGCGAAAGCCCCGGCCTGATAATAGCCACCCCTTTTGATCGTTTCCGGCATGACAACGGCGGTGTCGGTTGTCGCTGTCATCGTTGCCGCGACGGGCAAGGCCACCACCTCGACCTGGGCGCTACCGACCTGATCGATACCGAGTTTAACCGCCGCCGCATAGGACAGGTCGATTACTCGCCCGGCACGAAAGGGACCTCGGTCATTGACCTTAACCGTCACCTGACGACCGTTTTCAAGATTCCTGACCCTCACATAACTGGGTAACGGCAGGGTTTTATGGGCGGCGGTCATGGCAAACATGTCGTAGGGCTCGCCGGTGGCAGTAGGGTTGCCATGAAACGCCTTGCCATACCAGGAAGCCACTCCGCGCTCACGGAAACCCTGGTTATCTGCCAGCGGCACGTAGCGAATACCCTCGATCACGTAGGGGTGCCGACAGCCGCGACAGGGGGTTTCCAGCCTGGGCACAGCATCCGGCACCGCGTGCAGATCACCGTGGGCAAAATCGGGGGGGCCATCCACCGGCTTATGCTGATAAACGGCTGGCGCGCAGCCGCCCAGCAGGCTAATCAATCCAGCTATGCAAAGCAGTCGCGCAAAGACCCCACTCATTTAATACCTCTAGCGCTGCCGACTGGCGCGCAGCGATTCACTAAGCTGGAACACCGCCATCGCGTAAAGTGGGCTGTGGTTATACCGAGTGATGACGTAAAAATTGTCGTAGGCAGCCACCATCGTGTGGCCCCGGCGTTGCCCGAGGGCGATCACCGCTGCCTGGCGCTGTTGATCCACCTTGCCGTCGGCCGGCCAGGTCACCCCCAGCGAACGCAATTCACTGACCGCCGTGTGAGGTTTGTAACCCCGCTCGAGCAGTGGGTCATCACTCCGATAGGGATAGTCAACATAGTGCAGCACTGGCTCGCCGCGTTGCCAACCGTGTTCGGCCAGATAGTTGCCCACACTGCCAATGGCATCGGCCACATTGTTAACCAGGTCGCGCCGACCATCACCGTCAAAATCAACGGCATAGTGCTGGAAACTGGTGGGAATAAATTGAGGAATACCGATGGCACCTGCGTAGGAACCCATCGCCTCCAGAGGGTCCTGTTTTTCGTCGCGACTAAGAATTAAAAATGCCTTTAACTGGCTGCGAAAAAAATCATTACGCCGATAATCACTGGCTGCCAGCGTCGCCAGCGCATCAAGCACCCGGTAGCCCCCTTTCTGGCGACCGTAATAGGTTTCCACGCCGATAATCGCGGCAATAATTTCCGCTGATACGCCGTAAGTCTGTTCCGCCCGTGCGAGGGTCGGCGCATGCTCTTCCCAAAAAGCGACACCCCGTGCGGTCCGTTTGTCGGTAACAAAGATTTTCCGATATTCATACCAGGCCAGGGTTTTTTCAGCCGGCCGGGTAATCGCATCAATAATGGACTGTTTAAACTCGGCCTGCCCGAGCAAATGCAGTAATTCGCGTCGATCAAACCCCTCGTCGCTGGCTAGTTCGTCGACCATTTCGATGATGCGCGGTGACACTGAGAAGTCAGGTCCATCGGCAGACACCTGCGGCGCACCAACCCAGCCAGAGGTGATTAACAAGAATAATATTGTTCGCTTAAATTTCAATAGCTTACCTACTTTGTCCACATTTTTTGATCATTCCGAATGGCCATTAATACACCAAACCCAAGCAGCAAAGTGACCAGCGAACTACCGCCATAGCTTATCAGCGGAAGCGGCACACCGACTACCGGCAGCACGCCAGCAACCATGCCGATATTGACCACCACATAGAAGAAGAAGATGGCGACGATTGCGCCGGCCATCAACCGCCCAAAGCCATCACCAGCGGTGACAGATATCTGCAGACCACGCAACAACAACAACAAATACAGGATCAGCAATGCGGCACAACCCACCAGGCCAAACTCTTCAGCAAACACAGCAAATATAAAATCGGTCGAACTCTCCGGAAGAAAATCCAGATGGGCCTGAGTACCGTTCATCCAGCCTTTACCGTAGACACCCCCGGAACCGATAGCGATCGTCGATTGAATGATGTGGTAGCCGGCTCCCAGCGGGTCACTGCTTGGATCCATTAAGGTTAATACCCGTCGACGCTGGTAGTCATGCATGAAATGCCAGACCACGGGAATCATCGCCAACGCCAGGCCAGTTCCGGTAGCCATTAACCGCCAGCTAATACCCGCAAAAAATATCACCGCCAGCCCCGATGCCATCACCAGCAGTGCCGTTCCCAGATCCGGTTGACGCAAAATCAGCGCCACGGGCAACGCAATCAGCAGTAGCGCACCGGCCAGATAAATCCAGGGCAAAGGTTGCGGCCGCTCCGACAGGTAACGAGCAATCATCAGCGGCACGATAAGTTTACTGAGCTCAGAGGGCTGAAATCGCATGATTCCCAGATCAAGCCAGCGCTGCGCACCTTTGCCCACGTCTCCGGCAAATTCAACGGCCACCAGCAATAACAGACCAAACAGAAACAGCAGGGGAGCCAGCCGATAAAAAAAGTGGGCGGGTAACTGAGCGACCATCACCATTAGCAGCAGGCCAATGCCAATTCGGACTAACTGACCCTTAACCACCGCGACATTACCGCCCGAGGCGCTATAGCTGACCGCCAGACCAACAACCATCAGCGCTAAAAGGATGACCAGTAATAGACCGTCGACTCGAAGTGATTTCATCGGTTAGCGAAATAATGGTCAAACAGTTTGCGGGCAATTGGCGCGGCAGTACTACTGCCAGAGCCACCGTTTTCAACGATTACCGCCACCGCTAACTCGGGCGTTTCCACTGGCGCGAAGGCGATAAAGAGGGCATGGTCCTGCAGTTTTTTTGAAATTTCACCCCGGTTTTCTTTTTCATCCTCTGCCTGACTCAACTGATAAACCTGCGCGGTCCCGGTTTTACCCGCTATTTGATAATCAATGTCGTTACCGATAGCCCGGGCAGTGCCGCGCGATCCGTGCACCACGGCGGTCATGGCAGCAATCACCGTCGACCAGGAGCTGTCAGCGGCCTTTACCGGTTTGGTTACCCGCTGATTTTCACCAGCCACCAGATGGGGTTGCACGTCTTCGCCTCGGAGAGCCAGCACGGCGGTCGCCCGGGCCAGCTGTAGCGCCGTCGCCGAGTTATAACCCTGACCAATCCCGCTGATCACCGTCTCCCCGGGGTACCAGGGTTCGCCCAGCTTGGCCCTTTTCCAGGCCGAAGAAGGCACCAGCCCGCGATTCTCTCGCCCCAGATTCAAACCGGTTGGCGCGCCAAAGCCAAACCGGGTCAGGTAGTCGTGGATCGGGTCGATACCCAGCTTAATTGCCAGTTGATAGAAGAAGACGTCACAGGACTGGACGATGGAATCGACCAGATCGAGCGGACCGTGGCCATGGCGTTTCCAGCAGCGGTATTTACGCTCCCGACCATCAAGCTGAAACCAGCCGGGGCAAAACACTCGGCCGTTTCGCCCTGGGGTAATGCCATTGTCCGTCTCAAGTCCGGCAAGACCGATGAAAGGTTTTAGCGTTGATCCCGGCGGGTACTGTCCCTGGGTCACCCGATTAAACAGGGGTCGCAACGGGTCATTAAGCAGCTCCTGATAATCCCTGCTACTGATGCCGCGTACGAACAGGTTCGGATCAAACGCCGGCCAGCTTACCAGCGCACGAATCGCCCCAGTAACCGGCTCCAGCGCGACGATGGCCCCCG
>Ga0209578_10000473_pt1 | contig 50692 bp, 46 predicted proteins | sample tdAd472_FD_187127 | JGI IMG/M metagenome (GOLD analysis project Ga0209578, IMG submission 187127) | Marine sediment microbial communities from the Atlantic coast under amendment with organic carbon and nitrate - tdAd47.2 (SPAdes)... | ecosystem: Environmental > Aquatic > Marine > Coastal >...
ATCCCTGATGATCTGGAATACCTACCGGAACCTGACGCAGCAGGACGCACATATCTTTCAGCGCAACCTGGAGCAAAAGGTTGAAACCCCGGTTTTCGTCGTCGCCAGCGGCCCCTCACTGGATGACTCTATCGCGACGATCAAGGCGCATGCCGGCGATGCCGTGATCATTTCGTGCGGCTCGGCGCTGAGACCGCTGCTCGTAAACGGTATTGTGCCGGATTTTCAGATCGAGACCGAAAACGCACAGGTTTCGCCGCTGACGCTGCAATCGGCGCGCGAACACGATTTATCGGGAATGATATTGGTGGCGTCGACGACCATCGACCCCGATGTACTCGGCGAGTTTCGCGACATCATCTTTTTCTTCCGCTCGTCGCTCTCCTCTTTTCCGCTATTCGCGCCGTCGTACAACTGCACGTTATTCATGCCCGACCCGACAGTCGGCAATGCGGGGCTCAGCTTTGCCCTCGAACTCGGCTTTCGGGAAATCTATATGTTCGGCATGGATTGCGGTTCGCGCTCGGATCAGCAACACCATTCCAAGGACGCGTATCATTACACCGCCGATGCCGACGAAGTGGATATTCGCTACGCGATCCCGGTGCCGGCCAATTTCGGCGGTCAGTCACTGACGAATTTCGGTTTGTTTGCGTCGATCAATAATTTCGTGGAGATGCTGAAGGTCTTCCGCGAAGACCGGGACATATTCAATTGCAGTGACGGCGCACTGATCACCGGTGCGACACCCCTGAAACAATCAGATCTGAAAATCTCGCACAAAGGTCCGGATAAACGCGACGTCGTGAGCGATATCGTCAACGCAATGCCAAGCTACCTCAGCGCGGAGCAGGATTTTGTCTGGATGGGCGATACCTTCACCGAGACGGTGCATGGATATTGCGACTTGGTGCGCGAACGCCTTTCGGGTGTCGAGGACTTTACGAAGAAAGACTATCAGGGCCGGCTGATGGAACTCTTTCAGCCCCGGATAAGCTACTTCATTCCTCCGCCCAAGGGCGTCAACCACTGCATCAATATCCTCATACGCGGCTCGCTGTTCGCCATGCTCCTTTTCTTCGAGCGTTATCTTGCCCGTGTTGCGTCCGAACGGGACATTCAGCGGTTTGGCGAGATCGGCATCGAAGCCATTTTAGGCGGCCTCGCCATTCTTGAGCGGGACGCGATTGAACGTTTCGGTGGTGAAGCGCCGCTGCCGCCCCCGTCGCTCGATACCATTTTCCGATCGGCAGACGTTCCGATGCCGGTTCCAGCGGCGCCAACCCGAAACAGCCCGTGTCCGTGCGGGTCTGGCCGGAAGTTCAAGCACTGTCACGGCAGAACCGCGTGAGCAACGAAGATGCCGGGCTAATTCTCGAACGGGCGAACGCGGATTTCGCCACCGGCAGTTTCGCCGAGGCTGCGCGGGGGTTCAGATCCGTCATCGCCATTCATCCGGACGTCGGCGAACTATACATTAACCTGGGCGCGGCATTGCGCGCCGCCGGCGATACTGATGGCGCGGAACAGGCTTACCGCACCGCCATAGAGAAACTCCCCACAAGCGCGCTTGCATGGTTCAACCTCGCCAACCTGCTGCGAGAGAAAAACAGCCCGGACGAAGCCCTGAACGCCTATCGCAAAGCCGATGCCTTGCAACCGGGCACCGTCGAAACCCTCAATAACCTGGGGGTCCAACTATACGATATGGGCGCGGTCGAAGAGGCACTGGCGCACTATGATGCAGCCTTGGCGGCGCGCCCCGATCACGCAGATACACTGACCAATCGCGGCAATGCGCTGCAGCGCATGGGCCGTATGGAAGCTGCCGAAGCCGCCATCGAACAGGCGCTTCGCCAAGCCCCGACCCATCCCGTTTATCTTGTGAACAAAGCGTCTTTCCTTGCCGCCGCCGGTCGCCATGACGAGGCGATCTCGTGCACGGACAAAGCAATCGCCGCCGACCCGGGCTATACCCAGGCGCGGCTCAGACGGGCCAGCCTTTTGATACAGACCGGCGATATCGAAGCCGGGTTCCGGGAATACGAAGCACGCTGGGAGATCCCGAACTGGCACGAACTGCCTGCCAAGCTGCCGATGCCGCCGTGGCCGGGTGGTGCTATCTCGGGGAAGTCCTTGTTGCTCTGGAACGAACAAGGCTTCGGCGATGCCTTGATGTATGCGCGCTACATCCCGATTTTATCCGAAATCGGCGCGCGCATCACGGTCATGGTTGAAAGGCAGTTGATGCGGCTGTTCGAGAACAGTTTCCCGGACATCACGGTTTGCGACCTGAAAGGCCCACCGCCGATAACCGACTTCCATGCGCCGATGATGAGCCTGCCATACCTAATGGGAACAACATTCGAAACGATCCCGCCAACCGTCCCGTACCTGCGCCCGAATGAAACGGAGACCGCTGCATGGCAGGACAAAATCGACCGCCTCGCTGACGGCAAGCCCGCCGTCGGGCTAGTTTGGGCCGGAAACCCCGGACAATCGCACGACTACACTCGCTCGATCCCGCCGGCGTTCATGGCGCCATTATTGGCGCGGGAAGATGTGCGCTTCTTCAATCTTCTGGTCGGCCCCAGAGGCGACGAAATCCGGGACCCGGCACTGATCGACGTGCGCACGGAAATTGACGACTTCGCCTCGACGGCGGCACTGATGCAAACGCTCGACCTGATAGTCAGCGTCGACAGCGCGCCGGCGCATCTGGCGGGTGCGTTGGGGCGGCCGCTTTGGGTCTTGCTGTCGTTCGACCCGGACAGCCGTTATTTCCTCAAAAGCGAGGCTTGCCCGTGGTATCCGTCGGCCAAGCTGTTGCGCCAAAGCGCGCCCGGCGGCTGGGCGCAGGTGACAAGCCGCGCAAATGCCGTGCTAGATGATTTTATTGGAACAAAAGCAAAGAGTTAACGCGTATTTACCTTAGGGTTTAGCTCTTTTTTAAGGCCCTTCTGCTTTTCTATACATCCCAAGATTCTCAGGGACAGAAAATGAAGCAAATATCGGAAAGCAGAACGCAATGACCGAACTGAAACACTATCGCGAGGGAAACCGGCCGTACCGCTCTGATGCTCTGAGCCCGAGCGGATTGCCGATGACGATGAGCGACCTGCCGCCGACGGATACCACGCGTTGGGTGCCGCGGCGCAAGGCCGATGTCGTCGCCGGGGTACGATGCGGCCTGATCACGCTTGAAGAGGCGTGCCGCATGTACCAACTGTCGATCGACGAATTCCGCTCCTGGGAGCGGCTGCTCGAACGGCATGGCGTTCGCGGCCTCCGAACCACACGCATTAAGGCTTACCGCACCGCCTGACGACCCGGATGGCCCTGCGGGGTCATCTGCTTGTGCCAAACGGGTCCGGTCGGGTGCGCGCCCTGCCATTCCGACGGGTCCGCAGATAGGCAATTTTTGCCGGTCATTAACTTCTTATTCACTAAACCGCCCCTAGCATCCAATCAGGGTTAACGGTGGGTCGCGCCTATGCGCAGAAACTCGCCAGGGATAATTAGGGGACGCACGTGGATACCTTTGTTCAGGCTATTCGTAATCTTGGGCCGATGCGCCTCGCCATCATGGGCGGGGTTATCCTGGGCCTGATCGGGTTTCTGGTCTTCTTCGCAACCAAGCTTTCAACGCCGAGCATGACGACATTGTACGGTGAGCTTGGCCAAAGCGATGCCGCCGGCATCGTCCAGGAACTTGAAACCCGCAACATCCCCTTTGAATTAAAGCAGAACGGCACGCAAATTCTGGTGCCGCAAGATCGGGTCATGCAGCTCCGCCTGGAACTGGCGCAGCAGGGTCTGCCGTCCGGCGGCTCGATCGGCTATGAACTGTTCGACAATGCCGATACGCTCGGTTCCACGAACTTCATGCAGAACGTTAACCTTGTTCGCGCGCTCGAAGGCGAGCTGGCGCGCACCATCGGCTCCATCAGCACGGTCAAAAGCGCGCGCGTGCACCTGGTCATGCCGCGCCGCGAACTCTTCAGCCGCGAAAAGCAAGAACCCAGCGCCTCCGTGATCCTGCAAATGCGCGGTCCGGTGCGCCTCAGCGCGGAGCAGATCGCCGCCGTGCAGCATCTTGTCGCTTCCGCCGTGCCGCAGCTGACGCCGCAGCGCATATCCCTGATCGACAATAAAGGCTCGTTGTTGTCGTCCGGCTTTGAAAGCGCCGACCCGGTGTCCGGTATCGCCGCCAAAGCCGACGAGCGGCGCCAGCGCATAGAAGGCCAGATGGCCCGCACCATCGAAGAATTGCTTGAAAAAACAGTCGGTTATGGCCGCGTCCGCGCCGAAGTCGCTGTCGCAATGAATTTCGATCGAGTGTCCACTCAGACCGAGGAATACAATCCGGACGGCCAGGTTGTCCGCTCCACCAATGCCGTCGAGGAAACAGCGAATTCCAAGGATTCCGAGGGTGAGCCGCCGATCAGCGTCGGCACCAACCTGCCCGACGCCAATCTCGGCACCGGCGATACCGCAAGCCGCTCCGAGAACCAGAGCCGCACCGAGGAAACCACCAACTTCGAAATTTCCAAGACCGTCACCAATCACATCAAGGAAGGCGGCGAGATTGAACGGCTCTCGGTCGCCGTGCTGGTCGATGAGGTGCAGCGCGTCAACGAAGATGGCGAACAGGTCTCCGACAAGCGCTCGGAAGAGGAAATGAACCTTCTGTCGACGCTCGTGCGCGGCGCCATCGGCTTCGATGAAGACCGCGGCGACAAGGTCGAGATCATCCAGATGAAGTTCGCTTCCTTCGAAGCGCCGGAAGAAGAACTAGAGCTGTTTTTCGGCATGGGTAAAAATGATATCCTTCGGGTCGTTGAGATTCTCGTCCTCAGCATTGTCGCGATCCTCGTGATCCTGCTGGTGGTCCGGCCGCTTCTGTCGCGCGCTTTCGAGGCTCTGCCGTCGGCTCAGGAAGCCGCCGAGCGCCTGCTTGCCGATCAGGGCCGTGCACCGGCTTTGACCGGGCCGGGCGGTGGCGGTGGTCGGGTGCCGGTCGAAAGCGAGGAAGACGAGGAACAGTTCGAGGAGCTCATCGATATCGACCGGGTCGAAGGCCGTGTGAAGGCGTCTTCGGTCAAGAAGGTCGGCGAGATCGTCGAGAAACACCCGGAAGAAGCCTTGTCGATCCTGCGTTCCTGGATGTATCAGGAAAGCTGAGGCGGGAACCGGGGGGAGATTTAGAATATGGCGAAAGCAGTCGATTACAGGACGTTAACTGGCCCACAGAAAGCGGCAGTATTCATGCTCGCGGTCGGTCGGGAGCATTCGTCCAAGATCTTCGAGCGGATGGACGACGAAGAGATCCGCGAACTGTCGCACGCCATGTCGACACTCGGTTCCGTCAACGCCAATGTCGTCGAACGCCTGTTCGTCGAATTTGCCGACCAGCTCTCCACCGCCGGTGGTCTGGTCGGTTCGTACGATTCCACCGAACGATTGCTCATGAGCTCGCTGCCCGAAGACCGGGTCAAGCAGATCATGGAAGAAATGCGCGGCCCGGCGGGCCGCACCATGTGGGACAAGCTCGGCAACGTGAACGAAGCCGTGCTCGCCAACTATCTCAAGAACGAATATCCGCAGACCGTCGCCGTCGTGCTGTCGAAGATCAAGACCGACCACGCCGCGCGTGTGCTTGCGCTGTTGCCGGAAAACTTCTCGATGGAAGTCATTATGCGCATGTTGCGCATGGAAGCGGTACAGAAGGAAATTCTCGATCACGTCGAGCGAACGCTTCGCACAGAGTTCATGACCAACCTGGCACGGACCGCACGCCGCGACAGCCATGAACTGATGGCCGATATCTTCAACAACCTCGACCGTAACACCGAAAACCGCTTCATGACCGCCCTTGAAGAGCGCAACCGTGAATCGGCGGAGCGCATCAAACAGCTCATGTTCACCTTCGACGATCTGGTCCGCGTCGACGCCAGCGGCATCCAGCTTCTGCTGCGTCAGGTCGAGAAAGACCAGCTTGCCGTCGCCCTCAAGGGGTCGTCGGAAGAGGTCAAAGAACTGTTCTTCGCCAACATGTCGGAACGTGCCGGCAAGATGATGAAGGAAGACATGGACGCCATGGGCGCTGTCCGCCTCAAGGACGTCGACGAGGCACAGTCCGGCATCGTGCAGACCGCCAAGGCGCTGTCCGATGCGGGCGAGATCGTCATCGCCGGCTCCGACGAGGAAAGCGAGCTGGTCTATTGATCACGCCGGTTTCCCCGTCCCTTGGCAACATGCACGTTCTTGGCACCTGTAGCCGGATGAGCTTTTGATGAGCACCGTCCAAAAATTTACCTTCGATCTCGATTTTGACGCGCCGGAAGAGCCGGAAGAAGCCGAGATCGAGGAAGTGGAAGAAGAGCCGGAAGAGGAAATTCCGACTTTTTCCGAAGAAGAGCTGGAGCAGGCGCGCGCCGAAGGGTTCGAGGCCGGCAAGGAAGAAGGCCGCCGCGAAGCTGCCGATGCCACCGAGCAAAAACTTCTGGAAGCGATCGAGAAAGCCTGCGCGGAACTGTCTGAAATCTATAACACGCAAACCGCCGCCAACCGCGAGATCGGCCGCGAAATGGTCTCTGTATCAACGGCGATCGCCAAGAAAATGTTCCCCGATCTCAATGCCCGCAACGCGTTGGGCGAGGTCGAGCGTGTCGTTCAGGAAACGCTCAAGGCGGTTACCGAAGAACCGCGCATCCAGATCATGGTCAATCCGGAATTGCGCGAACCGCTGACCGAACGGCTCGGCACCATGACGCACCGCGCCGGGTTCGAAGGCAAAGTCTTCGTCAATCCGGACCCGTCCATGGCGCTCGGCGATTGCCGCATTGAATGGTCGAACGGTGCCGCGGTGCGCGACGGCGAAGAGTTGTGGGAGATGATCGAAGAGATCATCGAGCACAATCTTCATGGCCCCGCCGATTTCGACGAAGAAGCAGACGAAAGCCCTTCCGCCGAAGATACTCAATCACCACCGGAAGCGCGTGCACCCGAAACAAACGTCCCCGAGCCCGAGAAAACTGCGGATGCGGAGAGCGCCTCCGAACAGGCGGCGATGTCCGAAGACAATGCCGCACAACCGGAAAATACCGTACCGGAGGATGTCGACAACGCTGACAGTCAACGCAGAGTCGCGCCCGAAGACAGCATGAATACCGAAACCGAGGCGGATTCTATTTCCGACACGGTGGACATGGAAGACGCCACGGTCGAGGAAACGCCGAGCTGGGAAGCGCAGACAAGCGAATCGGTTGAGGCTGATCCGGTGCCGGCCCCCGATCCGGCGCCTGAAGCGACGCCACAACCTGATGATATGGAAGCCGAAAACGCCGGTGACGATGTCCCGCTCAGCACGGAACCCGGCGCCCACGGCCCCTCTTTCGCGCCCACACTGGACGCAGCCGAAGATTTCGCTCCCGAAGAAAATATTCAGGAAAATCAATCTATTACCGACAGCACGGACGACGCGCCGATTCCACATCTTGATGACGCAGCACCGGCGGATGCAACCGACACCGACGCGGACGGTGACGACACTCCGCCTATACCGACGGTCACCGACCCTGATCCGGTGTCGCCGGCAACCCAAGCGGCTATACTCGACGCGCAAAGCGCGATGGATGACGATGAGCGGGATCCCTCTGGTGGATAGAACCGGCACAGGAGAAAACTGATGGCAGAAGAAGACGAAAACGGCGGCCTCGACCTCGCCGATCTGGACGAAGTAGAAGACGCACCGGCACCGGCACCGGCGTCGGAACAGTCGGACGACGAAGAGTCCATCGGTTCGGCGATGACCGATATGGGCGACCTGCCCAGAAGCGCGAAGGATCTTGAAGCCGTCTACGATATTCCGGTGCAGGTTTCGGCCGTGCTCGGCAAGACGACGATGCCGGTCAGTAATCTCTTGAAGCTCGGCCGCGGCGCCGTCGTGCAACTGGACCGCAAAGTTGGCGAAGCGATCGACATTTACGTTAACAACCGGCTGGTTGCGCGCGGTGAAGTGGTCGTGGTTGAGGACCGTCTCGGCGTGACGATGACGGAAATCATCAAAACAGAACGCGCAAACTAGAGCGGGCAGGAAGCTTTCATGGCGGACGAGCATATCCAAAGCGCTGGCGGCACGACGCTCGATCTGGCAACGGTGATCGGTCTGATCTCCGGCTTTGCCATGATCACGGCGGTGATCATGCTCGGCGGCGCACCGGAAAGCTTTATCAATCCGCCGTCCATCCTGATTGTCATCGGCGGCACGCTGGCAATCACCACGGTGTGCTTCAGTTTCTCCGACATGGCGAAGATGTTCTCCGTCGCCGGGCGCGCACTGGTGCACAACACGCAAGAGCCGTATGACGCCACCTACAAGGCGCTGCAAGTCGCCGAAATCGCCCGCAAGCAAGGTGTTCTGGCACTACAAAACGTTGTTGAGAGCATCCGCGACGAACCATTTTTCCATAAGGGCATCCTGATGGTTATCGACGGCACGCCGGGCGAGGAAGTCGAAAACATCATGCGCCGCGATCTGCAATCAATGGTGCAACGCCACCGCCAGAGCGCCAGTATCCTGCGCAAAATGGCCGAATTCTCCCCAGCCATGGGTCTGATCGGGACGCTGATCGGGCTGGTGCAGATGCTTGGCAACCTTCAGGACCCGACGACCATCGGACCGGCCATGGCGGTTGCACTGCTGACCACGTTTTATGGCGCGGTGTTGGCCAATATGGTGTTCCTGCCGCTGGCCTCGAAGCTGGAGCGCAATTCCGCCGAGGAAGCGATGATCCAACAGGTGTTTTTGCTGACGTCGGCGTCTATCGGCCGCCAGGAAAACCCCCGGCGCCTGGAAATGCTCCTCAACAGCATTCTACCGCCGTCGCAACGCGTACAATATTTCGATTAACGAAGAACCTGGGACAAAAAACGAACCATGCAACTCATCATTGTCGGAATTCTGGATGGACAGATCGGCGCAGCCAGCCAGATCGCTATCAAGCGTGGCGCCAAGGTCGCGCAGGCAGATACCGTCGAAGACGGGCTGGACCTATTGCGCCGCACCGGTGCCGATCTGGTCATGATCGACGTGGTTCTGGATGTCGCCGAATTCATGACCGCGATCGAGGCCGAGCGGATCAACGTTCCGGTTGTCGCCTGCGGCGTGTCCAACGACACTCAGGCTGCGGTCCGTGCCGTCCGCGCCGGTGCCAAGGAATACGTGCCCCTGCCCCCGGACCCGGAACTCATCGCCGCCGTCCTTGAGGCCGTCACCGAAGACCAGCATGCGCTGATCTACAAGGACCCGAAGATGGCGGAAACGGTGAAGATGGCAACGCAAATCGCGCCGTCGGAAGCGAGTGTCCTGATCACCGGGCCATCCGGCACCGGTAAGGAAGTGCTGGCGCATTACCTGCATTCCAAGTCCAAGCGCAAGGACCGCCGCTTCGTTGCCGTCAACTGTGCGGCGATCCCGGAAAATCTTTTGGAATCCGAACTTTTCGGCCACGAGAAAGGCGCCTTCACCGGCGCCGTCGCGCGCCGTATCGGCAAATTCGAAGAAGCGGACGGCGGCACCCTGTTGCTTGACGAAATCAGCGAAATGGATGTGCGTCTGCAATCCAAGCTTCTGCGCGTCCTGCAGGAACGCGAACTGGATCGCATCGGTTCCAACAAATCAATCCAGGTCAACGTCCGCATCGTCGCCACGTCAAACCGCAACATGGAACAGGCGGTCAAGGACGGGCAATTCCGCGAAGACCTGTACTTCCGCCTTAATGTCGTCAATCTGCGGTTGCCGTCGCTGGCCGAGCGTCCTGGCGACGTGATGCCGCTGGCCGAATATTTCGCCGCCAAGTACTCAGATGCCAACGACGTCGCGAACCGGCCGATTTCGGCGGCCGCGCGCGACAAGCTCGTCGGCTATCACTGGCCGGGCAACGTGCGCGAACTGGAAAACGCCATGCACCGCGCCGTGCTGCTCGCGGTCGGTGACGAAATCGGTGCCGAAGCGATACACCTGACGGCGGGTGAAAGCGGCAGCGGCCAGACCGCTGGTGGTGGGGACGACGCCGCCCAGGCATTGGTCGGGCGGACCGTCGCAGAGGTCGAACGCGAGTTGATCATCGATACGTTGCAACATTGTCTGGGCAACCGCACGCATGCGGCCAACATTCTCGGCATTTCGATCCGCACGCTCAGAAACAAGCTCAAGCAATACGGCAGCGAAGGCTTCAACATTCCGTCCCCGGGCGACGCACCGCAAGCCGGGGCATGAACAAAGGCATGGACATCACCGGATCCGGCAAAATGAGAGGAACCGTGTAAATGGCCGAAGCCGGCGGCGGCGAAGTCGCCACTTTCAATACCGGGGAATTCGTACGCGGGCGGTTGGCCGCAGCGGCGAAACGCGGCGACATCATGCTGGCGCTCGGCGTGGTCGCGATCCTTGTCGTGCTGATCCTGCCGATGCCGCGCTGGATGCTGGATTTCGCGCTGGCGTTCTCGATTACCTTCTCCGTGCTGATCCTGATGACCGCGCTGTTCGTCGAGCGGCCGTTGGATTTCAACGCGTTTCCAACCATTTTGCTTTTGGCGACGATGATCCGATTGTCGCTCAACCTTGCCTCAACACGCCTTATTCTGTCCGACGGGCATGAAGGCACCGCCGCTGCGGGGCAAGTGATCGAAGCCTTTGGCGGCTTCGTGATGAGCGGCAACTTCGTCATCGGCATTATCGTTTTCGCGATCCTTGTGATCGTCAACTTCGTCGTCATCACCAAGGGTTCCGGCCGTATCGCAGAGGTCTCGGCGCGGTTCTCGCTGGATGCCATGCCCGGCAAGCAAATGGCGATCGATGCCGATCTGTCGTCGGGCCTGATCGACGAAGAGACCGCCAAGCAACGCCGCAAGGACTTGGAAGAGGAAAGTTCGTTCTTTGGCGCCATGGATGGTGCCGCCAAGTTCGTGCGCGGCGATGCCATTGCCGGTCTGCTGATCACGTTCATCAACGTCATCGCCGGCATGATCATCGGTGTCGCGCAACAAGGCATGTCGTTTGCCGCCGCCGCCGACGCCTATACGCGGCTCACCGTCGGTGACGGTCTGGTCTCGCAGATTCCGGCGCTGATCGTGTCCACCGCCGCCGGTATGGTCGTCACCAAAGCCGGCGTTGCGGGCACCGCCGAAGTTGCGATCTTCAAGCAGATGGGCGGCCAGCCCAAGGCGCTGGGGCTGGTCTGTTTCCTTTTGCTGGCACTGGCGATCCTGCCGGGCATTCCGGCGTTGCCGTTCCTGACCCTGGCCGCCGTATGCGGCGGTGGCGCGTATTTCGTGCACTGGCGCAATGCCGTCGCCGAGGAAGAAGCGGTCCGCCAGATCGAAGAAGAGAAAGTCGATCCGAAAACCATCGCCGAAGAACCGATTTCAGCCGCACTGAAGATCGATCACATCCGCCTGGAACTCGGCTACGGGTTGCTGACCCTGATCAACGCCCCCAAGGACGGTCAGAAGCTGACCGATCAGATCAAGGCGTTGCGCCGCCAACTTGCCTCCGAAGTCGGTTTCGTCATGCCGTCGGTACGCATTCAGGACAACATGCAGCTTCCCGCCAACGTCTATGTCATCCGCATCAAGGAGATCGAGGCCGGACGCGGCGAATTGCGCCCGAACATGCTTCTGGTCATGGACCCGCGCGGCGAGGAAATCTCGATCCCGGGCGAAAAGACGACGGAGCCGACGTTCGGGCTTCCGGCCATGTGGATCGAGGAAGCCAACCGCGAGGAAGCGCTGTTCCGCGGCTACACAGTTGTCGACCCGGCGACCGTCGTCACCACCAACATTACCGAGTTGATCAAGGACAACATGTCGGAACTGCTTTCCTATGCGGAAACGCAGAAACTTCTCGACGAGATCGACAAGGAACACCAAAAGCTGGTCGCCGATATCATCCCGGCGCAAATTTCGCTGGGCGGTCTTCAGCGCGTTCTTCAGAACCTGCTGGCCGAGCGCATCTCGATCCGCGACCTGCCGACCATCCTCGAAGGCGTATACGAAGCGTGCGGCAACACCCGCAACGTGATGATGATCACCGAGCATGTCCGAGCCCGTATCGCCCGCCAGATTTCCAACATGAACACCAACGACCAGGGCTTTATCCCGCTTGTGACGCTCTCGCCCGGTTGGGAGCAAACCTTTGCCGAGAGCCTTGTCGGTCAGGGTGAAGATCGTCAGTTGTCGATGCCGCCGACCAAGCTCCAGGAATTCATCACGCAACTGCGTAGCACCTTCGAGCGTCAGGCGATGATGGGCGAACAACCGGTACTGCTGACCAGCCCGACAATCCGTCCGTTCGTGCGCTCCATCGTCGACCGCTTCCGCCCGATGACGGTGGTCATGTCGCAGAACGAGATATACCCTAAGGCGAAGATCAAGACCGTCGGCCAGATTTAACGTCGGAAGACAGGTATGCGCCTCAGAAACTACACCGCAGCGACGATGCCCGAGGCCATGGCACTGGTCCGCGAGGACATGGGCGATGACGCGATCATCGTCGCCACGGATGACGGCGGCGCAAATGGCCCGTGCAGTGTCACGGCGGCGGTCGAAAACAACGACGAGATGCCGGACGATCTTGCCGAGACCCGGCAAACGCCACCTATGGACCCGGCGACGCGGCGCGATTTTTTGCGTCAGGTTCTGACGGCGCACGGTCTACCGGCGCATCTGACGGAGCTGATGTTGCGCGATTGCGATCTGGTCGACGATCAAGATCCGGTAATGGCCCTGGCAGCGGCGATCGATATGGGGGCCAGCTTCCAGCCGATCGACTTCGACACCCAGAAACGCCCGTTGATGCTCGCCGGTGTGCCGGGGGCGGGGAAAACCATTACCGCCGCCAAATTGGCCGCGCACGCGCGTTTTGCCGGCAAGAGCGTGTTCATCGCTTCGAGCGATGCCAAGCGCGCAGGCGGACTGGAACAATTACAGGCATTCACCCGCATTCTCGAAATGGACCTGATCGCTGCACCGGGGGCCGAACAACTGGCCGGACATCTGGATGCGATCCGAGCCGCCGACACCGCGATCATCGATACTGCCGGGGTTAACCCGTTCGACGACGAGGATATGCAGGCGCTCGCAACCCTTGCCGCCGCAATCGACGCCGAGTTGGTGCTGGTCCTCGCCGCAGGTGCCGATGCCATGGAATCCGCCGATACTGCCAGCGCCTTCGCCGCCATCGGCGCGAAACGCATGGTCGTCAGCCGCCTCGACATGACGCGGCGACTAGGCGGTATTCTCGCGGCAGCGCTGGCCGGGCGTGTCGCCATCGCCAACGTCAGCATCAACCCGCAGGTCGCAGACGGCCTCAGCCGCATCACTCCCGTTTCACTGGCTCAACTGATCGTCCCAGATGACGACCCCGACGAGCCGATCCAGAAAAAGGCCGCGCAATGAGCGATACTTCTCCCGAAACTGCCCCAAAACCCGCCCGAACCCGGGGGAATATCATTGCCGTGGCATCAGGCAAAGGGGGCGTCGGCAAGACATGGTTTTCGATCACGCTGGCGCATGCGTTGGCCATGGTGGATCGCAAGGTACTGTTGTTCGACGGCGACCTCGGCCTTGCCAACCTGGACATTCAACTGGGCCTGATGGCGAAAAGCGATCTCGGCGCGGTGCTGGCGGGACGCGCCAGCCTGGCACAGGCGGTCGGTTATTGCGACGACGGCGGCTTTGACGTTATTGCCGGGCGATCCGGTTCAGGCGCTCTGGCCAACCTGGCGTCCAACCGCCTGCAGTCGCTGCTCGACGAATTGGCGCTTCTGGCCGCGAACTACGACTATGTGATCCTCGATCTGGGTGCCGGCGTCGAAAGCACGGTGCGGCGACTGGCATATGCCGCCGACCAGATCGTCGTCGTGGTCACCGACGAGCCGACATCACTGACGGACGGTTATGCATTCATCAAACTCACCCATAACGAGCGGCCGGATGCCGACATCAAGGTCGTCACCAATATGGTCAATTCTACGACCGAGGGCGAGCGGACCTACAATACACTGAACAAAGCGTGCCAGGGGTTCTTGAAATACTCTCCCGATCATCTCGGCATCGTGCGGCGTGACGACAAGGTGCGTGGCGCTATCCGTGCCCAACAATCGATCCTGAGCCGTTCGCCCAACAGCCCCGCCGCCGAGGACGTGAAGCAAATCGCGCGTGTCATCCGGCGCGGGAACAACAAGGCGGAATGACCGGTTCATGAGCGAGGTTCTACCACCGTCGCCGGCGCCCCCACCGACCCAGCTTGCGGCACTGGTCCGCATTATTGTCGCCTCGGCACCGAAGGCGCTGAGTGAATTGCCCCCGGGCAGTAAACTCGATGTCGTCGTCACGGATATTCTCGATGCCCTGCAGATAAAGATTTCCACTCAGTTGGGGGACGTCAACCTCAAGGTCCCGCCGCAATTACCGGTAAAAACCGGCGATGCCCTGATACTCCAGGTACTGACCGGCGGCACATCGCCGCGCGTCGTTCTGACCACACCGGACGGCCAGCCGCTCATACCGACATCGCGGCTGACCGCGCCTCAAACGGCATCGCAAGTGCCAAACGGCGGAACCAACCAGGCAGCAGCCGCTACGCTGACGGCCCGCATCGTCCCCGGCGCGCTCGTCACCGCCAGCCTGCTCCGCCCCATCAGCGTCGACGGCGCCTTGAATGTATTGCCGCAAAACGGCACTGCCGCGGGCACGCCATCCGCACTGCCCGGCCAGAGCGCCATCCCCGGGCTTAGCGGCAGCCAAGGCGGCACCGCTCCCGGCACGACCGTTCCTGCCGGCACGGGGCCGGTAGGGCCCTCACAGGTCGGCGGCGCATCCCCTTCGGGTGTACAAGGCGGCGCCGGCACCAACCAGGTCACGTTCCCGACCGGCAGCGGGCTCAACGTCAAGATCGTCTCCGTCAATGTCCCGGCAACGCCGCCCAATACCTTGATCCCACCCACGGCACAAACGCCCGTATCGCTGGCACCCGGTGCAGAGCTCGTCGGCATCGTCAGCGGCCAGCAAGGGATTGGGCAAACCGTCGTGCAAACCCATGCCGGACCGATCGTATTGCCGACGGCACAAGCACTGCCCCCCGGCACGGAAATCAAGTTCGAGGTTGTCGCGCTAAATCCTCCGGCGACCGGTAGCGCACAGCACGGCCAATTGCATGCCGGGGCCGCGCCGCTTCTCGACGGTTCCTGGTATACCTTCGATGAAGCACTGGAAGCGCTGCATGAAGCAGCGCCAGGCGCGCACCAGCATGTTCTGCACACTGCCATGCCGCGCCCCGACGCCCAACTTGCAACCAATGTCCTGTTCTTCCTGTCCGTTCTCAGAGGCGGCGACATCAAGAACTGGCTCGGCGATGGGCCGGTTCGGATTCTCGAAAGAATACGTCCCGACCTGGCCCGACAACTTCGTAGCGACCTGACGCAAATGACGCGTAATGTCGACGATCCGCTCAGCGGCGAATGGCGGCTGATGGGCGTGCCGTTCCTGCATGGCGCCGAAATCGATCGTGTGCAGCTTTTGCTTCGCGATCAGGACAGCGGCGGCGATGACGACGACGATCAGGGAAATGGTACGCGTTTCGTCGTCGATCTGAATCTGAGCCGCCTCGGGCATATGCAGATCGACGGACTGGTCGGTGAGAAAAATAAACGTCTCGACCTTGTATTGCGCACCGACGATCCGCTGTCACCGGAGATCCGCGACGATATCCGCAAGATATATACAGATGCACTGGAACTGACCGGCCTCGAAGGATCCGTGGGTTTTCAGGCGCAGCCCGGTAATTTCGTCAACATTCCTAAGAAACCGGCAACCAGCGATACCGCGGGCGTGGTTGCATGAATATACTTGGCAACGCCGAGAGCCTGCGCGCGCGGCGTGCCTTGCTGCGCACCGCCCCGGCACCGCAACCGCGCCACGATGCGGTTGTGATCCTGGAACACGATGGTCTCGGTGCGGTACTCCGGCTGCGCTATGTGCCGGACCGCGATGTGCTGGTGCCGGAAAGTCTGGCTGAGTACGTACGCACCCTGTCCGATATGACGTTCGCCAGTTTCGAGGAAACGGCACAAACCATTCTCGAAGACATCAACGATCAGGTTATCCCGAGTTGGGTCGAGGTGACGCTACGCCAGACCGCCGAGGGTATGCACCACGAAGTCCGGATCGAGGACCGCCAGCCGGGCTGGCATGACCGTGGCCTGCTCGACCGCCTCACGCCCTAAAGTTCAGGGTGGTGCTACCCCGGCAGAAGTTTCCCATTTGGACGCCATGACTGAAATAATTACCCCTCACGGGGACAATTGCGTCGCGCTAAACATCTGAAATTCAAAAAAAACCTTGGTGGCATTGTTTTTGCTTATAAACCGTTAACGACCATGACTCCGAGGATGCACGATGTCTTTGTCCATTGACCAAGCCGGATATTTCACACCCGCTTACATCGGCCGTATTCAGGCACAGGAAGAGGAAACGGCTGCCATCGGCAACGACGGCGACAACGAAGCCGAGGCGCCCGTCGCAGGCCCGCCGAGCGGATCGGGCACACCGCTGCTCTCCAACGATGACGTCCGGTTACTCTTGCTGCGCGACGTCAACGGCACGGATCTGGAAGGATACAAAGGTATTCTGGAACAGTTCTACAGCGACCCCGCCAACAGCGATGATCCCGTCTCGTTTCTTAAAAATCTCAGCAACGAAGGTATTGATTTGCTGAAGCAAGCGCAGTCCCTGCCCGCCGACGCCCGTATTGACGTCAATGGCCTGAACAAGGAAGAAGCGCTGAACTTCATCCTGCCGAACAGCCGCAAGGTCGATCTGGATAACGACGGTCTCGTCGAAGGCGCCAACGGCGGCAAGATGTTCATGTTCCCGCCGGTCAACGCCTCTCAGGAGGTCAAGGATGCCTGGGCGGATGCCACAAAGGACATGAGCGAAAGCGACAAGATGCTTTTGACCGGGCGTTTCTTCTTCATGGCTTTTTCAGCGAACCTGCATGTGGATGAAAGCGGCAAGGTCACACGCATTGAGCCCGATGAACCGGGTTGGCAAAACATCTTTGCCGAAGACGATTTCTCATACAGCGACGCGATCGACCGGCTCAAAGAAGGCAACGAGTTCAACCGCCCCTATAACACGCCTGAAATTTATGAGCGGATCAAAGGATTGCTGGCGAAACTGGAACAGGCCTTCGACAGCCACGCCATCGCCTAGCGTTCGTTGTCCCGCCGCTTCCGGTTGAAACCGGTGATACCGATTTCATCGAGATCCAATTGCTCCTCTCGGGCAAGTTCCGCTTCGGCACGGGCAACACGGCGGTCCTCGGAAATCTCGAACTTCTTGAACTCAAGGAATGCAAGGCGCAGTTCCTCGCGCGCTGCCGCAACGTCATGCTCCTGCGCGTCGATGCGGCGCTGGTAGTCCTCGCGCCGAATAATCGCCTGTTCGGCGTACGCGCCATACAGCAATCCGCCTTCGGTCGGCATCGATGCCGCATGCGCCTGTTCGCGGGCGACTTCCTCTTCGAGGTTCTGAAGAAGGCCCTTCAGGTTCTCCAGTTGCCGGAGCTGCTCGGCGAGCAAACGGCGCTTCTGGTCGACTTCCCAATCGTTGAGCCGCACAAGCGTTTTAAAGTCACGCGCCATTCAGTCGTTATCCGCCAGCAGGCTGGTCGGGCGCAGCCTGATCGGGTGCGGGTTCGTCGCCCGACATGCCAAGGATCTCATAAAGACGCTCATAGCCTTCCTGCAGCGGCGCGTTTTCGCCGATCGATTGCGAAAGGTACTCTTCGAGCATGGGGTAATAGCTGATCGCCTCATCGACAGCAGGATCTGAACCTCTACGATAAGCCCCGAGACGTATCAGCTCCGCCATGTCTTCATAGGTCGACAGCAAACGGCGAGCGCGCACAATGGCCGCGTTCTGGGCATCGGTGTTACACGCCGGCATCGTCCGCGAAATACTGCGCAAGACATTGATCGCCGGATACCGGTTGCGCTCGGCGATTTCGCGGTCGAGCACAACATGGCCGTCTAGAATACCGCGCACCGCGTCGGCCACCGGTTCGTTATGGTCGTCGCCTTCGACCAACACCGTAAACAGGCCGGTGATATCGCCCTGCGATCCGTAACCCGGCCCGGCGCGTTCCAGAAGTTTCGGCAATTCAGAAAACACGGACGGCGTATACCCTTTTGACGCCGGCGGCTCGCCCGCCGACAAACTGATTTCGCGTTGTGCCATGGCGAACCGCGTCACGCTGTCCATCATGCACAGGACGTTCTTACCCTGATCGCGAAAGTATTCTGCGACCGCCAGCGTCACATAGGCGGCCTGACGGCGCACCAACGGCGGCTCGTCGGATGTCGCCAGGATGACGACAGTGCGCCTCATCCCCTCTTCGCCCAGATAATCCTCGATGAATTCCCGCGCCTCGCGGCCGCGTTCACCAATCAATCCGACGACACTGATTTCCGCATCGGTATTGCGCGCCATCATCGACAGCAACGTCGACTTGCCGACACCCGAGCCGGCGAATATCCCCATGCGCTGGCCCCGGCACGTGGTCAGGAACGTATTCATGACCCGCACCCCAAGGTCGACCTTGCCGCCGACACGGCGGCGTTTGTGCGCTGGCGGGGGTGCCGCATGGATTTGGTATCCGGTCATCCCGGTCTCGATCGCGCCGTTTTCGTCAAGCGGATTGCCGAACGCATCAATCACGCGGCCGAGCCATGATGCGTCCGGATAAATAGAAGGTTCCGTCGAGGCCAGTTCCGCCTGGCAGCCAAGTCCGATCCCGTCGAGCGGTCCGAACGGCATGACCAGCGCGCGCCCACCTCGAAAACCGATGACCTCGCAAATGACATGTCGACCTTTACGGCCATCAACTCGGACATGATCGCCGATGGACAGCGTGCCCTGAAGGCCGCCGATCTCGACCATCAGGCCGACAATATCGGCGACGCGTCCGAAGACCTGATGGTCCGGCAGACGCGCTACCTCGTTGGCGATATTGTTGGCGAATACCCGCAAAGGCTTTGTCCCGTCCCATCCAGCAGCTAACGCCGCCGCGTCCCAAAATGCGCCGCCCCCGGCGCGTTGTCCCGGCTAAAGCATGACGGCTCAATCCTAAAAATATGTAAAGGGTTCGTAATTGATTAACCATAGTGGAAATGAAAAACCCGGGTGCGAGGCCCGGGTTTTCCTTACGCTCGACGGGTTCAGTCAGCAACCGCTCGTGCATTTACCCATGCCGGCGCAATGGCCGCTATCAGCTTCCCGCCGCCGCTTTCGACTTCTTCGCACCGCAGTGCATATCGATATCGGCACGACGGTTGTTTTCATTCTTCACACCGTCGTACGTGTGCACCTTAAGCCTGCGTTCGCCCCATGCCTCGACGCTGTAAATATCGAGCTTAGCGGCACGCAACCGCTGGGCAACGTAATCGGCGCGGGCACGTGACAGCTTTAGGTTGCTCAAATCATTGCCGACCGTATCGGCGAAACCGGTGACATCAATCTGGCACGGCCCCGCCGCAAGATGTTTGCGCATATTCGGGAGCGCCGCCGCCACCTGCTTGTCGACAGCCGGGCCATGTGCCTTGCCGAGACCGAAATAAATGGACTGGCTGAAGGTCGCTTCGTTTTCAGACGCAACGGCCTTGCTTGTGGCCGGTTCCGCAGCGGCATCCTGCAAAAGCTTGCTCAGCCCCTGGTTGATGGCTTTCTGTTCGGCCAAGAGTTCCCCGGTCACCCGCTTCAGTTCGTTCATATCACTGGCCAGCGTTTCCGAACCGCCACCGCTGACACTCATGCTCTTCAAGGCGTCGGTGGTCTTGCTGGCGCTGGCGCGGATTTCTTCGACGGTCTGCGTTTGCAGTTCCATCACGACGGTCTTTGTCTCCGCCTGATGCGCGCGCAAATCCTTGCGCAGGAAATCGACCGCCACATATCCGGCCGGAAGCACGCCCGCCAGCACGATCACGGCGGCAAGTACAAACTTTCCGGTAGCATTGCTTTTTTCGGACATTTCTCAGCCTTTTCGGTTCCAGAGGGTCTGATTATACACGTGCGGGCGTCGTTCTGGGCACATATACGGCACACCCGCCTAGACGACTTTCGTCTTTCAACATGCCGCCGTATCGTCAAGTAACGAATTAACGTGTTCCGGTTAATATTTCCATACACCCCGCAAAGCCTTGCTCAGCAACGGCTTCCACTGCCGATTCATAAAGGTTAACAAAAAACGCCGTAAAGGGTTTGGCGCAGACTCCGCAAATGGTAATATGGTTAACAGAAATCGATTCGCGGCGATTTAGCGGGCCGGAGGGGAAATATGCGCGTACTTTTGGTGGAAGACGATCCGACAACCCAGGCGACGGTCAAGCTGATGCTTGAAACAGCCGGTATGGTCGTCGATGCAACCGATCTGGGCGAGGACGGGCTGGAGATCGGCAAGCTTTACGAATACGACATCATCATTCTCGATCTGATGCTGCCGGACATGGACGGCCTTGAAGTGCTCCGGCGTCTGCGCGATTCCCGCGTTCAGACACCGGTCCTGATCCTGTCCGGGCTCACTGAATCGGAAATGAAGGTCAAGGGTCTGGGCATCGGCGCCGACGATTACCTGACCAAACCGTTCGACAAATCCGAATTGATGGCGCGCGTGCAGGCGATCGTGCGCCGCTCTGCCGGGCATGCCCATTCGGTCATCAACACCGGTCAGATGTCGGTTAACCTCGACACACACATGGTCGAAGTCGATGGCCAGCCGGTGCATCTGACCGGCAAGGAATACGGGATCCTCGAATTGCTCAGCCTACGTAAGGGCACGACGCTGACCAAGGAAATGTTCCTCAATCACCTGTACGGCGGAATGGACGAGCCGGAGTTGAAGATCATCGATGTCTTCATCTGCAAGCTCCGCAAGAAGCTCGCCGATGCGACCGGCGGCGAACACTATATCGAAACGGTTTGGGGCCGGGGCTACGTGCTTCGCGATCCAGAAACCATGCCGGAAGCGCAGACTGCCTCAGCATAAGCGTTGTTTTAAGGTACGTGCGAAGGGCCGGCTTGACCGGCCCTTTTCTTTGCGCGGACCACTGAACCTGATGTGGTTACTCGACCAGTCCCATCTGCATGAACTTGCCGCGAATACTTTCGCCGTCGAACGGCTTCATCAAGTAATCGTTGGCACCCGCCGCGAGCGCATCATCGATATGCGATGCGTCGTCCTCGGTCGTACAGAAAACGACCACCGGCGCATCGCCGCCGGGCTTCGCACGCAACACCTTCAGGAAGGCAATGCCGTCCATCGATGGCATATTCCAGTCCAGAAGGATCGCATCGGGCATCGTCTTTTCGCACGATTCCAGCGCCTCATAGGCATCGGACGCTTCCTCGGTATCGAGCCCCATCTCCTGTATGATCTTGCGCGCAACCATGCGGATAACCTTCGAATCGTCGACGATCAGGCAGCGCTTCATGATGTAATGGTCTCTTCGGACATGCCCTAGTCGCCACCGGAAAGGGCTGCGAAGCGAACCTGGTCATGGTCCGCGGCGACTTCCAGCTCGCAGCCTGCCTCAAGGACGAGCAATTGCGTCAGGAAACTATGAATGGAACGGCTGTCCAGCGACGTCAGGGACTTGCCGGGTGTCAGGCCCTGCGCCAGATCTTCACGTAGCCCAGCATCGCTGCCCGCAGCGGATATCGCGAGGCCGACACCTCCCTCGACCTCGGCGATCTGCACACTCACCGTTCCACCGCGCGGCAAACATTCGGCACCGATCAAAATCAGATTCAACAGCAGTTTGCCCATAACCGGGTCGATTTCGCGGATCCCGTCGCCGAAATCGGGCCATTCGAGGCGCGCATTGGAACCTTCGAGAAAATCCGCCGCAAGCGCTCGAAGCGCAGCAACTTCAGCGCCTCCCTTTCCGGCCCCGCCGGCACCGAACGCAACCCGGTAAAACGCCAGACGGCGCGTCAATTCCTGCCCGCTTTTGGTCGCGAGTTCCATGGCGCTGTCATCGAGACCGCCCATTTCGGCGAGAATTTCCAGCCCTGCATTGACCGCACCGGCGGCCCCGACAAGGTCGTGGCACAGTCTGGAACATACAAGCTGGCTGAGCCGCAGCTGATCACTCATATTTTTTACTCCCGCGTCGCGAAGCCGTGCCACCGCGTCATTCCGTGCGCAACGATAGCACGGATAGCGGCAACGCCAAGTCCTGACGTGGCGTTAATCGTCGGCACGCCGGACGATATCCTCGGCCAGCGAGGAGACAAGATTACGTGTGCCGGATTCCGTGTTTCCGGCGTGACGTGCCCGGCGTTCGGCCTCGGCACGGACATCGACAATGCTCACCGGAATTTGGCGCAGGATTACCGTCAGTACGGATTCCAGCGCCAGAATATGGGCGGCCAGGTTTTCCGTGTCGCGCCCTTGCCGTTCGGCGCTGACGCCAAGCATCGCCATACCATCGGCGACTTTCTCGAGGCTTTGCTGAACATCACCCAGATGACGGACGAAACCATCCATGCCGAGCGCATCCATAAGCTCGGCCTGCGGGTCGGTTTTCGGGGGAGAATCGCTCATACATCGTCCTTTCGAGACCATGGTTGGTCACAGCCGTTACTCAGCCTAACGCGCGGATCACGCCCATACCAGCCCCGCACACGTTTGCCCCTCGTCCGCCAGTCCGACCAACCCCTTGAAATTACGTCCATTTCGTATACATTCAACGAACGCGGCATGGCGAATGCCGTAAACAGAATATGGTGATTTCAATGAAGTCAGTGCTTATCGGCGGTCTTGCCGCCATCGTCATCGCAATCGCGGCAGGTGCCGTACTCAACAATCTGAACCCGACGGCCGGCGAGAAGTATTCGACGTCGAACACGCGCCTTAACTAGGCAGACAGTCCCGACGGCACGAAAAAGGGCGGCGCCGCGGCACCGCCCTTTCGCGTATCTGCTGGAGAAAGTTACTCTGCGGGCTGTTGCACACCAGATCCTTCCTGCATTTCTTCCTCGACCCAGAGCGAATGGTGCTCCTTGGCCCAATTGAGATCGACCTGACCGGAACCGACGGCGTCGAACGCGCCTTCCATACCGATCGACCCGATATAGATGTGCGCGACGACGATGACGATCATCACCAGCGCCACGATCGAATGCCACAACAGCGACAGCTGCGTTTCCTGCAACGGCGTGAATTCCGTCGGCAGAGAGGCGCCGAAGACATTAATGAAGGCGAAAGTGCCCGCCCATGGCTGCACCTCGAACGGCCACATCAGCGCAACGCCCGAAAGCGACAGCGAGAAACCGCCAATCACGACAGCCCAGAAGATGATCTTCTGACCGGCGTTAAAGCGCCCGGCTTCAGGGTGCAGATCCTTGGAGAATAGCCCCCCGCCCACTGCCAGCCACTTGAGATCGCGTCCCTTGGGAATGTTGTAACGCACCCACAGCACGAACATCAGCGCAATACCGATCATGAAGGCAAAGGCGATATAGTTGTGCAGTAGCTTTCCATAGTACGTCAGCGTGCCGAATGCCTCGGCACCGATGATCGGCTTGAGGAAATACCGCCCGTACAGCACGTTCAGGCCAGTCAGCGCCAGCACGATGAAGCTCGTCGCCGTCAGCCAATGCACGGCACGTTCCAACGCATTGAAGCGCTCAATCGTGCGGCCCTGCGGATCCGGCCCGTGACCGATCATGATGCGCCCCCGCACCGCGAAGAACACCACCAGGATCACAAGAATCGCGAGCAGGCTCCAGGCACCGTAGGTGCTGAGCGGACCGTTCTTGAATGCCCGCCAGTTCTCGCCGCCTCGCTGCACCAGCCGACCGGCCGATTTATTCGGGATCGACACCTGACCGACGATCTCCTGCTGGCCAACAGCACGCCAAAGATCGGCATCGGACCGGATGCCTTGAACGTTCCCCGGAACCGCTCCCTGCTCCTGTGCCTGAACCGGACTACCCGCAATAAGCGTAACGCCGGCATTCATGGTCATGGACCCGAACCCGACCAGCGCGGCGAAAAGCATCGCCATCGCACCGGACCGGATAAATCTCTTCGTCTTGGTCATATTCCTATCTCCGATTGCCACGCGTTATCCACGCAGATCAGTTGCCACCTTGCAGTTTACCGCGTTCCTTCAGCGCCTTGCCGGCTTCGGACTCGACGCGCGGCGGGCGCACGTCGTCACCCGTGGTCGTACCGCCGCCGGTCAGGGCTCCGCCCGCCGGAATACCGCCCTGCATCAGAGAGCGTTGACGCAACTGCGCCAGTTCATCCTCACTCAGAGAAGAAGCCGGTTTCCCGCCCGGGTACATACCCGGTTGGTGATTCAGCGGTCTGCCCTGCTCTTCCGGACGGCATCCGGCAAGCACGACGAGCGCAAAACACACGGCCCCAAAAGTTTTTAGAATTCTTTTGTCGAACATAGCTGTTCCCTGTTCTTTCAATTCCGCATGCTAAATGACGGAATTCATCGGATGTTAAAGGAGGGGCGGCACCCCATAAGAGATGCCGCCACCTTACCTTTACACAGACCGATAGGTCAGGAGCCGGCCTTCAGATCGTAGGCCGTACCCCAACCCCACGCACCCGAGCCGAAGCCACGGGATACGACACGCTCGCGATAGATGTTGGAGATCATGTTGCCATCCCCACCGAGCAGTGCCTTGGTCGAGCACATTTCGGCGCAGATCGGCAGCTTGCCCTCCGCGAGCCGGTTACGGCCGTATTTCTGGAATTCGGCCGTGGAGTTGTCGTCTTCGGGACCGCCCGCGCAGAAGGTACATTTGTCCATCTTGCCACGCGATCCGAAGTTACCGGCCTGCGGATACTGCGGCGCGCCGAACGGGCACGCATAGAAGCAATAGCCACAGCCGATGCACAGGTCCTTGGAGTGGAGAACCACACCTTCCTCGGTTTCGTAGATGCAATCCACCGGGCACACCGCGATACACGGGGCGTCCGAACAATGCATGCACGCGACCGAGATAGAGCGCTCACCGGGCTTGCCGTCGTTGATCGTCACGACCCGACGACGGTTGATACCCCAGGGAACCTCGTGCTCGTTTTTGCACGCGGTGACACAGGCGTTGCATTCGATGCAGCGTTCTGCGTCACACAGGAACTTCATTCTAGCCATTTCTGTGTCTCCCTATTTCACGCTGTTTTGACACGGCAGAGCGTGACTTTGGTTTCCTGCATTTGGGTCACCGAGTCATACCCGTAGGTACCGCACATGTTGGAGGCTTCTCCCAACACGTATGGATCGGCGCCTTCCGGATACTTGGCCCGGAGCGACTCGCCCATCCAGTGACCACCGAAGTGGAACGGCATGAACACAACCCCAGGTGCGACACGCTCGGTTACGAGCGCCTTCACCTTGGCGCGACCACCCTCTGGGCCTTCGACCCACATCATGGTCCCGTCCTTGATGCCGGCGTTGTTGGCATCGATCGGGTTGATTTCACAGAACATGTCCTGCTGCAGTTCCGCAAGCCATGGGTTGGAGCGTGACTCGTCACCACCACCTTCATATTCCACGAGACGTCCCGACGTCAGAATGATCGGGAAGTCGCCGGAGAAATCCTGCTTCTGGATCGAGGCGTACTTGGTCGGCAGACGGTATGCCTGCTTGTCCGAATAGGTCTCGTACTTCGGCAGAAGGTCACGGCGCGGCGTGTACAGCGGCTCGCGGTGCAGCGGCACCGGATCCGGGAACGTCCACACCACGGTACGCGCCTTGGCGTTACCGAACGGCGCACAACCGTGCTTGATGGCAACACGCTGGATACCGCCCGAAAGGTCGGTCTTCCAGTTGGTCTTGTCACCGGCAACCTTTTCGATTGCAGCGCGTTCCGCGTCGGTCAGATCCTTGTCCCAACCAAGCTTCTTCAGCATGGCCATGGTGAACTCGGGGTGACCGTCCTTGAGCTCGTTTCCGACCGGATACGAGCCTTCGGCAAGCAGGTTCGAGCCTTCACGTTCCACACCGAAACGGGCGCGGAAGTTGAGGCCGCCTTCGGCAACCGGTTTCGACGGATCGTAAAGAACCGGCGTACCCGGGTGCTTCATATCGGCGGTGCCCCAGCACGGCCAAGGCAGACCGTAGTAATCGCCGCTGACCGGGCCACCCTTCGCGAGAAGCGTGGTGCGATCGAACGTCGACTGGTTCGCCATGTGTGCCTTCAGGCGCTCCGGCGACTGACCGGTGTAGCCGATCGTCCACATGCCCTTGTTGAATTCGCGGGTCACGTCTTCGATGTTCGGCTCCTGACGGCCATTGCCGAGGTCGTCCATTTTGATGTTCTTGAAGAACTTGTCGGCCCAGCCGAACTTCTTCGCGAACATCGCCATGATTTCGTGGTCGGTGCGCGATTCGAACACCGGATCCACGACTTTGTCGCGCCACTGCAAAGAGCGGTTCGACGCGGTCACGGAACCGCGGGTTTCGAATTGCGTCGCCGCCGGCAACACGTAGATGCCGTCCTGACGGTCCGGAATGACGGAAGCGAACGTCGGCACCGGATCGATGACAACCATCAGATCCAGCTTCTCCATCGCTTTCTTCATTTCCGGCAGACGGGTCTGCGAGTTGACCGCGTGGCCCCAATAGACCATGGCCCGAAGGTTGTCCTTCTGGTCCATCTTGTCCTTGTCCTCGAGAACACCATCAACCCAGCGGGACACCGGAATGCCCTTCGAGTTCATCATTTTCTCGGTTTCGAACTGGCCTTTCAGGAAGTCGTAGTCGACATCCCACACGCGTGCCCAGTGTTTCCACGACCCCTTGGCGAGACCGTAGTAACCCGGCAGCGAGTGCGACAGGATGCAGAAGTCGGTGGCACCCTGAACGTTGTCGTGACCGCGGAAGATGTTGGCGCCGCCACCCTGGGTACCAATGTTGCCAAGCGCCAGCATCAAGATGCAGTAAGCGCGGGTGTTGTTGTTGCCGTTGGTGTGCTGCGTGCCGCCCATGCACCAGACGATGGTACCCGGACGGTTGTTGGCCAGCGTCCGCGCGACGCGACGAAGCTGCGAGCCGGGAACCCCGGTCACACGCTCGGTCTCTTCCGGCGTCCACTTCTTCACTTCGGCGCGGATCTGCTCCATGCCCCAGACACGCTGCTTGATGTATTCCTTGTCTTCCCATCCGTTTTCGAAGATGTGATGCAGGATACCCCAGATCAGCGCGACATCGGTGCCCGGACGGAACCGGACATATTCGTCGGCATGCGCCGCCGTGCGCGAGAAGCGCGGATCGCACACGATGAGGGCGGCATTGTTCTGCTCTTTCGCCTTCAGAATGTGCTGCACGGCAACGGGATGCGCCTCGGCCGGGTTGGACCCGATGAGGAACATGGCTTTCGAATTGTGCATGTCGTTGTAGCTGTTCGTCATCGCACCGTAGCCCCAGGTGTTGGCAACACCGGCGACCGTGGTCGAGTGACAGATACGCGCCTGGTGGTCACCGTTGTTGGAACCCCAGAATGCATAGAACTTACGGAACAGATACGACTGCTCGTTGTTGAACTTGGCGGAGCCAAGCCAGTAGACCGAGTCAGGACCGGAGGTCTTGCGGATCTCCATCATCTTGTCGCCGATCTCGTTGATGGCGTCGTCCCAGCTGATCTTCTGCCATTTGCCGCCCGACAGTTTCATCGGATACTTGAGGCGGCGGTCGCCGTGTGCGTGGTGACGCACCGATGCACCCTTGGCGCAGTGCGCACCCAGGTTGAACGGGCTGTCGAAACCAGGCTCCTGGCCGACCCATGCACCGTTGGATACTTCGGCAATAACCGTGCAACCGACGGAGCAGTGCGTGCAGACAGACTTGACTTGCTTGATGTCGCCGGCGGCGGAGGCCGCTTCGGCTTTCTTGACCATGCCTGCCGACAGGGTCGAGGCCAGCGCGATACCGCCGGCGGTTACCCCTGAACGTTTCAGGAAGGTCCGGCGGTCCATCGAACCGCCAACGACTCCGGCTAATGCCTTCGTCAAACGGGGGCGTCCCGCAACCCCGTTGCTCTTTTTGGTGAGCATTTAATTATCTCCCAATATTGACCTGTTGAAATCCGTATTCCGGGCCGGCCTAGAAGCGGCTCAGCTCGTAATACTTCATGACATGTTCGGTTTCCCGATAACCGCTGGTCTTGCGGTCCTCAGGCAACGCGGCTTGCGCCTGCTTTCCCGAAACGGCAGCGGCTGCGATACCGGCGGCACCGGCAACACCTGCCCCTTTCAGAAAGTCACGGCGGGCCAGCGCGTCCGATTTTTCGGTCCTTTTCATAGCTGTCTCCCTACAGTTGACACGTACGTGTTGACCATCACTGGTCATCGCGTTTCTGGCCACTATGGCCACTTCTTCCGGACCCGGCCGGCACTCCCAAACGGCAAGTGCAAAACCGTCCCAACTTGCAGCGGCTCAAGCCGCTAATTCCCAGGCGGCTCAAGCCGCCATTTCATATGCCTCGCGCTCGATCTCCATGAACAAGCGACCGATGGTCCCCACCGGCATATACAGCGCAGCTGCCTGCGCCCCTTCGAGGTCGGCAAACATTTTTCCAGCCCACGGCGCCAGGTGCTTGTCGAAAAAGGCTTTCGCTTCGAGCGTCCCGGCGTTTCCGCCCAGATCACCGCTCAGCAGGCCTTGCATCATCTCGCACAGGCTCGCGATGTGATCTTCCGGCTCCGAATTGTCGTCGGCCGGGGCAATTCCAAGACGCGCCATATCACCCCGCAACGCCGCCAGCGGCTTGTCGTAGACAAGGCCGGTCAGATACAGGGATGCATAAGGGGAAATCTCGCCACCGGCGCCGACGCCATAGAAAAGCTCGGTGAATTCTTCTTCCGCCTTCACGCGCGGTGTGCGGAGGCAGAGTTTGCCGAAGGCCGCGATCGCCTCGCCGAGCGGTGTGTCATCCTCGTGACCCGCCAGTGCGCGCATCGCCTCCAGCGTTTCGTCGTCCATCGGCCGCGCCAGCACACGTGCCAGCAAGCCGTAGAAATTGGCGCGCATGGCGTTTTCCGCGGCGCCATCCGCCGATTGAGCGTTCGTATGAGACGTATCTGTAGTGGACGTTGCCACGATGACTCCCAAAGTTTTCTTTCCAACTGGCGAATTGGCCGCCGATCTTGGATTTTATTAGTTTTTTGGCACGGACACGTTTGGTGTCATTGCAGCGGGAATTATCCCGCTCTTGCCTTGCTCAAGTCAATTGAATTATCGACATCCGGGTAAAATTGACGGCATTTTTTGCCGCTATATCAGCAACTTATGGAATAGACTGATATGGTTTTAGAAAACAATACACTCGTATAACAAGTGTCATTTTTATGCTTTTTTATGCGTTTTTTTCTAATTACGTATAAAACATCATTCATAGGCACAGGGTTTTCTCGAATAGCCACAAAAGAGCTGAGGGCTTTACTCGTCATCCTCGCCGTCGCCGACATCATCGTCGGCATCATCCGTATCGTCGCGGCGATTTACGGACGTCCGGATATCTCCGTCTTCCAAATCCCCGTCTTCGCCCTCGCGCTCGTTCTCATCGGCGTCCGCGTCCTCATCGTCGGATTGTTCCGGCTCTTCCTCGCCGAAGGCTTTTCGGGCCTCCTCGGGCATCATATCGCGCAGCTCTTTCTCGCTCAGATGGCCGCGCCCCACCTTATAATTTCCGACCATTTCATCGATGACCCGATGCACGATGTTAAAATCCTCGTCGTAGTCGTTCAGCCCGTCGCGGAAATTGAAAAACGGATTAAGGCGCCACAAAAGCCGGAGCGCCCGGCGCTTAAGAAATTCAGGCACGCCGTCGCGCAGGAACGGCGTGAAGTCGGAATCCTTGTCGAGCGTATCAAGCGGCGGCAGCCCGGCAACGACCTCACGCTCTTCCTCGCTAAGTTCCTCGGTATCGATCGGTTGAAACAGTTCTTCGTCATTGTCGCCGTCCGCCAGCGCCGGCTCGGCAGGCAAGACACCCGCTGCGTCGTCACTCTCCACAAGCGGTTCAGCATGGCCGATACCGCGGGTCATCCGGTCATCGTCATCTTCGGGATCGGGCGCCAGCGGTGCCATCGCCGGCACGAAATGACGGGCGCGCGCACCACCCGGCAATGTCGCGAACGGGTCTTCCGGCTGTGCCGCCTGAATCTCGGTCTGCGTCTTTTCTTCGGCGACCCGTGCTTCCTCGCGCGCGTCGGCGCCACCTTTCGCTTTCAGTCGCGACCACCGGCTCAGACGATTCTCAGCCATTGCCGTGACCATTGCGACGTGGTTGCTGGAAGTCACCCTTGCGCGGGTCATATGATTTGCGTTTGCGCTTCTTGAACGGCACGTCCTTGTGGTGCGTGTCGCAGAACGTCTTGATCCACGCGGCGATCTCCATCGGCATGACGACGCCCTCGACCATCTGGTCGGTATCTTCGGTGTAACTTTCCGCTTCAAACGGGCACGCCGTCACCAGATGTACCAGCATCTCCGGGTCGTCGGCTTCTTCGCCGGGGCTGAGCACGATATAGATATGCGGCGGATCGTTGGACAGGTTGACCCGGTAGCCTTCGGTCTCGCCCCGGAAAAGCTCCAAAGGCACGGTCGCGGCGTGGAAATGCGCCCAATCGTCGCCCTCGCGCAGCATCGTCCAACCGTCATGGGGGTCCTTTGCCGGCGCACCGGGAAATACCGCAACCGGGCGGTACGTATGGTCCTGCCAGCGGCTGTCGCTATCCTTGCGTTCGATCACCACACCCAACGCGATGGACTCGTGCTTGTCCGGCAACGCTGCCGCTTCGACGGCCAGCAACGCCTCCGCCTCCGCCAGGTTTTCCGGGCGATTGACGTTATAAAACGGGTCGAGCGGATCGGTCGCGAACGGGACATGAGTGACGCCGATGCGTGCCGTCCACTTGTCGATCTTGCGCATTTCTTCATCGATCATGGCGCGGCGCAGATCTTCCCTGAGCGCCACCGGCCAGACGCCGAACACCGGATGCGTGCGATCACCGGACATCGCGCAGGACAGTGGCGTCTCACCGGCCATGACAGAGGCCATCAACTGCACCACCAGATCGCGCGGCACGAAAGGCGCGTCGGTCGCGAAACTGACCACGTAATCGGCGTCGGGGACATTTTCCGCCGCCCAGTCGAGGGCCGTCAGTATCCCGGCCAACGGCCCTTGGTGGCCCTCGATAACGTCGGCGACGACCGGCAGACCGTACTTGGCAAAGCGCGCAGGATCGCCGTTGGCATTGAGGATCAGGTGATGCACCTGCGGCTTCACGCGATCGATCACGCGCTCAAGAATCGGCTGCCCGCCAAGTTCCTTCAGCGGCTTGTCGCCGCCGCCCATGCGCCGCGCCAGTCCGCCCGCCAGCAGCACCCCGACGACCGGTTTGGGATCCGCAGCGCTCATTCCGCCGCCGCCCCCTTACGGTTCATTCCCTTAGGTTCATCGTCGATCGCCGAGGCGTCGACATCGAACTCGATCCGTTCCTCGCCGGCCAACGCGATGAACCGTTTGCCGCGCGCGCGGCCGATCAGAGTCAACCCGACCTGGCGCGCCAACTCGACGCCCCAAGCAGTAAATCCCGAGCGCGAACAAAGGATCGGTATACCCATCTGCACGGTCTTGATGACCATCTCCGACGTCAACCGCCCGGTGGTGTAAAAGATCTTGTCCTCGCCGGAAATCCCGTTCAGGAACATGTACCCGGCGATCTTGTCGACGGCATTGTGACGACCGACATCTTCCATATAAATCAAAGGCTTGTCTTCTTTACACAGCACGCAGCCATGGATCGCGCCAGCCTCCAGATACAGGCTCGGCGTGGTGTTGATTTTCTTCGTCAAGGCATACAGCCAGGAGGTTTTGAGGCGTGCGTCCGGGTTCAGTTCGGCGGTCTCGAATTTCTCCATGACGTCGCCGAATACGGTGCCTTGCGCGCAGCCCGACGTCAGGGTTTTCTTCTTCAATTTTTCTTCGTAGTCGGTTTCGCGCGCGGTGCGTACGACGACGGTTTCGATCTCTTCGTCGTAGTCGATCGCGGTCACCTCGTCATCGGCGTGCAGCATGTTCTGGTTCAAAAGATAACCGACCGCCAGATAGTCCGGGTGGTCACAGATGGTCATCATCGTGACGATCTCACGCCCGTTGAGAAACAGCGTCAGCGGGCGTTCCACCGTGACCGAGGTCTGCGCCGGCTTGCCGTCCTGATCGATACCGCTGACGCGTTCGGTCAGCTTCGGATCGGCCGGATTCGGGCGGATCAGAAAATCATCCGCGAAGGGGATATCGTCGCCGCGACGTGTCACCGAAGTCTCTCCTCCCTGAAATCTTACCGCGCCGTTTTGGCATGCCACATGCCACTGTCAGCCTCTTATTTGGTGACCCGATCATCTTGGGCAAGGGCAGGGATATCAAGCGATCATTATTTCGGCCCAGCCGCCCACGCACACCATGAGCACCAAACCTGCATATTTATGCATTGATATGCATATTTTCCCGCTTTACGCTTCGAGTTTAACGAATTCAGACGCAAAAAGCGCGCATTACGTAACCGGGCCGGAAACCATGACCGACATCAGCCAAGCGTTCGTCACGGCATTGCATTTGCTCGTCGCTTTCGATGCAAATCTCGTCGAAATCGTCGGCCTGTCGCTGCGGGTCAGCCTGTCGGCCGTCGCGCTTGCGGTGCTTGTCGGTTTGCCGCTCGGCGCATGGCTGGCGCTGTTCAAGTTTCCCGGTCGCGATGCGATCATCGTATTTCTGAATGCCCTGATGGGTTTGCCGCCGGTCGTCGTCGGATTAGTGGTCTATCTGATGCTGTCGCGCTCGGGCCCCCTCGGCGTTCTCGGCCTATTGTTCACGCCGACGGCGATGATCGTCGCACAGGCGATTCTGGTGACGCCGATCGTCGCCGCGCTGACCCGCCAGGTCGTCGCCGATCTGTGGGTCGAATATTCGGAACAGATGCGCTCGATGGGGGCGAGTCCGCTGGGGGCGATTCCGGCGCTTTTATATGACGCCCGCTTTACACTGGTGACCGCCGTACTCGCCGGCTTCGGGCGCGCATCCGCAGAAGTCGGCGCGGTCATGATCGTCGGCGGCAACATCGATCACGTGACGCGGATGATGACGACGGCCATCGCGCTCGAAGTATCCAAAGGCGATCTCGCCCTGGCACTCGGACTCGGCATCGTCCTGATCACCCTGTCGCTGATCATCAATGCCGCGACGCACACCGTCAAAGTACGTGCCGAAGCGGTGTGGACATGAACCGCGATATCGCCATGTCGGCGCCGAGCGCCACCGCCGCGACGACGCCCGCCACGGCACCGTCGATCCTGCCGCTCCGTGTCGAGAACGTGAGCTTCGATGCCGGCGGCAAGCGCTTGATCAACGACATGAGTTTCACCCTCGAGGCCGGACCGCGCACCGTGATCCTCGGCCCCAACGGCGCCGGCAAGTCGCTGACCCTCAGATTGTGCCACGGCCTTTTAACGCCGAGCGCCGGTCGCGTGATGTGGCAGGGCGCCGGCAAGCAAGACCCGATGCGCCGCCAGGCGATGGTCTTCCAGCGCCCCGTGCTGTTGCGCCGAACCGTGGCGCAAAACATCGACTATGCATTGAAACTGCATGGCGTGCCGCGCGCCGCGCGCGGACCGATCATCGAAGACGTGCTGAGCCGCACCGGCCTCGCGCAGTTCGCCAAAAGCCCGGCCCGGCATCTGTCCGGCGGCGAACAGCAAAAGCTGTCGCTGGCGCGCGCCTGGGCGACGAAGCCGCAGGTGTTGTTTCTCGACGAGCCGACGGCGAGCCTCGATCCCGCCGCAACGCATGCCGTCGAGAACATCATCGACACCATGCACACGGAAGGCACACGCATCATCATGACGACGCACGATCTCGGACAGGCACGCCGCCACGCCGACGAAGTGCTGTTCATCAACAAGGGTCGGCTGATGGAAAAGACGCCGATCGAAGATTTCTTCAACGCACCCGAAACCGGCGAGGCCGCCGCGTTTCTCAAGGGTGAGTTGAGATGGTAACCGCCAAAAAAGACACATGACACACAAAGGGAGACCCGCCATGTTCAAGTTGAAGACCCTGTTTATCGCCGCCCTGCTGGCTCTTTCGCTGGGCACCGCAACCGCCCCCGACGCACAGGCCGCCGACAAGTACATCACCGTCGCCTCGACGACGTCGACCGCCAACTCCGGCCTGTTCGATTTCCTCCTGCCCAAGTTCTCCGCGAAGACCGGCATCGAAGTCCGTGTCGTCGCGGTCGGCACCGGCAAGGCGATCAAGCTGGCCCGCAACGGCGATGCCGACGTGCTGTTCGTGCACCACAAACCGTCCGAACAGAAGTTCATCGCCGACGGCATGGGCGTGAAGCGCTTCGACGTGATGTATAACGACTTCGTCATGGTCGGCCCGAAATCCGATCCGGCCGGCGTCAAGGGCGCCAAGACGGCCGCCGACGGCCTCAAGAAGATCGCCGCGTCGAAATCGCCGTTCGCCTCGCGCGGCGACAACTCCGGCACCAACAAGAAAGAGCTGGAATTGTGGAAGGGCGCCGGAATCGATCCGACGGGCGCCGGCAACAAATGGTACAGCGCCACCGGATCGGGCATGGGCGCGACGCTGAACGTGGCGTCGGGCATGAACGCCTATTCGCTGACCGACCGCGCGACGTGGCTCAAGTTCAAGAACAAGGGCGACCTTGAAATCGTGCTCGAAGGCGACCCGGTGCTGTTCAACCAATACGGCATCATCCTCGTCAATCCGAAGAAACACCCGCATGTGAAAGTCGACCTCGGCCAGACCTTCATCGACTGGGTGATCAGCAAGGAAGGCCAAGGCCTCATCAACGAATACAAGATCCTCGGCAATCAGGCGTTCTTCGCCAACGCCCAGCCGGGCAGCTGAACCGGATCACAGTTATACAGTACCCTTGAAGAGGCTTTACCACCTCTTCTACTCCAACCTCTCCCGTTCCGGCGGGAGAGGTTTTTTTTGGATCGCCCCCTCACCTGTCCTCTCCCCCGCTTCGCAGGGGAGAGGGACTCTCGTATTTATTACCGCACAGTTCTTACCCCTCTCCCCCTTTCAGGGGGAGAGGTTGGGTGAGGGGGCAACCTTCTTTTGTCATGAACCTTCAAGCGCTATCAGCACCAATCGCATCGAAGCTTCCAGTTCCCACATCACGTCTTCGTTGGTGAGCCTTAAAACTCGATATCCCGCCGCACGCAGATAGCCATCACGGCGTTTGTCGTAAGCGATCTGTGCATCGTGACTGTCGCCGTCGATCTCGATCACGAGTCCGGCTTCCTTGCACATAAAGTCGACGATGAACGGCCCGACCGGCACCTGACGCCGAAACTTCCAGCCTTTCAGTCCGCGGGCGCGCAGCACCGCCCAGACCTTGCGTTCGGGTGGTGACATATCCCGGCGAAGGCGTCGGGCGCGGATGAGCGGCGTTTCCATAGCCAAAGACATGGAAGGATTCCCCGTGTTTTTGCCCCCTCACCTGTCCTCTCCCCCGCTTCGCAGGGGAGAGGGACTCTCGTAGTGCCGCACAGTCCTCAAACCCCTCTCCCCCTCCTAGGGGGTGAGATTGTGTGAGGGACAGCGTCAGGACGGCGCATACGCCACATAGCCCCGCTGGATATCGATGTGGTCGGCGATGTGCCTGGCGTCATGCCAAACGCCCCAGATGAACGATGAGCCGCGCTGCGACAACCACGGCAGACCGAGAAAATACACGCCTCGCTCCGCCGACACACCACGCTGATGTTTGGGGCGCCCGGCATCATCGAAGGCATCGACCTGCAGCCAGCCGAAGTCGTTCGTGAAACCGGTCGCCCAGATCACCGTGCTGACCCCCGCATCCTTGAGGTTCAACGTACGCAACGGGTCGGTGACACAATCCGGGTCCGGGTCGATGATCCGTGCGGCGGGCTCTTCGGGCAGGTCGAGATCGTTGCGCGTGACATAGGCATCGGCCTCGTCCAGCACCGACAGATAATTGGCATCCCCGGCGGCGATGTTGTCCGCCAGGTCCGGTGCGAAATGCAGCAAACCGCCTTTGTAGGATTCCGTGCGCCCGACCAGCGTCATCCCGGCCGTCGCCAGCCTGCGGAAGTCGATGGTCTCGCCGCCGTGCGCACCGCTGACGGCAATCGTCACGTGTTCGGTTCCGGCCTTGGGCGTTTCCATGTCCCACTTGCCGAGAACACCGAGCCACCACACGAAGTCCCGCCCCCGATAGCTGCGCGGCGGCCGGTCGTGCGGCCCGACCGAAAGATAGACATCGCGCCCCGCACGCCGAAGCTCGTCGGCGATCTGCGTGCCGGACGACCCGGCCCCGACCACCAGAACCGCGCCCGCCGACAACTGGTCGGGATTGCGGTAGGCGCTCGAATGCATCTGCTCGACGCCCGCCGTATCCGGAATAAGCGGCGGGATGACCGGGATCTGGAACGGGCCGGTGGCGGCGACCACGTATTCGGCCTCGATCACGCCCGCCGATGTTTCGGCGCGAAAACCCGATTGCCCGTCGATGCGGCGCACCGCCGTGACCTCGACGCCACAACGGATGGGAGCGTCGATCTTTTCTGCATACGCCGCGAAATAATCCGCGACTTCGTCCTTGCCGGGAAAGCCGTCGGGACCGGTTTTCGAGAATTCCATGCCGGGAAACCGGTCGTGCCACGCCGGGCCGTTCGCAACGAGGGAGTCCCACCGTTCCGCGCGCCAGCGTTCGGCGATGCGTCCACGCTCCAACACCAGATGCGCAATCCCCGCGTTGCCGAGATGCTCGCTCATGGCGACACCGGCCTGACCGCCCCCGACAACAAGCACTTCTGTTTTTTCAACGGTCATACGCGGCCTTCTTTCCACTTTTCATTTGCCCCCTCACCTGTCCTCTCCCCCGCTTCGCAGGGGAGAGGGACCCTGCCGAAACATATTGCATACCAATCCCTCTCCCCCTTCCAGGGGGAGAGGCTAGGTGAGGGGGTCAGAATAAGAGAGGGGGTGCATCTATCTCAAACCGTCCGCTCTTTTTCCGACTGTTGGGCAAAGAAGGACGTCTTCGGGTATTCCGGCACGGCGATGTCGAACGCTTCGCCGCGCACCCGACGCGGATCGGAACCCCGCACGAACAACCCCATGTGCTTCGTCGGCACCGGGTTCGGCGAACACGGCATCGCATCGCCCGCCGAATAGACGCAGATGAACAGCGTGCGCGGCATGTCCGACAGGTTCGGCTCGGAGCCGTGATTGAGCCGCGTGTGCATGAGACACACCGAGCCCGCCTTGCCGGTACATAATTGTGCGGATGCTTTCGCCTCGGCCTCGATCTCGGGGGCCACCGCGCCGGTAAACACGCCGTCGTGCCAAATGCTGTGGATCGGCCCCTTGTGCGAACCGGGCTGGACGGCGAGCGGGCCGTTTTCTTCCGTCACGTCGTCGATCATCAACAGCGCCGTCACCAGGTCGGCATTGGAATGCGGCGTGTAGGGAAAGTCCTGATGCCACTTCACCTCGGTCGCGGCGCCCGGCTGCTTGGAGTTGATCTTGGTGTGATGCAGCTTGATATCCGGGCCGATCAATTCCGCGACCATGTCGGTCATCGCACTGTCGGCCATGGCTTCAAAGTACGCGTCGGAAACTTCGGTCGGCGCCTGCACACGCCTGAGCGCCGGCGGTCGGCCGTCCTCGCCGGGTTGCAGATCGAAGCGCGGCCGACCGTCGACGGTCTCGCCATAGGGTGCATTGTGGCCGGCGCTTTCCGCCACCCAACCCGCGAAATCCGCCTTCAGCCGCGCCAGCAAGGCGGCATCGACCGCCCCTTCGACGGTCAAAACCCCGTCACGTTCGAACGCTGCCTTTTGTTGGTCGCTTAAAATGCCCATGCGCCCATCCTCTTGAATCCGTGTTGCGAATATTTTGCTTCAAGGGATATGGCTTTGAAAGTCCTTTGCCCCCTCAAATGTCCTCTCCCCCTTTCAGGGAGAGAGGCAGGGTGAGGGGGTGGACGGAATTCAGGCGGCGGTAAACGAAATCGGAATCTGCCCGAACGCGCCGAAGTCGCAGACCACTTCGTCGCCGGGTTTAACCGGCGTGACGCCGGTCATGGTGCCGGTGGTGACGAGATCGCCCTTGCGGAACGGCAAGCCGATGGACTGCGCCTCGGTCGCCGCCCATTGCAGGGCCAGAAGCGGATTGCCGAGCACGGCGGCGCCGGTCCCCGCGTTCCCCGCGACACCGTTCTGGGTGATCGATGCCGACGCCTCGGCCATGTCCATATCGCGCCAGCCGTCGATATCGGGACCGCACACCAGCGCCGCATTGAACGAAAAATCGCTGATGCAGACGGAAATCCCCGCGCCCTTGAAGCCGCTGTCGAAGCGGCAGCCGACGACCTCGACGGCGCAAAAAGCGCGCTTCGTCGCCGATACAAGATCGTCGATCGAGGTAATACGCGTATCGTCCAGATCTTCGGCCATTTCGAAGGCGATCTCGCATTCGATGGCGCTGCCATGTTCGGGACGCACCGGCACGCTGTCGCCGGGGCCGAACAGATGTTCGGCGAACACCGGGCCGATGGACGGACCGTCCATGCCCAGCAGGTCCTGCGCCATGTCGCTGGTCGCGGCGACCTTCCAGCCGGCGCGGGTCATCCCCGATGCGGCAACGGCGGCGGCCTGGACCTGATAGGACAAATCGCGTGCCGCCGTCGACGCGACGGCATCGCGCGGCATCAAGGTCCCGGTGTTGCGGGCCTGCCAGATTTCCTGACCGAGCTTTGCGATATCAGCCATCGTATCCCTCCACACCGATCAGCACACTGTCGCTGGAGGCCTGACGCATGGCCAGCGCGCCGGCATATTCCTCGGACGCGTGCCAGCGCTTGATCGCATCGAGATCAGGGAACGCGATGACGACGACGCGCGGGAACCGCATATCGCCTTCCAGCACCGCCATCTCGCCGCCGCGCACGATGTACTTGCCGCCGTACTTTTCCAGCGTGGCGGGCACCAGCGCGCGGTATGCCTCGAACTTTTCCGGGTCGGTCACATCGACCTGGGCGATCATGTAGGCTGTCATCTTATCCTCCTCGTCTTTTCGGTATAGCCCCGCCTATACATTTGCGCTCAGGCGGCGGATGACAAGAGCCGAATACAAAGGGGAATATTCGGGGACGCGACGGTTCTCCCGACGCCCAAGCCATTACGTCGTCCTGAACTTGATTCAGGACCCATGCCCATCACCACCGGCCCGGACATATGGACCCTGAGTCAAGCTCAGCGTGACGGGTTGGCAATCAGGATCAGCCGAGCAGCGCGCGGATGGCGCTGTCGCTCTCGGCCCAGCTGACCCAGTTGCGGGGGCCGAGGCCGTACTTGTTCTTGTGATCGGGGCTGGCGCCCGCTTCGAGAAGGATCTTGCAGACGTCGGTCTGTGCCCGCGCGCACGCCATCATCAGGGCCGTGTTGCCATAGGCGTCGGCGGTATCGACATCGAGACCCTGTTCAAGCCCCGCCTTGACCGCATCCGCGTCGCCCTTGGCGGCGGCTTCCATGAATTCCTGTTCCGTCATTTTGCCCGTGGTGGTCGTCGTCATGCGTTCCTCCGTGTGCAAAAGAATTCGGGTGCCGACGGGGAAAGGTCAAGTGCGATAAACCGAACTACGGTGCGTTGAAGTGCACGGTGCCCATGCCGGAGATGTCGTAGCCTTCCATCTCATCGGCGCGGGCCTTGAATTCCGGGGTCTCGCAGAAGCCGAACAGGCGTTCCAGGGGCGGCTGAAAATAATCGCGGCGACGCACCATCAGATCGAAGCGTTCGCGGTGCAGCGGCACGAAATCGAGACCGTATTGGTGCGCTGCGGCGCGAATCCCGAGGCCGGTGTCGGCCCGGCCCTCGACGATCGCCAACCCGACATCTGTTTCCGAGCGCGCCTCGACGTCGGCGATGTCCAGCTCGTCGAATTCCTGCCCCGCTTCCGAAACCAGATACTGGAACAGCACGCGGCTCCCGGCCTGTGCCTCGCGAACCACGAAGCGCGCATTGGCGGCAGCGGCGTCGGCAAGGCCACGCACACGCAACGGATTGCCTTTGCCGACAATCAGCCCCTGCTCGCGCCACGCCCATTCGATCAGCACGCAATCGAGCCCGACCGTCGCTTCCGATGCCGGGCCGACGTTGTAGCCGCCGTCCGTCAGGTCGAGCACATGCATGCCGCAGGCTGCGGCCTCGGCGCGGGCAAAACGCTGCACCCCGTCGAGGCTGCCGCCCGGCATCATCGCCAGTCCGCATCCCGACGTCCGCACCGCCCATTCAAGCAGCGGATCATGCGAGCCGACGATCACCGGCGGCGGCGGTGTGGCGTGCGAAGCGGCGATCTTCGGGAACGTCGACGAGCGCGCCAGCCAAATATCGATCAGGTGCTTCGGGAACAGCCATTTGCCGGTAACGCGCGTGCACGGGATTTCCCCGGCCGCGACCAGATCGTAGACCTTGCGTTCCTTAAGCCGCAGATACTCGGCGACTTCCTTGGTTGTCATCAGGTCTTTCATCGCCGCTCTTTCAGCCCCACCCTTTTAATCTCGGTCCGCTAAACCCTTAAATTTGATATGTCTTTATTTCCAGACAATATGCGTTATCTAATGCCGAAACGACAGCCCCGACACTGCATCCGCCTTATAATTGAAAACAAACCGGCGGCGCGACATATAAAGACCGGGAGCGTCAGGGAGGAAACGGATCGCCATGAAGCTGAACGGCAAGGACGTCTTCGTGTGTTCATGCGAAGACACCATGACCATCGACGCCGACACGCTGGCCAAGGCCTGCGGCGGCGACGGCACGCTGCGCCCGGCGCGCAACCTGTGCCGGATCGAGCTGGACCGCTTCGCCGACGAAGCCGGGGCCGCCGATAAAATCCTCGTCGCCTGCACCCAGGAAGCGCCGCTGTTTCTGGACGCCCTGGAAGACCTGGGCGACGACGCGCCGGACGCCGAATTCGTCAACATCCGCGAGCTGGCGGGCTGGTCCGAAGCGGCCCAGGCGAAAGATAAAAACGTTCCTTACAAGATGGCGGCGCTACTCCGCGAAGCATCGTTGGACCTGGCCGACGCGTCATCGGTCAGCATGATCTCGGGCGGCGTCGTTTTGGTGCTCGGGCGCGACGACACGGCCATCGACGCGGCACGCAAGCTGGCCGGGCGCATGGACGTAACGGTGCTGCTCGAAGGCAGTGCGAGTGCCAGCCCGCTCGACGTCATGGACATGCCGGTGTTCACCGGGACCATCAAATCCGCCGCCGGGCATCTCGGCGCGTTCGAAATTTCCGTCGAGAATTTCCGCCCCACCGCGCCGTCATCGAAGGGCACGCTCGAATTCACCGGCATCGGCGAAAGCGGCAGTTCGATCTGTGATCTGATTTTGGACCTGCGCGGCGCCGATCCGCTGTTTGCCGCCGCCGACAAGCGCGACGGCTATTTCCACGTCGATCCGAAAAGCCCGGCCGCCGTCATGGAAGCGCTGTTCACGCTGAGCGACATGACCGGCGAGTTCGAAAAGCCCCGCTACATCGATTACGACGCCGGCATCTGCGCGCACGCGCGAAGCAAGATCACCGGTTGCTCGAAGTGCCTCGACATCTGCCCGACCGGTGCCATTGAGCCGAACGGCGACACGGTCAAATACGATCCCTACATCTGCGCCGGTTGCGGCCTGTGCGCCGTCGTCTGCCCGACCGGCGCGGCGAAATACAGCCTGCCCGCAGGCGACAGTCTGTCGCAGCGTCTGCGCACGCTGATCGGCACTTACACCAAGGCCGGCGGCACCAAGCCGGTGCTGTTGATCCACGACGCAACGTTCGGGCGCGACATCATTGCGCTCGCGGCACGGCACGGGCGCGGCCTGCCCGGCAACGTGTTGCCGTTCGCCGTCAATCAGGTGACGCAGATCGGCCTCGAAAGCCTGACCCTGGCGCTGGCGCTGGGCTGTTCCGAAATCGCGTATCTTTTGCCGCCAAAAAAGCGCGAGGACCGCGACACGCTTTTGGAAACCATCGGCATCGTCGATGCGGTGACGCAGGGCCTGGGCTTTGGGGCCGGACGCGTGCGGCTGATCGAGCCGGACGACCCGGACCAGCTGGAAGCCGCGCTGTTCAATGACATGACACCCGACGCGGTGCCCGCCGGCGACGTCGTCGGGGCCGGACGCAAGCGTTCGGTGCTGCGCCTGTCGCTCGATGCCCTGCACAAGAAGGCACCGACCAAGGTCAACGAGATTGCGCTCCCCGCAGGCGCGCCCTTCGGCCGCGTCAACGTCGATGTCGACGGCTGCACGCTGTGCCTCGCGTGCGTCGGCGCGTGCCCGACCGGCGCGCTCAAGGACAACGAAAACCTGCCGCAACTCGCCTTTGCCGAGGATGCCTGCGTGCAGTGCGGGCTGTGCAAGAACACCTGCCCGGAAAAGGTCATCACGCTGGAGCCGCGCCTCAGCTTTGCCGAAAACGCACGCACGCATCAGGTCATCAAGGAAGAACAACCGCATCTCTGTATCCGCTGCGGCAAGCCGTTCGCGACGCACGCATCCATGCAGCGCACCATCGACAAGCTCCGCGATCATTCGATGTTCCAGGGACCGGGCAAGCTTGAACGGCTGATGATGTGCGAGGACTGCCGCGTCGTGCAGATGACGGCGGAAGACGGCAACCCGCTGGCGCACGGCACCGTGCCGATCCCGCGCACCACGGACGATTACCTGCGCGAGCGCGACGACCTGCGCGAGAAAGCCAAGGAAGACATGATCAAGAAGGGCCTGACCGAAGGCGAAGCCTGAGAAAACTAACATGACCGAAGGCGAAGCCTGAGAAAAATAAATGTGACCGAAGGCGAAGCCTGAGAAAACAAACCTGACCGAAGGCGAAGCCTAGTATCTATGTCGTCACCCTGAACTCGATTCAGGGTCCATACCACCCGGCCAACATGGATGCCGGTGCTCATGGGTCCTGAATCAAGTTCAGGACGACGGATCGGGGGCATGTTCCCTGGAGACGACGGATCGGGGACGTTCTCCTCCGGGGATGACGAAACGGCAATTCGCGCCTATATATGGCCTGTAAGAGGCGCCTTGATTCAGCGCACGAAAGGAACGGAAACTTTTGGACGGCAACCCGACCAGCAAGACGAACGACACACCGATGATCGACCCGTTCGGGCGGCACGTCAGCTATCTGCGCGTGTCGGTGACGGACCGGTGCGATTTCCGCTGCGTCTATTGCATGGCCGAGGACATGACGTTCCTGCCGAAAAAAGACGTGCTCTCGCTGGAAGAACTGGAACGGCTGTGCACCGCCTTTATCCGCAAGGGCGTGCGTAAGCTGCGCCTGACCGGCGGCGAACCGCTGGTGCGGCGCGACATCATGACGCTGATCAACAACCTCGGGAAACACATCGACACCGGCGCGCTGGACGAACTGACGCTGACCACCAACGGCAGCCAGTTGGCCCGCTATGCCGACGATCTGATGGCCGCCGGGGTCAGACGCATCAACGTGTCGGTCGATACGCTGGACCCGGAAAAATTCCGCGAAGCGACGCGTTGGGGCAGCCTTGAAAAAGTCATGGCCGGACTGGCCGCAGCCAAGAAAGCCGGGCTTCAGGTCAAGATCAACGCGGTCGCGCTGAAACAGCTTAACGCCACCGAGTTCGACGATATGATCCGCTGGTGCGGCGAAAACGGCTTCGATCTGACCTTGATCGAAACCATGCCGCTGGGCGAAATCGGCGAGGACCGGGTCGACCAGTACCTGCCGCTGTCGGAAGTCCGCAAGGACCTGGAAAAGCGCTGGACGCTGAGCGACATCGCCTACAAGACGGGCGGTCCGGCGCGCTATACGGAAATTGCCGAAACCGGCCGCAAGCTCGGCTTCATCACCCCGCTGACGCACAATTTCTGCGAAAGCTGCAACCGGGTGCGGCTGACCTGTACCGGCACGCTTTACATGTGTCTGGGACAGGACGACGCGGCGGACTTGCGAAAGCCGCTCCGCGCCAGCGACGACGATGCGCTGCTCGACGCCGCCATCGACGAAGCCATCGGCCGCAAGCCCAAGGGCCACGACTTCATCATCGACCGCCGCGACGCCGCCCCCGCCGTCGGCCGCCATATGTCGATGACCGGCGGCTGAGCCCCGTTAATGCATGCTTCGAGACGCCCCGGATCAAGTCCGGGGCTCCTCAGCATGAGGCAAATCCATCAAGCTCATAAATCCTCATCCTGAGGAAGGCCGTCTCGAAGGCTGACGATGACCAGCGAGACCAGGCAACCTGGCCGCCGCACACACCGGCGTCATCCTGAACTTGATTCAGGATCCATATTTTCCCTTACCCAACGGGGCCAATCGTTTTATGGGCCCTGAATCAAGTTCAGGGCGACGATCGATTTTTGCCCCTGACGGAAGTGCATACCGCGCCGGGTGAAGCACACAGGGACTCATCATGAAGCGCCCCGGATCTGATCCGGGGCTCCTCAGCATGAGGCAAATCCGTCAAGCTCATAAAATCCTCAACCTGAGGAAGGCCGTCTCGAAGGCTGACGATGACCAGCGAGACCAGGCAACCTGGCCACCGCCCACACCGGCGTCATCCTGAACTTGATTCAGGATCCATATTTTCCCTTACCCAACGGGGCCAATCGTTTTATGGGCCCTGAATCAAGTTCAGGGCGACGATGGATTTTTGCCCCTGACGGACGTGCATACCGCGCCGGGTGAAGCACACAGGGACTCATCATGAAGCGCCCCGGATCTGGTCCGGGGTTCCTCAGGATGAGGGTTTGCTCGGCAATGCTTCAACCTGAGGAAGCCCGAAGGGCTGTCTCGAAGGATGCGCGATCACCGGTTTATTGCGGGCCGCGCAAAGGTCCCGAAAAAATTGAACCGAATCACCGTTTTCCGCGTAATATTTGGTGATTGATAGCAGGCAGGAGAGCCTATGGTCGGGCGCAAGCAGCCGCAAAACCTTGGGATTGAGTGGCGGGCGCGTCTATTGGGCACGGTATTCGCGCTTATCGTCGGCTTTTGCACGATGCCGCTCGCCGCCCAAGAAACCGCCGACCCCAGCGAGATCCGTGTCGCCTATGCCGACGATTATCTGCCGTTGTCCGGGGTCAATTTCACCGGTGCGCCAAGCGGATTTCTTATCGACGTATGGCAGGCGTGGTCGGAGAAAACCGGCGTCCCGGTGAATTTCGTCAAATACAGTTTCGACGAGTCCCTCGAAGCCGTACGCGACGGACGCGCGGACGCGCATCTTGGATTGTTCCGCAACGATACCCGCGCCGAATGGCTGAGTTTTTCGCGCACGTTGATCGAAACCTCGACGTATTTTTATTACTGGCGCACCAATCGCGACCTGGTGCCGACCATTGCCGGGCTGAGCAGCCGCGCCGTCGGCGTCATCAAGGGCACGGACCAGGAACAATACGCCCGCGCCAGCAAATTGCGGCTGCGGCCACGAACGTTCAACGATGCGCTGACCATGCTCCGCGCGCTGGCGCGCGGCGAAGTGTCCGCCGTGCTGCACGAGGATATCCCGATGCAGTCGCTGACCCTGCAGCACGGTATCGGCGGCAACATCTCAAAGATCGGCACACCGCTATTCCGCGAGGGTGTTCACGCCGCGGTCCGCACCGACAACCGTGCCATGCGCGCCCTTGTCGACTGGGGATTCAGTCAGATCGGCCGGGATGAACTGGCGGAGATAGAGCGCCGCTGGATCGACGATCAGGACTTGCGCTATTACCGCGGCGTCGGCCATCGCACGCCGTTCAACAAATCCGAAAAAGCATGGCTCAGAGCGCATCCGAAGATCCGCATCGGCATTCAGACCGACTGGCCGCCGATGAGCTTCCAGAGCGACGACGGCGACATCAAAGGCATGACCCGTGCGTTCATCGACAAGATCAACGGGCGGCTCGGCGGGATCATCGAGCTCGTACCCGGCCCGTGGCGCCAGATGCTCGACGATGTGCGCGCGAAACGCCTCGACGGCGTCGTCGATATCACGGCACTGCGCTACCGGATGCCGGACTTCAATTTCACGCAACCGTATCTGAACATTCCACATGTCATCGTCTGCGGCGACGACGACACTATCACCGGTGATTTCAAGACCCTGGGCGGCAGGACCATTGCCCTCGAAAAAGGTTACGCCACCGTCAAGTTCATCGAAGCCAATTATCCGCAAATCGCGATCAAGGAGTACGACAACACACTCGACGCGCTCGAATCCGTGGCCAGGGGTGAAGCCGACGCCTGGGCCGGCAACCGGGCGATCTTCAGCTACCTGTCCGATGTGCATGCCGACACCCTGAACGGTTTGAAAATCGGCGGCACCATCCTTGATCGCCAGTCGATCCTGAGCATCGGCGTCCGCGAGGATTGGGGTATCCTGCGCGACATCTTCGACAAAGCATTGGCCGGCATCCCCGCAACGGAAGCCGCGAACATCACCGAGCCGTGGCTGAAAGGCACCGTCAAGGGAAGCATCGCGCTCAGCGTGCCGGAACGCCGCTGGCTGACCGAACATGAAACCACCCGGGTCCGGGTGCTGGTCAGCGGCTGGGAGCCTTTCAATTACATGAAGGACGGACAGCCGAGCGGGCTCGCCATCAAGTACATCAAGTACGCGCTCAGGGAACTGGGGCTGGACGCCGATTTCGTGGAAATGCCGTGGCCCGATGCGATGGAGAGCATTTCCAATCTCCGCGATATCGACGTCATCGCCGATATCACGGCCAGTCCCGAACGATCGCAACTGATGGCGTTCACCAGGCCACACCTGATTTTCCCGATGGTTATTTTCAACCAAAGCGATGCGCCGCTGGTGTCGGACGTTTCGGGACTCAGCGGAAAGACCGTCGCCGTCGAACGCGGCTATATCATGGAAGGGCGGCTGCGGCGCGATCATCCGGAAATCAATCTGATGCTCGTGAACTCGACGCACGAAGCCATCAAGGCGGTATCGCTCGGCAATGCCGATGCCTATATCGGCAATCTGGCGGCGGGTAGTTACCATATCGAGCGGCACGGGTTTTCCAACGTCAAGGTCGCCGCGCCGACGGAATACGCTGACGACCGACAGGGCGTCGGGGTGCGCCGCGACTGGCCGGAACTGGCCGGCATGATCGGCAAGGTCATCGATCAGATGCCGGACGAACAGCATGCCGCACTGCGCAGCGATGCCCTTGCCGTTCGCTTCGAGCAAGGCATCAACGTCGCAAAAATAATGATGTACGTGCTGCCCACCGCGGGAATCATTCTGGTGATCTTCGGCATCTTCGTTTATGCGAACCGGAAAATGTCTCGGCAGATCGAAGAACGCAAGAAGGTCGAGCAGAGCCTTAACGAAAAGGATGTGCAGTTGACGGCGGCGCTGGAAAACATGTCCGGCGGCATGTTCATGATTGACCGTCACCTCAGGCTGCGGGTCTTCAATCAGAAATTCAAGACCATGTACCAGTTACCGCCCATCGAAGCCGGCACGCCGTTGCGCGATGTATTGATGATCCGCGCCGTGCGCGGCGATTATGGCCCGGGCGATCCCGACGATTATGTCGATGAGCGGCTCGCCGGATATCTTACGCGCGAAGCGATGCGCACCGAAGATACCGTGCCCGGCGGCCGCGTCATCGAGGGATACCGGCAGCCGACGAACGATGGCGGCATGGTGTGCGTGTTCAACGACATCACGGACCGCAAGAAAGCCGAACAGACGCTGGCCGAACAGACCACCAAACTACAGGATCTGTCGGGCAAGCTGTCGCGCTATCTGTCACCGCAGATTTATGAAGCGATCTTTGCCGGAGAATCCGACGCCGAATTACGCACGGAACGCAAAAAGTTGACGGTGTTCTTTTCCGACATCAGGAACTTCACGGCGACCACCGAGGGGATGGAGCCGGAAGACATGACCTTCCTGCTCAACGATTACCTGACCAAGATGACGGAAATCGCGCTGGAATACGGCGGCACCATCGACAAGTACATCGGCGATGCGATCATGGTGTTCTTCGGCGACCCGGAAACCAAGGGCGTCAAACAGGACGCGCTGGCTGCGGTCAACATGGCGATCGCCATGCAACGCCGGATGGTCGATCTGCGCGCCAAGTGGGCCGACATGGGTTTCAGCTATCCGTTCCACATCCGCTGCGGCGTGAACACCGGCTACTGCAACGTCGGCAACTTCGGCTCCGAACAGCGGATCGACTACACCATCATCGGCGGCCAGGTGAACCTGGCGGCCCGGCTTGAAGGCATTTGCGAACCGGACGGCGTCACCATCGCCTATGAGACCTATAGCCACGTCCGCGACGAAATTTCGGCGGAACCGCTGGAACCGATCGAGGTCAAGGGCATCAAGGAACCGGTGCAGCCGTTCGCCGTCACCGGCATCTTCGACGGCTGGGACGATACGGAACGCTACATCCGCCGCGACGATATTCGCGGGCTCCGGCTCTGGGTCGATCTGATGCGCATGAGCGAGGAACGCCGCTTGCAGTCAATCCGCGAGCTTGAGGAAGCCATCGACATCCTGAAAAAGAAGAAAGCCGACGCCGAAACGGCGTGACGCGTGCGCGGTTTCATCCTTCGAGACGCCCCGGATCAGGTCCGGGGCTCCTCAGGATGCGCGATCGCTGCTTTAGCGCGAACCGCGCAACAGTTCCTGCGTGCGTGCCCGTTGTTCGGCGGCAAGTTGCTGCGTCAGCGCACGTTGTTTCTGTTCCAGTTCGCGCGCCAGCGCCACCTGTGCCTGTGTCACCTGGCGCTGCTGGGACGCCAGTTCCTGCGAGCGCGTGCGGTTGGCCTGCGCCAGTTCCTTGCTCTTGCGTTGCACCTCGCGGGTGCGTTCGCGCGCCTCGGTCAACAGCGCCTGCACACGGCGCTCGACTTCCTGCGTCAGGTCGATGCCGGATTCCAGAATCTGCTGGGCCTGACCGACGACGCTTTGCAACTGTCGCAGGCTGCGTTGCAGGTCGCGCGCCTGCGTGGCCTGGGACGGTCCGCGCTGCGCACGTTTGCGCTTTCCGCCGGCGCATTTCATCTGTTTTGTCTCGGCATTGTATTTCAGGAAAAACCGGCCGCAGTCGGCCACCGTGTCGGCGCGCGTGGCGGCCCCCGGTAAAACGCCTCCCGAGACGGCGGCAACGATGACGGCGATGGCAACAATCGGTCTCATGCGGCACCTTAACCCGAACCGGCGCGATTTTGAATTGACGATGCGCTGCGCGTCGGCTTCCCTGTCGCGCATGAAACATACCATGTCCCCGGCCCTCTTGGCCGCCACCCTTTTCGCCCTCGTCAGCGCCACCGCGCCGGCACAGGCAAAGATCACCGTCGCGCAGTGCGAGGCCGATTACGCGGCCATGCTCGCCGAAATCGAGGCCAACCGCGAGCACTCGCTGGCCGAGTTGAACAGCGCCCTCAGGCTTACGTCGGACAAGGACACAGCAGCCGCGCTGAGCCACCAGATCGAGCAGACCTACCACATGGAAGAAGACTTCCGCGGTCATGCCGCGATTGCGTACCGCGATTGCCTGAAATACGCCAAAGGCTCGGGTTCCTAGGGGTTTTCGGCCCATCACCCCTTTCGCAGGTGCGAACAATTGCTTTTCCTTCCGGTCCCGGTGTGTCAAAAACGCGCTGTGCGCGCGCCTTTTCGCGCCCCGGATTTGCCGATATCGAGGAGATATTCATGACCTACGAAAACATCATTGCCGAAACCAAGGACGGCGGCGTTGCGCTGATCACGCTCAACCGCCCCGACGCCCTGAACGCGCTGAACGATGCGCTGATCAATGAACTGGGCGACGCCATCGACGGTTTCGAAGCCGACGACGCCATCGGCTGCATCGTCATCACCGGCTCGGAAAAAGCCTTCGCCGCCGGTGCCGACATCAAGGAAATGCAGTCCAAGTCGTACATGGACGCCTATAAATCCAACTTCATCTCGAGCTGGGAACGGGTCGCCAAGTGCCGCAAGCCGGTGATCGCGGCGGTCAACGGTTTCGCACTCGGCGGCGGCTGCGAACTGGCGATGATGTGCGACTTCATTCTCGCCGGCGATAACGCCAAGTTCGGCCAGCCCGAAGTCAAGCTCGGCATCCTGCCCGGCGCCGGCGGCTCGCAGCGCCTGACGCGCTTCGTCGGCAAATCCAAAGCCATGGAAATGTGCCTGACCGGACGCATGATGGACGCCGACGAAGCAGAGCGTTCGGGTCTGGCATCGCGCGTCGTCCCGGCGGGCGAACTGCTCGACGATGCGCTGAAGACCGCGACGGCCATCGCCGGCATGTCCAAGACGACTACCATGATGGTCAAGGAATCGGTCAACCGCTCGTACGAAACGACGCTGGCCGAAGGCATCCTGTTCGAACGCCGCGTGTTCCACGCCGCCTTCGCCACCGAAGACCAGTCGGAAGGCATGGCCGCCTTCGCCGAAAAGCGCAAGGCGACCTGGCAGGACAAGTAAGGGAAGGCCCCCTCACCTGTCCTCTCCCCCGCTTCGCAGGGGAG
>Ga0209578_10000475_pt1 | contig 50682 bp, 50 predicted proteins | sample tdAd472_FD_187127 | JGI IMG/M metagenome (GOLD analysis project Ga0209578, IMG submission 187127) | Marine sediment microbial communities from the Atlantic coast under amendment with organic carbon and nitrate - tdAd47.2 (SPAdes)... | ecosystem: Environmental > Aquatic > Marine > Coastal >...
TTCAGTTTTGTAACATATTGATTTTAAACGATTAAAATAATTGTCTGGAACGCTTGACGCGGGCAAGCCCTTTGCGTATCTACTCTGCCAGTCGAAACCGACCCCGGTTGGCAAATATCGTGACACATGAAGTAGAAACCGCAGCGCCCAATCACAAGGGTGCGGAGTCTTTCCGCGCGCCCGACGGCGCGACCGCCGTCGTTGTTCTGGCCGACGGCACATTGTTCTGGGGCCGGGGCGTTGGCGCCGCCGGCGAAGCGGTCGGCGAGGTCTGTTTCAATACCTCGATCACCGGCTATCAGGAGATCATGACCGACCCCAGTTACGCGGGGCAGGTCATTACCTTCACGTTCCCGCATATCGGCAACGTCGGCACCAACCCCGAAGACATTGAAACCATAACCCCGGCCGCCCGGGGTTGTATTTTAAGGGCCGACATCACCGACCCCGCCAACTGGCGTTCGACGCAGCATCTCGATGAATGGCTGAAGTCGCACAATCTGGCCGGTATCTCCGGTGTCGATACGCGCCGCCTGACCCGCAAGATCCGCGAAGCCGGTGCGCCCTCGGGCGTTATCTGCCACGCGCCCGATGGCAAGTTCGATATTCCGGCGCTGATCGAAAAGGCCCGCGCATGGCCCGGGCTGGAGGGCATGGACCTCGCCATCGAGGTAACGTGCAAGCAGACATATAAATGGGACGAAACGGCGTGGGATCTCGAGACCGGCTACGGCAAGCTCGAAAACCCGAAATACAAGGTCGTCGCGATTGATTACGGCATCAAGCGCAACATCCTGCGCTGCCTGGCGTCCGCCGGGTGCGACGTGACCGTGGTTCCGGCGACGGCGACGGCGGATGAAATTCTCGGCCACGCGCCAGACGGTATCTTCCTTTCCAACGGCCCCGGCGATCCGGCGGCGACCGGCGCATACGCGGTGCCGATCCTCAAGGATCTGATTGCCAGCGGAAAGCCGATCTTCGGCATCTGCCTTGGCCACCAGCTTCTGTCGCTGGCGCTCGGCTGCACGACGTCGAAAATGCATCAGGGACACCGCGGCGGGAACCAGCCCGTGAAAGACCTGGCGACCGGCCGGGTCGAGATCACCAGCCAGAACCACGGCTTCGCGGTCGACGGCAAGAACCTGCCGGCGGGCGTCGTCGAAAGCCATATCTCGCTGTTCGACGGCTCCAACGAGGGCGTACGCGTCGAGGGCAAGCCGATCTTCTCGGTGCAGTATCACCCGGAGGCCTCGCCCGGCCCGACGGACAGCCACTATCTGTTCGAACGCTTCACCAAGCTGATGGACGAGGCGAAATAACGCATGCCAAAACGTACAGACATTGAATCCATCATGATTATCGGCGCCGGGCCGATCGTCATCGGTCAGGCCTGCGAGTTCGACTACTCGGGCGCGCAGGCGTGCAAGGCGCTCCGCGAAGAGGGCTACCGGGTCATTCTTGTGAACTCCAACCCCGCGACCATCATGACCGACCCGTCGATGGCCGACGCCACCTATGTCGAGCCGATTACACCGGAAGTGCTGGAAAATATCATCGCCAAGGAACGTCCCGACGCGTTGCTACCGACCATGGGCGGGCAGACCGGGCTGAACGCCGGGATGGCGCTGGCTGAGCGCGGCACGCTGGACAAATACGGGGTCGAACTGATCGGCGCCAAGGCCGACGTCATCGCTAAGGCCGAAGACCGGCTGTTGTTCCGTGACGCCATGGACAAGATCGGCCTCGGCACCCCGAAGTCGGAAGTCTTCACCGGCGAATACGAGATGATCGAAATCCCCGACCAGGACGGCAAGGTCAAGGAAGTCACCATGCTGGCCGCCTCGTCGAAACAAAAGGCGATGGACGCGCTCAAGGTCGTCGGGCTGCCGGCCGTGATCCGGCCCGCATTCACGCTGGGCGGCACCGGCGGCGGCATCGCGTATACGACCGAGGAATACGAGAAAATCGTTACGTCGGGCGTTACCGCATCGCCGATCAACCAGGTGCTGATCGAAGAAAGCGTACTGGGGTGGAAAGAATTCGAGATGGAGGTCGTCCGCGACCACGCGGATAACTGCATCATCATCTGCGCCATCGAAAACGTCGATCCCATGGGCGTGCACACCGGCGACAGCATCACCGTCGCCCCGGCGCTGACGCTGACCGACAAGGAATACCAGATCATGCGCGACGCCTCGATTGCGGTGCTGCGCGAGATCGGCGTCGATACCGGCGGGTCCAACGTGCAGTTCGCGGTCAATCCGGACGACGGGCGTCTGGTGGTCATCGAAATGAACCCGCGCGTGTCGCGCTCGTCGGCGCTGGCGTCGAAAGCGACCGGCTTCCCGATTGCCAAGGTCGCGGCCAAGCTGGCCTGCGGCTACACGCTGGACGAATTGCAGAACGACATTACCGGCGTCACCCCGGCCTCGTTCGAGCCGACCATCGATTACGTGGTGACGAAGATTCCGCGTTTCACGTTCGAGAAGTTCCCCGGCACCGAAGCGCTTTTGACGACGTCGATGAAATCCGTCGGCGAAGCCATGGCCATGGGCCGCACCTTCGAGGAAAGCCTGCAGAAGGGCCTGCGCTCGATGGAAACGGGCCTCACCGGCATGAACGATATCGAGATCGAAGGCGCGGTCACGTCCGACGGCAAGACCGATCCCGACGCGATCAAGGCGGTGCTGAACGAAGCACGGCCCGACCGCATCCGATATATCGCCCAAGCCATGCGCCACGGTATGTCGTTCGACGATATCCAGCGCGCATCGAAATACGACATATGGTTCCTGGAGCGTATCAAGAACATCGTCGATGCCGAACAACGCGTTAAGGCGGACGGTATTCCGACGGAGCCGCAGCAGCTTCTGAAGCTCAAGAAAATGGGCTTTTCCGACGAACGGCTGGCCGAATTGGCCGGCAAGGACGTCGACGACGTGACCGAGGCGCGCCGCCAGCTGGGCGTGACGCCGGTCTATAAGCGTGTCGATACCTGCGCCGCCGAGTTCGCCTCGCAAACGTCTTATATGTACTCGTGCTATGAAGGCGACGGTTTGAATGCGCCGGAGTGCGAGGCCGAGCCGACGGCACGCGATAAGATCGCGATCCTTGGCGGTGGGCCGAACCGCATCGGCCAGGGTATCGAGTTCGATTACTGCTGCGTGCACGCGGCGTATGCGATCAAGGAAGCGGGCCTCGAAGCGATCATGGTCAACTGCAACCCGGAAACGGTGTCGACCGATTACGACACCTCGGACCGGCTGTATTTCGAACCGCTGACCGCCGAAGACGTGATCGAGCTTCTGCGTGTCGAACAGCGCAACGGATCACTCAAGGGCGTGATCGTGCAGCTGGGCGGGCAGACGCCGCTGAAACTGGCCGCCGCGCTCGAAGAAGCGGGCATCCCGATTTTGGGCACCTCGCCGGACGCCATCGATCTGGCCGAAGACCGCGAGCGTTTTCAGGAACTGCTGCAACAGACCGGGTTGCGCCAGCCGGCCAACGGCCTCGCGCGCTCGCAGGAAGAAGCGCTCAAGGTCGCGCATGAAGTTGGCTATCCGCTGGTCATCCGCCCGAGTTACGTGCTCGGCGGCCGGGCCATGGAAATCGTTCACGACGATGCCGCGCTGGAACGCTATATGCGTGAAGCGGTCGTTGTGTCGGGCAAAAGCCCGGTTCTGCTGGACAGCTATCTGCAGGATGCCATCGAAGTCGATGTCGACGCGCTTTGCGACGGCGACGACGTCTATGTCGCGGGCATCATGCAGCACATCGAGGAAGCGGGCATCCATTCCGGCGACAGCGCCTGTTCGTTGCCGCCGTTCTCGTTGTCCGAGGCGATCATCGACGAGCTTGAGCGCCAGGCCGTGGTGCTGGCCAAGGCGCTCGGTGTCGTTGGCTTGATGAACGTGCAGTTCGCGGTCAAGGGCGACGACATTTACATCCTCGAGGTCAATCCGCGCGCATCGCGCACCGTGCCGTTTGTCGCCAAGGCGACCGGCGTGCCGATCGCCAAGATCGCGGCGCGCCTGATGGCCGGCGAGAAACTCTCCGGTTTCGTTCTGCCGAAACGCGGCGCGATGAAGCACGTCGCGGTCAAGGAAGCGGTGTTCCCGTTCTCGCGCTTCCCGGGCGTCGATACGATCCTCGGCCCGGAGATGAAATCGACCGGCGAGGTCATGGGCATCGATGCCGATTTCAATCACGCTTTCGCCAAATCGCAACTGGGTGCCGGCATGGAACTGCCGATGTCGGGCGGGGTGTTTATCTCGGTACGCGACGGCGACAAGGACAAGGCGCTGAAAATCTCGCGCATCCTCAGCGATATCGGTTTCACGATCATGGCGACCGGCGGCACGCAGCGTTTCCTCGAAGCGAACGGCGTGCCGGCGAAGCGGGTCAACAAGGTGCTCGAAGGCCGTCCGCACTGTGTCGATGCGCTGACCAACGGCGATGTGCAACTCGTCATCAACACCACCGAGGGCGCACGCTCGATTGCCGACAGCTATTCGATCCGCCGCACCGCGCTGGTCAATCATGTGCCGCACTACACGACCATGACAGCGGCGCTGGCCGCCGCCGAGTCGATTGCCGCCATCATCCCCGAGGGTGGTGCGGGCGGACTTGCAGTCGCGCCGTTGCAGGCTTATTTTGATCAATCGTATTAGTACGCTCCCCCTCAATTGATATTGTATTAGTGATCGCCTTGCGGTGATCGGGTACGATTTCGTTGGTGGGGCATTTTGAGGAGGGCCGGTTTCCGGCCGGGGAAATATGGAACGTGTGCCTATGACGCGTGAGGGCCTGACGGCTCTTGAACTGGAATTGCGGCGGTTGAAATCCGAAGAACGCCCGGCGGTGATCAAGGCGATTGCCGAAGCGCGAGAGCACGGCGATCTGTCGGAGAACGCCGAATATCACGCAGCGCGTGAAAAGCAGGGCTTCATCGAAGGCCGCATCGCCGAGCTGGAAGACGTTACCAGCCGCGCCGAAGCGATCGACACGTCGAACATGTCCGGCGATACCGTCAAGTTCGGCGCGTCCGTTCTGGTCGCCGACACGGATACCGACGAGGAAACCACGTACCGCATCGTCGGCACCCTCGAAGCCAATCTCGACGATGGCAAGATTTCCATTACGTCCCCGTTGGCGCGCGCGCTGATCGGCAAAACCATCGGCGACGTCGTCGAAGTGGCCACACCGGGCGGCGGCAAATCTTATGAAATCTGCGAAGTCAACTGGGTGTAGATACGCTGCTCGCCGTTATCTGGGGAACGGCGCGTAAAGCGGCTGACGCGTAAACCTATTCGCTGCTGTCCTGGGCGCCGTCCTGGGGAATTTCAATCGGCACGCCGGGCTGGTCCTTGGATGTGCGGATGGTTTCCAGCGTCGTCACGGTGTCGACGTGATCGGCGGACGTGATCCCCATGGTCAGCTTGTCGCGGTGTTCCTTGTCGCGGGCCACGACCTTGAGCAGAAAATCGCCCCCGCCCCGGATCATGTGGCACTCGCGCACTTCGGGCCACTCGGCCATCTGTTCCTCGAACGCCTTGAGCACCGTTTGCGACTGACTGTCGAGGCCGACCAGCGCAAAGAACATTTCCTTGAAGCCCATCGACGCGCCGTCGATCTGGGCATGATACCCGTGCACGAAGCCCGCTTCTTCGAGCGCGCGGACGCGCCGCAGGCACGGCGGCGCGGAAATGCCGGCGCGCGCGGCCAGATCGACATTGGTGATACGACCATCGTCCTGCAGGTCGCGGAGAATCCGAAGATCAATGGCGTCGAGCTTTACTTTTTGCAACGGGGTGGCCCTTCGATCCGCCTGAATTTGAATCATGTCGTATCATCAAAGTCGCCATTTACGCAACGATATTGCGCAATAAAATTGCGTCCTCTTCCATGAGCACGGAAGCGGGCCGCGCCGGTCATCCGTCCGTTGCGTCCGGCGGCAGTTCGGCTTATTTAGGAAGCCGTTTCGGTTAACCATATTTCGACACCCCGCAGGAGAGAACCATGTCCGAGCCCCGCCACACCAAAGTCCTGATCATCGGTTCCGGGGCGGCCGGGTATACGGCGGCGATCTATGCGGCGCGCGCCAGCCTTGAGCCAGTTCTGATCCGGGGTATCCAGCCCGGCGGGCAGCTCACCATCACCACCGAAGTGGAAAATTATCCCGGTTTCGCCGAGGTCATTCAGGGGCCATGGCTGATGGAGCAGATGTACGAGCAGGCCAAGCACGTCGGCACCGAAATGATCGAAGACACCATTGTCGAGGTCGATTTGTCGAAGCGCCCGTTCCGTGCTGTCGGTGACGGCGGTGACGTTTATACCGCAGATACGCTGATCATCGCGACCGGCGCCAGCGCGCGCTGGCTCGGTCTTGAAAGCGAACAGGCATTCATGGGCTTCGGCGTGTCCGCCTGTGCGACCTGCGACGGCTTTTTCTATCGCGGCAAGGATGTTGCCGTTATCGGCGGTGGCAACACGGCGGTCGAGGAAGCCCTGTACCTGACGAATCATGCGAAGAAGGTGTATCTGGTTCATCGCCGCGACGAGCTGCGTGCGGAAAAAATCATGCAGGACCGGTTGTTCAAGAACGAAAAGATCGAGGTCATCTGGGACCACCAGCTCGACGAAGTGCTGGGCGAGCAGGGTGGCAAGGGCGTGACCGGGGCGCGGCTGAAGAACACGAAAACCGGCGATATGCAGGATATTACCGTCGACGGGGTATTCATCGCCATCGGCCATGACCCGAACACCAAGCTGTTCGCCGGTCAGCTCGAGATGTGGGAAGACAACTACATCCGTACCGTGCCGGGAACGGCGCAGACCAGCGTCGAAGGGGTCTTCGCCGCCGGCGACGTGCAGGACCGGGTCTATCGTCAGGCGGTAACGGCCGCCGGTACCGGGTGCATGGCGGCTTTGGAAGCGGAACGGTTCCTGGCCGAGGCCGAGGATCAGGAAACGCGCGCCGCCGAATAGGCCGGGCGTTAAAACTTGTCGTGACCGGCCAGGGGGGCGCAGGTGCCGATCGATTGGGATAAACTCAGGATCTTTCATGCCGTCGCCGACGCCGGCAGCTTTACCCATGCGGGTGAGGTGCTGAACCTCAGCCAGTCCGCCGTCAGCCGGCAGGTGAGCGCGCTTGAACAAAGTCTCGGCACGCCCCTGTTTCACCGTCATGCACGCGGCCTGATCCTGACCGAACAGGGTGAAACCCTGTACGATACCGCGCACAACGTGTTCGCGCAGTTGGCCAAGGTGCAGACGCAACTGGCCGAGAACAAGGAACGCCCGCAAGGCGCGCTGAAGATTTCATCGACGGTGGCGTTCGGTTCGGTGTTTTTGGCGTCGCGCATGAAGGAATTCGTCAACCGTTACCCGGACATCGACGTGTCGCTGGTGCTGGCCGATACGGAACTCGACCTGTCCATGCGACAGGCCGACGTGGCGATCCGTCTGACGCCACCGACGCAGCCGGACCTCGTGCAGCGGTTGTTGATGACCTTGCATTACCGGGTCTATGCGGCGCCGGAGTATCTGCAGCAGCACGGCATGCCGAAGAATGCCCGAGACCTCGACCGCCATCGCATCGTCGTGTACGGCGATGATGCCCGTCCGCCGGCGGCGAACCTCAACTGGCTGCTGACGGAACACACGAAAACCGAGGTGCCCCGCAAGCCGGTATTGCGCGTGAATTCGATCTACGGAATCCTGCGCGCCGTGCAAAGCGGCCTTGGGCTGGGCGCGCTGCCGGAATACATGGGCCGGGAAATCGGCAATCTGGTCGAGGTCCTGCCGGAATTGCAGGGGCCGGAACTGAATATGTATTTCGTGTATCCGGAAGAACTGCGCGATTCCGCCAGAATTGTCGCGTTCCGCGATTTTCTGGTCGAAAAACTGGCGCCCATCAAGAGATAGCGCTAGGTTCTCAGCTATGCGCTAGGTGCATACCTGACTTTCCGGTTTGGCTCTGGTTTCCGAATATAACCTGCCTATATAACCCATGTATTCGATGTTGCGTTGCAGCAACGAATAAAGGTTTCGAACCCGGACGGTCGCGCTGAAAACGCTGATCTCCAAGGGTTTCTCCAAGTTTCCGGGCGCCCTGCCTGGAAAAGAGGGACCGGTCTCCGGCCCCTCGCGTCTCCCAGACGTGAAGCCTCCCTGTTTAAAACTCGCCCCCGGGGTTCGTCCCCGGGGGGTTTTTTTTGCCCGCCATGCCGCCGTTTAGAGCCGCAAAAATCCAGACCCCGGATATGATCCGGGGCCAGATAATAAGGTTAGAGCTTTGGCAGGAATGTGGTCCCCGAAACCGGGACAGGGCAAAGAGCCGCTTTTATCTGAAAATCAGCCGTGGTGGCCGGAAATCGGGCCTTCCTTGAACAGATTGTCCTCAAGCTCCTTGGCGAAGTCGGCATTGTTGCGGCGCAGCCATTCGAGCACCATGCAGGCATGCTCCATTTCCTCGCGCATGTTGTGCAGGAGGATTTCCTTCAGTTCCTCGTCCTCGCAGTCGTCGGCACGCTGGCGGTACCAGTCAACTGCTTCCATTTCTTCCATCAGCGAGACAATGGCGTGATGCAGATGCAGGGTTTCCTTGCTGAGGCGCTCACGCGGGGCGTGCAGACTGTCGCTTGCCATGGATAGACTCTCCTTATCGGTCATATATTCAACAGATAAAGTATGGGGATTGGTGGCGGCGGGTGCAACCCATCCACCGCCTTCCAGTGGCAGGCGCAACCCATCCAACCCCGTTGCCGGTTGTGCGGGTTAGATCACGCGGCGGCGGGGATCGGCGCGCTGGCATCCGAACGGCGATCTCGCCAGTCGGCGATGGCGGCGCGCACGTCATCAAGACTGAGCCGGTCACGGGCCAACAAGGCATGCAGCACCGGATCGGCGAGTAAATCCGCGAGCGCAGGTTCGATGCCGGCAGCGGCGGGGAACGGGTATGTTTTCGTCATCTTGGCCTCCCAGGGCATGTCGGGGTTACCGGACGGCGCTATCCATACAGATCAAACATGGCATCCATATGACCATGCAGTGACGACCGCTTGACCATTTTGCGGTGTTTGCCGCGCGAGCGTTTTCGCGCGCCTTTCAATGGCGTAGTCTGTGGGCAACCCGGCGCTAACGAAGGAGCGATCATGGACGACAAACACAAGAAATACCTGCCCAGATCCGGCGCCGACCTGCCGCGCTTCGCCGGGATCCCGACCTTCATGCGGTTGCCGCACGTGGACATGCAGACGGCCGCCGCGGACGTCGATATCGGCATTGTCGGCGTGCCGTGGGACGGGGGGACGACGAACCGCCCCGGTGCTCGGCACGGGCCGCGTCAGATGCGTGACCTGTCGACCATGGTCCGCAACGTCCACCATGTGTCCGGCACCATGCCGTTTCATTTGGCGAGCTGTGCCGACATGGGCGACGCCTCGGTCAATCCGGTCGATCTGCTGGATACGCTGGAACGGGTCGGCGACTTCTATAAGGAATTGCACGCGGCGGGCATGATGCCGCTGACGGCGGGCGGCGATCATCTGATCACCCTGCCGATCATGCGTGGCATCGCCTCCGGCACGCCGCTCGGCATGGTTCATTTCGACGCCCACACGGATACCTGGGACCGCTATTTCGGCGGCCACAAATACACGCACGGCACGCCGTTCCGCCGCGCCATAGAAGAAGGACTGCTGGACCCCAAGCGCACCATTCAGATCGGCATTCGCGGCTCGTTGTATACCCCCGAAGACAAGGACTGGGGGCTGGAGCAGGGTATTCGCGTGATCGAGATCGAGGAGTATTTCGATCTCGGTCCCGACAAGGTGGCCGAGGAAGCACGCCGCGTCGTCGGCGACGGGCCGATGTACGTCAGCTTCGACGTCGACGGGCTGGACCCGGTCTATACCCCCGGCACCGGGACACCGGAAATCGGCGGTTACTCGACGCACGATGCGCAACGCATGCTGCGCGGGCTGGCCGGTCTGGATATCGTCGGCGGCGATGTCGTCGAGGTTGCGCCGCCGTTCGACCCGTCCGGCAATACGGCGCTGGTCGGCGTCACCATGATGTTCGAAATTCTTTGTTTGATGGCGGAGAAAGTGGCGCGGCGGGGACGTAAATGACGTTGATCCAATTCACGTCATCCCAAACTTGACCTGGGATCCATGAAGCACCGGCACTTTCGTTGAACGGTTGTGGACCCTGAATCAGGTTCAGGGTGACGCAGTGCATATATAAACACTCAGCTATCGGGCATCAGGCCGATCTTGGCGGCACCCAGGATGCGGCCGGTTTCCGGCGATTGTACCAGCACCGCGAAACCGTCGCGTCCGGCCATCTGGATGGTTTCCCTGTTCACGGTCATCGAGACGGGTTTGCCCGACCATGTGCCGATTTTGACCATGTCGCGGACGACGTTGTAGTGCGCCAGCGTGCGCCCGGTGTTTTCGCCGCGCGACACGTTGTTTTCGTGCTTGGCGTCGTAGGCGGCAATAAAGATGCGCGCGGTCTCGCCTTCGAAGATGCCGCCGGCAATATCGACTTTCAGCCCACCGTCCGCATGATGGATCTGTACGTCCAGCCGCTTCGCACCGTGCAGGTCACGGATCAGCCGCTCGACATTGCCGCGGTTGGACCCGGTGGTGTGCGCCATGCCCTGCACCACCATCTGCGGTGTATAGACATAGCCCATGCCCAGCTTGCGGGCGTACCAGCGCTGGCGCTTGGTGCTTTCGGGTATGGCGTACGGGTCTTTCCAGCCGATGTAGTCCCAGTAATCGACATGCAGCGAAAGCGCGATAATGTCGTCGCGTTCGGCAAGCCCTCCAAGATAAGTATCGGCGGGCGGACAGGACGAGCACCCCTGTGAGGTATAAAGCTCGACCACGGTCAGTTTGTCGCCGGCCTGGGAGGGACCGGCAGACAAACCGAGCGCAAGCATCACGAACGTCGTGGTGAGGAAAGAGCGCCATGCATTGGTTGTTTTAAACATCATGCTTTTTGATACGCGCTTTTCGTCTTCACGCTCAAGTCACAAGCCGGTGAGTACGGCATTTCCTTGAGCGCCCGTTTCCGCTATCAATCGCTGCCCGTCCGGAATTTCTGCCTCAAGGCGTTTCGATGCTGATCGACACACTTTTTCTCTTCAAGGCGCTGGCGTCGATTTCCATCGTCGTTACGCTGTCGCTGATCGCCGAACGTGTCGGTCCGCGCGTTGCCGGATTGCTGACCGGTTTGCCGCTCGGCGCGGGGATGGTGATCATCTTCACCGGTGCCGAGCAGGGCGCGGATTTCGCCGCGCGCTCGGCACATCATATGGTGCCGGGCTTCGTGACCACGCTGGTGTTCGTTTATATCTACGCCGCCGTGGCCGCGAAAGAAGGGATCGGCGGGGTGCGCGGGGTGTTGATGCCGTCATTGTGCGCCAATACAGCATATGCCGCTTCGGCCTGGCTGGTCAGTCTGACACACATTCCGCTGCTGTATTCGGTGCCGATGATTTTAGTCTGTCTGGTGGTGACATCGAAGCTGATGGCGTACCTGCCGAATACGCCGATCATGGCGCGGGTCAGTTTCGGCTGGCGCGTGATGGCGTTCCGCGCCGGGATGGCAACGTCGGCGATCCTTTTGATTACCGGCATTGCTGGCAACGTCGGCGAGCAATGGACCGGTATCCTGACGGCGTTTCCGATCACGCTGTACCCGCTGATCCTGGTCATTCATATCACGTACACCGGCAACGAGATCGCTGCCGTGCTCAAGCACGTGCCGATGGGCTTGGGGGGTGTGGTGTCGTTCTGCATCACGGCGGCGTACAGCCTGCCGGCGTTCGGTCTCGGCTGGGGCACGGCCCTCGCCTATGTCGTGGCGGCGGTATATCTGCTGTCGTATTCACAGCTCAGCCGCTGGTGGCTTAAACGCGGCTCAGAGTGAGCCTCTCCGCCCGCCGCCCGTCCTTGCTATTCTTTACCAATCCATTCGAGTGCCGGCTCTGGGGCATTGAAACACCTGTAGCGGCTGCCTTTGAAAGTCACCGCCAGGAGCTTGGTCATGCTGGCGATTACTTGGCTTTTGGTGAGGATGGCGGTCTTTCGCTCCGCCTCGCCAGAGAGCTTCTCTCCAAGGAACATGTTCCATTGATGAGAGAGCGTCTTGAGCGCCTGCCATGACCATCGGCCCTCGCTGGTCAGTAAACGTGCGTCGACGACCGTGTCGCAGGGGCAGATTGCCGGATTCAGTCGCCAGATATCGGGTACTTTTTCGAGGAGGTCCTGGTCCGTCACTCCGCCGCGCAACGTAATGGTGAGCAACCGCCGCGTCGGGTCCAGAGTCCATGTTAACCTATTGCTCGCAGCCGTCTCGGCAGCATCGTTCGCTCCGCGTCTTTCCAATATAGCCCCCGTTGTCGTTTTCCGGTTCCGATGCGCGTTCGAGAACCGGGTCGATGCTGCTCGACCGACGTGAATATTTTCTAAACGGAAAGGGCGCCCCGAAGGACGCCCTTTATTTATTTCCTTATATCGTCATTCCGGCGAACGCCGGAATCCAGTGGTCCCTGGCCCCCGGTTTTCGCCGGGGTGACGGCGCCTGAAAGCTACGCCGCTTCCTTGTTCAGGTTTATCAGCACGTACTGCAGGATGCCGCCGGCGAGGTAATAGTCGACCTCGTCCAGCGTATCGATGCGGCACAGCAGCGTGACGTTTTCGGACGACCCGTCTTCACGGTGCACCGTCAGCGTGACGTCCATGCCCGGCTTGATGCCGTCCTTAATGCCCGTCAGATCGAAGGTCTCGGTGCCGTCGAGTTTCAGCGTTTCGCGCGTCACGCCGTCCTTGAACTGCAACGGCAGCACGCCCATGCCGACAAGGTTGGAGCGATGAATGCGCTCGAACGTCTCGACGATGACCGCCTTGACGCCCAGAAGCCGCGTGCCCTTGGCCGCCCAGTCGCGGCTCGACCCGGTGCCATATTCAGCGCCGCCGAACACCACCAGCGGTACGTCTTCTTCCTTGTACTTCATGGCGGCGTGATAGATCGACATTACCTCGCCGGACGGGCGATGCGTGGTCCAGCCGCCTTCGGTGCCGGGCGCCATTTCGTTCTTGATGCGGATGTTGGCAAAGGTGCCGCGCATCATGACTTCGTGGTTGCCGCGGCGCGCGCCGTACGAGTTGAAGTCGCCCGGGCGGACCTGATGTTCGATCAGGAACTCACCGGCCGGGCTTTCCTTCTTGATGTTGCCGGCAGGCGAGATGTGGTCGGTCGTGACCGAGTTGCCGAGGATGGCCAGCGCCCGCGCGCCGACGAAATCTTCCGGCTCGCCGCTGCTCGCTTCTTCCGGGTCGAAGAACGGCGGGTGCTGCACATAGGTCGACCCCGGCGACCATTTATAGGTCTGCCCGCCGGTGACGGAGATTTTCTGCCAATGGTCGTCGCCCTGGAAGACGTTGCCATAGCGCTCGCGGAACATGTCGGCGGAAATCACGCTCGATATGTAATCGGTGATTTCCTGGTTGCTCGGCCAGATGTCCTTCAGATACACCGGGTTGCCGTCCTTGTCCTCGGCCAGCGCGTCATTATAGACGTCGACGTTCATGTTGCCAGCGATGGCATACGCCACGACCAGCGGCGGTGAAGCCAGATAGTTGGCCGTCGACAGCGGGTGTACGCGGCCTTCGAAGTTACGGTTGCCCGACAGCACGGCGCTGACGGTGATGTCGCCCTCAACGATGGCCTTTTCAATTTCCGGTTCCAGCGGACCCGAGTTGCCGATACACGCGGTGCAGCCGAAGGCGACGAGGTCGAAGCCGAGGGCATCCATGTGTTCGGTCAGGCCGCCCTTGTCCATGTATTCCTGCACCACCTGCGAGCCGGGTGCGAACGACGTCTTCACCCACGGCTTCGGCTTGATGCCCAGTTCGTGCGCTTTCTTGGCGACAAGACCGGCGCCGACGAGCACCGCAGGATTGGATGTGTTCGTACAACTGGTGATCGCGGCAAGAATGATTGCGCCGTCCTCCAGCGTGAGATCGCCGGCCTTGGCGGACTTGCCCTGATCGCGGCCGGTCAGTGCCTTGAAGCCGTCCTTGAAGGCCTGTGACGACATGGACAACTTGACGCGGTCCTGCGGACGCTTGGGACCGGCAATCGACGGCTCGACGGACGCGAGGTCCAGTTCCAGCGTGTCGGTAAAAGCCGGATCGGGCATACCTGCTTCACGCCACATGCCTTGCAGCTTGGAATACTTCTCGACCAGCGCCACGGTTTCATCCTCGCGGCCGGTGAGTTTCAGGTAATCGATCGTCGCCGGGCTGACCGGGAAAAAGCCGCACGTCGCGCCGTATTCCGGGGCCATGTTGGCGATGGTCGCCTGATCGGCGAGCGACAGGTTGTCGAGGCCGTCGCCGTAGAACTCGACGAATTTTGAGACCACACCCTGCTTGCGGAGCATTTCAACGGCGGTCAGCACCAGATCGGTGGCGGTCATGCCTTCGGCCAGTTTGCCGGTCATCTTGAAGCCGACGACTTCCGGTATCAGCATCGAAATCGGTTGTCCCAGCATCACGGCTTCGGCCTCGATGCCGCCGACGCCCCAGCCGAGAACGGCAAGGCCGTTGACCATGGTGGTATGGCTGTCGGTGCCGATCAGGGTGTCCGGATAGGCGACCATCTTGCCGTCGGTGTCTTCGCCGCTCCAGACGACCTTGGCCAGATATTCAAGGTTCACCTGGTGGCAGATGCCGGTTCCAGGCGGTACGACGCGGAAGTTCGAAAAAGCCTGCTGGCCCCATTTCAGGAACTCGTAGCGCTCGATGTTGCGCTCGAACTCAAGCTCGACATTGCGTTTGAATGCGCCTGGCGTACCTGCTTCGTCGATCATCACCGAGTGGTCGATGACCAGGTCGACCGGCGCCAGCGGGTTGATCTTGTCCGGATCACCGCCCATCGACACCATCGCATCGCGCATCGACGCCAGATCGACGACGGCGGGCACGCCGGTGAAGTCCTGCATCAGCACACGCGCCGGCAGGTAGGCGATTTCATGATCCGAGCTGCGGGTTTCCAGCCACTTGCCGACGGCTTTGATGTCGTCGGTCGTCACCGTGCGGCCGTTTTCACGGCGCAGCAGATTTTCCAGTACGACTTTCAAGGAATAGGGAAGTTTGGAAATGTCGCCGATGCCGGCCGCCTGGGCCGCTTCGAGGCTGAAGTAATCGTAACTTTTCCCTCCGACTTCTAGGGTTCTACGGGTTCCAAGGCTGTCTGTTCCGGTGATTGACACGGTGCGGCCCTCCTAGGTCATGTGAGTGGTGAGTATTTGCACAAGAATCTCCACATTCTCATGGCTTTGTCCATGTAGTCGCATTGTTGTTTGCCGGAATGCGCGGCGCCGCGCCGAAAGCCGGGCGCGGAAGGACCGGGCGGATGACGCGCTTGACGGTCCGGGGCCGGGATTGTACGAAGTTGTTCAGTGATAACGTTTACGTAAACGTAATTTCTGTGTTCGTGCTAAATGTCGTCGAACAGGCAGGTGCGGGCAAGAGGAGAGCGCCGCGAAGGTTTACCATCTTTTGACTTGTCGTCGGGTGGGACTTTTGCAAACCTCTTTTCACACGAGGCAGAACTTCGGCGAAAAAAGACCGGAGGATGCACAGGGAGATACATCATGGGTGAGGCCAAACCGGCTGACGGTGCCGTCGATACGTTTCCGAAACTATTGATCGATAACGCGCGCCGCTTTGGCGAGCGTCCGGCAATCCGCGAAAAAGATTTGGGTATATGGCAGTCGTGGACCTGGCAGCAGGTCAAAGACGAGATCGCCGCCATGGCTGCGGGGCTCAAGCTGTATGGCTTCGAGCGAGGCGACAGCCTTGCCATTGTCGGCGACAACCGCCCGCAGCTTTACTGGGCGATGACGGCGGCGCAGGCGTTGGGCGGCACGCCGGTGCCGATGTATCAGGACGCGGTTGCGGACGAGATGCAGTACGTTCTCGAACATGCCGAAGCCAGCTTCGCTGTGGTCGAGGATCAGGAGCAGACAGACAAACTGCTCGAAGTCATGGACCGCTGCCCGAAGCTCAAGGAAATCGTCTACAAGGATCCGCGCGGCATGCGTCATTACGACCAGCCGTTCGTGCGTTCGCTCGACAGCCTGATGGAGGCCGGGCGCAAGTTCCTGTCCGAGAACCCGGGCTGGTTCGAGGCCGAAGCCGCCAAAGGCAGTGGCGAGGATATCGCCATCATGGTCTATACGTCGGGCACCACGGGGCGGCCCAAGGGCGTGATGCTGAGCTTCGACAACCTGATTATCACGGCGCGCAACGGCGTCGCCTGGGACGGTCTGGACGAGAAGGACGAAGTGCTGGCGTACCTGCCGATGGCGTGGGTCGGCGACAATATCTTTTCTTACGCGCAGTCGTATGTCGCCGGGTTCTGTGTCTCGTGTCCGGAAAGTTCCGACACCGTCATGCTGGATTTGAAGGAAATCGGCCCGACCTATTTCTTCGCGCCGCCGCGGGTATTCGAAAATATTCTGACGCAGGTGTCGATCCGCATGGAGGACGCCTCGAAAATCAACCAGCTTCTTTATAAGTACTTCATGGGGGTGGCGCTACGCGTCGGTCCGAAGATCCTCGACGGCAAACCGGTGGGGGCCGTCGACCGGCTGTTGTATGCGCTGGGCGATCTTTTGGTATACGGTCCGCTGAAGAACGAACTTGGCTTTTCGCGGTTCCGTCTTGCCTATACGGCGGGCGAGGCGATCGGCCCCGATATTTTCGATTTCTTCCGCTCGCTCGGCGTCAACATCAAGCAGCTTTACGGCTCGACCGAGGCGTCGGTGTTCATCTGCATGCAGAAGGACGGCGACATCAAGCCCGATACCGTCGGCCCGCCGGCGATCGATGTCGAACTCAAGATCGCCGACAATGGCGAGGTGTTGTTCCGCAGTCCCGGGGTGTTCGTCGCTTACTATAAGAATGACGAAGCGACCCGCGACACGAAGAACGATGAAGGCTGGGTCATGACCGGCGATGCCGGGTTCTTCGACGCCGATGGGCATCTGAAAATCATCGACCGCGCCAAGGACGTCGGCAAGCTCAACGGCGGCACCATGTTCGCGCCGAAGTACCTTGAGAATAAGCTCAAGTTCTTCCCGTTTATTACCGAGGCCGTAGCATTCGGCCACGAGAAGGATCACGCGGCGGCGTTCATCAACATCGACCTGGAAGCGGTCGGGAACTGGGCTGAACGCCGCGGGCTGGCCTATTCCGGCTATACGGATCTGGCGATGCGCGACGAGGTCTATGATCTGGTCGCCGAGTGTGTCGACAAGGTCAACAAGGACCTGTCCGAGGATGCGGCGTTGTCCGGCTCGCAAATCAAGCGGTTCCTGATCCTGCACAAGCTTTTGGATGCCGATGACGGCGAACTGACGCGAACCCGCAAGGTCCGCCGCAACACCGTCGCTGAACGCTATGGCGAGCTGATTGATGCACTTTATTCGGGCGTCGATGTTTGTCCGGTCGAAGCGGCCGTGACGTTCGAGGACGGGCGTACCGGAATGATCAAGGCCGATGTGAAAATCCGCGAAGCGAAAATCTTCGCCCCTCAACAAGCTCAGGCAGCGGAATAAGCGACGATAAAATGGCTTACGAAAGAAAAATCGGCGACACCATTCTCGCTGTTGATCAGATTTCCCTGTCGTTCGGCGGCGTCAAGGCGCTGTCCAACATCAGCTTTTCGGTGAACGAACACGAAGTGTTCGCGATCATCGGCCCGAACGGCGCCGGTAAAAGCTCGATGCTGAATTGCATCAACGGGTTTTACCATCCCCAGGAAGGTACCATTACCTTCAAGGGCAAAACCCGTCGCCAGGTCCGCCCGAGCGAGGCGGCGCGCGAAGGCATCGCGCGGACGTTCCAGAACATCGCCCTGTTCAAGGGCATGACGACGCTCGACAACATCATGACCGGGCGCAATACCAAGATGAACAAGGGCATCTTCTGGCAGGCGCTGCGCTTCGGCCCGGCGGAAAAGGAAGAGATGGAACACCGCGCCGTTGTCGAGCGGGTGATCGACTTCCTTGAGATCGAGGCGATCCGCAAGACCGCCGTCGGCACACTGCCGTACGGTCTGCAAAAGCGCGTCGAGCTGGGCCGCGCGCTGGCCGCCGAGCCGGACCTGCTTTTGCTCGACGAACCGATGGCCGGCATGAACCTGGAGGAAAAACAGGACATGTGCCGGTTTATTCTCGACGTGAACGACGAGTTCGGCACGACGATCGTGCTGATCGAACACGACATGGGCGTCGTCATGGATATCTCCGACCGCGTGGTGGTGCTGGATTACGGCAAGAAGCTCGCCGACGGCACTCCCGATGAGGTGCGCAATAACCAAGATGTGATCGACGCCTATCTCGGCGTCTCGCACGACGAAGAAGAATAGGCGGTGGATTAAGATGTTTTTTCTCGAAACGGTGATCAGCGGCCTGATGGCGGGGGTGATGTATTCGCTCGTTGCCCTCGGCTTTGTGCTGATCTTCAAGGCGTCGGGCATCTTCAATTTCGCGCAGGGCGTTTTCGCGCTGTTCGCCGGTCTGGCACTTTACGACTTTATCGCCACGGACGGCTGGTTTTACGAGGTGTTTGGTTTCGTTCTGCCGGTTTGGCTCGGCATCATCGCCACCATGGGCGTGATGGTCATCGTCGCCTGGCTGGTCGAATTCCTGGTGCTGCGCCATCTCGTCAACCAGGAGCCGATCATCCTGTTCATGTCGACGATCGGCCTTGCCTATTTCCTCGAAGGTCTCGGCGACGTGTTGTTCGGTTCCGACGTGAAGCCGCTCAATATCGGTCTGCCGCAAGGCGCATGGGATTACCTGCTCGATACACATAATCTGTATATCGAAAAGCTGGAAATCGTCGCCGCGGGTGTGGCTGCGGTCCTTGTCATCGTGCTGGCGATCTTCTTCCAGAAAACGCGCATCGGTCGTGCGCTGCGTGCTGTCGCCGACGATCACCAGGCGGCACTCAGCGTCGGCATTTCGCTGCGCACAATTTGGGTGATCGTATGGTCGGTGTCGGGCTTTGTGGCGCTGGTCGCCGGCATCATGTGGGGGTCGAAGTCCGGCATCCAGTTCTCGCTGTCGTTGATCGCGCTGAAAGCGCTGCCGGTGCTCATTCTGGGCGGCTTCACATCTGTGCCGGGGGCCATCATCGGCGGCCTGATCATCGGTGTCGGCGAGAAAGTCGCGGAAGTGTACGCTGGCCCGTTCGTCGGCGGCGCGATCGAAAACTGGTTTGCCTACATGCTGGCGCTGGCGTTCCTTCTGGTTCGCCCGCAAGGCCTGTTCGGCGAAAAAATCATCGAGAGGGTGTAACCGTCCATGTTTTACCGCGAAGCAGGCCAGTTCAAAACCAGCTACAAGGCCGACCAGGCGATCTTTACGATTAGCCAGGACCGTTTCTTCATCGGTTTGTTGCTGATCGTTGCATTTGTTGTCGTGCCGATCTTCATCAACGACTACTGGGCGAATGCGATCCTGATTCACTTCCTCGTCTATGCACTGGCGGCACTCGGACTAAATATCCTGACCGGATATTGCGGCCAGGTCTCGCTGGGTACCGGCGGGTTCATGGCGGTCGGCGCCTATGCGTCATACAAACTGGTGACGTCATTCCCGGAAATGAATTTCATCGTGGCGATTTTGCTGTCCGGCGGCATCACGGCGTGTGTCGGCGTGGTCTTCGGTCTACCGTCGCTGCGCATCAAGGGCTTTTATCTGGCGGTCGCCACCCTGGCGGCGCAGTTCTTTCTGGTGTGGTTGTTCAACAAGGTCGGTTGGTTCTTCAATTATTCCCCGACCGGGATGATCGTCTCGCCGCCGCGTGAAGTTTTCGGCTTCCTTGTCACCGGGCCGGAGGCCAGCCCGGCCGTCCGCTATCTGTTCTGCCTGAGCTTCGTCGCCGTATTTGCACTAGCCGCCAAGAACATCGTGCGCGGCCGCGTCGGGCGCAGTTGGATGGCGATCCGCGATATGGACATCGCCGCCGAACTGATCGGTATCCGTCCGCTGGAGGCGAAGCTGACCGCGTTTGCCGTCAGTTCGTTCTACATCGGTGTCGCCGGCGCACTGTATTTCAATGTCTGGCTGGGCTCCGCCGAACCGACCGAGGCTTTCGACATCAACCAGTCGTTCTTTGTTCTGTTCATCGTCATTATCGGTGGTCTCGGCTCGATCATGGGCTCATTCATGGGCGCGGCGTTCATGGTGCTGGTCCCGATCACGCTGAAGACGATTATGGTCGACGGCATGGGATTTGCCGTCGGCGCGGCGAAACATGCCGAGGTGATGCTGCTCGGTACATTGATCATCTTTTTCCTGATTGTGGAGCCGCATGGCCTGGCCCGGCTATGGCAAATCCTCAAGGAGAAACTGCGCAAGTGGCCGTTCCCGTACTGATGCGGCCCCTATGAATAAGGACAAACACGCGTTAGCATTAATTACATCCAAGGGCTTAACCGGTGGCAAAGCCGCCAAAACAACCTCAAAGGGAGGCTAACATGAGACTTAGTATACTGACGAAAGCACTTGCAGTCGCCGCGGTCGCCATGCCGCTGACGACGGCGGTCGCCGATGCGGCGGAATTGACGATCCCGGGGACGATTTACCGGACCGGACCGTATGCGCCGAACGGTATTCCGTGGGCCAACGGGATTGCCGATTACTACGCCATGCTCAACGAGCGTGACGGCGGCATCGAAGGCACGAAAATCAATTACGTTGAGTGCGAAACCGCCTACAACACCAAGCAGGGCGTCGAGTGCTACGAGAACACCAAGGGCGTCGGCTCCGGCGCGTTGGTCTATCAGCCGATGTCGACCGGTATCACCTATCAGCTCATCCCGAAGGCCACCGAAGACAAGATTCCGGTGTTCTCGATGGGCTACGGTCGTACCTCGGCTGCCAACGGCAAAGTATTCCCCTACGTCTTCAACATGCCGGCCACCTATTGGGACCAGGCTTCGGTCTTCGTCAAATACGCCGGTGAGAAAGAAGGCGGGATGGACAAGCTGAAAGGCAAGAAGATCGCGCTGGTGTATCACAACTCGGCGTACGGCAAGGAACCGATCCGCACGCTCGAAGTCTTGTCCAAGAAGCACGGTTTCGACCTGCAGCTTCTGGCAGTCGACCACCCGGGTCAGGAACAGAAGGCGACGTGGCTGCAGATCCGCCGCGAACGTCCTGACTGGGTCTTTATGTGGGGCTGGGGCGTTATGAACCAGGTCGCCATCAAAGAGGCAGCTTCGATCCGTTTCCCGATGGATCATTTCATCGGTGTCTGGTGGTCGGGTTCGGAAAACGACGTGACGCCGGCTGGTAAAGATGCCCACGGTTACCTGTCGGGTACGTTCCACGCATCGGGCGACCACTTCCGTGCGCATGACGACATCAAGAAGTTCGTCTACGACAAAGGCAAGGGGCATGGCGACAGGGACCGTATCGGCGAAGTGCTCTACAACCGGGGTATTGCCGCGGCTGTCTGGACGTCGGAAGCCATCCGCAACGCGATGCGTATCCACAACACCAAAAACCCGACCGGCGAACAGGTCCGTGACGGTTTCGAAAGCCTTGAAGTCGATGCCAAGCGGCTTGCCGTTCTTGGTCTCGAAGGCTTCACCTACCCGATCAAGGTGACCTGCGAAAACCACACCGGTCCGGGCAAGGTCGCGCTCCAGCAGTGGGACGCGAAAGCGAAGAAGTGGAGCCTCGTCACGGGCTTCTACGATTCCGACCACGATGTGATCGATCCGCTGATCGCCGAAGACTCGGCGAAGTTCGCGGCCGAGAACAACATCACGCCGCGGACCTGCAAGTAATATGAGCAGTTCCGCCCAAGTGGTGGAGGATACCGCCGGCGCCCAAGAAGGCGCCGGCAACCTCCTCGCCGTAAACAATATCGAGGTCATTTACGACCACGTGATTCTGGTTCTGAAAGGTGTCTCGCTTGAGGTGCCGAAGGGACAGATCGTTGCCATTCTGGGCGCCAACGGTGCCGGCAAGACGACGACGCTTAAAGCGATCTCCAATCTCCTGCATGCCGAACGTGGCGAAGTCACAAAAGGCTCGATCGTTTATGATGGGGCAAAGGTCGAGGCATCCTCGCCCAACGATCTTGTGAAGCGCGGCGTCATCCAGGTGATGGAAGGCCGCCATTGTTTTGAACATTTGACGATCGAGGAAAATCTGCTGACGGGCGCATACACCCGCGCCGACGGCAATGCCGCCATCGATCAGTCGCTTGAAAAGGTTTACGCGTATTTCCCGCGTCTCAAGGAACGGCGTACGTCACAGGCCGGTTATACATCCGGCGGCGAACAGCAGATGTGCGCCATCGGTCGCGCGCTGATGTCGAATCCGAAAATGATCCTGCTGGACGAGCCGTCGATGGGGCTGGCGCCGCAACTCGTCGAGGAAATTTTCGAGATCGTCAACGAACTGAACAAGAAGGAAGGCGTCAGCATCCTGCTGGCCGAACAGAATACCAACATAGCCCTCAAGTATGCCGATTACGGCTACATCCTGGAAAACGGTCGCGTCGTCATGGACGGCGAAGCCAGCGCACTGCGCGAGAACGAAGACGTGAAGGAGTTCTATCTCGGGCTTTCCACGGGCGGGCGTAAAAGCTTTCGTGACGTCAAACATTACCGTCGCCGCAAGCGCTGGCTCGGCTGAGCATGGGGCAAGGTTCGTACTACGACGATCTCGAGGTGCGCGACCCGGCGCAGCGCGAAGCCGCGTTGTTCGCGGCGTTGCCCGCGCATATCCAGAACGCCCGCGATAACGCACCCTATTTCCAAAAGCTCCTCTGCGATGTCGATCCCGCCGAAATCACCGACCGCGCGGCGCTTGCCAAACTGCCGGTGACGCGAAAGTCGGAACTGGTCAACATCCAGTCCGAGGGCGATCCGCTCGGCGGCATGACGACCGTTGGCGTCGGGCACATGCTGCGCATTTTTCAATCCCCCGGCCCGACTTACGATATCGAAGGCATGGGCAAGGATTGGTGGGGTACGGCCCGTGCGCTGTATGCCAGCGGATTTCGCGGCGGCGATATCGTGCACAACACTTTCGCTTATCATTTCACACCCGCCGGGGTGATGCTGGAAGCGGGTGCACATGCGCTTGGCTGCGCGGTGTTCCCGGCCGGGGTCGGCAACACGGAACTGCAGGTGCAGGCGATCCACGATATCAAGCCGGCCGGTTATACCGGCACGCCGAGCTTCTTGAAAATGATCCTCGAAAAAGGCCACGAGCTGGGCAAGGACATGTCGAGCCTGAAGAAAGCCTGCGTCGCCGGCGAGGGGCTGCCGCCGTCGTTACGCCAGGCAATCGAGGATTACGGCATTCATTGCGGTCAGGTCTATGCGACTGCGGATATAGGCAACATCGCGTACGAAAGCGAAGCGCGTGAAGGGCTGATCGTCGACGAACGCCACATCGTCGAGATTGTCCGCCCCGGAACCGGCGACCCAGTCGAAGGCGACGAGGTCGGAGAGGTTCTGGTGACGGTGCTGCGTGACGACATTCCGCTGATCCGCTTTGCCACGGGGGATCTGTCGCAGGTTCTGAAAGGTATCAGCCCTTGCGGGCGCACCAACATGCGGCTTCGCGGCTGGATGGGACGCGCCGACCAGACGACCAAGGTCAAGGGGATGTTCGTGCACCCGGCGCAGGTCGCCGAGATCGTGCGCCGCCATGACGAAGTGTCGCGGGCGCGCGTCGTCGTCACGCATGACGGCAAAAGCGACGTGATGACCGTGAAATGTGAAACCGCCGAACATGGCGATGCGCTGGTGGCCGCCCTTAACGAGACAATCCAGAACGTCTGCAAGCTCAAGGGCGTCGCCGAATGTGTCGCGCTGGGGTCTCTGCCAAATGACGGCAAGGTCATCGAGGATGCCCGCGAAGCCTGATTCCCTCACCGGTTTCAATGGCTTGGAAAAACTCCCGTAAATCTAACGAATTTGTAATGTTGGATGCCATATTCGCGCCACATTCGGGGGCTATTTTCATAACCATAGACCTCCTCGTCTATACACCAGAGACCCCCCTCTCTGGTCCCCTATCGGCGGTAACGCCGAAACTTACCGGTCGGGTCTTACTTCCCCCAGGGAGCGACCCGGCCGTTTTGTTTGTGCGCTGGTCCGGTGCCGTCGCACGGCACCGGCTTTTCTTCACCCCCGCCATCGGCTAGGTTCTGAGCGCACATTTCGAGGGCGGTTATGGCGGAATTCAGCGGCCACGATATCGACTGCATACGCGGCGAACGACAGGTTCTTCGGGGCGTCGGGTTTTCGCTCGCCAGTGGCCACGCGCTTCTGCTCAAAGGCGTCAACGGCGCGGGCAAGTCGACGCTGCTGCGTCTGATGGCGGGGCTGATGCGCCCGGTTGCGGGATCGATCAATTGGGACGGTTCGGATATCGCCGACGACCCGGCTGAGCACAATCGCCGTATGGTCTATATCGGCCATGCCGACGCCGTGAAGCCGGCGTTGAGCGTGCTCGAGAACGCAACATTCTGGGCCGAGCTTGCGGGGGGCGTGGGGATGACGGCGTCGGACGCGCTTGATGCGCTCGGCATTGGGCATCTGGCGGACCTGCCGGCACGCTATCTGTCAGCCGGGCAACGCCGCCGCGTGACGCTGACCCGGATGCTGACGTCGGGCGCCGCATTGTGGTTGCTCGACGAACCGACGACGGCACTGGATGCCGCCACATCGGACGCCCTGAGCAAACTAATCGACGCGCATCTGGCATCGGGCGGCATGACGGCCATTTCAACGCATACGGACCTGGGGCTTGCGCAAGCGGAAACGCTGACGCTCGCTGGCCCGCGCGCGCGTGCGGCATGAATACGGTCATCGTCCTGTTTCGCCGCGAAGCGCGGCTCGCCATGCGCCAAAGCGCCGACAGCGTCATGGTCATCGCCTTTTTCGTCATTGCCGTGGTGTTGTTTCCGTTCGGTGTCGGCCCGGAACCGAACATGTTGGCGCGGATCGGCCCCGGCGTTATCTGGGTCGCGGCGTTGCTGGCGGCGATGCTGTCGATGGAGCGCATGTTTCTCGGTGACTACGAGGATGGCGCGCTCGAATTACTGGTGCTATCGCCGGCGCCGCTGGAATTGATCGTCTGCATCAAGGTTCTGGTGCATTGGTTGACGACCGGGGTGCCACTGATCCTCGCCGCCCCCGTGTTGTTCATAATGATGAACGTCCCCGAGGAAATATGGCCGGTGCTTCTGTTGACGCTGTTGCTCGGCACGCCGGTGCTCAGTCTGATCGGCAGCGTCGGTGCGGCGCTGATCCTTGGTGCGCGGCGGGGCGGTGTGTTGCTGTCCTTGCTGGTGTTGCCGCTGGTCATTCCGGTGCTGATTTTCGCCGCCGGCGCCGGTGATGCGGTGCTGTACGGCGCAGGCGCCAAGGCCAATCTTATGCTGTTGGGTGGTATTCTTCTGGGATCGCTGGCGCTGACCCCATGGGCCACGGCACAGGCGCTCCGCGAAGCCGTGGCATAACCCGAAACTGATGCTATAAACCCCGAAGAAAAATCGTGGAATTCATATGCTGCATTATTTCGCCAACCCGACCCGCTTCCAACGCCTGAGCCTGCGCGTCGAACCGTGGCTGCTGGCGTTGATGGTTATCTGTTTTGCAGCCGGGCTCTATTTCTCGCTGTTCGCCTCGCCGGTCGACTATCAGCAAGGCCACACCGTGCGCATTATGTATATCCACGTCCCGGCGGCGTGGATGGCGCTGTTCTGCTACACCGCGATGGCCGTCTCTGCAGCGGTGGCGCTGATCTGGAAGCATGCGCTGGCGGATGTCGCGGCCAAGGCGACAGCGCCGATCGGTGCGGCCTTCACATTTATCGCCCTGGTCACGGGCTCGCTCTGGGGGAAGCCGATGTGGGGCACCTGGTGGGTGTGGGACGCGCGGCTGACGTCGGTGCTGGTGCTGTTCTTTCTGTATCTGGGTTATATGGCGCTCAGGGATGCCTTCGACGAACCGGGCCGTGGTGCACGCGCCTCGGCCATTCTGGTGCTGGTCGGGTTCGTCAACGTGCCGATCATCAAGTTTTCCGTGGACTGGTGGAACACCCTGCATCAGCCGTCCAGCGTGCTACGCATGCAGGGGCCGACGATCCACCCGGACATGCTGACGCCGTTGTTCCTGATGGCGGCGGCGTTCCAGCTATATTACTTCTGGCTGCTGTTGGTGCGGATCCGCCGCGAGTTGATGGCCAACCGGCTGCGTATCCTGCGCCACCGTCAGGCCAGCGAATAGCTCGGCTGCCCGGTGGTCTCCGCCGGTTGGAACGGCAATTGGTTTCGCAGTGCCTGCAGATCGGGGATCTCGACCTGGTCCGGTTTCAGCAAATGTATGACACCGCTTTTCTTCATGCGCGTGATCTGTCTCGACAGGGTCTCGGCATTGATGCCCAGGAAATCGGCGATGTCCTCGCGCGCCATGGGTAAATCCAGTATCGCCGTGCCGGCACCGCGATCGCAAACGCGCATCGCCATGTCGTGAAGGAAGTAGGCAATCTTCTCGCTGACGTTCAAGCGGCCAAGTAACAGTAAATGTTCGGCGCGCCGATCATGGCCGCCAAGCACCAGTTCCGCCAATTGAATGGCGGCTGTCGGATGTTTCCGCTTCAAGTCCGCCGCTGTTTGCTGCGAAATAATGCAAAGCTGGCTCGGGATTGCGGCGAAGGCGGTGACGCCGCGGGCCATATGCTCATGCGGCAACGGCTCGCCCGGGTGCACGAAACCGAGTACCTGGCGACGCCCGTCATCAAGCAGATGCTGACACACGATCATGCCGCTTCGCACCGTTATTACGGCGCCGGTTTCAACCACCTGTTCAGGCACGCTTTCGCCGGTGTCCAGCGAGACTTCGCCAGCCCGCTGATTGACGAACGCTTTCACCGACGGATCGATGCGCGACAAGGTACGGCACACCTGACAGGAGTCCGTGGGGCACGCTTGCGGACGTGGGTTGTCGAAACGTCGTTTCGGTCGTCTGTTCGCCATAACGTTTCGCATCGCAGGGCACTCCTGAATGAGTTTGGCCTCGTGCTTTGACATATGACGGCAGCTTAAAAGTAATGGGATCGTGAGGAATTGATGTGTATCAGTTTCAGTCTGCACATTTCGGTCATCAGCTCTGTGAAAAATGCATGAAGTCGCCTCAACGCTGACTCCGGTCAAGCAGCGAGGGGCAAGGTCGGGTGGCCGGAATGAAACGGTGAAGACCATGTCCGATCCCGCGCAAGTAGCGCTCTGAATGGCGGGATCGACGTCTCTGAAAGCGAAAGCCCCGCGCGGCTTCCGCTTTCGCCACATGGACGAACGTTAATTTGATCGAAATCAATGGTTTGCCTACGGTTTTCGTGCACCATTTCGGTTGCGGACCCGGTGCCGGGTCCGTAAACCTATGAGCGGCGGAGAAAGCGGGAGCCTCCATGAACGACACTGACACTATCCTGTCGATGACCAAGCATGCGGGCTACGTGTGGCCGAGCTATGCGATCTGTGCCGTGCTGCTGGTCGGCCTGGTGGTCATCAGCGTGCGTGCGCTCCGTAAAACCCGCGCCGAGCTGGACCGGGTCGAAGCCGCGATGCCTAGGGAAACCAATGAAACGTAAGCATAAACGTCTCACATTCGTTCTTGTCGCACTGCTTTTACTGGGCGGTGCGGCAGCGCTGGTCCTGAGCGCGTTCGAGGAAAACATCGTCTTTTTCCAAAGTCCGAGCGATATTGCGGCTGGCAAGATTTCCGATGATCGGCGCTTTCGTCTCGGCGGCCTGGTCGAGGAAGGCAGCGTCGACAAGTCGGCCGGGGAAACGGTGACGTTCCGGATCACCGATACGGCCAATACCGTGCGCGTCAGCTACACCGGCATCCTCCCCGACCTGTTCCGCGAGGGCCAGGGCGTGGTTTGCGAAGGACGGATGGAAAGCGGCGTGTTCATCGCCGACGAGGTGCTGGCCAAGCACGATGAAAATTACATGCCGCCCGAGGTCGCGGACGCGATCAAGAAATCCGGGCAGTGGCAGGGAGAGACCAAATGATCGCCGAGTTGGGCCATTTCGCGCTGATTCTGGCGTTGATGGTGGCCCTTACGCAGGGTGTCATCCCGCTCGTCGGTGCACAGCGCAATCATGCACCGTGGATGCAGTATGCGAACCAGTCGGCGATTTTGCAGTTCGTTCTGGTGGCCATCAGTTTCGCGTGTCTGACGCATGCTTATGTGACGTCCGACTTCTCGCTCGTCAATGTCGTGCAGAATTCCCATTCGACGAAGCCGATGCTCTACAAGGTATCGGGCGTATGGGGGAACCACGAAGGCTCGATGCTTCTGTGGGTGCTGATCCTCGCCGTCTTCGGCGCCGCCGTGGCGATGTTCGGGCGGTACCTGCCGCCAGCCTTGAAGGCGCGGGCGCTGGCCGTGCAGGCGCTGATCGCCGTCGGCTTTTATCTGTTTATCCTGCTGACCTCGAACCCGTTTCAGCGGATGTTTCCGCCGGCCCAGGACGGCCAGGATCTGAACCCGCTTTTGCAGGACCCGGGCCTCGCGTTCCACCCGCCGATGCTCTATCTGGGGTACGTCGGCTTCTCCATGGCATTTTCGTTCGCCATTGCGGCGCTGATCGAGGGGCGTGTCGACGCCGCCTGGGCGCGCTGGGTGCGGCCGTGGACGCTGGCGGCATGGTGTTTTCTGACCGGTGGCATCGCGCTCGGTTCGTGGTGGGCATATTACGAATTGGGTTGGGGCGGGTTCTGGTTCTGGGACCCGGTCGAAAATGCGTCGTTCATGCCGTGGCTGATCGGCACCGCACTTCTGCATTCGTGCGTTGTTGTCGAAAAGCGCGACACCATGAAAGCGTGGACCGTGTTTCTGGCCATCGTCGCGTTTTCGTTTTCGCTGCTGGGCACGTTTCTCGTGCGCTCGGGCGTTCTCACGTCGGTGCACGCGTTCGCCACCGATCCGGAACGTGGTGTTTTTATCCTCGTCCTGTTGTTGATCGTCATCGGCGGATCGCTGACCCTATACGCTTGGCGCGCGCCGCAACTTAAAAGCACCGGCGTGTTCCAGCCGATATCGCGCGAAGGCGCATTGCTGCTGAACAACCTGTTGATGGGCACGGCGGCGGGCGTGGTGTTGCTCGGCACGCTGTATCCGCTGTTCATCGATGCGGTCTCGGGCGGGCAGGACAAGATTTCTGTCGGCCCGCCGTTCTTCAATGCGGTCTTCATTCCCTTGATGACGCCGATGGTCGCGGCCATGGCGGTCGGCCCGTTGCTGGCATGGAAGCGTGGCGATCTCGCCCGCGCCCTGAAGACGCTGTGGCTGGCCATGGCGTTGGCGCTGGTATTCGGTATCGCCACCTGGTCATTGCAGAGCGGCCAGTCGCCCTGGGGCATTGTCGGCGTGGCCATTGGCTCCTGGCTCGCCATCGGCACTTTGATCGAACTGGCCGACCGGGTACGTCTGTTCCGCATCCCGCTGCGCGACTCGCTACGCCGTCTTGCCAAGCTGCCGCGCGCCAACTGGGGCATGACCCTGGCGCACTTCGGGCTCGCGCTTGCCGTATTCGGGATCACGGGCGCCGGTGCGTGGAAGGTCGAGCGTGTGCAGTCGATGCGGCCGGGCGAGACCGTCAACGTCTCCGGGTATGACTTCCGTTTCGACGGGGCATCTGAAAAAGAGGGGCCGAATTACCTGATCACCGAAGGCCGCTTCACGGTGACGAAGGACGGCAAGTTGATCGCCGAACTGGCCCCGGAAAAGCGTATTTACACGGTGCGCCAGATGCCGACCACCGAAGCCGGGATCCACACGCTGCTGTCGGGCGATCTTTATGCCGTTATCGGCGATTCCAATGCAGACGGCTCGTTCGTGACGCGGATCTATTTTAACCCGCTCGTGGTGTGGATGTGGATCGGTGCGTTGACCATGGTCGCGGGGGGTGCCCTTTCGTTGTCCGACCGCCGCTTCCGCATCGGTGCGCCTAAACGCTCGGCAATGCCGGCTGGCGCGCAACCGGCGGAATGACGAAAACGCCATGAAACGCCTTTTTTACATTCTGCCGCTCGTCGGGTTTCTGGTGATCGGTGCGTATCTTGGGGTCGGGTTGACGCTCGATCCGCACAAGCTGCCGAACATGCTCGAAGGTCAGCCGGTTCCGGCGTTCGATCTGCCGGGCCTCGAAGGCCGCGACGGCAAGGGCTTTTCCAACGCCGATCTGCTGGGTGACGTGTCGCTGGTCAATGTTTTCGGCTCGTGGTGCGTGGCATGCCGGGTCGAGCATCCGTTTCTGATGAAGATCAAGGAGAACGGCTGGGTGCCGATCCACGGGATCGACTGGCGCGAGCCCGACCGCAATGCCGGTCCGGTGTGGCTGCGCCGTCATGGCGATCCGTATACGCTGATCGGTGACGACCCGCGCTCCATCGCCGCCATTGCGTTCGGGGTGACGGGTGCGCCCGAAACCTTCGTTGTCGATAAGCAGGGTATCGTCCGCTACAAGCACGTCGGGCCGATCACGGAACAGGTCTGGGCGGAAACGCTCAAGCCGTTGATCGACCATTTGCGGGAGCAGGGCTGATGCGTTTCGTTTTGTCTGCCGTACTGCTTTGCCTGTTGGCTTTCCCGGCGCTGGCGGTGCAGCCCGATGAAATCCTCAAGGACCCGGCGTTGGAAGCGCGCGCCCGTGAAGTCGGCAAGGACCTTCGCTGCCTTGTCTGCCAGAATCAGTCGATCGACGATTCCGACGCCGATCTGGCGCGCGATCTCAGGGTTCTGGTGCGTGAACGCATCGTCGCAGGGGACAGCAATCAGGAAGTGATCGACTACGTGGTTTCGCGTTACGGCGATTTCGTCTTGTTGAACCCGCCGTTCAAGCTCAAGACCTATGCGCTGTGGCTCGGTCCGCTGGTGATCATTCTGTTCGGTATATTTGCGATCTTCATGTTCTTTCGCCGTCGTGGTGATGTGGTGGCCGAGGGCGGCGCGGCGATGCCCGCCCGTGACGGTTTGAGCGACGCCGAAAAGAAAAAGCTCGCAAAGCTGATGAACGGGGACGGCCAATGATGTTTTGGGTGCTAGCCGGTGTGCTGGCCCTGGCCGTTCTGGCGGGGTTGTTGCTGCCGCAGCTTCGCGCGCGCCAATTGGCGGCGGGGCGCTCGGCCTATGACGTCAATGTCTACAAGGACCAGTTGGCGGAACTTGAACGCGATCTGGCTGAAGGCCGCATCGCCGCGTCGGAAGCCGATGCCGCACGGCTTGAAGTGCAGCGCCGCCTGTTGGCTGCCGCCGTAGCCGGAGAGAATGAAAAAACCGCGCCATCCTCGAGCAGTGGCATGCGGCTGATTTTTGCGGCGGCGGTGCTGGTGCCGCTGGCGGCTGTCGGATTTTATTTCAAGACCGGCACGCCGGGCATGCCGGATTTCCCGCTCGCGGAACGCACCGACATTCGTAAGGCGCCGACGCGGACGGCGGCGGGGAACGGAGCGGGCATGGCCGAGGGGAAAAGCATGCGCGAGCTTGCCGCGCAGCTTGAAACGCGGTTGCGAGAAAATCCCGACGACGCCACCGGCTGGACACTTCTGGCTCGAACCTACAGCAGTTTCGGCGATACCCGTCAGGCCGCCGCCGCCTACCAGCGCGCCGTCGAGTTGACGAACCGCGATCCGGTCCTTCTGGCGGACTGGGCGGAAACGCGTCTGATGCTTCGCGAAGGGAATTTCACGCCGGAAATTTTCGGCGATTTTCTGGAGGCGCGCGAAAAAAGCCCGATGCTGCCGAAGCCGTGGTTTTACATCGGTCTCGACAAGGCGATGGGCGGCGACCTGAAAGGGGCCGCGCAAATCTGGACCGACCTACTCGCGTTCCAGCCCAAGGATGCACCGTTCGTATCGGCGATCCGAGCACAGATCGCCCGTGCCGCCGAGGATGGGGGCTTCGATGCCGCCGCGTTGAAACCGAGCGATGTTGCACAACAGCTCGCAGATGGCATGCCGGCCTCAGTGCCCGCCGACGCGGCGTCAGCCGGAAGCCAGAGTTCAAGCCCCGTCCCACCCGGCCCGTCGCGCGAAGATGTCGAAGCAGCGCAGCAGATGTCGGACGAGGACCGCAATGCGTTTATCCGTTCGATGGTGGCGCGGCTCGCGGCAAAGCTGGAAGAAAACCCGAACGATCCTGCGGGTTGGGAACGCCTGATCCGCGCCTATGACGTGCTCGGCGAAACGGAAAAAGCCGACGCGGCCCGCGCACGTCTGAAGGAAATTCAGGCGAACTGATGTGCCGAATTTCTGGAAATGCCGTCGCCCGCCATTTATAACCCCCGCATATATCGTTCTCATAAGGAAGCGGTGATATGAGCATGACAGTCATACTCGCCTTGGCGTTGGCGAGCTTCGTCTGGATGGCCGCGCCGGGCCCGGGCGTAATCGCCACGGCGGCCCGCAGTATGGCGTTTGGGTTCCGCTCGACCATGCCGTTCATTATGGGCATCGCGCTCGGCGACCTGGTTTACCTGCTGTTTGCGATCTTCGGCCTGTCGATGATCGCCGGGATGATGGGCGAATTGTTCGTTGTCGTTCGCTGGGCCGGTGCCGCGTATCTGATCTATCTCGGCGTCAAGGCATGGCGTCAGCCGGTCGTGATCGCATCGGAGGACGGTGCGACGACATTAACCCGCGGCAGTCATGCGCGCGGATTTGCCGGCGGGCTGTTTCTGACGCTCGGCAATCCGAAAGTGATCGTGTTTTACCTGAGCTTCCTGCCGACGTTTACGAACCTCAATGCGCTGACGCTGGGTGACGGCATTGCCATCGTGGCGACGGTGCTGGGCGTGCTGATCGGCGTGCTCGTCATGTATGCGTTGGCGGCGGGGCAGATGCGCCGCCTGTTTCGGACCGAGCGTGCGGTCAAATATATGAACCGCACAGCAGGGTCGTTCATGATCGCCGCCGGGTGCGCGGTCGCCGCCAGGAATTAATCTCAACCTTCTCCGAGTAGGAACTTATGGCTCAATTAAAAACCCTCGATGATCTTGATGTCGCCGCAAAGCGGGTCCTTGTTCGTGTCGATTTCAACGTGCCCATGCGCGACGGCAAAATCAGCGATACCACGCGGATCGACCGCGCCCTCGAAACCTTGAACGAACTGGCGGATAAGGGCGCCAAGGTCATCATCCTTTCGCACTTCGGCCGCCCCAAGGGTACTCCGAATCCGGAAATGAGCCTGCGTCCGGTTGCCGAGGGGCTTGCGGAAATTTCCGGTAAGGCCGTGTCTTTCGCCACTGATTGCATCGGCGAAGAAGCGGCGGCTGCGATCGATGCGGCGCCGGTCGGCAGTTTCGTGATGCTCGAGAACCTGCGGTTTCATGCCGGCGAGGAAAAGAACGATCCGGCATTTACGCAAGCGTTGGCCGCCAATGGCGATGTGTTCGTCTCGGACGCGTTTTCCGTGGCGCACCGCGCCCATGCCTCCACCGAAGGCATCACGCATCTTCTGCCGTCCGTTGCCGGACGCTTGATGCAGGCCGAAATCGAGGCGCTGACCGGCGCGCTGGAAACGCCCGCGCATCCGGTGATTGCGGTTGTCGGCGGCGCCAAGGTGTCGACCAAAATGGCGGTGCTCGGCCATTTGGCCGAAAAAGTCGATCAGATCGTGATTGGCGGCGGCATGGCGAATACGTTCTTGTATGCAAACGGCGTCGGCATCGGTAAATCGTTGTGCGAAAAAGAAATGGCCGACGAGGCACGGGCGATCGTTGATGTCGCGGCCAATGCCAGTTGCGAGATCGTTCTGCCGCTCGATGCCGTCGTCGCCGATGCCTTCGCCGAGGGTGCGGCATCGCAAACCGTGGCGTTGAGCGATGTTCCCGACGACATGATGATTCTCGACGTCGGGCCGAAAAGCATTGCCGATCTGCAATCCCGCCTTCAAGCGGCGAAGACCGTTCTTTGGAACGGGCCGCTCGGAGCGTTCGAGGTCAAGCCGTTCGATGCCGGGACCAATGCCGTCGCGAAAACAGTCGCGGATCTTACGCGCGCCGGCGGGCTGTTGTCCGTCGCGGGCGGGGGCGATACGGTCGCGGCGCTTGCCAATGCGGGCGCCGAGGACGGCTTTTCCTATGTTTCCGCCGCCGGCGGGGCGTTCTTGGAATGGATCGAAGGCAAGTCGCTGCCCGGCGTTGCCGCGTTGATGGGCGACTAGGCAAACAGATCGTCGTTCGTTTATTTATGCAAACGGATCGTCGTTCGACCGCCGGGGGGCGCGCTGTTCCGACAGCGCCCCCGGTTTGGCCGGATGCACCCGGCTCAAAATGTCATCCAGCATGTTCTGCAGGTATTCCGACTGATTGAGCAGCCGGTGTGTCGCGTCGAGCGCCTGATGCGATGCCGTCTCGGCGATCTCGCGGGCGATCTCGCTGACCTCGGCCAACGTGTTCTTGATTCGGTGCGCGGTGCGTTCGGTTTGGTCGGTGGCTTCGCGCAGGTGATCGAAACGTTGCGCATAGACACGTTCCGCTTCGGAAGTGCGTTTGTCCCCCGAGAATGCGATCAACGTGTCGTCGCCGTCGCGCCCGGCATCGCGCGCCGCTTCCTTGCCGGGTGAGCGGAACGCCAGAAGATTGCTTTGGTCGCGGATCGTCATTACCAGTTCTGAAATGTCGTCGACCAGCACGGTCATCTGATCGATGCCCTTGATCAGCGCCTCGGTGCGCTCGACGTCGTTGGCCGCAGCGGTCACATATTGCGTGAAATTCTGCAGTTGCTGGCTGACCGACGAGATCGCGCCGCCCCGGACATCGTCGCCGAGATCAAGCGCCGGGATCGGTCGGCTGCGCTGGCGGTACGGTGCCGCTGGCGGCTCTTCATTCATCTCGGGTTCCGGCTCGGGCGCAGGTTCAGGTTCCGGTTCGGGAAGCGGGTCCGGCGCCGGCAGCGCCTTCATCGGTTCTTCGGCAAGTTCACGCTCGGCCCGCTCGGCGCGTTGCTCCGCCGTATAGGCGCGGTCCGACGCTTCATCGGCGTCCGAGATCGCCTGGCTCAGCCGCTCGCGCGTCCGTTCCAGATCGTTGCGCAATTGATCGGCCTCAATGATGGTGTCGGCCCAGCCGTCCAGCATGCGCGCGATACGGCCGAAGTCGTCCTTGTTGCCCTGTGCCGGGACGGTGATATGGCTGGCACCGAGCGCGATTCGTTCGGTCGCTTCGGCGATGCGCCGTGCTGGGCCGCTCAGGCTCTTGATCAGTACCAGACCGAAAAAGAACAGCCACAAAAGGATCGCCATCGAACCGCCGAGAATGGTGTAGCGCGCCAGTAGCTGCATGTTGCGGACATCGGCGGCGGCCTGTATCCGCAGGCGTTCGGAAAACCCTGCCAGCCCAGTAAGGCTGGGCACGAAATACTCGAACAGTTCCTCGAAGCGGCGGGTCTGGTCGGATAATTCGAAGCGTGCGTTGATGATCGACAGCATCTGCGTTTCGTGCAGTTTCAACAGCCGGTCGATCCGCGATTCCTGGCTCGCGCCGAGACCGGCGGCAGCGACGAAGGCGTTCAGCGCTTCATAGCGTTTGCGGATTTCCTCGACGCCTTTCTTGGAGCCGGACAGCACCGTTTCCTCGCCCTGCTGATCGATACGCTCCACCTGATTGATAAGATTGGCATTGCCGGTGTCGCGGAAGGCGGCCCGCAGTTCCGTCGAGGTGCGGCGCAACTGGGCGTTCAGCCCGTTCTCGCCGTCGCCGCCGATTTCCCGCTCGGCATTGAGGAACGTCTGGAACTGCTGATCGTACTGCACAAGACCGTCGCGGATGGTGGTGACGTGCTGTGCCAGGGGCTGTGCTTCCGGATAGCTGAACAACTCGTCCAGCGCCGCTGAAACATCCGCAAGATCGGCGGAAAAGCCGTCGGCGATTTCGGTATCGCGGGTCAGAAGGAACTTCCGTTGGCGCGCCTGCAAACTGTAGGTGCCGCGTTCGACGGTATTGGAAAGCTCGTCGACACGCGATGCCCGCTGCAGGTTCTGCAACGCCTGATCCATCCGCTGATCGACGTGAAAATACAGGGCACCGAACGCCGCGGCAGCAATCAGGCAGGCAAGAAAGAACAGCCACGAGCGGGCGCCAAGGCTCAAGCCGCCCAGAAACGTGCGCTCCCCCATGCCGTTGCTGGCGGTGTCGAAATCTGCGTCGTCGTCGCGCTCTGCGTGGATCGCCATCGGTTTCCCTAACTGCCGGATATTGCTTATACCATCAGGTGCGGGATTTCGCAGCCGCATTTGCAGGGAATCGTTAATCCTGACAATATGCCGCCGAAACACCCGATACGAAGCCCGCTTTCGATCGGCGAACGGATATTCCGGTTGAACAATGAGCGACACGAACGATACCGCTGAAACGAAGTCGGCCCAAGGGCCGGTGGTGCGCGCGGTGCCCGAAGGCGACGACCGCGAGCGTATGATGTGCGTCGATTGCGGGTTCATTCATTATGACAACCCGCGCATCGTTGCCGGTGCCGTGTGCACGTGGGATAGCAAGATTTTGCTGTGCCGCCGCGCCATCGAGCCGAAAATCGGCTACTGGACGATCCCGGCGGGATATCTGGAATTGAACGAGACCACGGACGAAGGTGCGAAACGCGAAGTGGTCGAGGAATCCGGCGCCGTCGTCGACATCGGCGCCTTTCTCGGGATGTTTGAGATTCCGCGCATTTCGCAGATCTATATGATCTATGAGGCGGCGATGACCGGACCGGATCTGGATCCCGGGCCCGAAAGCATCGAAGCGGCACTCTTCGCGTGGGAGGATATTCCCTGGGACGAGTTGGCGTTTCCGAGCGTGACATGGGCATTGCATGCCTATCGCGAAGGCGCCGGCCCGAAATTCGATGTCTTCCGCCATCCCTGATCCGGGCGTTATCCACAGAAAGCATCGCCGCGCGCTTGTCGCGTTTACCATCCGTTAACCGTTTTCCCGCTAGCGTCCAAGCGTGGGACGAATGGGGTTACGATTATGACGGACGGGGTCAATCTTACCGGTGGCGGACTGGGTGCGGCAAAACCCGCACGTTCGCATTATCAGACCGAAGACGTGCGCGAAGTGCAATCACGCGCGCGGTTTCTGGAACACGATCAGACACCGCAAGAACAGGCCGGGCTGAAACGGTTGCGGGGGCTTCTCAATCAGGGGCAGCCTCTGGATCAGGGTGCACCGCGCGGTTACTACCTGAATATCCGGGTCTGAGGACGGCCGTCATGCGACGGCGCGTCATTTTCATTTTATTGTTGGCGGTTCTGATGCCGGGGGGAGCCTTCGGCGCGACGCTCGATGTCGTGATCACCGGTCTCGCCAACGACAAGGGCGACGTGCACGTTGCGTTGTATGACAACCCGGCGGCTTTCCCCGATTCCGATGGCATGCGATCGGAAACAAAGATCGTCCCATCCGACAGGCGCGCATCCGTGACGTTTCCGGACCTTGCGCCGGGCCGCTATGCCATCGCCGTTTATCACGATGAAAACGGCAATCACGATTTCGATCAGGGTTTGTTCGGCATTCCGCTGGAAGACTATGGATTTTCCAGCGGTGCCGTCGCCTTCTTTGGCCCACCGTCGTTCGACGCCGCCGCATTCGATGTCACGGACCCCGCAACGCAGGTCGAGATCAACCTCGGGAACTAACGGCTGCGATCGTCAGCAATTCTTGCAGGGGCCGTCCAGGTCGTTGTAGGTGTCCGCGATCAATAACGGGAAGTCCGGCAAACCGGAGATGCCTCCGCCACCGCCATCCTGTGCCAGCACCAAATGTCTGACTTGTACATCCTTGGGCGGCGCCGGCGGCGCGCCTTTCTGTAGCTCGTAAACGGTTTCGACGCGTAACGGCACGGATACACCACGTATCTGGATTTCCTTCACCAGCGCCATGGCGTCATCGGCGCTGAACGGCATGCCTTTGGGCGCGCAATGATAGCCGAACATGATTCGGCCCGGCCGCAATTGCCGGTCGTCGGGGCGGGTTTCCCATCGCGCCGAGAAACCGGCGCAGTCACGGCCGGCCTCGACCTGTTTATAGGGTTGTACCCAGAACGTGGTGATGGCGTTGTCGACGGTGAAAGCCTCCTCGAACTTGAGCGTTTGGCCCTGATTGAAGCGCCACATACGGGCCGATGTAGAAATCAGCTTGTCGAAGGTGAGCACGGTACTGTGCGCGTAATGGCGGGTCGGCTGCGCGAAAAGAACCTCGGCCTGGCCTTTGGCGCCGCGATACAACGTGTATTCCTCGATAAGCCGGTAGTCGTCGTAGGTGACTCGGGTCGGCGTCACGCCTTGATAGGCCGTGGATTCCAGAAGCACGAGCCCTTTGTCTTCCTCGGTCAGCCGGAATGTGCCCGTATTGATCTTGTTGGTTGTACAGGCACCGAGCGCAATGCCGACGACGGTCATCACGCAGGCGGTTCTGAGTAATCTTCTAGAGGACATTCTTTTGATCTTCCTTGTTCAAAAACCGGCCCCCGGTCGGCTCAGATAATCTTCCTCGTCCTTTGTCGACGTGCGCCCCAGCGCGGCATTTCGATGCGGAAACCGCCCGTACGCCGCGATCACGTCACGGTGCGCCTTCGCATAATCCGTAAAGTCATCGTAGCCCATTTTCTCGAACAACCGAACTGCCTCGTTCTGGTCGGCGATGTCTTCGGAATGTTCGAACGGCAAGTAAAAGAACATGCGGCGATGCGGTGCGGGTTGTTGCATGTCCATGTTTCGCGCGATTGCCCGGGCGGCCCAATCGCGTGCCAGCGGATCGGTGGCGAAGGCGTCGGCTGTGCCGCGGTAAATATTGCGCGGGAATTGGTCCAGCGCGATGACGACAGCAAGGTGGTCGTCCGCTGTTTCGATGACATCGTCGAATTCGCCGTCTTTCACGCGTGCAAGAATATCGCCAAACCGGGCGCGAATCTCGGCGTCGGTTTCCGGTGTCGATTTGAACCAGAACGGCTGTCGGACTTGTGCGGCAGCCTCGTCCAGGCCGCCGAACCAGAATTCCAAAATTGCGTTGGTCACGTGTTGCATGATGATCTCGTTCCCCGATTTCTATAATATGGGGCAAAATTTCGATTTCGGAAGGGTGTCGCGCTTGACCGGGCATGTGGTTCCCGTAAGCATGCGCGCATGCGCAATTTTCACGGGTTTTGTCTGATGGGCGAGTGCCGCTTGCCGAAGCAATTGTCAGAGCGTTCTGGCGCATGAACCGGTCTGTCCTGCTTTCGATCTTTTTGGCGCTCGTCGCCTGTGTGATTGGCGCGGCCTATTTGTCTTTGCCGTGGATTGCCGGATGGGCGGCACGCGGCTATCTGGCGGACAACGGCTTTCCGGACGCGCGCCTGCGCGTGGATTCCGTGGGGCTCACTCAAGCGACCGTCAGCGGCATCGATCTCGGCGCGGCGAGCGGTTTTCGCGTGCGCCGGGTCATTATCGACTACTCGCCGGGCCGACTCGCACAGGGCACGATCGACGGGATCAGCGTCGAACAACCGGCATTCCCGCTGAGCGTCGGCGCGGGCGGGGTCGATCTCGGCGCGCTTGAGCGTTTCCTCACCAGCGGCGATCCGGCGGTGGCCCCGGCATTTCGCCTGCTCGGTCCGTTGAAAGTCTCGGCCGGATTGCTAAGCGTCGAAACGCCGCTGGGGGCTGTTGATGCCGCTGTCGAAGGATCGGTGCTGATGACCGACGGGATCGGCACCGAGATCAACGCGCAATTTGCCCTGCAACATCCGAAGGCACGCGTCAGCGGTCGAATGCGGGCCATTCTGGACGCTGCCGACCGGCTTCAGTTGACACTGGATATCCAGAACGCAAACAGCGAGGCACGCGTAGCCTTCGCGGAATTGAAGGGTGCGGTGAACGTCACCGGCAAACTGGCGGGTGCGCTGGACGGCGGCGGTTCGCTGACGCTGCAGAACGTGAGCATCGACGGCGTTGATCTCGGCAACGTCGATCTGGCGGCGCAGGTCAAAGGCAAGGCGGCGACTGCGGAATTTCTGTTGGGTGGGTCCGGGACCGGCATTTCCATGCAGATCCGTGCCGAAAGCGACGATGTCTTCGACCCGGCTGCCGTGCTCCGGTTGTACGGCGAAGCGGCGACTGACGGGTTGAAAGGGCCGTTGGCGTTGCCGGTGGCGCTGGATGTCGTCGGCGCACTCGATTTCGACATTTCCGGGTCGAGACGCGATCTGCAAGCGCTGCCTGGCAAGGTCGCGTCCGGTGCGGTCCGTGCCGATGACGGAATTGCCGGCAGCATCGATCTGACGCATCTGGGGCTTGCCGCGCAGAACGGTGTCAACGCGACGCTGGACGGCAGGCTCGACCTGGCCGTGGATGCGCGCGGCTGGCGCTTGCGTCCGGTAAAGGGACTGCATTTCGATCTTGGTCTTCCCGCGGGAGAGCGGGACCGCCGCCTTGATCTCACCCTCGACAATATCCCGAACATCGCGTTCCTGGCCGGTGGGCCGACGGCTGCTGACCCGCTTCGCGTCGGGACGGCCTTCGGCGGCACCTTCAACGGTTGGTTTCCGTTTTCCGGCGATGCGGGCGGTTCGATCTGGCCGGCGACCACGGACGGTGTGGTGTTCGAGGATCTGGCGCTTCGTTTTGCCCCCTGGCAGATGCGTCTCGGCGATTTGGAAGTTGTCGCCGAACAGGTCGGCGTGCGTGTCTCGGGACCGGTTAGCGCGCTTGATCTGGAAGTTGCGGCGGATGCGCGCTTCGCGGGCGCGCTTGGCGACGGGATTGCCGTCAACGGCGGCCATGTCTCGCTTGCCGGGAATGTCGGCTATGCGCCGGACGGCTTTCGTATCTATCCCGAAACATGCACCGAACTGCGTGCATCGCGGGTCGATATCGACGGCGCGATACTGCGCCCCGGACCGGTGTCGATCTGTCCGCGCGGCGATAAAGCGCCCGTGTTGCACGCCGCGATGGATGATAATGGGCTGAAACGGATCGATCTGGCGGCGATCGTGAACAGCACGGAAATCGCACTCACGGGGGCCGGGCCATATCCACTGAGCGGCACCCTGCCGCGTTTTGACGGCACCGCCAGCTTTGATGCCGGGCGTGGCACATGGTGGGCGAAACTGTCCACCAAGGGGGGACATCTGCGGGCCGAGGGTCCGGACGTGGCGCTGAGCGACGTGCGTGGCACGGTGAACCTGGAAGGCCGCGAACGGCTACTGGGCGCGCGTATCGACCTGACCGCCGTGAACATCATGGATCAACGCCGTCCCTTGCGGTTCTCGCCGCTGACGTTGACCGGCAAGGGGCAGGTCCAGCCTTCCGCTATATCTTTTGTTGGAACCGCCGGCTTCGCGGACGGACCAAAGGCGGATATCGATGCGCGCTACCGGCCGCAGGATCGGCGTGGCGCGTTGCAATTGAATATGCCGGAGTGGCGGATCGCGCCGGACGGCATGCAACCGCAGACGTTGCTGCCCATTCTCAAAGGTCAAATCACGGATGTTGCCGGCGCTGTTGCCGCCGAGGCACGGATTGGCTGGACCGGCACGCGCACGACATCGACGGCAACGCTGACGCTCGACGATCTGGCGTTCGGGACGGCACCAGCCGAAATTGCCGGTCTGAACGGCAGCATCGTTTTCGCGGATTTGATTGGGCTTAGAACCGACGGTCCACAAACGCTGGTCGTTGGCTTGCTGGACGCCGGGCTGCCGCTCAGAAATGGCGGCGTGACATTCGATCTGCCGGGGACGGATACGCTGCATATCGCACGGGCGCACTGGCCGGTCGCCGGCGGGACGCTTGATATCGTCGATCTGAATGTGCCTTTCGACGGCGCGCCGGGCGTGATCATCGCCAATCTGAAAGATCTCGATGCCGGTGACTTGGCGCGAAGTGCGGATATCGAAGGGTTGGAAGCCGACGGGCGGCTGGCAGGCAGTATCCCGGTGCGGATCACCGCTGACGGCCCGGTGATCGACGATGCGCGTATCTGGTCCGAGAAAAACGGGGTGCTGCGGTTCCGTTCGCAAGTGGCGCTCGAAAGCCTGAAGCAAAGTGGCGAGATGGCGGATCTTCTGGCCCGTGCTTTGGCTGACTTCCGCTATAGCGATCTGCAGGTATCGCTCGACGGACCGTTGTCCGGCGATATTACGGCGAAGGCAAAGATTAACGGTGCCAACCCGGCGCTTTATGACGGCAAGCGCATCGAGTTGAACGTCACGCTGCAAGGAGCCTTGCGGGATTTGCTGCAAAGCGCTAGCGTGATCCAAGACCTTCCGGGGAATATCCGGGACCGTGTGCAGGGTCCATCCGGGAAGCCGTAGGAGGAGCAAACTGACGGAGAACGACCGATGTCGTACCGTAATTTCTGTGCTTTACTCGCCGCGGCAACAATCACGTTTCCAATCACCGCCTGTGAGCCCCGGGTCAAGGTTGAAGCCCCGGACAAGCCAATCGTCATCAATCTCAATGTGAAGATCGAGCATGAGGTCCGGGTCCGGGTCGAAAAAGACCTGGACAAGGCGCTGTCGAGCAACCCGGCACTGTTCTAGGAAGAAACCGACATGACAACATTGTACCGCCTGATCGTTGTGTTCGTTCTGAGTTTCGGACTTTTCGCCGCCGCATCGGCCTCGGCCCAAGGATTGAGCCTGCAGGATGCGCAAGCGCGCGGTCTGGTTGGCGAAAAACTCGATGGCTATGTCGGTGTGGTGCAGAACGCGCCGGGCGTCGCGCAACTGGTAAACGATGTGAATCTGCAGCGCCGCCAGCTTTACCGCGACATTGCGCGTAAAAACAATATTCCGCTCGATACCGTCGAGCGTCTGGCCGCCGACAAAGCAATCAACCGCGCCGGGTCGGGCGAATATGTCCAGGACGCGACAGGCAATTGGGTGCGCAAGCCATGAGCGCCGCCCCCGGCAAAGACGACGCGTTCCGTGAATGGATGCGCACCATGCAGGCCAGCGATCTGGGCGAGCGCGAGGTGCTGAACCCGGCGCGCAGCGGCAAGTCGGTCGGCGAAATCGTCAAGGAAGCCGGTGGCGGCCTTGAATTCGACACGGAACCGCCGCGTTATTACAAGCTGCTCCGCGACCTTGCCCCCAAAGCATCCGGAAACTGAAATTCGTGACTGATCTGCCGTCCAATCCCTGTGATGCCTCGCTGAGCGATATCGCCGCCGCATTGAAAGCGGGCAAGATATCGTCGGTGGAAGTGACCGACGCATCGCTCGCGCGCCTTGAAACACGGGGTCGTGCGCTCAACGCCATTGCCGGTATCGATCCCGATGACGCACGTCGTCAGGCGAAGCACGCCGATGCAAAGCCCGTTGAAGGGCCGCTTGGTCGTGTGCCGCTCGCGCACAAGGACATGTTCTATCGACCGGGCCGGGCCAGCGAATGCGGATCGAAAGTCCGCGAAGGCTATATGCCCGGTACGCTGTCCGGCGCTCTCAGGAAACTGGATGCCGCCGGGGCGCTGGATATCGCGCGCCTCAATATGGCCGAATTCGCCTTCGGGGTGACCGGCCACAATGAATACACCGGTGCCGTCAAAAACCCCTGGAACCCGGCACACATGACCGGCGGCTCGTCCAGCGGCTCGGGCGCGATGGTCGCGGCACGGGCCACGTTCGCGGCGTTGGGGTCCGACACCGGCGGTTCGGTACGTCTGCCGTCGGCATGTTGCGGGCTTGTCGGCATGAAAGTCACCATGGGACGGGTCAGCCGTTATGGCGCGATGCCGCTGTCGCACACGCTCGACACCATCGGACCGCTGACCCGGACGGTCACGGACAACGCCTTGATGCTGTCGGTTATCGCCGGGCACGATCCGGACGATGCGTCTTCCGCCGACGTGCCGGTCGGCGACTATCTGGGCGGGATCGAGGACGGCGTGAAAGGCCTTCGCATCGGCTTGCCGCGCAGCCATTTCATGGACGGCATCAGTGACGAGCTGGCGGGGCGCTTCGCGGATGCCGTCGCCGTAATGAAGAGCGCAGGGGCCGAGATCGTCGATGTCGATCTGCCGGACGCCATTAAATACACCAATGCGCTGACCAGCCTGATCACCGCGACCGAAGGCGCGTCGTTGCACCAGCACTGGCTGGAAACGCGGGGCGGCGATTACGGGGCGCAGACCTTCGGGCGGCTTGCGGGTGGGCTGGCGACACCGGCCAGCCGTTATCTGCAGGCGCTCAACCTGAGGACCGAGGTGTTGGCGGCATTCAACGAGACGGTGTTCGCACATGTCGACACGCTGATGACGCCGATGATGATCATGGATGTGCCGACGATCGCCGAATCTGATCTTGGCGCCGGGCCGGGCGCGGCGGAGCTGCTGACCAAGATCGGGCATTGTTCGCGTCCCGTGAACTTTCTTGGCTTGCCCGGGCTCAGCATGCCGACGGGCTTTACCGCTGCGGGGTTGCCGTCATCGATCCAGTTCGTCGGCCGCCCGTTCGACGAGGCGACGCTGTATCGTTTCGGGCGCGCCTATGAACGTGAAACCGAATGGTTTAAAACAGCACCCGATCCTGCCAGTTGGGATAGCGCCGCATGACACGCCCGTTCATCGAAGTTTCCGGTCTGAGCAAGAGCTTCGGCGCAAAGCATGTGTTGCGGGGCGTCGATTTGAGTGTTGCCGAAGGCGAGTCTTTGGTGCTCATCGGGACCTCGGGGTCCGGGAAGACATTACTTTTGAAATGTATTCTTGGTCTTATTCCCGCCGATAACGGCAAGATCGTCGTCGATGGCGAGGACACGGCGCGTTACCGGGGTGCCGCGCGCGATGCGTATATCGCGCGGACCGGCATGCTGTTTCAGCGCTCCGGTCTGTTCGACAGTCTGAGCACCTGGGAAAACATCGGTTTTCGCGCCTTGCAGGCCGGGGATGCGGATCGCGCCGAAGTCAAAAGCGCGGCCATCGACAAGCTTGTGATGGTCGGGCTCGACCCGCATGTTGCCGATTTGTCGCCGTCGGAACTGTCGGGCGGCATGCAAAAGCGCGTCGGTATCGCGCGCGCCATTTTCGGCGACCCGGAATTGCTCTTGCTGGACGAGCCGACTGCCGGGCTGGACCCGATCATGTCCAACGTCATCAACGACTTGATCCTGGATCTGGTGCGCCAGATTGGCTGCACGGCGATTTCCATCGACAGCGACATGGCCGGCGCCGAGCGTCTCGGCGACAAGGTCGCGATGCTGCACGACGGTGCCATTATCTGGCACGGAGCGGCCGAGAAGATGATGGGCAGCGGCAACGACTATGTCGATCAGTTCGTGCACAGCCGCGCCGAAGGCCCCATCGATATGCCGGTCACGGCGCTCTGATGGGAAATGTTCTCGACACCTTTACGCGTGTGCCGCTGGCCTTCGCGCCGTCGCCGCTGGAACATCTGCCGAACCTGACGGCAGCGCTTGCCGGACCCGATATCTGGATCAAGCGTGACGATTGCACGGGCTTCGCGCTTGGCGGCAACAAGGTCCGCAAGCTCGAGTTCCTGATGGCCGACGCGCAGGCCAAAGGCGCCACCGTGATCGTGACGGCGGGGGGCACGCAATCCAACCACGTCCGCCAGACTGCGGCTGCCGCCAGCCGGCTCGGCATGGCGTGTCACTGCGTACTGGAACGGGTGCGCACCGACGATCTGTATGAAACCAACGGCAATGCCTTGCTGGATCATCTGTTCGGCGCGCAGCCCCGGTTCATCGAAAAAGACGCCGATATGGATGCAGCGATTGCCGCGCTGGCTGACGAGCTGACGCATGCCGGGGAAACGGTTTATGTCGTGCCGGTCGGCGGATCCAATGCGTTGGGTGCGCTCGGATATGTCGCGTGTGCGTTTGAAATGGCCGAACAGTTCAGGGAGCAAAGCGTGCATCCGGATTTGATCGTGCACGCCAGCGGTAGCGCCGGGACGCAGGCCGGGCTGCTGGTCGGGCTGGCGCTGGCCGGGCTGGAAATTCCGGTAATAGGGATGTGCGTCAGCCGCCCCGGTGCCGAACAGCAATCCAAGGTCGTTGCGCTCGTCGCCGAGGTTTGCACGTTGATCGGCCGTGATGACCTGGCGGGCGTGATCGAGCCGATTTGCGATGGTGCGTACGTCGGTCCGGGTTATGGCGTCGAGACGCCGGAAATGGACGACGCGGTGCGCACGCTGGCGCGTACGGAAGGCATCTTTCTGGACCCGGTATACACCGGGAAGGCGATGGCCGGGTTGATCGACTATAACCGCGCCGGGAAGCTCAGCGGCGCGGATGCCGTGGTGTTTCTGCACACCGGCGGCACCCCGGCGCTGTTCGCGTATCCCGATATTGCGGACGGTTAGGTCCGTTTATTTCACCGACGAAAACGCGGTCGGCTTCAGAATGTGGTTGGAAATGCCGGTCAGGATCGGGCCGTCTTTCTCGGACGCGGCGCGGGCTGCAATCCATTCCGGGTCGGCCTGAAACGCGGTCCATTTCTCTTCACGCTCGGCCAGCGATTCCCACGCCAGCATGTAATAAAGATCGTGGTTGTTGTCGCCGATTTCCGGCACCCAGAACCCGGCCTGACGGATGCCGTGTTGTTCCCACTTCTTCAACGTGACTTCCTCGAAGCGTTTCAAAAGCGCGGGCATGCGGCTCGGGGCACAGTGATAGATGCGAAGTTCGTAGATCATAGAATGTCTCTCCCAAAGATGTGCGGACCGGCACGGCCCGGTGCTTGATCGGGGGGTATATCAGCACGGCTCCCGGCCGCCGTCATCCCCAACATGATCCTTCATGTTGGGCGCGGGGCAGCGCAAATCAAGCGTAGGAACGGATGAGGCTTAAGCCAGACCCATGAGGGCGCGGGCAAAGGCGCGTGCCTCGAACGGGCGCAGGTCGTCGATGCCTTCGCCGACGCCGACGGCATGAACGGGCAGGGCGAATTTTTCGGCCAGACCGATGACGACGCCGCCACGTGCGGAACCGTCGAGCTTGGTCATTACCAGACCCGACACGTTGACCATTTCCTTGAAGGTTTCGACCTGACTGTGCGCGTTTTGACCGATGGTGCTGTCCATGACCAGAAGCGTGGTGTGCGGCGCAGTGTCGTCGACCTTCTTGATGACGCGAATGATTTTCTCCAACTCGGCCATCAGGTCCTTGCGGTTCTGCAACCGCCCGGCGGTGTCTATCATCACGACGTCGATGCCGTCTGCTTGCGCGCGTTCCAGTGCGCCATAGGCAAGCCCTGCGGCATCGCCGCCATGCGCACCCGAGATGACCGGGCAATCCGAGCGCTCGCCCCAGACCTGGAGCTGCTCGACGGCGGCGGCGCGGAAGGTGTCCCCGGCGACCAGCATCACCGACTTGCCATCGGCCTTGAAGCGGTTGGCGAGTTTGCCGATGGTCGTGGTTTTGCCGGATCCGTTGACGCCGCAAACCAGAATGACGTGCGGTTTGTGCGCACCGTCGATTTCAAGCGGCTGTGCGACGGGGGCCAGCATGGCCGTCATCTCGTCGGCCAGCGCCTCGCGCACCTCTTCGTCGGTAATGTCCTTGTCGAACTTGGATTTGGCCAGTGCGTTGACCAGCTTGGCCGATGTGGCGACGCCGATATCGGCGGTGATCAGGACTTCTTCCAGTTCGTCGAGCGCCGCCTGATCGAGCTTGCGGGCGCGGAACATGGACGTGATCGACCCGGCGATCTTGTCGGATGATTTGCCGAGGCCCCGGCGGAGTCTGCCGAGCCAGCCTGTCTGTTCGCCGTCGCTCATGCCACGCGCTGCACCTGGAGGATACCGTCGCGCACGCCTGTAACACGGCCGGAAACGATGTCGCCCGCATCCGCGCCGCCGGAGATTTCCGCCGCGACGTAATGTTGCGTCAGCCCCCGATTGTTTTTCTCCACCAGCACGTGGGCATCCTGCCCGATCTGTGCGTTCATGAAGGCAGCGAATGACTCGTCACCGGCAGCACGTAGCTTTTCAGCACGTGCCTTGCGCTCAACGACGGGGAGCGTCGGCATTTTTGCTGCCGGCGTGCCGCTGCGTTCGGAATAGGGGAATACATGCAAGTGCGTCAGACCCATGTCACGGACGGCGTCCAGCGTGTTTTCGAACATCGCATCCGTCTCCGTCGGGAAGCCGGCAATCAGATCGGCGCCGAACACGACGTCGAGGCGTGCGGCGCGGGCACGTTCGCCAACGCGAAGCGCATCTTCGCGCAGGTGACGGCGTTTCATGCGCTTTAGCACCATGTCATCCATAGCCTGCAGGCTCAGATGCAGATGCGGCATCAGGCGCGGTTCCGTCGCCAATACGTCAAACAGGGTATCGTCCATGGCGGCGGGATCGAGCGAGCTGAGCCGCAGGCGTTCCACTTCCGGCACCTGTACCAACAGGCGCTTGACGATTTCGCCGAGGCGCGGCTGACCCGGCAAGTCGCTGCCGTACGAACAGATATCGACGCCGGTGAGCACGATTTCCCGGTAGCCTTCGCCGATCAATGTGCGGGTCTGCTCGACAATCGCGCCCAACGGCACCGAACGGTTGTTGCCGCGCGCGAACGGGATGATGCAGAACGTGCAGCGGTGGTCGCAGCCTTGTTGAATTTGCACGAAGGCGCGCGCCCGACCGTCAAAGCCTTTGACCAGATGCGATGCAGTTTCGCGCACCGTCATGATGTCGGCGACGCGCACTTCCGGGTGGCCGTTCAGTCCGGCAAACGTCTCGGCCTTCATCTTTTCCTCGTTGCCGATCACGTGGTCGACTTCGGGCATGGCGGCAAAGCCCGCCGGATCCAGTTGCGCGGCACAGCCGGTGACGATGATCCGCTTGCCCGGGTTCTTTCGGGACGCGCGGCGGATTGTCTGGCGGGCCTGGCGCTCGGCTTCTGCGGTGACGGCGCAGGTGTTGATAATGATGGTGTCGTCCAGATGTGCGCGTCCGGCGTGATCTCGGATGACCTCGCTCTCGAACGTGTTCAGGCGGCAACCCATGGTGATGATGTCAGGCGCGCTCATGCCGGCGCTCCCATAAGCTCGGGCGTGATGATGCCTTCGAAGCTGGTGGCAAACGGGCCGGTCTGCGTGACCCGGTCGTCAGAGGTATGTTCGATGACCAGCGTGCCGCCCAGAAGCTCAACCTCGACACGCTGCCCGGTCAGCCCGCGCCGGTGCGCATTGACGGCGGTGGCGCAGGCGCTGGAGCCGCTGGCCAGTGTAATGCCGGCGCCGCGTTCCCAGACCCGGACGCGGATCTTGCTGTCGGACAGAACTTGCACGACCTGCACATTGGTGCGCTCGGGGAAAAGCGGATCGTTCTCGATTTTCGGGCCGAGCGCCGCCAGATCGACGGCGTCGACATCGTCGACGAAGAAATTGGTGTGCGGATTACCGACGTTGACGCAGGCCGGGTCGCTGAGCGGGCCACAGGTGAAATCCACGTGCAGCGTATCCATTTCACGGGCCAACGGAATTGCACGCCAGTCGGTGTTGACCGGCCCCATGTCGACGGTGACCAGCCCGCCTTCCGCGCGCCAGGTCCTGAGGTTCCCGGCCAGCGTTTCGATAACGGCACTGTCGGTGCCCATTTCGTTCATGACCTGATCGGCGATGCAGCGCGTTGCGTTGCCGCACGCGCCGACCTCGCCGCCGTCATGGTTGCGGATACGCATGAACACGTCGGCATCGGCATTTTGCGCCGGTTCCAGCACGATGAACTGGTCGCAGCCGACGCCGGTATGGCGATCCGCGATCCGCTTGGCCTGGGCATCATCAAAGGCGACGGCGCGCGTCCGCGCGTCGATCACCACGAAGTCGTTGCCGAGTCCGTGCATCTTCGTAAAGGGCAAACCGTTGTTCATGGCGCACGATATAGGTCCGACAAGCCCCCTAAGTCCATAGCGAAGGTGAAATCGGCGAACATTCGCGCGCGCTGTCGATGTGTGCTCACGAGGCGGAAGGTGGCGTCCATTGCTGCATGGAACCGAGGAAATGCTGTGTATGAAACGTAGCCTGCGCCGGTTCATAGATGTAATCCCGGCCGATCGGACAGGCCCGCCGCGCCTCGCAGGCATATTCGAGACACGATCGACCGGCATCGCTGGCAATATGCGCACGGCATCCGTCGACGTCATAAAACTGTGGACGGAATGCCGCAACGGGACAGGTGTTCAGGCATGGTTTATCGGTGCAGGAGTCGCATGGAGGCGGTGTTCGTACGGGCGATGGGATATCAAGCCTGTCTTCGAAAAGGAACGCCGCGCGATATGCATGCCACATCCCGTAGACCGGGTGCACCAAAGGCCCGATCGGCGATTGCGTGACATCGTCGGCGAGCATTGCCCAACGCTGAAAGGGATGGTGCGGCGGTCCGTCGAACGGATAAACCGCCTTGGCCTCGAATGCTGCGGCGACCGGTTCCAGGGTTTTGCGCGTCCATGTGTCGAGCGGGTCCTGAGACGCGGGCATGTCCTTTGAAAAAATCCGCCACATGTCAGGTCCCGTATTGCCGATCAGGACTAATGTGGCCATATTGGACAGTATCGATTCGTCGGGGGGCGGATGGAATGCACCACGTGTTCGCAATCCGAAACGACGGAGCG
>Ga0209578_10000477_pt1 | contig 50555 bp, 45 predicted proteins | sample tdAd472_FD_187127 | JGI IMG/M metagenome (GOLD analysis project Ga0209578, IMG submission 187127) | Marine sediment microbial communities from the Atlantic coast under amendment with organic carbon and nitrate - tdAd47.2 (SPAdes)... | ecosystem: Environmental > Aquatic > Marine > Coastal >...
TCTGGCCGCCGCCTCGGGACTGATCACGTTCAACGAAGGGCGGCTCGGCAAAACCCTTTGGACCGACATCAATGACGGCGAGAAAGTCCGCGTGCGCGGTGTGTGGGACGGCGAGGCCGAAGCGCGTTTGATCGGCGAGGAGATCGAGGCTTACCAGACCAAGGGCGAAAAGCTCCGCGACATGGCGATCCTCGTGCGCGCCGGCTTCCAGACCCGCGAGTTCGAGGAACGACTGATCACGCTTGGTATACCCTACCGCGTTATCGGCGGGCCGCGCTTTTACGAGCGCCAGGAAATCCGCGACGCCGTCGCATACCTTCGCGTCGTCGCCCAACCCGACGACGACCTGGCGTTCGAACGCATCGTCAACGTCCCGACCCGCGGCATCGGCAAGACGAGCCTGCAGGTCATCCATACCTATGCCCGTGCCGAGCGGATTTCGCTGACCCGCGCCATTGCCGCGCTGCTGGAAACAGACGAGCTGCGTCCGCAGGCACGTAAGGCGCTGGGCGATCTGCTGGCGACCTTCGACATGTGGCGCGCGCAGGCCTCGACGCACGGTCCGGCGGAACTCTGTAAGCAGATCCTCGAAGATTCCGGTTACGTCGACATGTGGCGCGCCAAGAAGGAACCGGATGCACCGGGGCGTCTCGACAACCTCAAGGAACTGGTGGTCGCGCTGGAAGACTTCGAGACACTCGGCGCGTTTCTCGAACATGTCAGCCTGGTCATGGAGAACGAGGAACGCAGCGACACCGACAAGGTGAACATCATGACCCTGCACGGCGCCAAGGGACTGGAATTCGCCACCGTGTTCCTGCCCGGCTGGGAAGAAGGATTGTTCCCGAACCAGCGTTCGCTGGACGAGGGCGGACTGGCATCGCTCGAGGAGGAGCGGCGCTTGGCCTATGTCGGCATCACCCGTGCGCGCAAACACGCGATGATCTCGTATGCCGCCAACCGCCGCGTTTACGGTCAATGGCAAAGTGCAACGCCATCGCGGTTCGTCGACGAGTTGCCTGCCGATCATATCGACGTGTTTTCCGAAAGCGGCGTATACGCGCGCCGTGACGCGGCAACAAAAATGACCGAAGACGCCTTTGCCGGGATCGACGGCATTGGCCGCTCGCGCCGTCGCATGATCGAAGCCGAACGCTCTACCGCATATAAACCGAAAAGCGACGGATCGGGCTTCAAGGTCGGAATTCGCGTGTTCCATCAAAAATTCGGGTATGGCCGGATTACGTCGCTGGACGGAGACAAACTGGAAATCGATTTCGAAAAAGCCGGGCCGAAGCGTGTCATGGCCAGCTTCGTGCTGCCCGCATGATAACGCCGCCAACCCCGCAACCGCTCTGGCGGCTGGAAGTCACGGTGCCGAAGCATGCCGCACCGGCGTTCGAGATGATGCTCGAAGGTGTTTCCGTCGCCGTGACGTCGTTCGGTGACGACGATATTCCGTGGCGGGTCGAAGGCTACACCGACATCGAACCAGATATCGCCGCCATCGAAGCCGGATTGGCCATGACCGCCACCGCCGTGGGCATCGAGCCGCCTGTGTTGAGTGTCGAGTTTCTAACGCCGCGCGACTGGCTTGCAGAAAATCTCGCCATGTTCGAACCGTTGCGGGTCGGGCGGTTTTTCATTTATCCGAGCCATTACGAAGGCGCGCTGCCGCACGCCTGTATCCCGTTTCGCATCGATGCCGGGACCGCGTTCGGGTCCGGCACGCACCCGACCACCGGAACGTGTCTGTCGGCGATCGCCGATCTTGCAAAAACCAAATCCGTCGGGCGCGCGCTGGATCTCGGCTGCGGGTCGGGCATTCTGGCCTTCGCCATTGCCCGGTTGTGGCCGGCCCATGTGCTGGCCGTCGATATCGACCCGGAAGCCGTCCGGGTCACGCGCCGCAATGCCCGGGACAACTGTTTGCGCAACCGCATCGATACCCGCCTGAGTGTCGGCTATAGAAGCGATGCCGTACGCGACGGCGCGCCTTACGATCTGATCGTCGCCAATGTTCTGGCGCGTCCGCTGATCGGCATGGCGGCAGACACCGCGCGGCATATGGCCCCGGGCGGCACTGTCGTGCTTTCCGGCCTTGTGGATCGGGATGCACACTGGGTCATCGCGCGCCACCGCGCCATGGGGTTGGTCTTCGAGCGGCAATGGCGCAAGGATGGGTGGGCAACGCTTGTTATGCGGAAGCCCGGCGGCAATTAAGGAGCGCGTAAACGAACCATGATCGACCGCGACCGACGCCGCAGTCTTGTGCATCTGTTGATCGGCATCAACGGCGCAGGGTTTGTTCTAGTCGGCACGTTCCTGAGCGGTGCCGCAAAGCTGGGCTATGTGCCGTGGTACGGGATCGCCGGGGTCGTCGTGCTGTTTTTCGGTATCGTTGTACCGTTCTACCGGGAGTTCGTCTCGCTCCGGCAGGGTTTCGAAGAAGTCGAACGCGAGACGCTTCTTACCGCACGCCGCAATCGAGAACGCGAAATCGGCCACCAGACGGTGCTGCATGCCGGGTCCCGTCCGCAGCCGTTTCAACGGGTGCGCTCGCAGCCGCTGGTCGCCATTGCCATCACCGTCGTCGGTTGGTCGCTGGTCGCCGTCGAAGCCGCGCGCTGGATTATGATCCGCTAGGCAACGACTTGAAGGCCGCCAACGCCCGCTCACGGGCTTTCTTGTGGTCGACGACCGGTTTTGGATACGTCTCGCCGAGGACGACCCCGGCATCACGCAGAACATCGTCAGGCGCTTCCCACGGCGCGAACAGATACTTGTCGGGTAATGCCGCGACCTCCGGCACATAGGTGCGGATATAATCACCGTCCGGATCGAATTTTTTTCCCTGCGTGATGGGATTGAATATCCGGAAATACGGGGCCGCGTCGGCACCGCATCCTGCCACCCACTGCCAGCTAAAGGCGTTCACCGCCAGATCGGCATCGACAAGCGTGTCCCAGAACCAGGCCTCGCCCGCCTGCCACGGCAGCAACAGGTGCTTGACCAAAAACGATGCCGTGATCATGCGGACCCGGTTGTGCATATGCCCGGTTCGCCACAACTCGCGCATGCCCGCATCGACCATCGGATAGCCGGTGCGGCCTTGCTGCCAACATTGCAACATTTCGTCGTCATCGACCCAGGGGAATTCGGCGAAGCGCGCGTACATCGGCGCATCCGGCAGGGACGGCAGATGATAAAATACGTGGTAGGCAAACTCGCGCCAGACGACTTCCTTGAGGAACTTCTCGGTGCCTTCGTTCCATCCCGCGCACCGCAAGGTTTCGTGCCAGATCTGACGCGGGCCAATGTCCCCCGACTGCAGATGTGGAGACAGGTTCGACGTCACCGGGTCGGCGGGAAAATCGCGCCCGTCCGTGTAGCCGTCGAGGCCGCTGTCGAGAAACCCCCGAAGCCGGTCTATCGCACCCGCTTCACCCGGCTGCCAGCGCGCACGTAGTCCGCCCGCCCAGTCGGGGGTCGAAGGCAACAGCCCCCAATCCGCCAGGTTATCGCTTTGAATGGCACTATCAGCTGCCTTGATTTCATCCGGCGCGGACAACGGCGCGGGCGGCTCGCCCCGGTCGCGGCAGGCATGCCAGAAACGCGTATAGACCTTATAAAAGCCACCCTGTTTGGTCTGGATCGTCCACGGCTCGAACAGCAGTGACCCGTTGAAGCTTTGGACATCCAGGCCGCGCCCGCCAAGCGCTTCCTTGATCCGGGTATCGCGCGCAATGGCATAAGGTTCGTAACAGCGGTTCCAGTAAACACCGCAAGCGCCGCTTTCGCGAATCAGGTCTTCGATCACACCGTCGGCGCGGCCCTGGCGCAGGATTAACGTCGCGCCCCGCTTCGCCAGATTCTCCGCCAGCGTCTGCAAGGCACCGTGCAACCACCAACGCGCCGCATCCCCCATCGCCCACGGCCCGGGCGTCTCGTCATCAAGGATGTAGAGGGCGATGACTGGCCGACCGGTCTCGGCGGCGGTGTGCAGGGCCGGATTGTCGGCCAGCCGCAGGTCACGGCGAAACCAGACGATGAGCGGTGCATCGTCGGTCATCGGATCACACGAAAAAAGCGTTTCATGGCTCTGGTACGCGTGCCGTGCACGAGCGGATCAGTGCCCCATCAGGGTTTGACGCAATCGTAGCCCCACATGGTTTTATAGCCGACCGCGCCGAGCTTGACCCCACCACGTGAAACCGCCTTTCGGCCATATTTGGCACAATGTGCCTCGGCGGTTGCCGTCGGTTCGACGAAACGGATCGTCGAAATGGTGATCGCAGCCGGCGACGCGGCGACGATGCTGTCCTTTTCGTCGGAACCGCACGCGCCGACGGCCAGCAGCGATGCCAGAAGCACCGCTGCTGCGAACCGACGCATAAAGGGAAACCGTTCGTCCATGGCTGGATTTTGCGGAATCAGGCCCGCCGGCGCAAGGCCTGGGTCAGCCCTCAAAGAAAGGCGCCGGGATCAGCAGCTTGTTTTCCTGCTTCTCCAGATACCCGGCTTCGGCGCTCACTTTCAGATAGTTCTGCCAGTCCGGGTCGGCCTGCATGGCGGCGCGTCTCTTGGCGCGGTCGGCGGCGTCTTCGTAGGCCCAGACATGCACATAGCTGTTCGGATCGCCGGTTTCCGTCATCGCGTACAGCACCGGCTTGCCGAGGTTACGGGTCTGCGGTTCCCAGCCGTGCTGCAGGTAAAGTTCCAGATGTTTCTTGATGGTGCCGGGACGGCAGGTGTAGGTGCGATGATCGTAAAGCATGTCGGATGTCCTTGTTGTGTATGGAAATGTTTCCGGACGCGACGGTACGACGGGAATAAAAAGAGTCCAAGACTGGATTGCGCCGGGCCGGGTTCTTACATTTAATCGATAAAAAGGGGGACGAACGACCATGACGACCAACACCGCTGCCGATTCCAAGCACATCGTATTTCTCGATCGCGAAACCATGCCCGAGCAGGTCGTGATTCGCCCGCCGGCCTTCGCGCACACCATGGATGAATACCCCCGCACCAGACCCGAAGATGTGGTCGCACGGGCCAAGGACGCCGAGATCATCATCACCAACAAGGTGCCACTCCGCGCCGAGACGCTGGCCGAACTGCCAAAATTGAAGATGATCGCCGTTGCCGCTACTGGCACCGACATCATCGATCTGAAAGTCTGCGCGGAACGCGGCATCACCGTATCCAACATCCGCGAGTACGCTATCGCCACGGTTCCGGAACACACGATGGGACTGATCCTGTCGCTGAGCCGCTCGATCCGCCCGTACCACACGTCGGTCGCCGCCGGCCGCTGGAAGGAAGCGGACCAATTCTGTTATTTCGACTATCCGATTTTCGATCTCAGGGGCAAGGTGCTCGGCATCATCGGTGACGGCGTACTCGGCAAGTCGGTCGCCCGGCTGGGCGAGGCGTTCGGTATGGAAGTACGCTTCTCGACCTACAAAGGGGTCGACGGCATGGGGCCGCTGTACACCCCCTTCGAGCGCATTCTGTCGGAAAGCGACGTCATCACCATGCACTGTCCACTGCTCGACAGCACCCGCAACCTGCTCGGCCCGGCCGAGTTCGATCAGATGGCGAAACGTCCGCTGGTGATCAACACCGCGCGCGGCGGCCTGGTCGACGAACGTGCGCTGGTCGATGCCCTGAAGGCCGATAAAATCCGGGGCGCTGCGTTCGACGTGGTGACGACGGAACCGATCCCCGACGGGCACCCGTTCCTTGAAATCATGGACCAGCCGAATTTCATTCTCACGCCGCATGTCGCGTGGGCCAGCATCGAAGCCATTCAGGGCCTCGCCGATCAGATGATCGACAATATCGACGCCTTCGTCGACGGCAGCCCGCGCAACGTCGTTGCCTGACGCTAGACCGTGATCTTTTCCGTGCCGTCGTCGTAATTGACGGTATAGAGGTCCTTGCGCCGGTCGATCCAGTTCTTGACCGTGCCGAAGTGCTTGTGATGCGGCAGCTTGTCGAGATCGAGGTCGTGGATCAGCACCATTTCCGCATTCGGCGCGCATTCTGCGGCCACCCCTTCGCGGTCGAAGGAAATATCCGACGGCGTATAGATGCCCGACTGCGCATAGTGGATTTCCGCCGTCGAGGTATGCGGCAGGTTCCCGCACGCGCCCGCCAGCGCCACATACACATGGTTCTCGATGGCCCGCGCATGGGCGCAGTAACTGACCCGCAGATGCCCTGAACGCATGTCGGTGTTGTACGGCACGAAGATGATGTTTGCACCCTTGGCTGCGGCGATGCGCGCCAGTTCCGGAAACTCGATGTCGTAGCAGATCAGGATTGCGATCCGGCCCCGGTCGGTATCGAACACGTGCACCTTTTCGCCGCCGCTCACGCCCCACCATTTTGCTTCGCTGGGCGTGATATGGATTTTGTATTGTTTTTCCAGCGTGCCGTCGCGACGGAACAGATAGGCGACGTTATAGAGTTTCTCGTCCTCGATCGCCAAGTGTGAGCCGCCGATGATGTTGACGTTGTAGCGGATCGCCAGTTCGTTGAACATTTCCAGATACGGCTCGGTGAACTGATCGAGCGCGCGCGCCGCATCCTGCGGTTTGTCGGTCAACAGCATGGAAAACAACTGCGTCGTCAACAGCTCCGGGAACACGCAAAAGTCCGAGCGGTATTCGGATGCCGTGCCGACGAGGTGTTCGCATTGCTGGGCGAAGTCCTTGAAGCTCTCGACCCGATGCATCTGGTATTGCACGACGCATAGCCGCGCCGTGCCGGGATGGTTCTGTGCGCCCTGCTCGGCCTTGTAATCCGGATTGCGCCAGATCATCAGCACGGCGTTGCCACAGCTTTCGTCGTCTTCGGGAAGGTAGCCTTCGATGACGCGAATGATCTCGAAGCCGTTCGCCATCTGCGCCATCAGCACCGGATCATCCAGACCACGGGCGACAACCTTTTCCACATACTCGTCTGCGCTCATGTCCGCGGCATGTTCGTGATAGCCGGGAATGCGCCCGCCGATGACGATACCCTTGAGATTCTTGTCGACGACCAGTTCCTTGCGCGCTTCATACAAACGCCGCGCCAGCTTATAGCCCTGGTACTCGCGCGATACCGCGATATCGATGCCGTACAGATATTCACCGTCTTCACGGTGATTTCGAATGAAACCGTCGTCGGTGACGGTATCGAAATCGTGCGCGCTCGACGCGACATGTCCGGAAATCAGCAACGACGAAGAGATCGCGACCAACTCACCTTCGACCTCGACGCCCATCTGGCCTTCGGGAAACGAGCGGAGCTGGCTCAGATACTGTGGGCGCTCCCACGGCTCGATGCTCTTGAAGACATCGGTCTGCACCTTGAGAACCGCCGGATAGTCGGAGACTCGGAGCGGCCGGACGGCCACCTTGCGTTCGTATTTTTCAAGTTCTGCGTCGTCCATGTTTGATCCGTATTCTCAGGGGTGAAACTCGGTGGACCTTACAGAACGCCGCCGGCGTTTCCAAGAAATCAGCGCGCCATGACGTCGAAGGCGATGGAAATGCGCCGCGCCGCACCCGCCAGCGGCACGGTGCGATGGTAGAAATGGCTCGGGAACAGGATCATCCGGCCCGCGACGGGTCGGAAGAAACGGACCGCCGGGTCATGGCGAGCGTGAATATCGTCGGGCGCACGACCGAACTCGATCCAGCCGGCGCGCGCCGAGTCATCGTCGCGGATACTGTCCGGCACCTCGACATAATAGACCCCCGACAACCAGGCCGCCGGGTGAATGTGCGGCACTTGATGACCGTCTTCGTCCATGACCACCCCCCAGACGGAAATCGTCACGTCGCTCGGGCAGGCATTGAGAAACGGATGCGCGGGCTCGCCGGCAAAATGACGTTTATAGGCACGAAAGCCGGCTTCGATTTCTTCCCTGAACGCGCCCATCGGTCCCAGCGGCTCGACCAGTAATTCGCCGGAATGCCGGCCCTTGCGCGTGGCGTGTGCGATCGGCGACGGCGTCAACGTCGGATGCGTCGACACATGCTGAGCGAGTGCGGCATTGAAGGCGGTGATGTCTGCATACCCGTCCGGCGCGGTGACATCGCGGGGCAGGATAAAGCGATCCGTGTCGTCGATGATCCGTGCATCCGCCGCGCGCCCGAGATCGCGGAGCGCAAACGCCTTAAAGGCAAGCGCCCCGGGATTGGATGGGTGGCGCGACAAGAACCGTTCGATCTCTGCAAGCGCCGCCGCCGCATCCCCTTCGGCGAGTTTCATGTCCGCCAGATTGATCGCCGCCTTGGCGAAGCCGGGATCGATTTCCAGGGCCCGTGCATAGGCCGTTTGCGCCGAAACAAGGTCGCCGAGCGCAATATACGCCTCGCCCTGATTGAGCGCCGCCGCCGCATGTCCCGGCTCCAGCGCCAGCGCGTGACGGTACCGCTCGACGGCACCTGCGTTGTCGTTCAACGCCTGCAATGCCACGCCCAGATTGAAGTGCGCCGCCGCCAACCCGGGATCGTGACGGACCGCGTTTTCGGCGGCACGGCGTGCTTGCGCATCCTCGCCCATGCCGCTCAGCACCGCCGCAAGATTGGTGTGCGCAACGGCGCTTCCCGCATCGCGAGCGATCAGCGCCTCCAGCTCGGCACGCGCACCGGCTAAGTTTCCAGCACAGCGCAACGCCTCGGCCCGGCCAATGGCGGCGGCCCCGTGTTCGACATCGCGTTCAAGCGCCTGACCAAACCAATCCGCCGCGTCCCCATGCCGTCCTTGGGCCGACAGCAACACCCCCATGTTATAGGCGGGCTCCGCATATCCCGGCGCCAGCTCGTGCGCCGCCGCATAGGCGGCAAGGGCGCCATCCTTGTCGCCCTCGCCCGCCAGAACGTTGCCGAGGTTCATGCGGATCTCGGCGTCGTTCGGTGCGCGCGCCGCCGCATCTTCAAGAAACATCCGGGCTGCCGCCGCATCGCCGCACTGAAAGGCGGCAATCCCGGCAAGATTGAGCACCGCCGGATCGCGCATCCGCCCGGCCAACAACTGACGCACCTGCGCCAGCGCATCTTGCGCACGGCCCGCTGCCAGCGCGTCGCGCACCGCCGAGAGGCGCAATTCGGTTTTGCGGTTCGGGCGTTTTCCCATACCCCAACCATCCAATGTCACGCTGCATCTCGCAAGTCCGCCGATCCGGCACTATAGTGGCGATATGACCGACACCACGATGCCCCCCGCGCTCGCCACTGCCTTGGCCAACCACCAGAAAGGCGCACTGGACGAGGCCGAAGCCGGATATCACGCCGTTATCAAGGATGATCCAGCCAACGTCGACGCGCTGCATTTGCTGTCGATCCTGAAGCTGCAACAAGGCCATGCCGATCAGGCCTTGCCGATTATCCAGCGGGTCATCGAACTGGTGCCCGAAGCTGCTGACGCACACGGCAATATGGGTTCCGCATTGCAGGCACTGGAACGCTATGGCGAGGCAGCCTATGCCTTCCGCACGGCAATCCGCCATGCTCCGGAAGCGGCGCATCATCACTATAATCTGGGCAATGCATTACGCGCCGACGGCGACAAACCGGGCGCAGTCCGGGCGTATCGCGATGCAATCCGTCTGGCGCCCGATCTTGTGCAGGCGCATTCCAATCTGGCGACGACGCTTTCGGAACTCGGCCTTTTCGACGAAGCCGTCGCGCACTGTAAACTGGCGCTCAGCTATCAGCCGGGCTTTACCGATGCGCTTTACAATCTCGGCAATGCGCATCGCGAAGCGGGCCGCCATGCGGATGCCGTCACGGCGTATGCGAACGCGATTACCTCGAACCCCGATCATGCCGACGCGCATTGTAACCTCGGCCTGACCGAAATGGTGACCGATGGTCTCGACCCGGCGATCCGTACATTGGCGAAAGCGGTCAAGCTCGACCCCACGCATGACATGGCGCAGTTCTATCTTGCGGTCGCCAGCGAAATGACCGGTGCCGATGCGTCGCCTCTTTTCGAGGCGCTGCCCGATACCGACGCAACCGTCGCCGCCTGGCTGGACAGCTGGGATTACGTCAAAAGCCATTCGACCCTGAAGACTGAAATCATACACTGCCCCTATGCCCTGCTCAGCCATGCCCTGTCTGCCGCATCTCTGCCGGGTCTGGTGCTTGAATTCGGCGTCCGCCATGGCCAGTCGATCCGCCACTTAGCGGGCGAGGCGGGCCAAGCGGTACACGGATTCGATTCCTTTCATGGTCTGCCGGCGGCGTGGGGCGGCGAGCCGGAAGGCGTCTATTCGACGGACGGCGAATTGCCCGATGTGCCGGATAACGTCACCCTGCATGCGGGCCTGTTCGAGGATACGCTTGAGCCGTTTCTGGACGCGCATCCGGGTGATGTACGGTTCTGCAACATTGATTGCGACATATACGGGTCCGCGTTGACCGTGCTGGACGCACTGGCGCCCCGCATCAAACCGGGCAGTGTACTGGTGTTCGACGAGTATCTGATCAACCCGACCTGGCGCGACGATGAATTCCGGGCTTTCGCCGAAGCCGTCGCCCGATACGGCTGGAAATATCGCTACCTCGCTTTCGGCATCGTCACCAAGCAAGCCGCCGTCATCATCGAAGACGCCTAGTCACCGCTCAGGTGCAGCACCACGGTGCGCCGGTGCGGACGGATACGATGCTCGAACAGGTATATTCCCTGCCACGTGCCCAGCAACGGCCGCCCGTCGGCAACCGGGACCGACAACGATACGTCGGTGAGCGCGCTTCGGATGTGCGCCGGCATGTCATCCGGGCCTTCCGCGGTATGGCGATAGTGCGCGGGGTCTTCCGACACAAGGCGTTTGAAGAAGTCGTTCAGGTCGACGATCACATCGGGATCGGCGTTTTCCTGGATCGTCAGCGACGCCGACGTGTGGCGGCAGAATACCGTCAAAAGCCCGCTGCCAATGCCGCTTTCGCCACAGAACGCGACCGCCTCGCGGGTGAACTCGTAAAGTCCCTGCCCGTGCGTCGATATCTGCAGTTGGTTTTGTGCGTGCGGCATTCTTTCCTGTTAGCATTCCCCGAGAGATTTGTAACCGGCTGAGTGTTTTTCGATGCGTATCCGACAAGGCCCGCTGCCCGGCAGTGCCGCCGACGACATAACGCGCGGCGTCGTCCGGCTGATGAACGATCTGGGCTGCGCGCCGCTTCTGGAATTTCGCCTAACCAACAGACGTCGCGTCGACGTCGCGGCGCTGGACCCAAGCGGTAAGTTCACGGTGGTCGAGGTCAAAAGCTCGCTCGCCGATTTCCGCGCCGACGACAAATGGCAGGAATACCTGCCGTTCTGCGACTTTTTCTATTTCGCGGTGAACGCGGACTTTCCGCAAGACAGATTACCGGACGATGTCGGGCTGATCGTCGCCGACACGCACGAAGCCGCCATTCTCCGCCCCTCAGCGGAGATGCCGATGAACGGCAACCGGCGGCGCACGCAGACCCTCAGGTTCGCGCGGACAGGCGCCAGCCGCCTGGCCGGGCGCGACGACCCGGCCATATAGCGACGGCGAACGGTTATTCCGCGGCCTGGGTCTGTTTTTCGATCAGCTCCGAAAGGCAATCGTCGGTCAACGCCTCGATCGGGGTGAAGTCGCGGTGTGCAATCCATTCCTCGCGGTTGAAGGCGCGGATGTGATTGTCGACGTGGCACAGCGACAGATAGACGATGGTCCGCCCGAACGGCGAAATGTTCGGCGGGCTGGCATGCACCAGCAGCGACGAGAACATCAGCATGCTGCCGGCAGGTCCCGTCGGCGCAACGCAGCCGCCCCGCTCCGCCAGCTCGGATACTTTCTCGCGGTCCAGTGTCCACAACGGGTAGCTGGTGGTTTCCAGATCGTGCCCGGCTTCGACAACGCCCTGTTTATGGCTGCCCGGAATGAACAGCAGCGGGCCGTTCGCCGCCGTCACGTCGTCAAGGAACACGGCGATGTTCATGGCGCGCGGCTCGGGCATATCGTCGTCGCGTTTCCACGTGCCGTAGTCCTGATGCCACTGCCACACCGCGCCGTCGAAGGCTGCCTTGGCATTGACCTTGTACTGGTGCATGTAGAGCGGCCCGTCGAGCACCTGCGATACCGGTTCGATCAGTCGGGGGTGCGCGCCGAGACGGCGGAACGCCTCGTTATACTTGTGCGCCGCGAATGCGGTGCGCGCGACGCCGTTGGATTCGCGCCACACTTCCTTGCGGTCGAGCGCGTAGATCGCCTCGGCTTCGTGCTTCAGCAGCGCCGCTTCCTCGGGCGAGAACTTGCCCGGAAAGAAAAGATAGCCATCTTCATCGAACTGTTTCAGCTCGGCTTCACTCAATCGCATCGGATCGTCCTCCTGTATTCGGCGTTGCGGGTCGTTGCCGCAGCGGTTTCTTTATCGATCAGTGTTGTTGAGTCAGATCGGGTTTCGCAGCAAGCGGGCGCATCGGCTGAAACCTTCACGCTGATTTATGAATTCAGAATACCAAATGCAAATTATGTGGACCCGGTTTCCGAGTCAAATCAGCCGATGCGATGCAACCGTTGCCCATAGGCGGTGAGCCACGCTTCGGCTTGTTCTTCATGCGGGGTCAGCTTGTTGACCAAGGCATGAAAGCGCGGCCCGTGATTACGTTCGATGATGTGCGCGACTTCGTGCGCGACGATGAAGTCGAAGACGAACGCGGGCGCCAGGATCATCCGCCAGGAAAAGTTCAGCGAGCCGTCATGGGCGCATGAGCCCCAGCGTGACGTCGTATCGCGCACCGTGACACGGCCGATTTTGACACCAAGCGCATCGGCCTTTTCCACCGCCAGTTCGGATAACCGGCGCTTGGCTTCCTTTTTCAACCAGTCGCCAAGCCGGCGCGCGAGGTGCTCCGCATCGCCGGACACGCACACGCGGTCGTCGACGATCCACACACCCCGCCGGGCTTCAGGATGATGTTCGATGATGTGATCTTCGCCGAGGATCGGGATGGTGCTGCCGTGCTCGAACGGGATGCGTTCGGGTAGTTTTTCAAGGCGGCGGCTGAGCCACGCGTGCTGGCTTTCAAGAAATCCGAGCGCCTCGGCTTCCGAAGCATGCCAGGGCAGTGTCAGCTTGACGCCGTCTGTTTTCGGATCGACACGGAGGATGATACGCCGCGCCTGCCGGTTCCGCTTCAACGAAACCGGCACATGGCGGCCCCCAAGTTCAAAGCTGAATTCCTTGCTTTGTCTGCGGGCCGCCAAGATACGCGATCAGGCTGCGGCCGGGATCGGCGTGCCGACGGCATCGAATGCCGCGAACAGCGCCGCGCGGTCGGCGTCGGACAACGGCACGAACGGCGGGCGCAGGTTTTCCCACCCGGCCTTGCCAGTGTTGCGCGCCGTCAGCGCCTTCAGGGCCGGCGGCAGCGGATAGCCGGAAACCGCCTTGCGCATGGCGCTCAGCGTCTCATGGGCCGCCAGCACTTCCGGCGTTTCGCCGCCCGCAACCCAGCCGTTGTAAACCGCGCCGTTGAGGAACGACGACACGTTGGCCGCCGCCGTAATGCAGCCCGCACCGCCACGCTTCAACAGCGGCAGCATCAGATCGTCGGCACCCGAGAACACAGCAAAACCCGGGAACTGTTCCGCCGCACCAGCCATGTTGTCGAACACACCGGAGCTATCCTTCATACCGACGACGGTTTCCGGATACGCCTTGAGCAGCATTTCGATCAGGCCGTAGGTGATCGGCACGCCGGACATCTGCGGGAAGTGGTAGAGGAAAATTTTCAGCCGGTCGTCGGCGATCTTGTCGATCACTTCGGCAAAGGCATCGAACAGGCCCTGGTCGGACATGTTTTTGTAATAGAACGGCGGCAGCATCAACACGCCCTTGGCGCCGGCATTGAGCGCGGCCTGCGTCAGATTGACCGTATCGATGGCGGCACAGCAGCCGGTGCCAGGCATCAGAACATCCCCCGGAATACCGCGTTCGACCAGACCCTCGATGATCGAAATACGTTCCTTGAGTCCGAACGAGTTGGCCTCGCCCGTGGTGCCGAGCACCGCAAGCCCGTCGCAGCCGTTCGCGAGCAGCCATTTGCAATGTGCCGCCATGAGATCGAGATCGGGCGACAGATCGTCCTTGAGCGCGGTAACGGCGGCGCTGAAAACGCCTTTATAGGGTGAATGGGTCAACTTTCTTTCCTCCAACGGCTTTGGTTCTTGAATTCAATAAGGTCTACTTGGGCTCACTTGGGCCAATCTACAACATAATCTTCCATGTCCTCGACATCGCGTTCCGACACGATGCGCCCGAAGACCGATATCCCCGCCGTGATCACCGTGTCCGAGGTGCCGGAAACCAGCGGATGCCACCATTCCAGGTCCTTGCCTTCGGCAAGCCGGCGATAGGCGCACGACATCGGCAACCATGGAATCGTGCCGACATTCTGCGGCGTCAGGCGGCGGCAATCGGGCACGAAGCGCTGACGGTCCTCGTAGCTGGTGCAACGGCAGGTCTCGAGATCGAGCAGCCGACACGCCGCATTGGTATAGAGAATTTCGCCGGTGTCTTCATGTTCCAGCTTGTTGAGACAGCACTTACCGCAGCCGTCGCAAAGAGATTCCCACTCCGGCGCGGTCATTTCGTGCAACGCCTTGCGCTTCCAGAACGGCACGTCGTCGGCTTTTTTCTTTTTGCCGAACCCCATCATACGCCATCCGCCTTTTCGAGATCGATCAAGTGGATGAACGAGCCGACGACGCGGCGGTCGGCAAGCCCGGTCTCACCCAGTTCGCGGCCGCTGGCGTCCTCGGCGCGGAACAGCGGCAGTCCGGGCCCTTCCTCGACCACCGTCGCGAAATGAAACTCATGGCCGCGAAAGCGCGTGCGTGCGCCGCCGAGCGGACCTGCCTTCGCCAGCGTGACGCGGCGATAACCGATATGCAGGCGCCGCGTCGCAAAGCTGGTTTCCAGCGGCAGCAACCCGGCCATCGGGTGGCGCCGCCCTTCGGCATCGGTCAGCCCGTGCCCCAGCACCATATAGCCGCCGCATTCGCCGAACACCGGCTTCGAGGCATCGGCGGCCTGCTGCAGACCATCCATGAAATCCCAGTTCGCCGCAATCCGTCCGGCGTGCAGTTCCGGATAGCCGCCCGGCAGATAGATCGCATCCGCCTTGGGGTCCGGGGCTTCGTTGGTCAGCGGCGAAAAGAAACTGATCTCCGAGCCCGCCCCGCGCCAGCCTTCGAGCACCGCCGGATAGGCAAAGGCGAAGGCGTCGTCACGGGCCACGGCAATCCGCTGGCCGAGCGGCGGTATCAGCAGCGGCGCATCGGACTTCGGGCGCACCGGCCACGGCCGCATGGCGCGGCGCATGGCGGCGATATCCAGATGCTCGGCGATCCAGTCGGCGGCCTTGTCCAGAAACGTTTCCAGATTGCGGTGCTCGCGCGCCTGCACCAGCCCCAGATGACGGGACGGCAGTTCAAGGTTTTCGTTTCGGGGCAGCGCGCCGAAAATTTCCAGTTCCGGCGCGATCCTCTTCATGGCGTCTTTCAGGATCTCGACGTGGCGCGCACCGCCGACACGGTTGAAGATCACACCGGCGACGTCGACCCCCTTGCGATGCGTAGCAAATCCCTTGGCCAGCACCGCAGCGCTGGCGGCCTGTTTGGACGCATCGATTACCAGCACCACCGGCCAGCCGGTGATTTCCGCCAACGCGGCGGTGGAGCCATCGGACCGATCGTCACTCGGCACCGCGCCGTCGAACAGGCCCATGACCCCTTCGCAGATGATGTCGTCGGCCTTCGCCGCCATGTCGCCGGCCAGCTCGGCCAGCGTTTCCTCGCGCATTGCCCACGGATCGAGGTTGCGGCACGGCCGGTTCGTCGCTGCCGTATGAAATGCCGGATCGATATAGTCGGGGCCGGTCTTTGCGGAAATAACGTCGACACCGGTTTCACGAAGATGCCGCAGCAGGCCGAGCGTGATCAGGGTCTTGCCCGCTCCCGATGACGGTGCGGCGATAATCAGGCCGCTGCCGGGAACACCCGATAGGCGGCGCTGCGTCACAGAAGCTTCCCGAGCCTCTCGGCCATCGCCTGAGGTTCGGTGCCGTGTGAAAAATGCGTCACCAGTTTCCCGTTCGGACCGATCAGATAGATGATCGAGGTGTGATCGACGAGATAATCCTGCGGATCGTCGCCCTGCGGATCATTCTTGCGGTAATAGACCCGGTATTCCCGCGCCACCGCCTTGATCTGTTCCTCGGTCCCGGTCAGGCCGACGGTGCGCGGATGAAAGAACGTCACGTATTCGGCAAGGTGGTCGGGCGTGTCGCGCGCCGGATCGACGCTGATGAACACCGGCGTGATCTTGGCGGCTTTTTCCTCGCCCAGCATATCCATCACCGAAGCAATATCGCTGAGCACCGTCGGGCAGACGTCCGGGCAATAGGTGTAGCCGAAAAAGACCAGCATATAACCGCCCAGGAAATCCTTGTCGGTGACGGTTTCGCCCTTGTGATTGACCAGTGTGAACGGGCCACCGACCGAGGGGCCGCTGTCCGACGTCGCGCTGTCCGCATCGCCGCCGCGCTTTTCGAAGTATTCGGTTCCCGCCAGCACGATGACGAAGGCAACGACGACGATGCCGATCAATAGCGCCAACAGCTTGCCGCCGGACGATTTCTTGGGCTTCGGCGCCGGTTTTTCGGGCGTGACCGGGTCCAGAACGTTCGGCATTTCAGGCTGGGATTTCGGGTCTTTTTTATCGTCGGCCATATCGGTTCCAATAGCTGCGCTTGCGCCCGCCAATCATACGAGGATGCGGCGTATCATCAAGCCCGCTCGCACGCTCGGGGCGTTGGCGAAGCCCTCGGATCGGCCTACACTCCGGCCATGACGATGCAAAGTGCAGATTCCCCGCCGACGCAGAAACCGGCCCGCAAGCCGGAAGGCGAATTGCGGCGTGGCTGGACCACCGGCACCTGTGCCGCAGCGGCGGCGGCGGCGGCGTTTCGCGCGCATCTGAGCAGCCATGAGCAGAAATCGGTCACGGTCCGGCTGCCCAAGGGCGAAGCACCGACATTCGCGCTCGCGCGCTGCGAGAAAACGCCGGATGGCTGGCGCGCCGGGGTGATCAAGGACGCCGGCGACGATCCGGACGTCACGCACGGCGCCGAGGTGATTTCCGAAATAAGACCCCTGAGCCCAGGCGACGGCATCGTCTTTCGCGCCGGCGACGGGGTCGGCACGGTGACGCTTGCCGGTCTGCCGGTACCGGTCGGCGAACCGGCGATCAATCCGGGGCCGCGTGCCATTATTTCCGACGCGGTTTACGCCGTCGCCGATGAGATGGATGCGCCGTGCGATCTGGAAATCACCATTTCGATTCCGGGCGGCCAAACGCTGGCGGAAAAGACCATGAATCCCCGGCTCGGGATCAAGGGCGGGTTGAGCATCCTCGGCACCACCGGCATCGTCATCCCGTTTTCCTGCGCGTCATGGATCAATGCCATTCACCGCGGCGTCGATGTCGCCCGCCTACAGGGGATCGCGCACCTGATCGCGGCGACCGGCTCGACATCCGAAGCCGCCGCTATGCGCGATCATCCCAATCTGCCGGAGCAGGCCTTCATCGACATGGGCGATTTCGCCGGGGGCCTGTTGAAATATCTGCGCCGTCATCCGGCGCCGAAGCTGTCCATCGTCGGCGGCGTCGCCAAGCTGGCTAAACTGGCGCAGGGGCATCTCGATTTGCATTCCAAACGCTCATCTGTGGACATGCTGAAGCTCGCCGAAACGGCGCACACGCTGGGCGCCGACGATACCCTTTGCGACGCCATACGCGGCGCCAACACGGCGATGGAAGCGTGGACGCTGTGCAGCGACGCCGGCATTCCACTGGCCGACGCCATTGCCCGCGGCGCGCGCGAAACCGCCATGGCGTCGCTGGCGGGCGAAACGGACGTGCGGATCGTCGTATACGACCGAACCGGCACCATTGCCGGGACAAGCGAACATGGCGGATAAGACCGTCGTCATTCTGGGCGGCACGGCGGACGCCCGCAGGCTCGCCGATTCGCTCGTCGATACATATGGCGACGGACTGCGCGTCATCACGTCGCTGGCGGGGCGCACGAAAAACCCGAAACGTCCTAAGGGCGAGATTCGCGATGGCGGTTTTGGCGGCGCGGACGGGCTGGCGGCGTATCTGCAGGACGTCGGCGCACGCCTGCTGATCGACGCAACGCATCCCTATGCCGCACAGATCAGCGCGCATGCCGCAACGGCGGCGAAAACAGCGGGTGTACCCCGGCTGTTGCTAGATCGCCCTGCATGGCAAGCCACGCCCGATGACCGCTGGGTCCACGTGACGGATATAGATGCCGCCGTGCGCGAGATTTCACGAAGATCGGATGCGTGTCTGATCACCACCGGCATCAACGACCTGGCGGCGTTCGCGCCGATTGCCACGACCAAGCTGTTCGTGCGCTTGATCGAAGCACCGGACACACCGCTGGTGCTTCGCGATGCGGAGATCGTCATCGGCTCGCCGCCTTACAAAAAGGATGACGAGATCGCGCTGATGCGTCTTTTGGGCATCGACCTGATGGTTACCAAGAATGCCGGCGGCGCTGCGACGTATGCAAAGATCGAAGCGGCGCGTGCGCTGGGGATCGAGGTCGTCATGATCGACCGCCCGTCGTTGCCGGAAAGCGAAACCGTGACAACCGTCGATGCCGCGCTTAAGCGCGCAGGGGAAATCCTCGGCTAGTCGCCGACGTCCGGGTGCCGGTCTCGCTCGATCGGCAAGAACTGTTCGCCCAGCATGACAGATGCGATCGTGTCGCGCGCCTGATCCAGATCGAGACCGTGTTCCGCAATGGTGTCCGCCGCCTCGGCAACAATGGCATCCACATCACGCATGGCTTTCAACCGCTTGAAGATATCTTCATGGCGGATGCCGATGCTTTCGCCGATCAGTTCCATGTAATTGACGATCTCGAACGGCCATGCGCTTTCGTGCGACGAGATCTCGCGGTGGTCGGCATGGAACACACTGCACAGCGTCGTCACCCCGGCCCGCTCGGCAGCCTTCAGCACCGTGGCGATGGTTTCCTCGCGGTAGCCGGGCATGGTTTCCAGTGACGACATCTGATACCCGGCCCGCGTCAGCTCCAGATCGACAAGCTCAAGGCCGGGGATCGCCCGCATCAAATTCTGCACCGCCTCGCTGACGCCCCGCGCGCCGGGGAATTCGAACAGCGCGACTTTCTTTTCAACCGGCGCCGTCATCAGCTTTTTCATCTCATCGAGGCGGCGTGCCATGTAGACCGGGAACATGTTGATATCGAACATCGGCCCGTCGGCTTTTTCGATGGACGGCAACGCTATGTCGCCGAACTGGATCTGGCAGGTTGGACACCATGCCAGCACTTCGGCGGCGCCGGTTTCGTGAAACCGCTGGATGGTGGTCAATGCCTGCCGCCCGGCGTTTTCGGTATCGCCGGGACGGAACTGCAAAACGCCGCAACAATTGCCCGGCCCACCATAGACTTCATACGTCGCGCCCAGCTTGTCGAGCACGTCGAGACACAGAAGCCCGATATGCGGTGTCTTCAAAAGGTTGCAGCCGGTATAGAACACGAGATCGGGCGCAGTTTCCGGCGCCGGGCGCTTCGCCGGCGGATTCAGCCGCGCCAAAACGTCGACCGGCAACTGCAGACGCGACAGCATCCGCACACCCCGGCTCATGCCCTGAAACATCTCGCGCCCGGTGCGGCGGCGCGTATCCGCTTCGCCCTGCTCGTTCAGCCGGCGGCGCGCCATGGTCAGCATGAAGCGCGGATCGATGCCTTCGGGGCAGGCATCGATGCAGTGCGCCGTACCGCAGCATTTTCGCGCCCAGACCTCTGCTTCGGGCGCATGCGGCACGCCCTTCAGGATATCGATTACACCACCGGCCAGCGCCTCGTCCGCAGCATCACCGATGCCGGCCAGCGCCGGGGTCGGACAGACCTCTGCACATTTACCGCACTTTGTACACGCATCGATGATGCCGTCGACACGGCGATCCAGATCGGCGATGAAACTTTCAACGGTCGTGCGCATAGCTGCCTCCTGCGTCCACGAACGCTAGGACGCAAGGTGAACAGCGTCAATCAACGCATTGTCACGGCAACATTTCTAGGAAGCGGTGCGCGGGCGCAGAACGTGATGGTGGTCTTCGGCGTAAAGCCGTGAATCCTCGAACGTCTCTGCCCCCATCACGCGGCCGACCATGATCAGCGCCGTACGCGTGATGCCCGCCGCCTTCACCTTGTCGCGGATATCACCAAGCGTGCCTTCGATGAACATCTCGTCGGGCCACGTCACCCGATAGGCGACGACGACCGGGCAGTCTTCGCCGTAATGCGGGATCAACGCGCGCTGCACATGCGCCAGATTGTTGACCGACAAGTGTATCGCCAGTGTCGCGCCGGATTTACCCAACGTATCCAGATCTTCCGCGTTGGGCATCGACGACGAGCGGACGGCGGTCCGCGTCAGGATCACCGTCTGCGCCACGTCCGGCAGCGTAAGCTCTTTCTTCAGCGCCGCCGACACCGCCGCATAAGCGGATACGCCGGGCGTCACGTCGTAATCAATCCCCATCGCATCAAGCCGACGCATCTGCTCGGCAACGGCACCGTACAGCGACGGGTCGCCCGAATGCACACGTGCAACGTCCTTGCCCGCGGTATGGGCCTTGCGCATTTCCTCGACGATCTGGTCCAGATGCATCGGTGCCGTGTCCATGACCAGCGCATCCGTCGCCGCTTCGGCGATAATTGCTTCAGGCACCAGCGAACCGGCATAGAGAACGACCGGGGCGTCCTGAATAAGTTTCAGACCGCGCACCGTGATAAGGTCCGCTGCGCCTGGTCCGGCACCGATGAAATGAACGGTCATTGGCCTCTGATCACCCCTTCGAGCACATCGAGGATCAGGTCCGTACCCTTCTGTACCAAAAGCACGTCATCATCGACGATCACGCGCTCGACATTCTTCGGCAGGTCGCCGAGCTTGCTTTCGAGATCGGACGGCAGATCGCCCTTCATCAGCCCCGGCGGTAACTGGTTGCCGCGCTTGGCAAGACCCGGCGGCAGCTGGGCGCGCTTGGCGAGGCCTGGCGGCAGTCCATTACCCCGGCCCTTGCCTTTGCTTTTGTCTTTCTTGCCCTTGTCTTTCTTGGCCGAGTTCTTGCGGGCATCGTCATCATCGTCGTCGGGTTTCTTCGCGCCCGGCACGCGGTCGTAGTATTCCTCGATGACGCGTTTTTCCGCTTCCTTGAAAACGATATCGGCAAGGTCACCGAGAACGCCGGCACTCCCCGATCCCTGCGCCGGCGGCGTCGATTGCGCCTGCGCGCCGGCAGCGATGAAAAAGCTCATTAAAACGACCAGAAAGAGTCTCATGATGTTTCCCCGTTCTTAAGCCTGCGTTGCCTTGGCGGCATACCCGCGTGGCGTATAGACCCATTCGCGCATGCCACGGTGGATATGACGGCTGGCACTGGATCCAACCAGAACCAGCGTCAGCATATCGACCATATCAACTTCCAGCGCGGATAAAGTGATAACACGCACATCTTCCTCGGGACGGCCCAGATTGCGGGCCAGCACCACCGGCACGTCGCCGGGTCTGTGTTGCAGCAGAATTTCCCTGGCCCGGGCCAGTTGCGTGCGGCGGCGCTTGGAAACCGGGTTATAGAACGCAACCGTGAAATCGCCCCGGGCCGCCGCTTCGATCCGGTTCTCGATCACATCCCACGGCGTCAACAGATCGGACAGAGAGATCAACGCGAAATCATGGCCCAGTGGCGCACCGATTCTGGCGGCAGCCGCCTGCACCGCCGAAATGCCCGGACTGACCCGGATATCGATACGGTTGAAGGCCGGGTTGTCGTCGCGGTCCAGCACTTCGAAGGCCAGCGCCGCCATGGCGTAAATCCCGGCATCGCCGGAACTGACCAAAGCGACCTCGCGGCCCTCGGCGGCCAGTTCGATGGAACGGCGCACGCGCGCTTCTTCCTCGGACAGTTCCGACATGTGGCGCTGCTTGCCGGCAATCGCCGTGCCCAGAATATCGAGATACAGGCCATAGCCGACGACATCGGTCACTTCGCAGAGCCAGGCGCTGACTTCCGGCGTGCGCCAACTTGCCTGACCGGGGCCGATGCCGACGATCGACAATCTGCCCCGCGCGCGGCCAATGCTCTCGGGGTCGATGATGTGGGCGGCGCGGGCGACGGCGCAGGTCGCACGGGCCGATTTCCGTTTGGCGACAATCAGCTCACCGTCATTGCCGACGGCGGCCAATGCCGCGCCTTCGGATACCCCGTGGCAGCCGACCTCGGCGAAGACCACGTCGGAAGGGTTCGCGAGGCGCGGCGTTTCCGCCTCCAGCGTTGCGGCGTCGAAGAACCGTGCCGCCACATTCAAGCTTTCCGCCAGCGCCAGCACCGCCGGTTCGTCGGATTTCAGATCGAGCGAGACAACGCATGCGACCGCACCCGGTGCCAGTCCGGCATCCGCCAACGTCTCGGCAACCAGCGCCGCCAGTTCGTCCGGCGTGCAGTTGCGCTCGCAGCCGACGCCGACGACCAGAATCTGCGGGTGAATAACCAGCGTCGATGCATCGGTATCGACGGCACTGTCGCTCAGACAGATCGTCACGTCTGCGCTGCTGTCGACGTTCGGCACCATGAGCCAATCGGCTTCGGGAATATGCGGGGCGCGTTCGACATTGACGGCATCCCCGCCCAGCATCGCCGCCATGACCGCCTTGGCAGGGTTCGTATCCATGATGCGCCAGCCCTTGGGCGGATCATCCAGTGCGAAGCCGAGACCCACGTCGCCGGCGGTCGTCACCGCAGCATCGATACCGAGAACGGTCGCGATATCCCGCGCCAGCCTGTTCGCGCCCCGATGCCCACCCAGCACCGGCACCACCGCCGAGCCGTCTTCGGCGAGCGCGACCAGCGCCGGCTCGTCCCGCTTGTCGGCCAGCACCGGTGCCACGGCGCGGACCAGAATCCCGGCAGCGCAAACACCCACAATCGGGCGACCCTCGGCAAACAGCGCACGCACGTGCGCCAGTGTTTCGGTGAACGTGCGATCCGCGTTATCGGTGCGATGCGCCAGACCGTGTACTTCGGCACTCGGCATCGACTGAGCGAGCCGCCGGGCAAGTGCCGCACCTGTGCCGGTCAACGCAACGAAGACGGGGGCCGGGGCGCTCATGCGTCCACCGGTTCGCTGCGGCGTGCCAGGATCATCGAAAAATACGGTGCGCGGTCGGCATCAAGGTCGTTCAAGGGCATGACTTTCTCGTCGGCGAGCGTCGCACGCTCGACATAGACGGCCGTTTCCAGCCGCCCCAGTTTCGCAAGCACGGCACGCACCTTGTCCAGATGCCGCCCGACTTTCATGATCGCGACCGCATCTGCGGCGGCAATGCGTGCTTCCAGATCGGGCTCGTCGAGCGGTGCCGGTACGATCGACAGCACCTGATTGCGCGACACCAGCGGCTGTCCGGCACGTGCGGCACAGGCGCCGAGCGAAGACACGCCCGGCACCACTTCGCTGTCGTAATTCTCGGCCAGTCTGCCGAACAGATACATGAACGAGCCATAGAGAAACGGATCGCCTTCGCACAACACGGCGACGCTGCGCCCGGCATCCAGATGCCCGGCGATCTCGACCGCATACTTGTCATAGACGTCGTTGGCCGGGAATCGGCCCGGGATCATCGGCGTTTCGATCACGATCTCGGTCTTACCCGCCGGGATATGCGGCGCAGCGATGGCGCGGGCCATGCTTTCGGTGCCGTCGGCGGGCGCCGGATAGGCAATGACGTCGGCATAGCCGATCAGGCGCACCGCCTTCAGCGTCAACAGTTCCGGATCGCCCGGCCCGACCCCGATGCCGTACAGCCGCGCGCTCATGACTTCACCGTTCGCCACTGCAGCACGCCAATCGCCGGTTTGAGCGCCGTCAGACCACCGACCGGCGCTGCCTGCGCAATGCCGATCTGCACCAATTCACCGCCCATGACACGGGCCGCCGTTATCAGATGCGCCTGCGCTTCGAGCGTTACCGCATTGGCGACCAACCGTCCACCCGGTTTCAAGGCATCGATGGCGGCAACAAGAATGTCGCTGTTCGCGGCAATGCCGCCGCCGACGAATATCACGTCCGGGTCGGGAATGTCCTCGTCCAGCGCACCGGGAAAATCTCCCTCGACGACGGCCAGTTCCGGTGCACCCAGATTCTCGGCGTTGATGCGAATCCGTTCCACACGCTCCGCATCGTGCTCGAACGCGACGGCGCGCGCCGCCGGTTCCAGACGCAGCCATTCAATGGCCACCGTCCCGTTGCCGGCACCGATATCCCAAAGGACCTCGCCGGGCTTGGGCGCGAGCGCCGCCAGGGTCACGGCGCGGACGTCGCGCTTGGTGATGGTGCCGTCGTGGTCGAACGCATCGTCGGGCAGGCCCGGTGCACGCGACAAGGCGACCACGTCGACATCGGCAACGCATGAGACGCATACCGTATTCAGATTATCGAAGGTCTGCTCGAAGCCGTTGCAGGCCAACGCGTCGGTTTTGCTCTCGGCGTGGCCGCCGATGCGTTCCAGCACGCTCATCGGACTTTGCCCGTACCCCATCCGCCCCAGAACATCGGCGATCTCGTCAGGCGACGCACCGTCGCGACTGAGGACGATCAACTTTGCACCCGGCTGAATGTCACGGCGGATTGCCGCCAGCGGCCGCGAGTGCACGCTGAGCATCTTCAGCATCGGATCGCTGAGCGCCCACCCCATGCGCGCGGCAGCCAGCGAGAACGCCCCCGGATACGGCAGCACCCGGACCGCATCGGCGCCGAGGATTTTGATCATTCGCACCGCGATGCCGTAATTAAGCGGATCGCCGCTGGCCAGAACGCAGACGTTTTCTTCCGCTGCCGCCGTGCCGATGCGTTCGATATCTGCCGCAAGGTTCAAACCCCACGCACGCTGCGGGCGGGAGTCATTCTCACCCAGCAATTCGAGATGCCGCGCCCCGCCGCAGATCATCGTCGCCGCATCCAGCGCATCACGCGCCGTAGCGGAAAGGCCGTCCAATCCGTCTTCACCGATGCCAATCACGGTAACGGGCAGGCTCATGACAGGCCTCCCGCCAAAGCATTGACGCCGGCGGACGCGATGGCACTGCCGCCGACGCGCCCCTTCAGCGTGATGAATTCAAGCCCCAATGTATTCGCCGCCAGCGCGTCCTTGGATTCCGCCGCGCCGACGAAGCCGACCGGAAAGCCGAGCACCACAGCCGGTTTCGGCGCACCGTCTTCGATCAGTTCCAAAAGCCGGAACAATGCCGTCGGTGCATTGCCGATGACCGCCACTGCACCGTCGAGACGCGGCGCCCAGCGATCGACGGCTGCGGCGGAACGCGTCGTCGCATCGTGCTTGGCATCATCTGCAACACCGTCATCGTCGAGCGTGCAAATGACCGGATTGCCGTTCAGATGACGGCGGATGATCCCGGCACCGACCATGTTGGCGTCGACCAGAATGGGTGCACCCGATGCGAGCGCCTTTCGCCCCGCGACGACCGCGCCCGGCGTAAAAGCGATATCGTCGGCGATGGCCGGCATGCCGCAGGCGTGGATCAGACGCACCACGACTTCGGCGACGTCGTTTGGAAACCGATCGAGCGCGGCTTCGCGGCGCACCGTCTCGAACGAGAGCGCATAGATCGCCGCCGGATCTTTCAAGTACTCGACCATCATCATCGCCGCTTCGAAGCGCCTTCAGTTCTTGGCGTCGGGATTGTCGCCGTGATCGTGCGAATGCGCGTGGGTATCATCGTGCGAATGCGCGTGGTCATGACCGTGCGTATGGCCGTGCCCATGATCGTGCCCGTGATGATGGTGGTGATGATCGTGCTTGTGGCCATGGCCGCGCCCCAGAAAGACGCCGTGGTCCTCGGCATTTTCCTCGACCCCCGCACCCATCACATGATGGTGGTGGCCGACCTGCGCCATGCCTTGCTCGTCCTCAAAGCCCAGCACCTGCTCGCGGTACTTGCAGAGCTGACAGTTCATGGCGTTGGTTTCGCCGCCTTCCAGCGCCTGATGAAAGCGTTCGACAAAGGTATCGATGACATGGTCCTGATCGTTCAGATAGCCCGCCTTGACGAATTCGACGTCGGGGTATTTTTCCTGCGCTTCGTCGACCCACTTGAAAATGCGCCGCACCAGGATGCCGGTGAACAGGAAATACGGAAACACGACGATGCGCTTGTAGCCGAGTTTGACGGCGCGCTCCAGGCCTGCATCGACGAGCGGGAATGCGACGCCGGAATAGCTGACCTCGGCCCAGCCGAAGCCGATTCCTTCCCAGAGCATGCGCGCGATCTTGGAAATGTTGGAATTGGCGTCCGGGTCGTTAGTGCCACGCCCAACCACCATCAAAAGCGTTTCGTCGAGCGCCGTGTCTGTGCCGGCGTTGTCGACCGCTTCACGGACCCGCGCTTCGGCGGCTTTCAGCATTTTTGGATCGATCGCCAGATCGCGCCCGAAGACCACATCGATGTCCGGGTTTTCGGCGGCAAACGTATTGATTTCGGACGGCAGGTCGTTTTTCACATGCCCGGCGGCGAACAGCATGCCCGGCAGGCAAATGATCTTTTTCGCGCCGCGTTCCTTCAGCTTTTCAAGCCCGGTCCGGATCACCGGTTCGGCGAATTCCAGAAAACCGCTTTCGATATCGTGTTCGGGGAGCCTGTCCTTGAGCCGGACGGAGAGTTGGTTGAATTCGTCAACGGCTGCTTTGTCGCGGCTGCCGTGGCCGCAAATCATAACGGCGGCTTGATCTGTCATTTGCCTGGTCCTTGCCTTCGTGCGTTTAAGAGCTGGTCATGGCCTCCGGCCCCGATTGAGGGCGGACTATGACAGATATGCCCTCTACCCGAAAGACCGGGAGCGACAAAAATTGAAGCGATTACGCCGCGCTGTCGGTGCGACTCGGCGGCAGCGAAGCGGCGCGGTCCTCGTATTCCTTGGCCTCGTCGCCCCGCCCCATTGAACGCAAGATCGATGCATAGTTCTTGAGCCCCGTCACCAGCGACGGATGGCCGGGATCGAAGGTCCGCTCCTTGATCGACAGAGCACGCTTCAACAGCGGCTCGGCGGCTTCCAGGTTGCCCTGTTTTTTATACAGCAGCGCCAGATTGTTGAGATCCGTGGCGACACCCGGATGATCGTAACCAAGCACCCGCTCGTCGATCATCAGCGCGCGCCGGTACAGCGGCTCGGCCTGTTCGTAACGGCCTTTGGCATAGTGGATCAGCGCCAGATTATTGAGCGACGTGGCAACATCGGGGTGGTCGTTGCCGATGGTCTTTTCAAGCAGCCGCAGCCCGCGCGTGAAGGCCTTGACCGCATTATCGTGATCGCCGCTCTGATAACATGCGGTGCCGAGCTTGTTGAGCACCTCGGCGCGGCGCTCGTCGGCCGTCGGCGGCAATTCGTCGACCGCCTGTTCATACAGCTCGCGGGCGTTTTCCGGCGCCATCAGCACCATGTACAGATCGGCGGCAATGATCCTGGCGGTTGCCGAGGCCTGCAGCATCTTCGCCGCGCGCTCGCGCATGCGCCGCCCTTCCTCGCCCTCGCGCACGCCGAGTTTTTCGGTCAGCGTGATGGCCTTTTCGAACTCCCCCGCCTCCAGCGCCGCCAGCGCCTGACGCTGGCTGTCGGCCAGACCTTCGCCGATCGGCATCAGATCGCGCAGCTTGCGGTGAATGATGTTGTACTCGCTGGCAAACTCGCGAAGCCGGGTGTCCTGTTCCTTGGCGCCGATACCGCGCGCGCGGAGTACTTCCTGCAGACTGATGAAGGCCGGATTTTCGCGTCCGAGCGGCACATCCAGTCGTTCTTCCATATCCTCGTCCGCTCGCATATCCGCGCCAGCGCGGCCACGCGCAATCCACATGCCGACCAGCGCGCCGATAACGGCGGCGATCCCGGCAGCAAGGGCAATGCCTGCCCACTGCGGCAATTCGGCGAATGAGAGTTCCACGAGCGCTTCCTTTGGCCGTTCCGGCTCTGCGCACAAGAATCGGTTAAAAACGTTTAATTATCAACTGTTTCCAAAATTCACGGTGCGGCTCCGTTGACCTTGGCGGGCCGGTGTCGTCAACTTCGCTCATGGTAACCCTTGGCCTAGCTGGCGCGTCGTCGCCGTTCGATCCGCTGATCCTCCTCATCCTCGCGATGGGGATCGAGGCCTATGTGGGCGAAGCCGCATTCATCTTCACGCGAATCAAGCATCCGGTGGCGATCATCGGCAGCCTGATCGGCTTTTTCGACGACAAGCTCAACCGACCGAAGCGGTCGCAACTGGACCGGGCCGCGCGCGGCGCCTTTGTTGTCGTCTTCATGGTGTCGCTGAGTGCCGCCGTCGGCATCGGCGTTATGTGGCTGACGCTGCATATGACATGGGGCTGGGTTCTGGAATGCGCATTTTTGGTAACGTTGATCGCCGGGCGCGGTCTTTATAACGCCGTGGCACGTGTCGCGCGCGGACTGGAACTGGAAGGGCTCGAAGGGGGACGCGCCGCCGTCCGGCATATTGTCGGGCGCGATCCGAACAGTCTGGACGCCCCGGGGATCGCCCGCGCCGCCATCGAAAGCCTGGCCGAGAATTTCTCCGACGCCGTGCTGGCGCCCGTGTTCTGGTATGTGCTGCTCGGCTTTCCGGGCATCCTCGTCTACAAGACGGTCAACACCATGGACAGCATGATCGGCCACAAGACACCGATGCACCGGGCCTTCGGGTTCACGGCGGCGCGACTTGACGATGCCTTGAACGCGATCCCGGCCAGGCTGTCGGCGCTGGTCTTTACCGCCGCCGCGCTGTTCGTGCCGACCGCCAACCCGAAAGCGGCGATCCACACGGCGCTGCGCGATGCGAAGAAACACCGATCGTTCAATGCCGGGTGGCCGGAAGCGGCGATGGCCGGCGCGCTCGGCATCGCGTTGGCGGGACCGCGCACATACGGCGGCGAGATCGTCAACGACGACTGGATGGGCGACGGCCGGGCGCGCACCACGCACAAGGATATCCAGCGCGCGCTTTATCTGTACGGAGTGGCCTGCCTGATCACCGGCGGCATGGTTGCCGGCATTGCCGCGGCAAGGTTGTAGGAAATCCTGAAATCACACGCGTCATTCCGGCGAATGCCGGAATCCAGCTCATCAGAAAGTCTGGACCCGGGCCTGCGCCGGGGTGACGGAAAATATTTATTTGTCTAAATCGTCATTCCCACGAAAGCGGGAATGACGAGAAACGGAAACTACCGCGCCAACGCCAGCAAGCCGTCCAGATCCATGTGCGTTTCAAGATGCTGCGCCAGGCCGTCGAGCGCGGCATCGACGCGGGCCGCGTAATCGGTCTCGCCGGCGCGCCCGTCCCTGAGCCGTGCCAGAAACGCGTAGCGGAATTCGTCGGCGGCGAAGATGCCGTGCAGGTAGCCCGCCATGACCCGCCCGTCTGCCGAGACCGCGCCGTCGCTGCGCCCGTCGATCATCGTAAGCCAAGGGCGCGCCGTATCCGCACCCGTGGTCCGGCCCATGTGCATTTCGTAACCGTGCACCGCCGCCCCGGTCAGCGCTTCGGTGCCGGCAACCTCGACCAGCGACTTGTCGCCGCCGATCACCGTTTCCACGTCCAGAAGCCCGAGGCCCGGCCGGGTTTCCGGCGCACCTTCGATACCGTCGGGATCGGCGAGCGTGCGGCCCAGCATCTGATAGCCGCCGCACAGGCCGACCACCAGACCGCCGCGCCGATGGTGCGCGGCAATGTCGATATCCCATCCGGCTTGTCTAAGCGCCGCCAGATCGGCCAGCGTTGCTTTGGATCCGGCAAGCAATACCACATCGGCGTCGCCGGGCAGTGCCGCCCCCATCTCGACGATGTCGACGCGGACATCCGGTTCGGCAGCCAGCGGGTCGAGGTCGTCGAAGTTCGCAATCCGCGGCAGGCGCGGCACGGCGATGACGATCTCTCCACCGCTGCCGACCGCCGGGTCCCTGTTATCCAGCGCCATGGCGTCTTCTTTCGGCAGTATCCGCGCATCGGCGAAGTACGGCACCAGCCCCAGCGGTTTGAGGCCGGTCTTCTCGGCGATGATCGCCATGCCGTCGTCGAACAGACTGGGATCGCCGCGAAACTTGTTGATGACGAAGCCTGCCAGATGCGCCCGGTCGGCTTTTGAGATCACGGCGTGCGTGCCGACGATCTGTGCGATGACGCCGCCCCGGTCGATGTCGCCGATCAGGATCACCGGCACCTTCGCCGCCTCGGCGAAGCCCATGTTGGCGATGTCGGCATCGCGCAGATTGACCTCGGCCGGACTGCCCGCGCCTTCGACCAGCACCAGATCGGCGCCGTCGGCGATGGTACGATAGCTGTCGAGGACGCTCTCCATCAAAGAAGACTTCATCTCATAATAATCACGCGCCCGGGCGTTGCCCCGAACCTTGCCTTGCACGACGACCTGCGCGCCGATGTCGGACTGCGGTTTCAAAAGAACCGGGTTCATATGCACGCTAAGCGGCACGCGAGCCGCCAAGGCCTGCAGCGCCTGTGCGCGCCCGATCTCGCCGCCGTCAGCGGTCACGGCGGCATTGTTCGACATGTTCTGCGGCTTGAACGGGCGAACGTTAAGGCCCCGGTTCGCGAACGCTCGGCACAATCCGGCGACCAGCAACGACTTGCCGACGTCGGACCCCGTGCCCTGAAACATCAGGGCCGGGGCAGCAGTGCCAGAAGCCGTGCTCAATACTTGGAAAGGACGGCGGCCAGACGGTCGGCGCGCGCCATGCGGTTGGCCGGGTTCGTAACGATGTCACGCGGCGTCTTACCCTGCCCATAAACCGCTTCGTTGATGTCTTGCCGGCGCGCGATCACCGCACCCTCGACACTGGCACCGGCGAACGCGCCCAGCTTGGAATTGGCAAACGCCAGCACATCGGCTCCCATATTGGTGGTCGTCGATGCCTCGGCACCGACCCCGTAAAAGCCTGCCGTCACGCCCGCGTCGGCGCCGATCTTCGCCTGATCCTTGAGAACCGCGTCCAGCGCGCCCTGATTACGGATCACCAGAATGACTTCCGTGTCCTGCGCCCCGAATTGCAGACCGAAGCTGCCCGCGCCCATCGTGTAGAACGCAGGTGCGCTCCATCCAGAGCCCGAGCGCACCATCAGCACGCCGTTCCCGGCCTCGCCGCCGACGAAGAAACCGGCCTTGATGACGCTCGGGAAGATCGCGATGGCCACCGAATCGGGTAGATATTTGGAGAACCGTTGCAGTCCTTCCAAGGTCTGGAAGCGTTCGACCGTGGCAACGGCGCTGTCGACGAGATGCTCTGCCTTGAGCACCGGCGATTCCTCGTATTCGGCACAGCCGCCAAGGCTGCCCAGCATTGCTGCGCCAGCGGCGAAGGCAAGAAAACGGCGGCGCGAAAATCTCGAAAGCATGAAGCCTCTCCTTAAAATTCGATACCGACCTGCGCTCTGACGCCGGAACGGAACGGGTGCTTGATCTGCGTCATCTCGGTTACCAAATCGGCGATTTCGATCAGCTCGTCCTTGGCGTTGCGGCCCGTCACTGCGACATGCAGCATTTCGGGCTTGTTCTGCAGAACCTCGATCACTTCGTCCAGCGGCAGGTTCCCATATCGCAGAACGATATTCAGCTCGTCCAGGATGACCATATTGAAGGACGGATCGTTAATCATTTCTTTCGCCATTTCCCACGCCTGACGCGCGGCGGCGATATCGCGTTCGCGGTCCTGGGTTTCCCAGCTGAAGCCTTCGCCCATCGCTTTCATGACGCACAGATCGGGAAATTTCTCCAGCACCTGGCGCTCGCCGGTTTCCCACTTGCCCTTCACGAATTGCACAAGGCCGACCTTCATGCCGTTGCCGATGGCGCGCACGGCAAGCCCCATGGCCGCCGTCGACTTGCCCTTGCCCTTGCCGGTGTGGACGATAATCAGACCCTTCTCGATGGTCTTGGTGGCGAGAATCTTGTCGCGCGCGGCCTTTTTCTTGGCCATTTTCTCGGCATGGCGCGCGTTCAATTCCTCTTCGGTCATGTTGTCCTTGCTGCTCATCGTCTCTCTCCGTTTGAAGGCGGTACTATACTAGACCGATTGTCGTGCACCCAAGCGCTGTAACAATTCCCGCGTCGAATTCAGGCGTGGCGACCACAGGCCCCGGTCCTGCGCTTCCATGAGCCGCTCGGCCATATCGCGGAGCGCATCGGGATTCACGTCTTCAAGAAAACCGCGCACGTCATCGTCGTCCAGATATGCCTGGAAAACCATGTCGAAATGATGGTCGCGCACCGCCCCGGTCGTTGCCGCGAAGGCAAACAGGTAATCGACCGTCGCCGCCATTTCGAACGCGCCCTTGTAGCCGTGCCGGCGAACCCCGTCGATCCACTTGGGATTGACGACGCGCGCGCGCACGACGCGGGCGATCTCGTCTTCCAGCGGGCGCACGACGGGACGTTCGGGCCTGGAATGATCGTTGTGATAGATTTGCGGACGTTCGCCCCGCTCGGCATGTACGGCAGCGGTCATGCCGCCCTCGAACTGGTAATAGTCATCGGAATCCAGCAAGTCGTGCTCGCGGTTGTCCTGATTGTGAATGACTGCCTGCACACGGCCGAGGCGGTCCTTGAACAGTCCATGCTCTGCCGCGCCCTCGGCTCCCGATCCATAGGCATAGCCACCCCAGGCGACATAGGCCCCGGCCAGATCCGCTTCGCTCTCCCAGCCCTTTTCGTCGATCATCGCCTGCAGGCCCGCACCGTACGCCCCCGGCTTCGAGCCGAAGACCCGGTACCCGGCGCGGCGTGCCGCATCCTGCGCAGCGACGCCATCACCGACGAGCTGTTCGGTTTCCGCCTTCACGCGGGCCGCGATCGGGTTCATGGCGTCCGGCTCGTCCAACGCCGCGACGGCGCGCACGGCACTGTCGAACAGATCGATCAGCGCCGGAAAGGCGTCGCGGAAAAACCCTGAAATCCGCAGCGTCACGTCGACGCGCGGACGGTCCAAAAGGTCCAACGGCATAATCTCGAAGCCGGTCACGCGTCTGGATGCGCCGTCCCATGTCGGACGCACACCCATCAGCGCCAGCGCCTGCGCGATATCGTCGCCGCCGGTGCGCATATTCGACGTGCCCCACGCCGACAACGCCATGACTTCGGGCCACGCGCCATGATCCTGCATATAGCGCTCGACCAGCAGGGCCGCCGACTGCCAGCCGAGCGTCCACGCCGCCGGTGTCGGCACGGTGCGGGTATCCACGGAATAGAAATTGCGGCCCGTCGGCAGCACATCGGGGCGCCCCCGCGTCGGTGCCCCGGACGGCCCCGGTTGGACGAAGCGACCGTCCAGCGCCGTCAGCATGCCGGAAAGCTCGGCATCGCCGCTGGCCGCGACGCGCCCGCGCAAATCGTTCTCAAGCCACTCCATAACGGCGCAGGCGTTCATCCACGCCGGATCGCAAGCCTGATCGCCATTGACCAAGGCGGCTGCCAGAAGCTCCAGCCGCTCGACCGTGTCACCCGCCGTGCGCCAAGGATCATCCGAAACCGCGCCGAGAGCCGCCGGTCTCAGTTCGTCCCAGGCGGTCGCCATATCGCAATCCAGCGGATCGAATTTCAATCCGAAATCAGCGGCAAGCGCGCGGTGCAACGACTGGTCACCGCCCTTGCCGCTGGCACGCGGCACCCGCACCAGTGCAACCAAAAGGTCCGTCGCCAAACGCCCCGCCGGGCTCTCGCCGAACACATGCAGCCCATCCCTGATCTGCAATTCCTTGAGCTCGCACAGGTAGCCGTCGAGCTTGGAAAGGGCATCTTCCTCGGTCTCGTCGACGGCAATACCGATGTCTTCGTCCAGTCCCGTGGCCCGGCACAGTGACAGGATATTTTCCGTCAGCACGCGAATCCGCCGCGGGTCGACACCGGCGGCTTCATAATATTCGTCGACGAGCTGTTCCAGGTCCTTCAGCGGTCCGTAGCTTTCGGCGCGCGTCAGCGGCGGCGTCAGGTGATCGATGATGACGGCGGACGCACGGCGCTTAGCCTGCGTGCCCTCGCCGGGGTCGTTAACGATGAACGGATAAATATGCGGCATCGGCCCCAGCGCGGCTTCGGGAAAACAGTCTTCGGACAGCGCCAGTGCCTTGCCCGGCAGCCATTCCAGATTGCCGTGCTTGCCCATGTGACAGACGGCATCGGCACGAAAACCGCGTTCCAGCCAAGCATAGAACGCAAGATAGCCGTGCGGCGGCACCAGTGCCGGATCGTGATAGCTCTGCACCGGATCGATGTTGTAGCCGCGCGCCGGTTGCAAAGCGATGACGACGTTGCCGCAACGGTACGCGGAAATCGCAAAGCTGCCGCAATCCACGTCCCCGGCACGATAGAACGGATCGCTCTCCGGCGCGCCCCAGCGCTCAAGCACCTGTTCACGCACCGTCTTCGGCAAACCCGCGAACCATATCTGATAGTCCGCCAGCGACAGGCTTTCCGATACGCGCCGCGTCGCCAGCGCCTTGAAGTCGTTGGTCGGCCCGGCCTTGAGTCGTTCGATCAGTTCGGCGCCGTCGGCGGGCGCATCGCCGGTGCGATACCCCTCGTCCCGGAGCACGCTCAGCACCCGCACGGTGCCCGCCGGCGTGTCCAGTCCGACACCGTTGCCGAGCCGCGCATCCTTGTTCGGATAGTTGGCCAGCACCAGCGCAACACGGCGATCTTCCGCCGGCGTGCGGCGCAGCTTCGCCCAGTTCGCGGCCAGCCGCGCGACGAAAGACAACCGGTCGGCAACGGGTTCATAGGTGACGATGTCGCTTTCGGTCGCGTCATCGCGCCGCGCGCGTCCCTTGAACGACACGGCGCGGGTAAAGATACGGCCGTCGACTTCCGGCAGCGCCACGTTCATTGCGATATCACGCGCCGACAAGCCGCGCGTGCTGCTTTCCCATCCTTCTCGGTTACCGCCGGAAAACACCACCTGCAGCACCGGACAGCCTGTCGCGTCGAGCGGCCCCGGCGCGAAGCTCTTACCCGGCGCAGAAACCGCAAAGCCGGTCGCATTCAACACCACGTCGGGCGCAGCCGCTTCGTACAGCCCGGCCAGCGTATCCGCCGAGACCGGGTCCTTCAGACTTTGCGCAAATACCGGCAGCGGGTTCAATCCGGCCTCGTCGAGCGCGGCGATCATCGTGTCGACGGCGGCAAGATTCCCGGCTTGCACCAGTGCGCGGTAAAAAACCAGCGAGGCAACGGGTCGCCCTTCGGTCCAATGCGAACGGACATCGTCGAGCGTCGGCGTCGCCGTATCCGGCCAGTAAAGCCCGGCGCGTAACAGCGTTACGGGTTCGCGCCATTCCGCGTCCACCCCGGCCAGCGACGACATATATAGAAGCAGGTTGCGGCTGTTGGCAGGACCGCCATGCACCCCGTATTGCCAAAGCCGGTGCTGCGCCTCGGCGTCCAGCGTGGCGTACGCCGCCAGTTCGGGATCGGGTTGGTCGTCGCCCGGCAACACGGCCAGCGCGATGCCTTTTTTACGGCAAACCTCGGCGATCTGTTCGATGCCATAGGACCAGTAGCCGTAGCCACCGAGAATACGGATCACCACCAGCCGGGCATGCGCAACGATCTCGTCGACATAAAGATCGACCGACATATTGTGACCAAGCTGCATCATGTTGGCGAGGCGCAGCGACGGCACTTCCTGGCCGTCCGCAACCAGTACCTGGCGAGCATCGGCCAGCATTGCCAGTTCGGTGTCCGCCGCCGACAGAAAAACCATGTCGCCCGGGGTCTGCCCCAGATCGACGGCTTCCTCTCCATCGGTGATGGCACCCGGTTGCGCGGCGAGCAAATGCATTGCGTTCCAGATCCTCTCGTCCGCTTCCCGGCTCAGAAAGAAGGAAGCGGAAAGTAAGGGGCGCGTTATCCCTTGAGCATGTCCGCGATCGCGCCCTTGTCCAGCCCGGCGAGGCCGATGACCACCAGCTCGCTGCGGCGCGTCTCGCCGTCCTGCCATGGCCGGTCGAAGTAGCGCTCGATCCGGGGTCCGACGGCCTGAATGACATGGCGCATCGGTTTGCCGGGCACATTGACGAAGCCCTTGATGCGGAGAATATCGTGCGCCACCGTCGCCGCCTTGATCCGTTCTTCGAGCGCGTCGGGATCGGCGACGTCATCGAGCGGCACCTGAAAGCTGTCGAAATCGTCGTGGTCGTGATCGTCGTCGCCGTCATGATGCGACGGGCGCTGGTCCAGATCATCCTCGACCGCCGCCGACATCGCCAGCAGAACGGAAAGATCGATATCGCCCTTCACGGTCTCGACGACCTTGACCCCGGCGCGGATTTCACGCCCCAGCGTATTCAGCACGCCGGGCTTGTCCGCGTCGGCCATCAGATCGGCCTTGTTCAGAAGCACCAGATCGGCGCACAGAAGCTGATCCTCGAAGACTTCCTCCAGCGGCGAATGGTGATCCAGGTTTTCGTCGTTCTCGCGGGCCTGTTGCACCTTGTCCGGATCGTCGGCGAATCGGCCGTCGCGCACAGCCGGCGCATCGACCACGGCAACGACGCCGTCAACGGTCACGCGCGAGCGCACTTCCGGCCAGTTGAAGGCTTTGACCAACGGCTTGGGCAGCGCCAGGCCCGAGGTCTCGATGACGATGTGATCGGGCGGCTCGGCCCGGTTCAACAGCTTTTCCATGGTCGGCAGGAAATCGTCGGCGACGGTGCAGCAGATGCAGCCGTTGGCCAGTTCCATCACGTCGTCTTCGGCGCAGCCTTCGAAACCACAGCCGTTAATGACCTCGCGGTCGACACCCATGTCGCCGAACTCGTTGATGATCAGCGCGATCCGCTTGCCGTTCGCATTGGCAAGGATGTGGCGGATCAGCGTCGTCTTGCCGGCGCCCAAAAATCCGGTGATTACGGTGGCGGGTATTTTCATGTGGTCACGTCTTTCATTGTCATCGGCAGTCCGGCGGCGACGAACACCACCTTGTCGGCTATTTTTGCGATCTGCTGGTGGGTATTGCCCGCGTGATCGCGGAATTGTCGCGCCATTGCGTTCTCGGGCACGATCCCGAGACCGACCTCGTTGGAGACGAAAACGACGCGGGCGTCAAGACTTGGCAGCGCGGCGCACAACATCGCCACCTCGCGCTCGATATCGTGATGCCCCATCATCAGGTTGGAAAGCCATAGCGTCAGGCAATCGACGAGCACAGCCCTGCCCCGGCAGGCTTTCGACGTCAGCGCGCCGGCCAGATCAGTCGGCGCTTCGAGGGTTTCCCAAAGATCGCCACGCCGCGCCCGATGCTTTTCGATTCGCGCCGTCATTTCGCTGTCCCAGGCCTGTGCGGTGGCGATGTATATGCCGCCGCCGTCGGCCTCGACGAGTTCCTCGGCGTAGCGGCTTTTACCCGAGCGGGCACCACCCAGAACCAGCGTTACGGGCGCAAGCGTGCTCATTATTGGTCTTCTCGGGCCGGGCGGTTCACGTGGACGACGCGCCACGCTCCGCCACGCCCCTTGAGCAAGCCGTCCGGCACATGTTCGAGAACGGTCAGCGACAGAGTATGGACGGTCAACGCCATGCCCGCCGCCGGATCGAGGTTCAATGCATGCGAGACGGCGGCTCGAACCGTACCACCGTGCGATACGCAGACGATGTCCGATCCTTCGTGACGCTCGGTGTAGTGGTCGATGGCCGCGCCGACGCGTGCGATCTGGTCGGCGAAACTTTCGCCGTTCGGCGTACGGTTACGCACCGGGTCCTGCCAGAACGCATCATATGTCACGGGGTCGGCGGCGCGCATCTCGTCCCAACTGCTGCCCTGCCAGTCGCCGAAGCTCTGTTCACCGAAGCGCTCGTCGATAATCGGCTCGGCGGTTTCCAGCCCCGCTTCCCTTATCGACTGCGCGGTCAGGATGGCGCGGCTGAGGTGCGACGTGTACCAAGGCACATTGCCGGGCAAACGGCGCGCCAGCGACTGGAACGACACCGCGTCCGAACGGTCGCATTCGACATCGTCGGCGCCATAAATCTTACCCTGCACACCGATGACCGGCGCGTGGCGGACCAGCCACCATCTTGTCGTCCCGTCATGCATAAAAAGTCGAACTCCATGCCGCTGCGGCAGTAACCACCGCAATTTCAATCATTTGCTGGATTGCGCCGAGAACATCGCCGGTTTGCCCGCCGAACTTCGCGTGCGCCCACCAAGTCACCGCGCCACCCAGAACAAGCGCCAGCGCGACGGCGCCCAAGGCTACGGATAGCGGCAGCAATGTAAAGAGCCCGAGCGCGCCGATCAGCGCCGCAATCGCCGCCCCCCGTGCAGACGGTTGCCCGGCATTCTGAGACAGGCCGTCGGTCCGCGCCGGGACCATCGCATGCATCACGGCGGGCAGCACCGCACGTGAGAATATTGCCGCCGCTATAATCGCCATGAACGCATACCCCGGCGCCGGAATACCGGCGATCATCGCCGCGCGAATGCCAACACTGAACAGCAGCGCAAGTACACCGTACGTGCCGATCCGCGAATCCCGCATGATCTCCAGCCTGCGGTCGCGCTCATGCGCCCCCATCCCATCGGCGACATCGGCAAGCCCGTCTTCATGCAAGGCCCCGGTGACGAGTGCCTGCACCGCCAGTGCCACGAGCGCGCAGCCCAAGGGCGACACCTCGGCCGCCGCGACAATGTAAAGCGCACCGCCGGCAATGGCCCCGACCATCAAACCGGCGAGCGGAAACGCCCACGCTGCACGTCCCAGATCGTCCGTCGCAAGGCCGACGATCCGGCCCACCGGAATGCGGGTCAAAAACAGCACGCAGACACGCAAATCGCGGACCGGGCTGAAACGGGGTTCGGACATCGACATACCCGTGGTTCTATCGCGGCGCGCTACGGCTGTCACCGAATTAAGCTTTCGGATACGGGGGGTGGCCCCGTATAGTCCGGCGCATGACACACGCACCGAAACATCTGTCCGATATCGCGGCGCTGCTCGACAATGCCCCTGCTCCGTCGACCGACGCCGCATCGGCGGCGCGCGCACGCGAGGTCACGCTGACCAAGCCGCCGGGAGCATTGGGACGCCTCGAAGCCGTCTCGGAATGGCTGGCCGCATGGCAGGACCGCAATCCGCCCCGCATCGACAACGCGCAGGTCATCGTCTTCGCCGGGAATCACGGTGTCGCGGCGCAAGGAGTGTCTGCATATCCGCCCGAGGTGACGGCGCAGATGGTCGCCAACTTCGAAGCCGGCGGCGCCGCCGTCAACCAGCTCGCCCGGACCGCCGGGGCGTCATTCAAGATTGTGCCCATCGACCTCGACACGCCGACGCACGATTTCACGCAAGGCCCGGCGATGGATGAGGCCACCTTCATGGCCGCCTTCGCCAGCGGATGGAACGCGCTCGACGACGGCATCGATCTGCTGGCCATCGGCGAAATGGGCATCGCCAACACGACGTCCGCCGCCGCCGTCTGCCATGCCCTGTTCGGCGGTCAGGCCGAAGACTGGACCGGTCCCGGCACCGGCGTCACGGGCGACGCCCTGTCGGCGAAGGCACGCGTCGTCGCCGGCGCAGTGGCGCTTCATGCCGGAGCCGCATCCGGCCCCATCGATATTCTGCGCAGGCTCGGCGGATACGAGCTGGCGGCCATGGCCGGCGCAATCGTGTCGGCACGTTACAAACGCTGCCCGGTGTTGATTGACGGATATGTGTCGGGCGCGGCAGCGGCGACCCTGGCCGTGGCTCAACCCGGCAGCCTCGATCACACGCTGGCAGCACATGTTTCGGCGGAACCGGGACACAGACGGCTTCTGGATTGTCTTGGCATGACGCCGTTGCTCGATCTTGAAATGCGGCTCGGCGAGGCATCGGGCGCGGCACTGGCGATCAATGTCGTCCGTGCGGCTTGCGCGTGTCATGCCGGAATGGCCAGCTTTGCCGATGCGGGTGTCAGCGACAAACCCGGCTGAGGCGCATCAAGCGTCTTCTTCTTCTTCGTCGTCCTGCGGTTCGGAAGAACGTTCGATACGGCGCTTGAGTTTCAGAAGGTCGCGGCGGCGACCGTCTTCGGCGATCAGATTTTCAACGAAGCGGCCCTGGAACTGGTCGATGCCGACCGAGCGTCCGAAGTCAATCGCTTCGCGGTTGTCGCAGCGGCAGAGGATCCATTTTTCAGGTCCGTCGCGCTCCAAAAGCCCCTTCAGCATCGCCTGCACCTCGTCACCACCGTCGGCCAGGTTCGGATGCCAGACGATCTTGGCGATGTCGGCGCCAAGCCGCTCGCGGTCAATCACCTGCAGCGTTTCCATCGACAACCCATCGAGGCAGAGACGATAGCCCTTGGTCTGCACGAATTCCCGCGCGAACAGATATGCCGACAGGTCGGAGAAAATGTCCTCTTTCTGTAACTCGATCACGATCGCGCCGCGGCGCGCCGCCGACAGGTTATCGTCGAAGACCTGGAACTGGTCCGACAGCAGGGTGCGGACATTGATGTTAAAGCTGATATCGCCGGAAATGGACACGGCGTCGGTCTTCATCAGCATCGACAAGACCCGGCGATCCAGGGTTTCCGTCAGATGCTGGAACAGCCAGCGGTTGGACACCAGATTGACGCCCGGCAAAATGGTTTCGCGCAGATCCTGAATCGAAATGAACAGCTCGCTGAAAAGCTGCTCGGGCACCATCTTGGCATCGACCCGGCAGATGAACTGGCGCCGCACAAGGTTCGAAAGATCGGCGCGCGACAGGGCTTCTTCGACCTTGGCCAGCACGCTCGGCGTCAGCGGCTCGCCTTTTTTCTGTTTCTCCTTGAGCCGCTGGCGCGCATCCATGCGGTTACGCACTTCGGTCTGGCGCTTTTCCTCGGCCTCGGTCAGCCCCTGAACAAGCTGCACGACCTCTTCGTATTGCGCCGATGCGTCGTACCACGTCGCGAACTCGCGGCCGTCCTTGCCTTCCTCCTCGACCAGCGGGTCGTCGCCGAACAGGAACCGGATCTTCTGAACAACGGTCTCGACCTGCGGCTTGGCCGCCGTCTTGAAAAAGAAGAACAGGTCGGCATTCTTGAGAATGAAAAGCTGGCCGTGCATGTCCTTGACCATCTGGTCGAAATTCTGCGCCGCCGTGCGGATATGCTGGTCACGGCGGTTGAACGGCCGCAACTTGGACAGATGGATATGAGCAAGGCCGCGGCCGTCCTTGAGCTTTTCGAGCCTCCGCACGTAATCGGTGAGAAGCTTTTCCTGCGACGGCAGCTTGTCGGGTTGTGATGCCATTTCCGCTGCCTAGCCTGCCTTGACCGTGGCTTTGGGTTTGACCTTGCTGCGTGTCATTGCCTGCACGAGCTTGTCGATAAAGTAGCCCTGGAAACGGCTGATCCCGAGCGCCAGCCCCCATTTCACCGCGCGCTCGGAATCCACACGGTACAGAATCATGCTGTCCTTGCCGGCATGCTCGACGGTTTCGCGAAACATCATGAGCCGGCTGTTGTCGTTGGATTCCTCTTCGAATTCCTTGCCCCAGGCGACCTTGATGAAATCCGGGCGCAGGTTGGCCGGGTCGAAGAATTGCAGCGCCAGCGGATTCACACCGTCCACCAGCACCTTGAAGCCTCGATCCTGAAGCATGTCGCGTGCATATCCATAACTGTTCATGTCCGCGAAGATATCGATGATCTGCAATTCGATGACGATCTTGTGGGCATTGTCGTCAACGATACGCATGAAGTTGGTGAAATCGCGCGACAGTACCGTACCGATGTTCAGGTTAAGGCTGACCGCATCGCGCATGTCATGAAAATTCTTCCGCCCGATAACCGACAGCACGCGCTTGTCGAGCGTCTCGGTCAGGTACTGGAACAACCAGGCGCTGGTGAACAGATTGACCCCGGGCGACACCCGTTCTCGCAGTTCCGTCATGGCGATGAAGTGCTCGCGGAACACGAACGCGCCGGCTTTGCCGGGCGCGATGCGGATGCAGGTCTGATGGCGGATCAGGTCGGCGATCCGCGTCGATTGCAGCTTCTGGTTGATAGCCGCGAGATTGCGGGCCGTCAGCGGGTCACCGGAATCCTTGTCCTCTTCCTTTTCGTGGTTGCGCTGCAACTCCTCGATCATCACCTGCGCCTTGACCGACAACTCGGTGGCGGCGGACAGGAATGCGGCGAAATCTTCCTTGGATGCAAGGTCGTACCAGGTCGAAAGGCGGTCTTCGTATTCGTCCTCGCTCGACGTCAACGGGTCCTCGCTGAACATGGCGCGGACCTTGTTGATATAGGGATCGATGTCCTCGACCAGAATTTCCCGGCAGATCAGCACCAGATCCTGGTTCATCATCAGATACAAAATGGCATCGGCATTGTTCACCAGGTTGTCGAAGACGCGAACCGCGATGTTGATGAAGTGGCGCTGGCGATTGCTGGGCCGAAGCTGCGACAGATGCATGTGCACGGCAAAATACCCTGACGGGTTCTCTTCGATCCGCGACAGTTTTTCCAGGAGAACCGCTTCCTGGGTCATTGATGCATCCAATGGCTTCGCCATACGTTTCTTGTAATCCGTGAGGTTTCACAAACCGTTAACGATAAATGTCCGCAAATGGTACAGATATCTTTGGCACAATTATAGTGGCTGGCGAAATAATGCCATACCAACGCGTGACCGACCTCTGGACCGGGGGCGGCCAGACGCGGCGGAAATGGCGACGGCACGCACGGAAAATCGCCGCAACGCCATATGGAAAGAGGCTGAATCAAGCACTTACGGCGCGGATTTCATATGTCCCGCGAATGCCCTTTCGTCTTGGCCCCCTGCGGCGGCGGTGCTAGTTTCCGTCACCAAGTGAAATATTAGGATCGGGAAAGCGGTGAACCCACTTCTAGCCAAGAAAGTCCTCGTGACCGGCGGTGCCGGATTTATCGGCTCGCACCTGTGTGAACGCCTTGTCGCACGCGGCAACGATGTCCTGTGTCTCGACAATTTCTTCACCGGCGCCAAGGCCAATGTCGCACACCTGTTGAAGGAAGAGAATTTCGAGCTTCTACGCCACGACGTGACGCTGCCGCTGTATGTCGAAGTCGACGAAATCTACAACCTTGCTTGCCCCGCATCGCCCGTGCACTATCAATACGATCCCGTGCAGACGACAAAAACCAGCGTCCACGGTGCCATCAACATGTTGGGCCTTGCCAAACGCACCAATGCAAAAATTCTGCAGGCGTCCACCAGCGAGGTTTACGGCGATCCGGAAATTCACCCGCAACCGGAAAACTACAAAGGCAATGTCAATCCGATCGGTCCGCGCGCCTGTTATGACGAAGGCAAGCGCTGTGCGGAAACGCTGTTTTTCGATTACTACCGCCAGCACAAGCTGAATATCCGTGTCTGCCGCATCTTCAACACCTACGGCCCGCGCATGCATCCCGAAGACGGTCGGGTGGTGTCCAACTTCATCATGCAGGCGTTGCGCGGCGAGCCGCTGACCCTGTACGGCGACGGCCAGCAAACGCGCTCGTTCTGTTACGTGGACGATCTGGTCGAAGGCATGATGCGGCTGATGGATGCCGACGATGTGCACACCGGGCCGATCAACCTCGGCAATCCCGGCGAATTCACGATCCGCCAACTCGCCGAGACCGTCGCCGAACTGGTCGGATCGAATACCGATATCGTCTTCAAGCCGTTGCCCGAGGACGACCCGATGCAGCGCTGCCCGGATATCACGCTGGCCAGATCGGCGCTCGATTGGGAGCCGACGATCCAGCTTCGCGAAGGGCTGCAGAAAACCATCGATTATTTCAGAAGCTTCACGTAATACCCGGCGGAACGAGGACGACGCACGATTGAAGCAGGTCATACAATCACGCAAGACCGGTAAGCTGGCGCTCAAGGACGTGCCCGCGCCGAAGGTGCGCGCCGGATGCCTACTGGTTCGCACCCGCGCCTCGCTGATTTCGGCGGGGACCGAGCGGATGGTGATCGACTTCGCGCGCAAGAGCCTTGCCGGAAAGGCACAGGCCCGACCTGACCTGGTCAAGAAGGTCCTCGAAAAAGCGAAAAAAGAAGGCCTTATGAGCACGTGGAAGGCGGTCATGGCACGCCTCGACGAGCCTTTACCGCTGGGCTATTCCGCCGCCGGCGAAGTGATTGCCGTCGGTGCCGGACTGGAAGCCGAGTTTCGCGTCGGCGAACACGTGGCCATGGCCGGCGCCGGGATCGCCAATCACGCCGAACTGAATACCGTGCCCCGCAACCTGGTTGCGAAAATTCCCGGCGGGGTCAGTGACGAAGAGGCCTGTTATGCGACGCTGGGCGCAATTGCGCTGCATGCGGTCCGCAATACCGCAGCCGGGCTGGGCGACGTTGTCTGCGTGATCGGCTGCGGGCTGGTCGGGCAGATGGCGATCCGCTTCTTGACGCTGGCCGGGGCGCGCGTCGTCGCTTTCGACTATGCCGACGACCGGCTCGAACTGGCACGAAGTATGGGTGCCGAAGCCGCCTTGAAACCGGACAGCGACGGCGCCGATGCCGTGCATCGTCTTTCGAACGGGCTTGGCGCCGACGCCGTGATCAACGCCGCCGCCACCGACAGTGCCGAGCCGTTCGAACTGGCCGCCGCGATCGCCCGCGACCGGGCACGCGTCGTTATGGTCGGCCTGACCGGCACGACCTTTCCCTACGCCGCGTTCATGCAGAAAGAACTCAACATCATCGTTTCGCGATCGTACGGCCCGGGGCGCTACGACGCCGATTTCGAACAGCGCGGCGTGAAATACCCGGAAGGCTGGGTGCGCTGGACCGAAACCGAAAATATGGCCGAGACGCTCCGCTTGATGCAGCCGGACCGGCCGCAGCGGCTGGATGTTTCGGCGCTGACCACGCACCGTTTCAAGCTGGAAGATGCCGAAGATGCCTATGCGCTCGTGACCGGCGGCGCGGAACGATTTTTGGGCGTCGTGCTGGGCTATCCCGACGGCGAAGCCGCAACCGGACGGACGCTTGCCAAGCGCGCGGAGAAGCGCAGTGCGGGGAGTTGCACGCTCGGCGTGATCGGTGCCGGGAACTTTGCCCGCGCCGTCCTGCTGCCGGGATTTGCCGCGATCTCCGGCGTGCGCCTGAAAACGCTGGTCACGACACGCGGCGCGACCGCCGAACACGGCGCCGAACAACAGAAATTCGAAATTGCCGCGACCGACGAAGCCAGTGTGTTCGACGATGCCGACATCGACACCGTCGTCATCGCGACGCGCCACGACAGCCACGCCGATCTTACGGCGCGCGCGTTGGCGGCCGGGAAATCCGTGTTCGTCGAAAAGCCGCTGGCACTTGATCTCGAGCAATTGAACCGCGTCATCGACGCCCTCAATCAAAGCGGCGGCGTGCTCCACGTCGGCTTCAATCGCCGTTTCGCACCACAGGTAGCGGCCATGCTTGCACACTTCGAAAATGCCGAAGGTCCGCGCGTCATCACGATCCGTATCAACGGCGGTGCCATCGAGGGCGATCACTGGACCCAGTCGGCGGACGAAGGCGGTGGACGTGTGCTCGGCGAGATGTGCCATTTCATCGACCTGGCGCGCCACCTGGCCGGGAGCCCCGTGGTCAGTGTCCGCGCCGACGCCGCGACCGAAACAAACGGCAACGGCGACAACGTGATTGCGGAAATGCGTTTCGCCGACGGTTCGGTCGCGTCCGTCGTCTACACGTCATTGGGCGACACGGCGGTATCGAAGGAAGACATCGAAATTTTTGCCGCCGGACGCACCGCGCAACTGGACGATTTCCGCACTTTGACGCTGGCCGCGAACGGACGCGCGAAAACCGCGTCGCAAACACAGGACAAGGGCCATCGCCAACAACTGGCGTCGTTCGTCAAAAGTGTAACCACCGGCAGCGATTCACCCATTGACGCGGCTGAACTGATCGAAACCGCGGCGGCCACCATCGCCGTCATGGAAAGCCTGCGCACTGGCAACCGCATAGATTTGTGAGTTAGAACGACACATGGACATTAGCGCCTTTTTCAATGCCGAGTTTGACGAACACACCGATGTCGTCGCAAAGACGCGCGCCGCGTGCGCCGACGGGTTTGCCGATCTTCTGGCACGTTGCACGCAAAGCATCCGCCACGGCGGCAAGATTTTGTTCTTCGGCAACGGCGGCAGCGCATCGGACTGTCAGCATCTGGCGACGGAACTGACGATCCGCTACAAAACCGATCGCGCGCCGATCGCCGCGATTGCCCTGACCACGGACACCTCGGCGCTGACCGCCGGCGGCAACGATCTCGGTTTCGAGAACATTTTTGCACGCCAGATCGAGGCGCTCGGCAAACCCGGCGATGTCGCCATCGGCATCTCGACGTCGGGAAATTCGGAAAACGTCATTCGCGCATTGCAAACGGCACAGTCGCTCGACATCGTGCCCGCGGCACTGAGCGGCAAGGACGGCGGACGGCTGGTCGGCATCGCCGATCCGCTGATCATCGTACCCAGCGATACAACGGCTCGCATTCAGGAAATGCACATCACGCTCGGGCAGATGCTGTGCGGCGCGCTTGAAATCGAGCTGGGACTGGTCTGAGCATGGATCGTTCGCGCCTCATTCCGCTGGTCGAGAACATCGAAGAGACCCGTGTTCTGGTGATCGGTGACGCCATGCTGGACCGCTTCGTCAACGGCGCGGTCGAACGGATTTCACCGGAAGCGCCGATCCCCGTGCTGCGCGTGACATCGGAAACGAGCATGCCCGGCGGTGCCGGAAACGTGGTGCGGAACCTGGCGGCGCTAGGCGCACGGGTCACATTCATCGCCGTGTGCGGTGACGATGCGCCGGGCCGCGAGCTTGCCGACGCGCTTTCCGGCGATGCCCGGATCGACGCCGACCTGTACACCGACCCGTCGCGGCCGACGACGATCAAGGTCCGCTATCTGGCCGGTAATCAGCAAATGATGCGCGCCGACTGGGAAGCCGACCAGGCAATCGATACAAAAACCGCCGACGCGATGCTGCGCGCCGCGACCGCTGATATCGGCACATACGGCGCGGTGGTACTTTCCGACTATGACAAGGGCGTGCTGTCCGAGGGTCGTGCCCGCGTTATCATCGAAGCCGCACGGGCCGCCGGCGTACCGGTTATCGTTGACCCCAAGGGCGACGGATACGAACGCTATCATGGTGCAACGCTGATCACGCCGAACCGCAAGGAGCTGGAACAGGCAGCCGGCAAGGCCGCATCGGACGGAGATGCGATCTGTGCCGCCGCACGGGACCTGATCGCCGAGCACGGACTGAGCGGCATGCTGGTGACGCGCAGCGCCGACGGCATGACGCTGGTTTCGGACGCTGGCGACATTCACCACCTTGCCGCCGAAACCCGCGAAGTGTTCGATGTTTCCGGGGCCGGTGATACCGTCGTTGCCGCCGTTGCCGCGATGCTCGCGTCCGGCGCCGGCACCAAGGACGCGGCCTGCGTTGCCAATACCGCCGCCGGCATCGTCGTCGCCAAGGTCGGCACCGCCGTCTGCCATGCCGCCGAGCTGGTCGCGGCGCTGCATCACAAGGATTTGTCGGACGCCGAAGCCAAGGTGCTGACCGACACCCAGGCGCTGGAGCGGATCAGCCGCTGGCAGCGCCAGGGATTGAAGGTCGGTTTCACCAACGGCTGTTTCGATCTTTTACATCCGGGACATGTGTCCTTGCTGGCGCAGGCGCGCGCGGCATGCGACCGGCTTATCGTCGGTTTGAATTCGGATGCGTCGGTCAAACGCCTGAAGGGTGAAGAGCGCCCGGTCCAGAACGAGGCCGCCCGCAGCGCCGTGCTGGCATCGCTGGCATCCGTCGACATGGTCGTGATCTTTGCCGAAGACACGCCGTTCGAACTGATCGAGCGCCTGCACCCCGACGTTCTGGTCAAGGGGGCGGACTACACCGTCGAACAGGTTGTCGGCGCGGACCTGGTCACCGGCTGGGGCGGCGAAGTGGTGCTGGCGCAGTTGAAGGACGGCTTCTCGACGACCGCGACCATCGCCCGGCTCAACAAGAACAAGTCCTGACGCGCTCAGTTCGTATTGGGTATGTTGTCGGGAATGCTGCTAGGCGCCGCCGATCCCGGTTCGACGTTTTCGATGACCTTTTGCGCTTCGCTTTTCGCATCCTCGATGGTTTCGAAAAGCTTGGCGAAGAACCCCCGGTCGTCTGACGGGCTGGGCAGGCCACGCGCGGGCAGGCCCTTGTGCGCCGCCGCCATCACATCGCGCCAGATGCGCGCCGGAAAGCTGCCGCCGGTGACGCGGTTCATCGGCGCACCGTCGTCATTCCCAAGCCATACACCGGCGATGTAATCGGCGCTGTAACCAACGAACCAGGCATCGCGGTAATTCTGCGAGGTGCCGGTCTTGCCCGCCGCATCGCGCCCGAAGTTTGCGCGCTTGCCCGTGCCCTCGGTGATGACCCGGTGCAGCATACGGTTCATCGGCGTCACCAAATGCGGTGCGATCACCTGTCCCGGCCCCGAACCACGGCGCTTGTATAAAACCTCGCCGCCGCCATCGCGTATCTCGTCGATGCCGAAGGGAATGATCCCGTCGCCGCCGTTGGCGAACGGCGCATAGGCGCTGACCAGATCCTGCAGGGTCGTTTCCACGGTGCCCAGCGCGATCGACGCGTCGGGCTTTTCGCCCGGATCGATTCCGACCGAGCGCGCGGTTTCCGCAACCCGCCCGATGCCCGCTTTCATGGCAACGCGGACAGCAACGGTATTGACGGATTTGGCCAAGCCGTCGGCGACGGTGATCGGCCCCCGGAACTTGCCGTCGAAGTTGCTCGGCTGCCAGTTGCCGATCTTCACCGGGGCGTCGTCGATGATGTCATCGGGGCTGAGTCCCGCCTTGAGACCCGCCAGATAGACGAACGGCTTGAAGGCGGAGCCCGGCTGACGCCGTGCCTGCGTTGCCCGGTTGAACTGCGATGCCGCATAGTTGCGCCCGCCGACCATGGCCTTTACAGCGCCCTGCGGCGTCATCAATAACACCGCGCCGTCGCCGATCTTGCGCTTTTTGCCCGATCCGTTCAGGACCGCCGCCAGCGCACCTTCCGCCGCCGCCTGCGCATCGCGGTCGAGCGTCGTCTTGACGATCAGGTCACGGTCGCGCGCGCCGACGTAGTCACGCACCTGGTCCAGCACCCAATCGACGAAATAAGGCGCGGTCCGGCCCGGCCGCGCGGTCGTGCCGCGCCCGGATATGGCACGCGCTTTCTTTGCCTGATCGGCGGTCAGGTATCCCGCCGCGACCATGTTGGCGAGCACGACACGGGTGCGTTTTTCGGCGCGCGTGTCGTCGCTGTGCGGGTTATAGCGGCTGGGCGCCTTGAGCAATCCCGCCAGCATTGCCGATTGCCAGACGTTCAGCGACGATGCCGGTCGGCCAAAGTATTTCCGCGCTGCCGCATCGACGCCATACGTCCCCGCGCCCAGATAGACGCGGTTCAAATACAATTCCAGAATCTGGTCCTTGGAAAAACGGTGCTCCAGCCAAAGCGCCAGCATGACTTCCTGCAGCTTGCGCTTGTAGGTGCGCTCGGGACTGAGAAACAGGTTCTTGGCGACCTGCTGCGTGATGGTGCTGCCGCCCTGCACGATCCGCCCGGCGCGTACGTTGGCGAACATGGCCCGCGCAAGACCGATCAGATCGATGCCGAAGTGGTCGTAAAAACGCCGGTCCTCTGTGGCCAAAACGGCCTGCGGCAAGGCCGGCGGCAGATCCTTGAGGCGCACCGGTATCCCGTACAAATCGCCGACGGCGGCAATTTCCTTACCGTCCGCGGCCAGTACCCAAACCGTCGGGCGGCGCGACGGCGCCAGACTGTCCTCGACATCCGGCAGGTCGGTGTAAATCCATCCAGCGACGAACAGGCCCGCGATCAGGCCCCACACGCACAGCGTCGCCAGCCACTTGCCGACACGCCGCCATAGCGGCACGCCGGATGACTTGGAACTGGTTTTGCGGGTCGATTTTCGGGCCATGGCGCTTTATGCCAGAGCGGTCGTTATGAACGGGTTAATGTGACGACGGTTCGCGGTCGCGCCGTGACGGCGGCGTCAGTTCTGCAGCAGTTGGCTGATCTGCGTGTCGTACATGACGATGAAGCCGAGCGCCGTCGTCGCCACGCCAATGCCGCCCTGCAGGAAACGGTTGGCCCATGTCAGGGTGCGCGCCGTGTAGCCGAGCGGCACGGCGATGACCATCGACAGCGCTGCCATGCCGATGATCGAACCGATCCCGAACAGAATCACATAGCCGACCCCGACGAGCGGATCGCCGGCTGTGGTGGCGGTCAGCACGACCAGCGCGGCGGACCCCGCCATGCCGTGCATGAGG
>Ga0209578_10000478_pt1 | contig 50542 bp, 46 predicted proteins | sample tdAd472_FD_187127 | JGI IMG/M metagenome (GOLD analysis project Ga0209578, IMG submission 187127) | Marine sediment microbial communities from the Atlantic coast under amendment with organic carbon and nitrate - tdAd47.2 (SPAdes)... | ecosystem: Environmental > Aquatic > Marine > Coastal >...
GAGCGGTCAGGAACAGGGCGACCGTCAGGCGGCCAAGAGAGATCTCGGGCACGGTCCTTAGGATACAACCGGGTTTCCGGCGACGGACGACGGGCGTGGTTTTCGTTACGCTGCGGGGCAGGCGTCGCGGTAGAGCCCGTCCAGGGCTAGACGAAGGGCCTTGGCGGTCTCTTCGCAGGCAACGGCGGCCTTCTTTTGGTCCTCTGCGGACAGCTTTTCCATCCGGGAGAACAGCAGCGCCGGTTCCTCATCGTCGTCCGCGTGGACGGTGAAGTACTCTTCGCCGCCCGCTTCCACCGGGTAGTGCTCGCGGAGGCCCTCCAGCTTCGAGGTGGAGGTGGCGGGCTGTTGCGCCTCGAAGGCGTAGAGCGCGCCGAGCGATTCCGCGGGGGACTGGAAGTTGCGGTTGACGACGTCGACCAAGTCGCGGACCTCGGCGGTCTTGGCTTCGCCGATGTCGGTTCCCAGCGAGCGGGCGAAGGCGCGCCAGAGTTCCACGTGCTCGCGCTCTTCGGCCGCGATCTCATGGTCGCCGTGCGCGGCCCAGCCGTCGGCGATGGTCTTGATGAAGGCGCCGTACTCGCCGGCGTATTGGGCAATTGCGGTGCGCGGCAATGTGCCGGCGCTCCAGGCTTGGTAGAAGGCGCTTTCCAGGAGGTTCCAGCGCGAGAGAGATGTATCGAGGCGGGGCTTCAGATTCATAGAACTGGTTTGAGTTTACAGGTCCAGAGAACGTGTGGGCTAGAGGATCTCTTGGGTGTAGGGCTCAAAGCTCTTCAGCGCCTCGGCGTACTCGACGGCGCAGGCTTTGCCTCGGTAGCGGGCGAGGGCGGTCTTGGCGTCTTGCGCTCCGTCGTGCTTCGCCGGATCATACGTCTGGTTGCGCACGAGCGCCATAAAGCGACCCAGCCAGTCGATGGCCGGTTTCCACTCGGCGCTCACGTCGATATAGGTGTCGGGCTCGAAGCCGCGGGTGTGTCGCGGTCCGTTGTCGAACTGATAGATACGCGACGGTCGCTTAGCCTGCGAGCCCAGCTCGGTTCCCGCCAGCACCGTGCCGGACCAGCGCAAGGCCGTCTTGGTGATCGCCGAGGCGGCTTCGTGGTCGGGGTGGGTGTCGTTCGGCCAAAGCATCAACGCGACGTCCGGCCGGATGTCCGCCACGGCCTCGGAGACCTGACGCTTGGTGTCCGCATTCAGCTCGAATCCCATCGAGGCGTAGTTGAGATAGCGCATCTCCACGCCGTATTCCTTCGAAATGGCGGTCGTGCCGTCCAACAACTCCTTCGACCGGCTAGGCCCGATCGGGCGCCACCGCGAATAGTCCCCGATCAATGAGAGGATGACGACCCGGTAGTCCTTACGCACAGCTTGCAGCAGAATTCCCGGAATACCGAACACACAGTCGTCGTAATGGGCGCCGACAGCGAGGAGGGTCTTGTGCATGCGCGCTAGTCTAGCTGGACTCTCAATCCTCCGCTTGACCCACTGATGAAGCACGGGCCTACGGTTTGCTCTGGCTCGTCCCGCGGGCAGATCGGCGTCTCAAAGTCAGAGGCACATGAGCCAAGGTTCAGGCCGCAAGGCCTGCGGCTGGTGTGCTAGAGTGCCGCAGGCCTTTTTAGCCAGACGGCTTTGCTATCTACAATCCGTCGCCGGCGTCGTGCCCTCTTGCACGACCGGGGTGATTGGAATAGTTACCTGAGAACCATCATGATCTTCGCCCGATCTATCGCCCTACTCTTCTGTGCCGCCTCAGTGTTCGCGCAAGACCTGCCTACTTACCAGGTGGTCCACGCCTTCGGAATCCCAGACAACGGCGTCGGGCGCCCCGCTCGCGAAGCTTCTGTGATATCGCCGATACACGTTACAGGCGACGCCGAAGGGAACGTCTTCGTCGGCTACGTCAATCTCGTCTTCCGGATCGACGCACAGACCGGGATCTACAGCCTCGCCGCCGGCAACGGCAGCCCGCTCTCGACTGGGGACGGCGGTCTTGCGACTGAAGCCGGGTTCTCGCAGATCAACGGACTGGCTGTTCACGGCGATTCTCTCTACATAGCCCATGTGGCTCCCTGCGGCATTCGGCGCGTTGACCTCTCGAGCGGCATCGTCGAAACCGTAGCGGGAACCGGCGCATGTCCCGGTTCTTTGGATCCGGACCCTTTCGCTGGCCCCGTGGCCTCCACTGCGGTTAATCCCCTTCGGATCAACGTCGACGCCCAGGGTCGTCTTCTCTTCGCTTCGAGGAATCGCGTTGGGCGCATCGACTTTGGCTCCCAAATGATCGAGCTCGTAGCGGGAGAGGGCTTCGGGGACGAGGGCGACGGGGGCCCGGCGGTTGACGCGCAATTGAGGAGCCCCTCCGATGTGCTCGCCGACGCGGAAGGAAACATCTACATCGCGGAATTCAACGGGCGTCGGATCCGCAAAGTGGATGCGGCGACGGGCGACATCAGCATCGTCGCCGGGACTGGCGCGGAAGGCAACAGCGGAGACGGCGGTCCCGCGGTTGAGGCCAACCTGGAAAGGCCTGTCGACCTAGCCATCGATTCGACGGGGACCAAGCTCTACTTCGGCGGCCTCTTTACTAACACGATCCGCGTGGTGGATCTTGCGGCCGGAACAATCGATCGCTTTGCCGGAGGGGCGCCGGGCGGAAGCCAGCTAGAGGATGCGCCCGCCCTTGAGACGGCTTTGTTCGGAGTCGGTCTCGGACTGTGGGTCAACCCGAACGACGAATTGGTCTTCACAGACGCCCGCGCTCACACTGTCCTCAAGGTGACCGATCAGGGGATCATCACGCGCATTGCAGGCCGGCCGCAGGGCGCGGATGCGTCTCCCCTGGGCGATAGTGGACCGGCGCAAACAGCCTCCATCACGCCCCGAGAGGTCCTGGTCACCCCCAGCGGTCGAGTCCTGATCACAGGCGTGATCCAGAATCGCGTTCGCGAAGTCAAAGACGGGCTCATGACCACCATTGCTGGAACCGGGGCCTTCTCCTCCACGGGAGACGGCGGATTGGCTCTGGAAGCCTCCTTCAACCCGGGTAGAATGGCGGCCGATGCACAGGGGGTCGTTTACCTCCACGACAATCTCTCAAACCTCGTCAGGCGGATTCTTCCAGACGGCACAATCGATTCCCTCGGCACCCTCATTCCCGCCAATTCGGGACTTGCCGTGCGGCAAGACGGAACGCTGCTCTACCGGAGTCAAAGCGGACAGCATCGCGTGGTGGTAGAGAATTTCACCGACTTGGCCTTCCCAGTCGCCGGCACCACGGGCTCGCCAGGCTTCAGCGGCGACGGCGGCCCTGCCGACCAAGCCCAGCTAAGCAGCCCCCAGGGACTAGCCATTGACGCTGACAATAATCTCTACATCTGTGACCTATCGAATAAGCGCGTCCGGATGGTCGCGGGCGACACCGGCATCATCACTACCATCGCGGGCAACGGCATGGACTTTGATGTGCCTGGCGGCAGCGGTCCCGCAACCGGCGTCGGCGTGGGGTTCGTCTTCGATTGCGCGGTCGACCTAGCGGGAAATGTGATCTTTACCGGGGGCACCGCCGCCGGTGAAAGCGCAATCCTGCGCCTCGACCGCGCGAGCAATACGGTGCACGTTATAGCGGGCGGCCCCGGTGCGGGCGTTCCCATCACCCGAGTCTTTGCCGTGGACGTGGATGAGCGCGGCGTCATCTATGTCTCGGATACCGGTAACAACCGGATACTGGCTCTCGTTCCTTCCAACTTGGAAGGCCCCTACATTACCGGCCTCATCACGCCAGCGTCGTTCGGGGCGGGGGATCAGTTGGCTCCAGGAGGCTGGGTCGAAGTCTACGGCGTCAACCTGGCCGGCAGCACCACCGACTGGAGTCAGTTCTTCAACGGCGGGATGGCACCCACGACCATCGACGGTACGAGTCTCTCCGCGGGCGGCTCGCCCTCAGCTATTAGTTTCGTTGGCCCGGGTCAAGTCAACGGACAGGTTGGCGACGGGGTTATGGAAGGCAACACGGCTCTCCAGGTGACCAATGCTCTGGGCAGCAGTAACGTCGTGGCCCTCTCGTCGGCTCAACGCGCGGGTTCTCTCTTGGCCCCTCCGAGCTTCGCTACAGCAGACAAGCAATACGTCGCCGCCTTACTGGATAACGGTTCCGCTTTCGCAGGCCCTCCCGGACTGATCGCCGGAGCCAACTTCCGCCGCGCCAAAGCCGGCGACGTTGCGGTGCTCTACGGCGTCGGGTTTGGCGGCGTAACGCCAAACGCACCTTCCGGGAATATCGTCAATGGAACTACAGCTCTCCCGAACGTCACAGTCACTCTGGGCGGGCAGGAAGTCCAGGTCGCTTTCGCTGGGCTGACGCCGGGTCTGATCGGCCTCTATCAGTTCAATATCGTGGTCCCGGCGGGAGTTAGCGGCGATGTCTTGTTAGAGATTACCGTTGACGGCGTAACCACAACGCAGGTGCTCTGCCTAGCCGTCGAATAGAGGTTGGTCTAGAGTGGATCGGGCTTGCAATGGGCTGAATCGCGCTGCGTCCGGTTCCGACCATAAAAGGCCAGTCTACGACCTTTTCCAATCGGCCCCTTCGGCTCATGCTGATCTCGAACAAGGCCAACCTGGCTTGAGGAGACTTCTTGATGGGAAAACGATTGGACAACGCGAAGAGCCTCTACCTGGAGGCGATCCGCGACGGCGACGCAGAGGCGGCGATCAACAAGTACGCCGGGGACCGCTACACGCAGCACTCGACGCCGGTCAAGGACGGGAAGCAGGGCTTCATCGAGTTCTTCTCTGACTTCTTACAGCGGAATCCGGTGCGAGAGATCGAGATCGTGCGCGGATTCGAAGACGGTCCGTTCGTCTTTCTGCACGTCGTTCAGAACTTGAACAATGGCGAGGCGCGATACGTCACCGCGGACATCTTCGACACCGATGATCAGGCTAGGATGATCGAACACTGGGACGTGATCGCGGAGATCGCGCCGGAGACCGTATCCGGGCGCACCCAAACCGACGGGCCCATTGAGCCGACCGATTTGGACAAGACGGAGGAGAACAAGCGGCTTGTGAGGGGCTTTCTGGAAGAGGTTTTGCGCGACAGCCGCTACGAGAAGCTCACCGACTACATTTCGACCGAGTCGTATGCCCAGCACAATCCTCTGGTCGGCGACGGTTTGGACGGCCTCGGAGCCTTCGTGAAAGACCTGGCTGCGAAAGGACAGTCGATGAGCTACGAGGAGATCCACAAAGTCATCGGCTGCGGAGACTTCGTCGCTTCCCTGTCCAAGATGAACTTCGCCGAGAAGGACATGGCCGTCGTCGATTTGTTTCGAGTGGCGGAGGGTCGCATCGTTGAGCACTGGGACGTCATGGAGGAGATCCAACCTCGCGAAACCTGGGTCAACAGCGGAAAGTTCTAGTTGTCGATTTCGGCGCGTGTGGCAGCGATGGCTGCGCCGCCGTAGCGCGAGAGGCTCTTGTGCTAATGTCTAGCGACTACGGCACAAGAGCGGTTCCCACCACATGGCGAGTTGCTGGGCGAACCTTCGCACACTTGCCGTCGATATGGCTCTCCTTGAAGAGCTTGGTCAATTGATCGAGATGCAGGGCGCGAGTGCCGCCGACCAAGACGGCGCGGTAGCCCAAGTTGCGGATCTTGAGCAGAAGGATCGGCTCCTGGTAGCCGGCGCGAAAGCGTTCGTCCAGGAGATCGATTCGCTCCAGCACGTCGCGCCGGAACACGGCCAGGTTCAGCGCAAACGACGCCGGCTCGCATGTGACGCTTCCGCGCCGCGCGAATCCCGGCGTTTGAACTTCATCGCCGCGGGTGCGGCTGGTCGCGATGTAGGGGAACGCGCAGCCTACGCGTTCGCGCTGGATCCAGTCGTACAGCCGATCGAGCGAATCGATGGGGTGCGGAACGACGTCGTTGGCGATGAGTCCGATGAATGGATTCTTGAGCGTCTGGATCCCCAAGTTATAGGCTTCGACGTAGCTCAGCTCGCGTCCGGCGTGCAGGTACTCGACCTGGAGGCGTTCGCAGATCGCCCGCATCGGTTCACACGGAATCGGGCTCCCGTCTACGAGCAGGACTCGGCCAACTGAAGAGGCGGCAGAGAGCAAGGTGAGATTGAGTTGCGTTGCGGCCACCAAGACCGTCTGCGCCGGTCCGCCGACGGTGAAGAAGTTGACGACGAACCCCATTCGCTCGTCTTGATCGATGTTAGGATTCACTGTCTGACGTACATGCCCGAAAGACAGATTCTCGTCATTCGACTCGATAGCGCCTCGCATGGATTTTTCGCTCAAGTCGCTCACGTGCTCAATGAGCTGCTGTACGCGGAACGATGTGACTACACTCCCGTCGTTGTCTTCGGCAGGGAGGCTCCAGACGGCGAGAATCCCTATTATGACGAGCGCTACGGCGACAACTCGTGGGAGTACTGCTTTGAACCGGTGAGCGAGATCGACCCGGGAACGTTGGGCACGATCGATCCCGAGCGCCTCGTGAATCTCACGCCGAGTGAAGTCGGAGTCTTGAACTTCGAAGATCCGAACAGCATCTACCTGTACCCCTATCACTCGACCTACCACAAGGCCTATTTCGATCCGGAGTGGTACGGCGAGCAGCGCAGGAAAGCTCACCGTGTGATCCGGGATTACGTTCGGGTCAAGCCGATCATTGCCGATCAGGTGGACGACTTCTTTCGCGAGCACATGGACGGCGGGCCGGTGTTGGGCCTCCATCTGCGGGGAACGGACAAGAGGCGGGTCGCGAATCATCGGTTGTTGAGCCGCATCATCGGGCCGGAGAAGTACCGGCCGTTTGTCGACGAGTATTTGGAAGAGCATCCGGAGGCGAAGGTTTTCGTCGCGACTGATCAGCAGCAGTTTCTCGAGCAAATGAAGGGGTGGTACGGGGAGCGGGTGTTGTCGTACAGCAGCCTTAGGAGCCGGGGCCGCGGACGAGGCAGCAACGTCTTCGAAGACCGCGGGGACGGGTTCCGCAAGGCGTCGGAAGTGTTGATCGACTCGTTGTTGTTGTCGCGTTGCGACAAGTTGATCAAGTGCACCTCAGCCGTGGGGGAATTCGCGATGTACTTGGATCCGGACAAACCGTGGGTGGACGTGAACCATCACTACGCACCGGACTGGATGGTGCGTGCGTGGGACGTGTTTGATGCCGGAGCGGCGATCGTGCGGCGGCCTCTGCGACCGTTGAAGCGCTGGGTCATGCAGCCGCGGTAGCGGATCGTAACAAGACTATTGTTCGCCGGTACCGGAAGATGCCCGAACCTGCTGTTCGATCCATTGGTAGGTCCTTGCTATGCCCTCTTCGAGGCTCACCTGCGGTTCCCACCCCAGCGTCGAACGGATCATGGTGTTGTCGGAGTTCCGCCCTCGAACGCCCATCGGACCCTCCACGTGCTTCGTCTTGATCTCGAATCCTGCGGCTTGGGCCACGATGCCGGCCAGTTCGTTGATGGTGACCATGCGGTCGTGCCCTACGTTCAGCGGCTGCTGGTAGCCGCTCTCCATCAGGAGAATGAGAGCCTCGATGCAGTCGTCGATGTAGCAGAACGAGCGGGTCTGCTCTCCATCGCCCCAAATCTCGACGACTGGATCGCCGCTCAATTTTGCCGTTGCGACTTTGCGGCAGAGCGCCGCTGGGACCTTCTCCCGTCCCCCTTCCCACGTGCCGAGGGGCCCGAAGATGTTGTGGAAGCGAGCAATTCGGACATCGATGCCGTGGTCGTCCCGATAGTGCGTGTAGAGCCGCTCAGCGGTAAGCTTCTCCCAGCCGTAGGCGTCCTGGGGCTGCGCCGGATAGACGTCGGACTCCTTGAGCGGAGTGAGGTCGGCCTCATCTTGGAGGTATTCGGGGTAGACGCAAGCCGACGAGGTGTAGAGGGCGCGTTTGACCCCGTTGACGCGAGCCGCCTCGAGCGTTTGGAAGTCGATCAGGGTGTTGCCGAAGAGGATGTCGGCGTCGTTCTCGGAGATAAAGCCCATGCCTCCCATGTCAGCCGCGAGGCTGTAGACGTCGGCTACGTCTCGGGTCGCTGCCAGACAGTTCTCCCGCTTGCGAAGATCGAGCAGCTCGAACTCGTCGGCGTCGGACTGGGAGTACTCCGGCGCCTTGACGTCGACGCCCCGCACCCAGTGCCCCAGCGCCTTGAGGCGTGCGACGAGGTGGTGTCCAATGAACCCGCCCGCGCCGGTGACCAGCACTCTCCGAGACATCACGTGATGATAGCGGAGCGGTTCCGATTCCCACTTGCATCGCTCCGTCCCGTCCCGTCCTGTTGGCTGGTAGGCTGAGTCTCTCTATCGACGGCAACCATCGTGCCGACGATCTTGAAATCAGCGAGGACGCTAACGATGATTGACCCATTTGCCTCACGTGTCGGAGGAATCCTGAGCGCCGACATCGCCGTTCCCCAACACGAGCGCGTCGTGCGCTTCTACGGACGCGTGCTCACTACCGGCGAGAATCCGTTTTGGCGGGAGGATCTCATGAACAACCGCGGCATGCCTGTTGTCGGCGTGGGAGCGCGCAGCGCGGAGTACGCCCACCTTCCGCTCCAGTGGATGCCGCACATTCAGGTCGCCGACGTCGCACGAAGCGTGGAACGTGCGCTGGAGCTGGGTGGAAGTGAGGCTGTGCATGCAAGAGGCGACGATGGAACGAGCCAGTGGGCGGTGCTGCTCGACCCCAATGGGGCGGCTTTCGGTCTGATCCCAGTGGTGTCTGCGGACGAGATCCCCTCAAGCGAGGGCGAGGCGGCGCGCGACGGGGCGGCGAGTATCGGTTGCATCTCTTGGCTCGACCTGACGGTTGCGGACGCCTCGGCAACCCGCGACTTCTACCAAGCGGTCGTCGGCTGGTCGGTGGAAGAGGTCGCAATGGAGGACGCAGGTGAGCGCTACGCCGACTACAGGATGCTTGGCGGTGACGGCAACCCGGCGGCGGGAGTCCGGCATGCGCGCGGCGTCAACGGAGGTCTGCCGCCCGTCTGGATGCTGCAGCTTCCCGTCGGCGACCTCGCTGAAAGCCTCCGCCGAGTACGAGAGGAAGGGGGCAGGATCATCCAGGAGACTACGGGGGACGATGGGGGATACGCCTCTGCGGTTGTTGAGGACCCCGTGGGTGCGTGTCTTGCGTTGGCGCCGGACTCAGGCGGGGGTGGAGCGTAGTTGTAGTTGTGCGATCAGCGGCAGCCGGTGTAGGAAGCGGCTATTGATGCGATCTAGAGCCCCTCTGCGCAACGAGTCTGCCGACCATGCGTCTAGACGCGCTTGTGGATGCGCACCATGTCGCGCTTGACTGCGGCGACGTTCGGTGCGCCGATCATGGCCATGTCGTTGGCGAGTTCGGTTTGGAGGAGTTCCAATACCGTTTGGACGCCTCGGTCGCCGTAGGCGGCGAGGCCCCAGAGAACCGGCCGGGCGACGAGTACGGCGTCTGCGCCGAGGGCGAGCGCTTTGAGGATGTCGCTGCCGCGGCGAATGCCGCCGTCGATGAGGACGGCTAGATCGGTTCCTACGGCCTCGGCGACGGCGGGCAGGGCATCCATCGGATGATTGGATCCGTGGCCGTAGTTGGAGACCACGACTCCGTCCATGCCGTGCTCGCGGGCGGCTTGGGCCTGTTCGACTGTCATGACTCCTTTGAGGACCATCGGCACGGGGATCGCTCGGCGCAATTGCTCTACCGAAGCCCACTTGTTGGTCGTTGGGACCGAAGACGTGACTCCGACGACTTGGCAGCCCGTATCAACCGCTTGACGGGCTCGCTCGACCACGTCGCCGCCGTCCTCGGCAGTGAGGCGCGCTTGGAACCAGAGCGGACCCGGCGCCTGAGCGGTGATTTGCTGGAGAGAGTGGTCGGCCTCATGGGCGGCGACCATCGGCGCGCTGGCCGCCGCTGCGCCTCGTGCCATAGCGAGTTCGCCTTCCGCGTGAAAGCGGCGCTGGTGCGCGGCGGCTCCGGCCAGGATGGGGGCGAAGAGCGTTTGGCCGAGGAGGTCGACGCTGAGGTCCATCGCGGTCGTATCGACCATCAGTCGCTGGCGAAACGTCATCCGCTCGAACGCCGACCGGTCGCCGCCCTCGATGACGGCGAACTTGTCGGCGGTCAGAGCGCGCCGAGCCTCTTGCTCGAACTCAAGCGTGTTGACGAGTTCGCCCACCGGCGCCTGTTGGCTGCGGAGCAACGGGGAAGCCGCCGCCCACGCCGCGAAACCGGCGATGGCTTGTCGTCTGCTGATCATGGAAAGTCCGTCCGTACGGTGGATGGTTTGATTGAAGCGAGATCCGGGCAGCCTACTTCCGCCATCGCCAGACGAAGTTCGGCTTGGACGATGCGCAGGACCTTCTCCACACCGTCCGCGCCGTAGGCCGCCAATCCCCACCTCGGGACGCGTCCAAGGCAGACGGCGGAGGCCCCGAGGGCGAGCCCCTTGAGGACGTCGGCGCCGCGTCGGAAGCCGCCGTCGACGATGATCGGAACGCGACCTGCTACCGTCTCGGCGATCTCGGGCAGAACTTCAAGCGTGGACGGCGAGTAGTCGAGGGCTCGGCCGCCGTGGTTGGAGACGACGATGCCGTCGGCGCCGTGGTCGATCGAGCGTTGGGCGTCCTCGGCGGTGAGGACCCCCTTCACCAACATCGGCGTGTGGATCATCTTGTGGAGCTCGTCGAGGAGCTTCCACTCGTACCAGAGGCGGCCTTGGTTCATGCGATAGGGGTTGGGCTTTTGCGACGGACGCCGCCGCCGCGGGGACGCGTTGGAGAGGTGGCGATCGTGCAGCATGCGCTCGAAGTAGGGGGCTTGCTGGTCGACGGTGACCACGACGGCTTGTGCGCCTGCTTGCTGCGCCTGATCGAGCCGGGGGCGGTTGGCTTCGAGTTCCTCGCGGGGATAGAGCTGGACCCAGAGCGGGCCGCCCTCGTTGGCGGCGACTTCGGCGAAAGGCGTCGTCGTCACGTGGGAGAGGATCATGGGGGTCCGCTCCGCCGCTGTGGCCCCGGCGTACATCGCGTGCTCGCCCTTGGGGTGCAGGGCGAGGTGGGCGGCGGTGGGCGCCACCATCAGCGGGAACTGCATTTCGGTTCCCAGCACCTCGGTCGCGGTATCGACGACCTCGGCTTCCGGGCCGGGGATGAGGTCGACCCATCCGAACACGTCGCGGTTACGCTTGACGGTCCACTCGCCGGCTGTACCGTGGGCGGTGTAGTTGTAGGTAGCTCGGTCGAGCTTCTCGAAGGCGACGGCCTCGAAATCGAAGGTCGTCGTCATCTCAGCGATTCCGGGTACGCGCGGGTGTGGCCGGAACGGATCGCGCTGACCCTTCAACAAGGGCGAGCCGGCGACGAATGCCGCCAGTCCGCGCAACGCCTCTCGCCGATCCATGCCCTGATGCTCCTGGCTGCCGTTCCCCGCCCTACCGCGACGGCCAGACCGTGCCCTGGTCCTTCGCCTTCACCGGCTCGAGGCCTCGGTATACGAATCGTTGGAGGCGTCGGCCGTGGTAGGTCTCCGTGGTGTAGACGTTGCCTTTCGAATCGGTGGCGATGCTGTGAACGGCGTAGAACTGCCCCGGTTGGCGGCCGCCGTCGCCGAAGGTGGTGAGGATTTCGAGCGATTCGCGGTCCAGCACGTGCACCTTCTGGTTGGAGCCGTCGGCGACGTAGAGGAACTTCTGTTCGGGGTCCCGGGATAAGGCCGTGTCGAAGGTCGACCCGTCGCCGAGCGTTTCGGGCGCGACCCAAGCTTCCTTCACAAACGTGCCGTCGGTCTTGAAGACTTGGATGCGGTCGTTGGTGCGATCGCAGACGTAGAGTAGGCCGTCGTCGGAGAGGGTGACGGCGTGGACCGGCGTGCGGAATTGTTTGGGGGCGGGTTCGCCGGGTTGATAGGGCGGGAGCTGCGTATCGTCGGGCTCGTTGCCGTAGGCGCCCCAGTGGCGTTTGTACTCGCCGGTATCGGCGTCGAGCACGATCACGCGTCGGTTGCCGTAGCCGTCGGCGACGTAGAGTTCGTTGGTCTTGGGATCGACGAGGGTCTTGGCGGGAAGTTTGAAGTTCTTCAGGTCATGGCTGCCGGCGCCCTCGAACGGTTTGCCGAGCTGCATTAGGAACTCGCCGGTCTGCGTGAACTTGAGGATCATCGAGTCGTGGACGCGGCCTTCGCCCATGCGGCTCTCGTCGTGTGCGAGTACGGCTTCGCCGGGACGCTTCCTTCCGTTGCCGCCGATCCACACGTTGCCTTTGTGGTCAACGTCGATGCCGTGGTTGGAGCCCGGCCAGTCATACCCCTCGCCGGGTCCGCCCCAGTGGCGGATGAGTTCGCCTTCGGGATTGAAGACGAGCACGGGCGGGGCCGCGAGGCAGCACTCGGACGCCGGCGGGTCCCATGTCGGGTAGATTTCTTTGGCGTCGAGCGACGCTCCGCGATGGACGACCCACACGTTGTCTTCATCGTCGACGTCGACGCCGATGACGGGACCCATGATCCAGTGATTGGGCAGCGGCTGGGGCCACATGGGGTCGACTTCCAGGCGCGGCGCCATGACGGCGTCGGGATCGGCCTCGACCGCAACGGATGGGGCTTCTTGTCCGCAGGAAGCTAGTAGAAGAAGGGGGGCGGCGAAGCAGAGGCGGTTCGTGAACATGGTGGCCCTCCAGCCAGCGCCATGATACACGGAAAGCTCCTCCAGAGGAGATGCAGGGAGAACTGGGGGTACGCGTTTGAGCTAGGCTCCGCTATCCTCTCCCTCGACTTGCTGAGAGCAATCTCATTGGCGTTGCTGCTCGCCGGGGCGGCCTTCGCCCACGACATCCCCCCGCAGGCAACGGTTCGCTTGTTGATCGAACCTTCCGACGACCAGCTCGCAGTCGCTGTGCGCGTGCCGCTCGCGTCCATGCGCGACGTGGAGTTTCCCGAGACGGAGACGGGCTACCTGGACCTCGAGGGCCTCAAGCCGAAATTGGCAGACCTCGCGACGACTTGGCTGTTGCCCTTCCTTGGAATCAGCGAAGACGGCCACCTGTTGCGTGCGCCTCGCATCGCTGCGACGCAGATCTCGTTGCCCTCGGACAAGTCCTTTGCCGCGATGGACAGCGCCCGGAAGCGGCTGGCGGGGACGTTACCCGCGAACAGCGAGAATCTGGTCGCTGAGCAGGTCTACTTCGACGTGCTGCTCGAATACCCGATCCAAGACCAGTCGTCAGCGTTTGGGATGCGCCCCCGGCTGGATCATCTGGCGGACCGCGTCCGTACCGTCCTTCTCTATTACGCGCCGGGAGGAGCAGTTCGCGCGTATCAATTCGACGGCGACCCGGGACTGGTTGAGCTCGACCCGGGATGGAGTCAGGCTGCTTTCCGCTTTGTGCGGCTCGGCTTTGAACACATCCTCGGCGGGCTGGACCATCTGCTGTTCCTGTTCTGCCTGGTCGTGCCGTTTCGCAGGTTGCGGCCGCTGGTTTGGATCGTGACGGCGTTCACGCTGGCGCACTCGCTGACGTTGGCGGCCTCCGCACTGGAGTTGGCGCCCGATGCGTTGTGGTTTCCGCCGCTGGTCGAGACGCTCATCGCCGGGTCGATCCTCTGGATGGCTCTGGAGAACATCGTCTTCCCGCCGACCCTACGCCGCCGCTGGATCTTCGCGTTCGCCTTCGGCCTCGTCCACGGCTTCGGCTTCTCATTCGCCCTGCGAGAATCGCTCCAGTTCGCGGGGAGCCACCTTTGGACGTCGCTGCTCGCGTTCAACGTCGGCGTGGAACTGGGGCAGGTGCTGGTGTTGCTCCTCCTGCTCGCGGTGTTGTGGGTCTTCTTCCGCTATGCCGTCAGCGAGCGCACGGGTATCGTGGTGCTCTCCGCGGTGGCGGCGCACAGCGCCTGGCACTGGACGGCAGATCGTTGGGTCGCTCTTCAGGCGTACGAGTTGAGTTCAACCATACTGCTGACGGCGGCCGGTTCGGCGGTCACTCTGCTGGGCGTCGCCGCGTGGCGGTCTAGTCGGACGAACCCAGCGTGACGCGTTTGCCTTCGCGCGCGGCCTCGTAGACGCCGAGGACGATTTCCAATGCTGCCAGTCCCTCTTCGCCGGTGATCAGCGGCGGCTTCCCTGCCTCGACGGCTTGAGCGAAATCGGCGAAGCCGCGCTTGAGGTTCTCAATCGGAATCGCCATCGGATCGGAGGCGCCCGAGTCGTCGTCCGCACTCTGGACGGGGGCGGGGTCGCCGGAGTCGTCCTCGACGTCCCAGTTGGTCAGCTTGTCGCCGACGATGGTGGCCGAGCCCTTGGTCCCGTGCAGCTCGATGCGCTCGGTGTAGCCGGGCCAGAACGCGGTGGAGGCTTGGATGACGCCGGTCGCGCCGTTGTCATAGCGCACCAGCGCGTTGACCACGTCTTCGGCCTCCATCTCGTGCGCGGCGGCGAGTTGCCAGTCGGCCTGGACGGTCTTCACGCGTCCGGCGAGATACATCAACACGTCGACGGTGTGGATGCCCTGGTTGATGAGCGCACCGCCGCCTTCGACTTCCCATGTGCCCTTGCCGGGGCGGTCATAGTAGGGCTGCGGGCGGTGCCACTTTACGTAGCCGTCCGCCTGGAGCAGCTTGCCGAGGCGACCCGCTTCGAGCGCCTTCTTCAGGAAGATCGTCGAGTCGTCAAAGCGATGTTGGCTGACGACGCCCAGGCGGATGTTCGCGTCGGCGGCGAGGCGGATCATCTCGCGGCAGTTCTCGAGCGTCAGGTCCATCGGCTTTTGGAGCAGGACCGCTTTGCCCTTGGCGGCGCACTCGCGCACGATCTCCAAGTGGGAATCGGGGAAGGTGCAGACGTCCACGTAGTCGACGTCCGCGCGCCCGACCAACGCGCGCCAATCGGCGACGAATTCGGCGCCGTACTTCTGGGCGAACTCTTGACCTTTTTCGGCGCTGCGGTTCGAGCAAGCGGTGATCTTGTAGCCGAGCTCGTTGTAGGCGTCGCCGTGCTTGTGTGAAATCGCTCCCGTACCGATTAATCCGATATTCATATCTGTTTATCCTGTTTGGCCTCTCCGGCCGATATCCTTGCGGAAGTGGGCGCCCTCGAAGGCGATCTTGTCGACTCCGGCGTAGGCTGCATCGAGTGCGGCGTCCATGCTTGGTCCGCCCGCGGTCACGGCGAGGACCCGGCCGCCCGAGGTGGCCAAGCATCCTTCGCGCAGCATCGTGCCGGCGTGGAAGACTTTCGCGGCGGTTGCTTCCGCGTCGGCGATACCGGTGATCTTCTTCCCCTTCTCGTAGGAGCCGGGGTAGCCGCCCGAGGCCATCACGACGGCTGCCGTTGCGCCGTCGGCCCAGCCGGCGGCCGAGGCGTCCAGCGAACGGCGGGCGGCGGAGTAGAGCAGCTCGCCGAAGTCGCCTGTGAGGCGATAGAGCAGCGGCTGCGTCTCCGGGTCGCCCAGGCGGACGTTGAACTCGACGACCTTGGGACCGTCGGCGGTAATCATGAGTCCGGCGTAGAGAAAACCGCGAAAGCCTTCCATGCCTGCCAGGGTCGGCTCGATGATTTCCCCCAGGACTCTTTGGCGCAGGGCGTCGTCAAGGATGGCGTCGTCACAGTAGGCGCCCATGCCGCCGGTGTTGGGGCCCTTGTCGCCGTCGAACACCGCCTTGTGATCTTGGGTGGGTCGGAACTCGAAGGTCTTCTGGCCGTCCGACAGCAGGATGAAGCTGACCTCGCGGCCGACCATGAACTCCTCGACCAGCAGTCGGCTGCCTGCGGCGCCGACGACGTCGCCGGCCAGCATCTCGCGACCGACGCGCTTAGCGTCCTCTAGCGTGTGACATAGGACGACGCCTTTCCCCGCCGCTAAGCCGTCGGCTTTGAGCGCGACGGGGACGCCGATGCGGTCGAGGGCGCCGTCGAGGTCCGAGACGGCTTCGACGGTTTCGGCGCGGGCGGTCGGGATGCTGTGGTCGAGGAGAAACTGCTTGGAAAAGACTTTGGAGCCTTCAAGCTGGGCGCAGGCGGCGGTCGGGCCGACGATCGGCAGTCCGGCCGCGTCAAAGGCGTCCACAATGCCGTCGACGAGAGGAACCTCGGGCCCGACAACGGTGAAATCGACGCCCAGGGTTTCGGCGAGCGCGGTCATCTCGGACGTGGAGCCGACGTCGGCGGGAATGCAGGAGACGTCCATCGCCATCCCCGCGTTGCCGGGTGTGGCGTAGACGGCGTCGATCGATTCGGATCGGGATAACCGCCAGGCCAGGGCGTGCTCGCGGCCACCGCCGCCAATAACGAGTGCTTTCATTCGAGAGGTCGTTCGCGCAGTCCGCATCGGCTCCAAATTACGACGCCCGTCGTAGCCCCGCGGGGAGAGACAACTCTTGGCGACCCCTCCGGCGAAGGCCTAGAATAGCAGGTGAGCGTCGTGGAACGACGCCGGTGAAGACCCTGACTTTCGAGACCACAGAAGCCTACGACGTCGTCGTGATCGGCGCCGGACACGCGGGGTGCGAAGCGGCGGCGGCGGCGGCCCGAATGGGCCTGCGCACCGCGCTCTGCACCCTCAACGCGGACCTCGTCGCACAGATGTCGTGCAATCCGGCCGTGGGCGGGATCGCGAAGGGCCACTTGGTGCGCGAGATCGACGCGATGGGCGGCGTGATGGGCCTGGTCGCCGATGCGGTGGGGATCCAGTTCCGTCTCCTGAATACCAGCCGCGGTCCGGCCGTTTGGTCGCCCCGCGCCCAGGCCGACAAGAAGCAGTACCGCGTGGAGATGAAGCGCCGGCTGGAGGCTGAGCCGAACATCGTCCTCAAGCAGGCTGAGGTGGTGGATTTCATCCTGGAGGAGTTGCCGGGCCGGACGGAGAAGCGTCTGCGCGGTCTTCGGTTGCTTGACGGGCGGACGATACGGACGGACGCGGTCATCGTCACGACGGGCACTTTCCTCAACGGACTGGTCCATATCGGCGAGACGCAGTATCCGGCGGGGCGGTCGGGAGAACCGGCGTCGATCCCGCTGGGCGAGCGTTTGCGAGCTCTGGGCTTTCGCTGCGGACGGCTGAAGACCGGAACGCCGCCTCGTTTGGACGGCCGCACGATCGACTGGGAGCGCTTCGAGCCGCAGCCTGGAGACGCCGAACCGACGCCGTTCTCCTTCCGTACCGAGAAGATTGACCGCGAGCAGATTGAGTGTCACATCGCCTACACGACGGAAGCGACCCTGAAGATCTTGCGGGAGAGCGTGGCTCGCTCCCCTCTATATAGTGGTCAGATTGAAGGTGTGGGTCCCCGCTACTGTCCGTCGATCGAAGACAAAGTGGTGAAGTTCCCGGATAAGGAGCGGCATCAGCTCTTCTTGGAGCCGGAGGGTCTGGATACGAACGAGGTCTACCTGAACGGCATGTCGACCTCGATGCCGATCGACGTGCAGGCGGCGATGGTGGCGTCTATACCGGGTCTGGACCGGGCGGAGATGATTCGGCCCGGGTATGCGATTGAGTACGACTCGGTGGACGCGACGGAGCTGGATCACTCGCTGGAGACCAAGCGTATCCGCGGGCTCTATCTTGCCGGGCAGATCAACGGCACCACCGGATACGAAGAGGCGGCGGCGCAGGGCCTGATGGCCGGAATCAATGCGGCGCTGGCCGTTCAGGGGCGGAGTCCCGTGGTCCTTGGACGGACGGACGGATATATCGGCATCTTGATCGACGACCTGGTCACGAAGGGAACGGATGAGCCCTACCGGATGTTCACTTCGCGAGCCGAGTATCGGCTCCATTTGCGGATCGACAACGCGGATCGGCGCTTGACGCCGATTGCCCGGGACGCCGGGATGATCCAGGACGATGAATGGTCGCGGTTTGCGGGGCGCCGGTCCAATTTGGAGACGGCGGCCGAGTTCGTAGCACGCTTCCGCCCGCAGCCGGGCACGCCTGAAGCGGATCAGTTCTTCGAACAGATAGGCGGGGTCCCGGAGAATCGGCAGACGCTGGCGCAGTACTTGCGACGGCCCGAAGTGCGGATCAAGCCGATGAAGGCGCTGATCGAGACTCAGACTGGGGTTGAACTCACGAAGGCCGTTTGGACCTCGCTGGAGACCGACTGCAAGTACGCCGGATACCTGGAGCAACAGCAGAAGCACGTCGACCGGATCAAGAAGGTCGAAGAGCGCCGGATTCCCCCTGATTTCGGGTTTGCGGGCCTTCCAGGGCTTTCTCGCGAGGTGGTGGAGAAGCTGGAGCGCGTCCGTCCGCGTAGTTTGGCCCAGGCAGGGCGCATACCGGGGATCACTCCCGCGGCTGTCTCGATCCTCAACATGCACCTCGAGAGCCCGGTCAGCGAGTCGAGTGTTGCCTGAAACCCCTTTTAAACGGGCATTTCGTTCCGTGCTGGACGAGGTCGACCTGAATCCCGACGCTCAGGCTCTCAGCAGGATGGTCTCCCACCATGGACTGCTTGAGAAGTGGAACCGCGGTCTCAATCTCACGCGGATCACGAGCCCGGAAGAGGCCGCACGGCGGCATTTCGGTGAATCGCTGCTACTGGCCAAGGCAATCGGCGACATCCAAACGCTGGCTGATATCGGATCGGGCGGCGGATTCCCGGGCCTTCCCATCGCAGCGATCAATCCGGGGGCGTCCGTTACGTTGATTGAGTCGGTCGCGAAGAAGGCCGCTTTTCTCCGGGAGGCGAGTCGGGATTGGGGCAACGTGCGGGTGGTCGCGCGGCGGGCCGAGGATGTGACGGACGGGTTTGATTGCGTCGTCATGCGCGCGGTTCGTGTGGAGCCGCTGCTGGATATCGTCGCCGGGATGGCTCCGCGACTGGCGCTCTTGGCTGGAGAAGAGACAGCGGGTGAGCTTGAACGTTCAAGCGGCTGGACCTGGGAAGCCCCGGTTCCCCTTCCCTGGGGTAATCGTCGCGTCATTCTCTTGGGGAAACGTTCCACGTGAAACAACTGCACGGACGGCTATCCGTCCATTGCGGGAACGTTTCACGTGGAACATGGTCCCAGAAGATCGATTTCATACTCGTTGTGATAACCTGAGCACCAATTCCTTCCTAGGCTGGAGGGGCGTTCGGAGACTCTGATTTGGCCCGAATTATCGCTATCGCCAACCAAAAAGGCGGCGTCGGAAAGACGACCACCGCCATCAATCTATCCGCATCTCTAGCCGCGGCGGACTGTCGTGTCCTGATCATCGATTGCGACCCGCAAGCCAACTCAACGAGCGGCCTCGGCTATGCCTACGAGGATGACCGTCCGACAGTCTACGACTTTATGGTTGGACGAACGGGGCTGCGCGACGTCTTCGTCGAGACGTCGGTCTCTAGCCTCACGCTCGCCCCATCGAGCCGTCATTTGGCGGCTGCGAATGTGGAGCTTGTGGATGCGGACGGCCGCGAGAATCAGCTTCGAGACGCTCTGGCTGAGGTCCAGTCGGAATTCGACTACATTCTCATCGATTGTCCGCCGGCCCTCGATCTGCTGACGATTAACGCCCTGACAGCCGCTGACTCGGTACTGATCCCGATTCAGTGCGAGTATTTTGCTCTGGAGGGGATCTCGGCGCTGATGGACACGGTGGACCGCATTCGCGAGCAACTCAATCCGGGGCTCGCGATCGAGGGCGTCTTACTGACGATGTTCGACGATCGGACGACTCTTGCGAAGCAGGTGGCGACTGATTTGCGCGAGTTCTTCGGGAACGACGTCTTCCAAACCGTGATTCCGCGCAATATCCGCCTCGCGGAAGCGCCCAGTCACGGAAAGCCAGTGCTCGAGTATGATCTGCGTTCCAAAGGCGCTGACAGCTACCTCAAGCTGGCGCGTGAGATCCTTGGCCGAGGCCAAGAACGCGGCGCAGCCGGCAGTGCCGGGATTGTCCACTAACCTTGTAGTAGGTCGCACAGGATGAGCAACAAGTCCTCTTCTCCCGCCCCCCGCCGCAAGGCGCTTGGTCGAGGTCTCAACGCCTTGTTGGCGAATAAGCCGGCGCCGACCGCTGTCCCGTCGGCGGGTCAGGCAGCACCGGTCGCCGGACCTGGCGAGGCTGTTCAGAGCTTGGATCCGCGGTTGGTCGACCCGAACCCCGACCAGCCGCGCACGCGGTTTGACGACGCCGGGATCCAGGAGTTGGCTCAGTCGATCCGGACGGACGGCGTGATCCAGCCCATTTTGGTTCGGCCGTCGGGCGCCCGATACCTGATCATTGCCGGAGAGCGCCGATGGCGTGCGGCGCAGGTGGCGGGTTTGGAGCGGGTGCCGGCGATCATCCGCGAGATTGAGGACGACAAGGTTCTCGAGATCGCGCTGATCGAGAACATCCAGCGCGAAGACCTGAACCCGATTGAGGTGGCGCAGGCGCTCTTGCGACTCGGACAAGAGCTCGAACTCAGTCACGAGGAACTCGCTCAGCGGACTGGTAAAGACCGCACGACGGTGACGAACCTGCTGCGGCTGCTGCGGCTGCCGATCGAGGTCCAGCAGCTTGTGGCGGAGAACAAGATCGCCATGGGGCATGCTCGCGCGGTGCTTGCGTTGGAGGACGAGCAGCAGCGCATTTCGGTCGCCGAGCAGGTGGTGCGAAAGGGACTGTCTGTCCGGGCGGTCGAGCAGCTCATCAAGCAGATGCTCCAGCCGGCGGAACCGAAGAAGGTCAAGACGATCGATCCCAACGTGGCGGCTGCTGTGGAGAGCCTGGAGCAAGCTCTGGGGGCGCCGGTGCGGCTGATTCAGCGGAACGCGAAGCGCGGCCGCATCGAGATTGAGTACTCATCGCCGGAAGAGTTGGATCGAATCTATACTCGAATCACCGGGGAAGAGTAGATCTATCTTCTTTCTTTTCAGTAGTTTACAAGGAACTCGCCTGTGTCCGGACGTATACTCAACGGGAACCAAATCCGTGATCAGATCCTGGCGGAAGTCGCCGCGGAGGTAGCCGAGCTGACGACTCAAGGCGTCCGTCCTGGCTTGGCGGCCGTGCTTGTCGGCGAGAATCCTGCGTCTCAGGTCTACGTGCGCAACAAGATGCGGGCGTCGGAGAAGGTCGGCATTGCGAGCCGGACCCTCACTCCCTCGGCCGAGATCACCACCGATGAGTTGCTGGCGATCGTCGATGACCTCAACCGCGACGACGAGGTGGACGGCATCCTGGTGCAGCTCCCGTTGCCCGATCAGGTTGATTCGGCGAAGGTGCTGCTCGCCATTGACCCGGCCAAGGACGTGGATGGCTTCCACCCGGTCAACATGGGAGCGTTGGCGACCGGGGCGCCGAAGCTCGTGCCCTGCACGCCTGCCGGATTGATTGAGATGCTCGACCGGGGCGGTGTGGAGATCAGCGGCAAGAACGCGGTCGTGTTGGGTCGCAGCAATATTGTCGGCAAGCCGGCGGCACTTCTGTTGCTGGGGCGCAACGCGACGGTGACCATCTGTCATTCGCGTACGAAGGATCTCGCGGCCAAGGCGCGCGAGGCGGACATTCTGGTCGCCGCGTTGGGTCGCCCGGCGATGATCACCCGCGACTTCATCCAACCCGGCGCCGTCGTACTCGACGTGGGAATCAACCGCGTGACGGATCCGGCGGAAGCCGAGCGCTTGTTCTCCTATAAGCCGAAAAAGCTTGCACGGTTCCATGAGAAGGGATCGGCACTGGTGGGCGATGTGAACCCGGCCGACATGGAAGAGCTGGCGTCGGCCTATACGCCAGTGCCGGGCGGCGTCGGGCCGCTGACGATCGCGATGCTGATGAAGAACACGCTGACCGCCGCGCGTGCCCGGCGTGGGTAGATCGCCATGTTGAAGGTCGGTCTCACCGGCGGCCTCGCCAGCGGCAAAAGCTTCGTCGGGGCGTGCCTCCAGGAGTTGGGAGCGCACGTGATCCAAGCCGACCGTCTGGGCCACGAAGCGCTTGAAGTCGACGGCGAAGCCTATCCGCTGGTCGTCGAGAAGTTCGGCGATGAGATTCTGCTTGCTGGAGGGGAGATCGACCGCAAGGCGCTGGGCGCTATCGTCTTTCCGGCCCCGGAGAAGCTGGAAGCGCTGAACGCGATCATTCACCCGATCGTTTGGCGCCGTCAGCAGGAGTTCTTCAGCGAGGTGGAGGAGAAAGACCCGCATGCGGTCGCCGTAGTGGAGGCCGCCATCTTGATTGAGACCGGCGCTTACAAGCGTTATCAACGGCTGGTGGTCGCCGCTTGTCCTCCGGAGGTGCAGGTGGCGCGTTTTCGCGCTCGCGAAGGCGCCACTGAAGAGCAGGCTCGAGCGCGCATGGACCGGCAGATGCCTCTCGAAGAGAAACTGCCATTCGCCGATTACGTCATCGATACCTCGGGCTCGAAAGATGAGACACGTGGCCGCGCCGCCGAGGTATACGCCAAACTAAGAGCGGAAGCTGAAGCATGAGACGTTGGACATTTCGCCTGGGCACGATGGCCCTGCTCTTTCTCGCCGCCTTCACCCTCGGCACGATTTCGACCGAATGGTCGAGCGATTCGGCGGACCCGTTTTGGACCGAGGCGGCCGGCAGCGATCTCACCGACGACGAGAGGACGAATATCGACGTCTACGATCGCGCCTCGCGAGCGGTGGTCAACATCACGTCGACGGTTCTCCAGCAAGGTTGGTTCTTCCAGGTGGTACCGAATCGCGGAACCGGCTCGGGCTTTCTAGTGGACAACGAGGGTCGCATCCTGACCAACTATCACGTGATCCAAGGCAACTCGGCGCAGATTGAAGTCAACTTGCTCGGAAGCGAGCGCGACGAGAGCTACGAGGCGCAAGTGCTGGCGGTCGACGAGTTGAACGACCTGGCGTTGATCCAGATCAATCCTGACGGCGACCTGCCTTGGTTGCCGCTCGGCGATTCGGAGTCGTTGCGTGTCGGGCGCAAGGTGCTGGCGATCGGCAACCCGTTCGGACTGGAAGGGACGCTCACGACGGGCGTGATTAGTTCGCTGGGACGTTCGATCCAATCGGACAACGGAGTCCTTCCGGAGATGATCCAGACCGACGCCGCCATCAATCCGGGAAACTCCGGCGGCCCGTTGCTCGACAACTCCGGGGCGGTGATCGGGGTCAACACGGCGATCTACGGCCCGGGCGGGAACATTGGAATCGGATTTGCGATGCCGATCTCTCGGGCCAAGCCGCTGCTGGAATTCGTGCGGTCGGGCGGGGAAGCGCGTAAGGCGAAAGACCCCGGGTTCCGCACGATCTACGTGAGCGGGCGCTATGCGCGGGCGCTGGAGTTGCCGCCGTCGGGTCTGCTTGTGGTCGAACTGGATCCGAACGGCGCCGCTGCGCAAGCCGGTCTGCGGGGTCCGTCCCGAGAGATCGTATTGGGCAACTATCGAGTCCCGTGGGGCGGCGACTTCATTCTGGAGATCGACGGACGGCCGGTGGCGAACGGGCGGCTGCTGCAGCAGTCGCTGGCGCTCAAGAAGGCGGGCGACGAGTTGGCGCTGAAGGTTTTTCGTGACGGCGAGGAAGTGGAGATCGTGGTGAAGCTCGCCTCGCAGTCGATGCGGCTATGAGGCCTGACCCGCAAATCGGGCTTTGCTCGAGTTGCGCGCATGTCCGACCGGTGACGTCTGATCGCGGCTCGGATTTCTATCTGTGCGGGAAGGCCAAGACGGACCCGCGCTATCCGAAGTATCCTCGGCTGCCTGTCGTGGCTTGTGCGGGCTGGCAGGTCGCATCATCAGGCCGGTGACTTCGTCAGACGCTCACTGGCGGAAGTGACCGGGCGACGGTCAAACGTCCACACGAAGCGCCCGAAGCCAAATAACGGCGTTGCTGCTGCTAACTATGCCGGGACGGAGATGATAGTCGAAACTCAGCTCTCCGTCGATTACTTGGTCTTGGAAGTGCGCGGCCTGCGCCGTTGGCCTTTCCGAGAGCGCCTTGGCCAGTTCAACGTCATGAGTTGTCAGCAACACTGATCCCCCGCGGGTGATGAGTTGATCGACGATGGCCCGAGCGCCGATCCGGCGATCGGCCGAGTTGGTCCCGCTCAGCATCTCGTCCGCGAGCAGCAGCACGGGCTCGCCCGAAGCGGCGGTATCCAGAGCCGCGGCAAGCTTTGAGGCTTCCACGAGGAACCGAGACCTTCGCTCGTGAACGGACTCGTCGATTCGCGCAGAAACCACCAGGGAGAACTCAGACAACTCGAACCGCGCCGCGCGGACCGGTGCTCCGGCGCGAGCGAGCACGCAATTCAGTCCTACCGCTCGCAGGTACGTGCTCTTGCCTGACATATTCGAGCCGGTGATCACCAGCGCCTTGTTTTCTGCATCCAATCGGACAGGGGCACTGACGGCGTGCTCCTGTTGAAGCAGGGGATGCTCCATCTTGTCCGCTACCAACGCGACCGCGGAGTCCTTTCGGAAGCTGGGAGAGACGCTCTTTGGATGGTCTCCGGCGAAGGCCGCGACGGCACAGAGTCCTTCAAACGAGCCGAATGCGTCCGCCCACTCAGTGAGCGCTGACCCATGTGCGATCTGCCACGACTCGATGCTGAGTCCCCACTGCGTGGCCCAGGCGAGAAGATACGAAGCCGCCAAAAGCGCGTCGGAATTGCGAGCCTGTAGCCACCCGATTCGCCTATTGAGCGATGTCAGTAGAACCGATGCAGGTTGGCTGGACCCGGAGCGCAGGCTCTCTTGCAGGGAGCGCAACAGCGGGGCGCGAAATGTCTGTCGCTCAAGCAGTCGCGCGCCCTTCTCTAGCTCCCTTAGGGCACGGGTATTTGATGCGACGGAACTAACGGTACGCTCGATCGATTCGCGGACCTTGAGACACATCAGGCCTTGCACGGACGCCAGCGCGACGACCGCAACCCAGGTGTGAGGAGCCAGCCCTACTGGTCCTACCCCCACGAGGCCAAGCCCAAGCAGACCGGCGGCTAGTCCGAGTAGGCAGAGGCGATACCACGTCGGGACTGCTTCCGGTCGATGCGCCGCCCATTCCCGCAGCGAGTCGGAATCCGAGGATGACGGCGTCAAAGCATCGGGAATGCAGCAGAGCTCCAGTTGTACGTCGCTCCGACTACGTAGCTCGTCAACCGCTTCTTGCCGCTGCATGGCCTCTTGGGAGCTGCACGGGTTCAGGAGCCAGCCTGCGAGCGTGGACCTGCCCAGCGTAGTTGCGGACGAAGGCGTCAGCAGTTCAAAGAGGGACCCTTCACCAAATAGGTCGAGGTCCTCCGCATACAGATGGTCAGGACGGCGGAAGTCCTCTCCGAAATCACCCGTGCCGACCCAATTACCTGTGAGACGTTGCACGCTCCTTTCGAGCCACTCGGAACGCCGTCGATGCATGCGCACCGCGGCGGCCGATCTCGAAGTGAGTACGGAAAGCCCCAGAGCTGCCGAGGCCGCGAGGGCCGCGGGCCAAATCGTAAGTCCCGCATTGACGGCGAGAATCATGCATCCCAGTGTCAACACCGAGGCGGCGGACACCGCCAACACGTAGATCCGGTAGAGCTTGTGTGAGCGCTCCAGCGAGCGGTGTGACTCTGCTACGGCGCGTTTCCCGCGGCTTAGAACTGCGGCATGAGACTCGGTCACAAGGCGGATTGTACCCTGGGGCTGTCCCGTGCCGAACTGTTGCGCGAGATCAGCTACGCCCAGCACCTCGCTACACTCAGAAACTCCATGTCGCCCCGCCGGCTCCTGTTCCAATCGCTGCTCTACCACCGGGGAGTGAATCTTGCCGTGGCCCTCGGCGTCGCTGTTGGGGCGGCCGTGCTCTCGGGCGCGCTGATCGTGGGAGACTCGGTGCGCGGCAGTCTGCGCGACCTCACTCTCGACCGGCTCGGCAGGATCGATCACGCCCTGGTTGCGGATCGTTACGTTCGGGAGGCGCTTGCCGAGGAGCTGCCTGAAACGGCGTCGGCCATTTTGATTCGCGGCTCGGCTGAATCGCCGGAGTCCGGCGCTCGCGCGTCCAAGGTCAATCTCCACGGGACCGGCGAGGCATTCTGGAGGATGTTCGGCCAAGCGGCGCCGGAACTGGGGTCCCGCGACGTCGCCGTCAACGAAGCACTGGCGCGCGAGATCGGCGTCGAAGAGGGCGGCGCCTTGTTGCTGCGATTCCAGACCGACACGCTTGTCCCCTCCGAATCGGTGATGGGCCGCAAGACGGACAACGTGCGCACGATGCGGCTGACGGTGAAGGCGGTGCTGCCGAATGAAGGCCCGGGACGCTTTGGTCTGTCGCCGTCGCAACAACTCCCGCTGAACGCCTTTCTGGCGCTGTCTACTTTGCAACGCGCCCTGGGGCAGGAGGGGCGGGTCAATGCCTTGCTGTCTGCCGAGGAGCCGGACCTCGCTTCCACGATCCAACTAGAAGACCTGGAACTCGACGTCGTGTTGCTTGGGGGACAAGGTCTGCTCTCGGCTCAAACCCGGCGCATCGTGTTGGAGCCCGCTGCCGCCGAGGCTGTTGCCGTCGCCGCTCAAGAAGCCGGTCTAGCGTCTACGCCCGTCCTGACCTATTTGGCGAATAGGATCGGAGTCGACGAGCGGGCGATTCCCTACTCGACGGTGACGGCGCTCGCCCCGACGCCCGAATCGTTGCGTCTCGTTGGAGGTGCGCCCGCACCCGAGTTGAGCGGCGACCAGATTCTGCTCAACCAATGGGCGGCTCGTGATCTCAACGCTCGCCCCGGCGACTCGGTGATGCTGGACTACTACCAAGTCGGACCGCGCGGCGAACTCGTCACGGAGCAGCATGAGTTCGAACTGGCCGGCGTCGTCGCGATGGAAGGCATCGCGCTCGATCGCAATCTCGCTCCGGATTTCGAGGGCATGTCGGACGTCGATCGGATGTCGGATTGGGATCCGCCGTTCCCGGTCGACCTCTCGCTCATCCGCGATCAGGACGAGGACTACTGGGACCGCTATCGGACCGCGCCCAAGGCCTTCGTCCCTTTGGAGACGGCGAAGGATTTGTGGACCAACCGTTTCGGACAACTGACTTCGGTGCGTCTGGCGCCTCCGCCCGGAGAAGCGTTGGACGATGTGCGCGAACGCTACGTCGCCGCCCTGCGCAACGAGGCCGACCCGGCTCGTTTCGGGTTGGCGTTTCAGCCGGTCAAGGCCCAAGGGTTGCAGGCCTCCAGCGGGGCAACCGACTTTTCAGGTCTTTTTATCGGATTTAGCCTATTCCTGATCGCTTCGGCGGCGATGCTGGTGACTCTCCTTTTTCGATTGGGCGTGGAACGCCGCTCGCGAGAAGTCGGCCTCTTGTTGGCCTCCGGTCATCCCGTCACACGCGTCCGGAGACTGCTTTTGCAGGAGGGTGCGCTGCTCGCGCTCGCGGGCTGCTTGGCCGGTATTCCCGGGGCTGTCGCCTACGGCTGGTTGATGGTCTACGGGCTCAGCACGTGGTGGTCGGCCGCGGTCGGCGGTTCGTTCCTCAACCTGCATGTCGCTCCCGCGAGTCTGGCTGCAGGGGTCGTCGGCAGCTTTCTCTTGATGCTGTTCGCGGTCTGGACGGCGGTACGCAAACTTGGTCGGCTGACTCCTCGCGCGATGCTCGCGGGTCAGTTGGAAGCCGACCGCAACGCACTGCCCAGCAAGCTTCCCGCTCGGCTGGCCTGGGGATCGGCGGCAGGGGCCCTCACGCTCCTGGCGGCTTCCTTCACCGTCGACGCAGCGACCCAGGCGGCGCTGTTCTTCGGCGTGGGCGCGCTGCTGCTGATGGCCGCTCTGGCCGGTTTCCGAGCGAGCCTACTGAAGCCAAAGAGCGACAGTCTAGTCGGCGGATCGTCGCCGCTGTGGCGGCTCGGCTCGCGGAACAGCGGTAGGTTCCCGTCTCGCTCCACGCTTTCCGCCGCTCTGATTGCGGGAGCCGCCTTCGTCATCGTTACTGTCGCTTTGATGCGCCACGACGTCTCCAGTCAGGAGCCCGAGTTCCAGTCCGGCGACGGCGGTTTTCGCTTCGCGGCCCAATCCGATTTGCCGCTCTACCCGGAACAATTGGATGAGTCGTCTGATCTATTCGACGGCCGTTTGTTCGCCCTGCGTGCCAAGCGGGGCGAGGACGCCTCGTGTCTGAACTTGTACCGTCCCTCGCAGCCGACTCTGCTCGGCGCCGGACCCGACCTCATCGCACGCGGCGGTTTCGCCTTCCAGTCGACGCTTGCCGAGACCGACGCTGAGCGCGAGAATCCGTGGCTGATCCTCGAGCGAGACTTCCCCGAGAACGCCGTGCCGGTGTTCGGCGACCTGAATTCGGTGATGTGGATCCTCCACCTCGGTCTTGGCGATACGTTGGAGGTCGAGGACGGGCTCGGCCGTTCTCGCAAGCTCGTGATCGCCGGTCTGATGTCCCGCTCGATCTTTCAATCCGAGCTGCTGATGGCGGACGGCCGCTTCCTCGAACTGTTCCCGGACCATTCCGGTTTCCAGCAACTGTTGGTCGAAACCGACGACGGCCAAGCCGGCGTGGCCCTGGAGAACCGTTGGTCGGATCTGGGTCTCGACGCCGAGACGTCGGCGGACCGACTGGCGGGATTCCTGGTTGTTGAGAACACCTACCTCAGTACGTTCCAAACCCTTGGAGGGCTGGGGTTGCTGCTCGGCACTTTCGGTCTCGCAGTGGTGATGGTGCGCAACGTCTTGGAGCGCCGCCGTGAACTGGCTCTGTTGCAGGCCGTCGGTTTCGCAAAGCAGTCCGTCTCGCGGGTCGTTTTGGCTGAGAACGCCTATCTGCTGGTTTTCGGGCTGCTGGCTGGGACGGGTGCGGCGCTGTTGGCGACCGCGCCCCACTTGTTGAGCGGTTTGGCTGAACCGCCCTGGGCGTCCTTGCTGATGACCCTCGCGCTGATCCTCGTCTGCGGCTTGGCGGCAGGAGCGGCGGCCGTTCGCGTCAGCCTCGGCCAACCGCTCTTGCCGAGTCTGCGTCGCGACTAGCTCCGCCTAGACCGCCGAGCCGGGGCCGGCCTTCATCCAGGGGAAGTTGGGAGTGAACTCCCAACCGAACTGGAAGTACAGGACGGCGACGCCCATCGCCACGACGGCCAGAATGCCGAGCATCAGGAAGAGGAATCCTTTCCACGGGAAGCTCTTGCCTTCGCGCTTCATGATGATGAGATAGCTCACCGCGATGCCGACGTAGTAGAGCAACACCATCGGCATGGCGAAGACCAGCATCGTCGTCACGTCGGGTGTCGGCGTGATGATCGCCGCGATGACGAAGATGATGAGGATCGCGTAGCGCCCGTTGCGGATCAGGAAGCCGGGCGTCGTGATTCGCAGCAGCGTAAAGAAGAAGATCACGACCGGCATCTGGAAGACCGCTCCCAACCCGACATGCAGGTTGAAGAACATGTCGTAGTAAGCGGTCGTCGTGATCATCGGTCGTACATCGACGTCGAAGCCAATTCCGATCAAGAAGGCCAGCGCGAAACGCAGGGCGACGAAGTAGCAGAACAGCCCGCCGCCGATGAACAGCCCGGCGGTAGTGAAGATGAACGGCGCAGCCCAGCGGCGCTCTTTTTGATAGAGGCCCGGGGCGATGAACGACCAGGCTTGATACATCAGCCAAGGCGCGCCGACGAAGAGTCCCGCCAGCAGCGGCAGCTTGAAGTACTGCAGCATGAACTGCTCGGTCACGGTGGTATTCACCAGGGTGATGACCGGGTCGTAGGGCAGCTTCTCGGCCGCGGCCTTGAACGGCTCGGCGAACAGGCGGAACAGCTCCTTGGCGAAGGCCAAACAAACGATGTAGGCGACCAGCAGCCCGATAAACGCCCGCACGAGCCGCGTGCGCAGTTCCTCCAGATGTTCGAGGAACGACATCCGGGCCATGCCCTCCTCTTCCTCGTCGTCGTCGAGGTCGGTCGTTGGTCCCACCGGAGGGGGGGTGGTCGTACCTGAACCAGCTTCGACTTTCGCCACAGCCTGCTCTTCCGCTTCGGGCGAGTCGTTGTCGTAGTTGTAGGCGTCGTCGCTGAACGGGTCGTCGTAGTAGCTGGGCTCGTCGGCTACGGCCGGTTTCGTCTCAACCGGCTCGTCGTCTCCGCCCGATCGCTCTCGCGCGACGGGCGGCTCCTCGATGGCGGCCGCTTCAGCCCCCGCCTCCTCTTCGGGAGGGGCGGGGGCTTCCGGCGCAGTATCTCGCTTGACGGGTTCCCGGGCTACCGGCGCTCCGCCGGCCACTTCCGACTGAGCATCACCCGTCTCAGGCGACCCGTCGGGGTCGCGCGTCTTGTCGTCTGAGCTCATCTGGAGTTTTGAAACCTCTAAGCAGTGCTCTGCTCCGGGGCCGCGGAAGCCTCGGTGGCCTTCGCGCTCTCGACCGGTTTAGGATCAGTCGGAGCGTCAGGGCTAGAGCTGTCACTGCTCGAGGTTTCAGCGACCGCTGTTGCAGCGCTGTCAGTGGAGTCGCCCGTGCTGGGGGCGGACTCGGTGGCTGTGGAAGACGATTCGGACTTGGCCGCCGACGAGTCGTAGTTGTACTCGTCGTAGTAGTCGTCTTCCCCGTCGTAGTAAGTGGTCGCGTCCTTGAGCGCCTTGTTGGCTTCTGAAGCGGCTTTGCGCGCTTCATCCACCCGCGTCTCACGCTCGATGTTATCCATCTCGCGCTGGAACGTACCCTTCAACTCGTTCGATGCACGACGGAACTCCGCCATGCCTTTGCCGAACGTGCGTCCAAGCTCCGGCAACTTCTTCGGACCGAAGATAAGCAGAGCGAACACGAAGATGAAAATCATCTCCTGTATGCCAAGTGGACCCATAAGGTGAAGCAGTCTCCTTCAAGAGACTGCCTCTGATGATAGCGACGCCTCCGAAAAGGCGTCAACTGAACCTTGCCACGGCTCGAAGCCATTGAAAACGAAGCCTCTGCTGCTATCCTGAACTTCCGCCCCGCCGCCAGAGGCCTCCGGTGTTCGAAAATCACCGCCAAAAAGCCGCCCTCCTCTTCGCGGCAGCCGACGTCATCCTGACCGTCCTCGCCTTTGAGGCGGCTTACCAGACTCGACTCCTCCTTCCGCTGCCGCGCACGTTCTTCATCACCACGCCGGTGAAGGCGTTGCTGCTGGGCTTTATCCTCGTGCTGTGGTTGGTGCTGGGGCGGATGATCGGCGCCTACGCGCGGCTGTATGGAGCGGACACGCGGGCCGCGATCTACGACACCCTCCGCCAAGTTCTTTTCGGAGGGCTCGGCATCGCGATGTTCTTGTTTGTGCTGCGCATGGATCTGTCGCGGCCCTTCCTGGGACTCTTCCTGCTCTACAACCTCGTCCTGCTGATCCTTTACCGGGCGGCCGCCGGGCGTCTGCGGGGTTACATCCGTCGCCAGTTCGGCGCCGAGGTCCATTGCGTGGTCGTGGGCGAGGGGCCGCAGGCTCGGCGTCTTGCCGCGCGGTTGGAGAAAGCGGGCGAAGTTGGATTGCGGCTGGAGGCTTTTCTCGACCTGGCGGAGCCGGAGTCGCTCGCTCGGCTCACGGCGATGCTCCGCGAACATGTCGTCGACGAAGTCTTCTTTGTCGTCGACGCCGCCCGTCTCGGGGACTTGGAGGAGATCTTCTTGCTGTGCGACGAAGAGGGCGTGCGGACCCGCGTTGCGACCCACTTCTTTCCGCACGTCAACAGCCGGGTCTACTTCGACCGTCTCGGCGACCTGCCGCTGTTGAGCTTCTCCGCGACTCCGCACGACGAAGTCCGGTTGTTTATCAAGCGCACGTTCGACGTGGTTTGCTCGCTGGCGGCGCTGCTTGTCCTGGCGATTCCCATGGCTGTGGTTGCGATTGCGGTTCGGCTCAGCTCGGCGGGCCCCGCCCTATTCGTGCAGATTCGCTGCGGTCTCAACGGGAGACGCTTTCGGTTCTACAAGTTCCGCTCGATGGTCGCCGACGCCGAGTCGCAGCGCGCCGACCTGGAACACTTAAACGAGAAGGACGGCCCGGCGTTCAAGATCGCCGAAGATCCTCGCGTCACGCCGATCGGCCGCTTCTTGCGACGCTACTCGATCGACGAGTGGCCGCAGTTTTGGAACGTCCTCCGGGGCGACATGTCGTTTGTGGGTCCGCGTCCGCCCGTTCCCTCCGAGGTCGAGCAGTATGTGACGTGGCAACGTCGTCGCCTGCGCATGCGGCCCGGGCTCACTTGCCTTTGGGCGGTGCGCGGCCGCGACGAGGTGGACTTCGATACCTGGATGCGGATGGACCTCGAATACATCGACAACTGGTCGTTGTGGCTGGACTGCAAGATCCTTCTGCGCTCGATTCCGCTCGTACTGGCCGGGCGCGGGGCGCATTAGCTCGATATGGACTTCCGTCAAGCTTGGGACCGAGTCGCTGAACTCGAGGGAGAGACGTTCCGCACCGCGCGGGGAGTGGAGTTCTCCTATCGCTTTAAGCGGACGTTCATCGTGACGGAGCCCGCTGGACAATCCATTCCGCGCACGAATTTCGACAAAGTCTTCAAGCGGATCAGCGGAGCGGGTGCGCATGTAACATCCGTCCAGGGCCAAGCGTTCATCGAGGCGGTCTTCCACGACAATAGGTTTGAACAAGCCTCATGAGAACTCTGACCTCCGTCCTCCTCGCCTCCGCTCTCCTCGCCTGCGCGCCCGCGCCGGAGCCTGTTGCGGAAGAGCCTCGCTCCCAAGCTGCGATCCAAGCGGACGAGGCTCGTGCTCGGCTCGAAGCCGCGGGCGAAGGCGCCGCCGTTGTTCTTCGAGCGATTGAAGCCCACGGCGGCTTGGAGGCCTGGTACGCAGCGCCGACTAGTTCTTACATCTGGGAGTACTCGAACGTCACCATTCCGTTGCGTTTTTCGACGCGGATGACGGTCGACAACCAGACCCGCCGCGCCTATCACGAGATCCTGACGGTCGGCACGCCTGAGGATGCGCCTCAATTCGAGGGACGCTTCGCGTGGGACGGCTCCGAGGCCTGGATTGCTCCCGAGGATACGCCCAAGATCAATCCGCGTTTTTGGGCCTTGACCGGCTATTATTTCGAGCAGATTCCGTTTGTGCTGGCCGACCCGGGACTGACGTACGAGAAGATGCCGGACGCTGAACTCGACGGCGTGGCGCACGACATGGTCCGTGTCGGGTTTGAATCCGGCGTCGGCGACGCTCCCGGCGACACCTACGTGCTCTACGTCGACAAGGAGACGGACCGTCTGGCAGCGATTCGCTACACCGTCACCTACTACAGCCAGCGCGGTCCGCAAGAGAACGCTAAGCCCCGTCCTGAAACGCTGTTCTACTACGAGGACTTCCAGGAAGTGGACGGGCTGTCGGTCCCTGGAAAATTCCGCGGCTTCCAGTTTGCCGATGGCGAGAAAGGCGAGCAGAAAAGCGAAGCCTGGTGTCGCGAGATCTCCTTCTCGCAGCCCTTTGACGAGGCGCGGCTGGAGATGCCCGAGGGCGCCAAGGTCCAGTCCGCGCCGTAGCGGCCTGGGGAATTGTCGGGTCTGTTGTCGTGGTCCACGCGCGGGCTGCGCAATCAGAATCTAGGTCCGATGCGTCCGAAATGAGAGCCGGCGTTCGCCACAGGTATGGTCCACCCGATGTCCTCTCGGTGGAAGAGGTCCCGACCCCGGTCCCCTTCGACGATGAAGTACGAGTCCGCGTTCACGCCGCCTCGGCCAATCTGGGCGATTGGGAACTGTTGCGCGCCGATCCGCTGTTTATTGCAGCCATGGCGCAGTTATTCGGCTCGAAGCCGCGCCACCCGGTCCCCTCCTCGTCGGGCGGCCTCTTGCGGCCCAAGCACAAGATCCTGGGGTGCGATTTCGCAGGGCGAATTGATGCGGTCGGCAAAGCAGTCACGCAATTCCGGCCGGGCGACGAGGTATTCGGCATGTGCGGCTTTGGGGCCTTTGCTGAATACGTCTGCGTGAAGCAAACGGAGGCGATGGTTCTCAAGCCCGCCGGTTTGACCTTCGAACAGGCGGCGACGCTTCCGCAGGCGGCGCGGGCGCCTTGGCGGTCCAATACGCAAAGTCGCTCGGCGCCGAGGTGACGGCCGTGGACAACGGCAGCAAGTCCGAGATGATGCTTTCGGTCGGCGCCGATGATGTAGTGGACTACGAAACTGAGGACTACACGCAGACCGACCGACGCTACGACGTCGTGTTTGATCTTGCCGCTCATCGTCCGCTCTCGGAGTCGCGGCGAGTGCTGAAGCCGGACGGAGTTCACCTCGTCGCCGGAGGTGCAGCGGGGCCGGTGTTGCAAGCGATGTTGCTCGGCCCCTTGGTTTCGAAACTACGCAAGCAGCAACTCGTGTTTCTAATGGCACAAGACAGCCGCGAGGACTTGGTCGCGGCGGCTGAGTTCATCCGGTCTGGGAAAGGAACGCCGGTGATCGATCGATGCTATCGGCTGGACGATTTGGCGCAAGCGCTGCAACGCATGGGCGAAGGTCGGGCCCTGGGCAAAGTCGTGATTACGATGTAGCGCGACCGCGCCTGTCTAGTCGCTGATCCTGCGTGCGATCAGCGAAGCGCAGAGGGCGCCCAGTCCGTATCCCAGCACGTCCTGCCAGTCCGCCGACCCCGGCCGCAGCCCAATCCCCTGGGCGCCCTCGTGGGCCCAGGCGAGTCCCATCGGGGCCCAGACCCATGCGCCGCGCAACTCCTCGCGATTGCGGACGAACAGCGCCGCCGCCATCGTTAGGGTGAAGGCGTACAGGGCTCCAGGCAAGGAGTAGAGCACCCAACCCGGCAGCCAAGGGCCCACTCCGCCGAACGCCGCACGCAACAGGTCGGCGGTTCCGTCGAGCGACAGCCTCTCCAGCCACGGCCAAAAATACTTGCCCTTGGGCCGCCAGATGATGCTGATCAACAGCCCCGCCAGACCCGGAGCGACCACCCCCAGTAACCATGCCTGGACGCCCCGCAGCTCGATTGGCCTTGACGGCTGCTCGACCCCGACCGCCTCCATCAACCGAGCTCCGCCATCACCGGAGCATGGTCTGAGGCTGTGAGTCCGTCGACTTTCTTGCGATAGTCGCGATCGACGGTGACCTCGGAGATCCGGCTCATCGCCGGCTCAGTCGCCAGGATGAGATCGATCCGCAACCCTTGCTTGCGATGGAAAGCGCCGCCCCGGTAGTCCCACCACGAGAATTTCTGCTCGTCGGGGTAGAGCTTGCGGAAGGCATCCTCGAAACCCCAGTCGAGCAGCGCTTGAAAGCGGTCGCGCTCGGCCTCGGTGTGGAAGATGCGCCCGCCCAGCAGGTCCTCGTTCCACGAGTCGATGGGCGCGGGACAGATATTGAAGTCGCCGCAGAGTACGGTCGGCTTGTCAGCCTCGTGCTGGGCTTGAAAGTGCGCGGCCAGGGAGTCGAGCCAAGCCAGCTTCTTGGGATAGTCGTCGTGTTCGATCGACTTTCCGTTGGGCAGATAGATGGTGGTGAAGCTGAGGTCGCCGGACTGCGCGGTGATCAGCCGGGAGCCGAGCTCGTCTTCGCCCGGCAAGCCGCGCTGGGTAATCTCCACTGGCTTCTTGGAGAGAACCGCGACGCCGTTCCAAGCCTTTTGGCCGTAGGTTGCCGCGTGATAGCCGGCGGCTTGGAAGAGGGCGTGCGGGAACTGTTCGTCTTCGAGTTTGAGTTCCTGCAAGCCGACGAGATCCGGCTGCCGCGCCTCCAGCCAGTGCATCACGTAGTCGAGCCGGGCGCGCAGCCCGTTGACGTTCCAAGTGGCGATCCGCATCTCGTCCAGCGTATCGAAGCGGGCCGGGCGGATGCTCAGTCTGCGCGTAGGTTTTGCGCCGGGTCCAGGCGGACGGCTCGGCGCGCGGGTCCCCAAGAGGCCGCTATCGCGAGGACGATCAGCGCGATGAACGCGAAGCCAAACGAGGCTGGGTCGAGCGACTCGACCTCATAGAGGAAGCCTTCGGTTAGCGAACGTAGCCAGTAGGCGGCCGTCAGCCCCAACGCCGCCCCCAGGCCGCAAGCCTGGAGGACGCGACCGAGCGCCGTCCGGCAGATGGACAGCCCGGTGGCTCCAAGCGCACGGCGGATGGCGATCTCGCGGAGGCGCCGCGTGACGCTGAAGGCCACCGTGGCAAAAATGCCGGAGCCGGCGAGTAAGAGAGCGATCACCGCGAATAGGGACACGAGTCCCGCGCGAAATCGGTCTTCTCCCGACTGAATTCTGAGGGCCTCCGCCTGAGTCATCTGCATGTAAGGCAGCGCAGCGGGGTTGATTGCAACGGCCGTCTCGCGCAGTATCGGCAATAGGTTCTTCGTTGCGTCGGCTGGACGCGCTGAAATCGCATGAAAGCTGCTTTCGGGATGGTCGATGTGCGCGATGAACTCCGGCTGAATCGGCCAGCGCAGCTCGACCTGCCTATAGTCTGCGACGACGCCGACGACGGTAAAGAAATCCTTGTCTTCGAAGGTCCGAAGACGTATCGACTTTCCCAGGGCGCTACCCCCGGGAAACGCGGTTTGGGCTAGCGACTGGTTGATCAGGACACCCCGCGCCTGACCGTCTCCCTTACGCAGCGGCCTCCCCTCCGCCAATCGCGCGCCGACAGTCTCCAGATAGTCGTCACCGGCGAACTTCAGCATCGTCATCCTGGCGAAGTTCAGAGATCGCCGCTCGGCTGGGTCCTCCGGCAACGGCGGATCATCGGGCAACTCGAAGCTGGAGCCCATGGAAAAGCCCATGAGCGGCGCCCCGTTCGATAGTGAGGCCGAGCGGACCCCGGGGTGGGATCGAACTCGGTCGAGCAGCTGGTGGAAGAAGGCCTTCTTCGAGTCCTTAGGCATCGACCGAGGAAGGTTTGCGAAAAGGTGGGCCGTTTCCGGCGCGTAGACGCCGGCGTCCGCCGAGCTCAGTCTCATTAAGCTATGTGACAGCAATCCGGCCCCGGTCAACAGGACGGCAGCCAGTCCGACCTGAATCGCCGTGAGCGCGCCAAGCGATCCGACGGCTCCCCGACCTGCCGTGGCCGTAGCACTGCGCTGCCGAATCGTTTTCCACGCGTTCTGACCGAGCGCCGACCACGCCGGAACGAGACCGGCTGCTATTCCGACAGCCACCGCCGCGACCAACCCGAAGGCGAGCACCGAGCCGTCCACCGCGATCGCGTCGGTGCGAGGAAAGCGCTTCGGCAGGGCCGTGGTCAGCACTCGCACGCCGCTATACGCCATCAGAACGCCCGCGGCCGTGCCCCCGACCGCTAGCAGCAGCGACTCGCCGAGAGCCTGGCGAAGCAGTGACGACCGTCCGGCGCCGAGCGCCAGGCGTACGCCGGTTTCCCCCTGCCGCGCGATCGATCGCACGAGCAGAATACCGGCCACATTCGCGCAAGCGATCAGTAAGACGAGGCCTACCGCGCCCCAAACCAACTGGATCATCTTCTTCACCGGTCCGACCAGGTGCTCGGCTAGGGGAGTTGCCTGGGCCGTTGGGTCGCGTAACCGCCGACCGTATGAGGTCTCTCGGTTCCTCTGGAGGATCGCTTCTAGCTCTTGACGCGCCTCTCGGTCAGTGACGCCGGGTTTCAGACGACCAAGAATCCTCACGGTCATCATCATGCCGCCCTCACGCACCTTGGTTTCGTTGAGGCGCATTGGGCGCCAAACGTCTGCGTCGGACAGCCGATTGAGTTCGCCAGGCGCGACGCCGATAATCTCGTAGGCTTCTTCGTTGAGTGCAATCGTCTCGCCCACGGCGTCCTCGCGTGCTCCATAGCGACTGCGCCAGTAGTGTTCTGAAAGGACGATGACGTTCGGAGCCCCAGGGACGTCGTCGCTCGCCGTGAGTCCGCGCCCCGCCAGCGGCTTCACGCCCAACATCGCTGGTAAGCCGGCTGTGATGAACGTGGCCCGCACGGCCTCCGCGCGATCATCGCCGTAGCGAGTCATCGATCGTGATCGCCAAGCCTCTATCGCTTCGAACTGGCTGGATTGGTCTCGCCAATCGAGATAGTGCGGCTCGAAGGCGATCGGCCGCAACTCGTTCGGACGCCCCGCCATGCCGGGCGTCATCGCCGTCAGGTCGTAGAGCCGATCCGCCTCCGCGAACGGTAGGGGCTCCAGCAGCACGGGGCGAACGACGGAGTAAACGGCGACATTGGCGCCGACGCCCAACGCTATCGCCAGCATCGCCACGAGGCTTGGCCCGGGCGTCCGCGCCAACGCACGCACCGCCAGCCGCAGGTCTCGCCAAACGCCCTCGAAGCGCTCCGCCAATCCCGCTGCTGCTACATCCAGAGCCACCGCCGGTGACGCCGGATACTCCGCGATCTCCTCCTCATACCGCGCCCGCATCGGACGCGGATAGGCGAGCAACGCCAGCCGGACAAGCAGCCTCATTCCGACTCCAGCAGCTCCAGTCGCTTGGCCGCCGCGACTTGTTCGTTCAACCGCTCGGCCTCGGCGACCAGGACCTGCCGCCCCAGCGCGGTCAATCGGTAGAAGCGTCGGCGCGGATCGTCCCCGGCGGGCGCCTTGCGCTCCTGGATCAGCCGGCTGTCGAGCAACCGGTCTAGCGCCCGATAGAGGGTCCCCGGGAGCAGCTTCACGCGTCCGCCGGAGCGCTCCTCGACCGCCTGCATCACGGCGTATCCGTGCAGATCGTCCTCCGCCAGCGCAAGAAGGATCTCGAACACCGACGGCGTTAGCGGCAAAAAGGCGTCAGGGGAGAGCAGCATAGATTCCTAGTGAATATATTCACTAGGAATCTAGTTGTCAAGAACTGAGTTGAGCGCGTCGGTTACTTCTTGCGCCCGTAGAACAGATCGCGCCCGTCCGCCAGCGCCTTCATCTTGCGATCGGCCACCGAGCGGCCCAGCATCCAGAAACCGCAATCGGGGTGGATATAGCGAATCCGTTCCTCGCCCAGAACCTCGACCGCGTTCTCGATCCGTTCCGCGATCAGCTCCGCCGACTCCACCTCGTTGTCCTTAATATCGACCACGCTCAAGCCGATGCCGATTTTCGGATCGAGGTCCTTCAGCAGCGGCAACTCGTCGTAGCCGCGCCGGGCGAACTCCAACACGTAGTGGTCGACGTGCAGCCCGTTCAGCAGCGGCATCAGCGATTCCCAGAGTCCTTTCTGGATCGTCTGGCCGCCGTAGTTGCCGAAACAGATGTGGCACCCGCGGACCGTCTCAAGCCCGTCGAAGACGTGGTTCAACGCCGCGACGGCCCACTCGGTGTCTTCCGGGTGTCCGGTGATGTTGGCTTCGTCGATCTGGATCACGTCGGCTGGGATACGCGCGAGCTGATCGCGAAGGACCTCGGCGATCGCGAAGGCGACCTTATCGAAGCCCCCGTAGTGCCGATCCGTCAGCGTCTTTGCCAACATATGCGGCCCGGTGCAGGTGAACTTCAGCGGCTTCTGGGTCAGTGCGCGTGTGAGGTCATAGTCAGCCGGAAGATTGAGCGAGCCCTCGCCGATCTGGTCGTGTACGATCCCGGCGGGCGCGGACCGAAACGTCATTCCCTGGTCGGCGCGAAACGCGTCCAGGTCGGAGATCGAATACTTCGTCCGGACGCCCGAAAACTGGCTGACGAAATAGTCGATCATCCCGTTGGTTTCCGGGTGCGACGGGTCGAAGCGTTGCAGCTCGCCGTCAGCGACCAGATCGATCCCAGCCAGCTCTTGGGTCTTGAGGACCACCGCAATCGCGTCCTCCAGCGTCGTGCGCGAGGTATCGCCGTACAGCCAACGCGGGATGGGGTAAGAGCCGACGACCGTAGTTTGGATAGACATTATCGAAAGCCATTGTACGCCGATCTCCACCGCCGACGTGCGAAGCTGACTGCGTGCTTCCGCGAGTCGGCGTCTCGGCCTGCCTGCTGGGCGAACCCGTCCGCCATGACGGCGGCCACAAGCGTCAGGACATTCTGATGAAACGTTTCATGGGTCGAGTGGAATGGGTCGCCGTCTGCCCGGAGTCTGAACTCGGTCTGGGGGTTCCTCGGGAAGCGATCTCTCTGGAACGCACTTCTGGGGATCTGCGCCTCATCGCGACCCAATCTCGCCGTGACCTCACCGACGCCATGCGCTCTTGGGCCGATGCCCGCCTCGATCGACTATCCGGACTATGCGGCTTCGTCCTCAAGGCGCGGTCGCCGAGTTGCGCCGTCCGGTCCGCCCCGGTGGTCGGCGACTCCGTTCCGCATGACGGGCTCTGGGCCGCCGCTGTCCGAGCCCGATTCCCGTGGATGCCGCTTGCCGATGAGGCGCAGGTGGCCGCGGAAGGCGCCGCGGAGCACTTCCTCTTCCAGGCCGAGGAGTGTCTCCGGCTCAACCGACTCTTCGAGCCCCCCTGGCAGCCGCGCGATCTAGTCGAATTCCATACGGGAGTGAAGCTCCTGCTGCTTGCCCACTCGCCCGACGCCTACCGGGCGCTTGGTCGCCTCGTCGCCAAACCGGAATTTAGCGCGAGTTTTGAAACCGAGTACCGAGTCCAGTACATGGCCGCACTCCGGCAGCCGCCGACGCCCGGCCGCGACGCGAATGCACTGGCCCACGCCTTCGGGTACTTTTCCGAGCAACTGCCGGTCGAAGAGCGCCAAGCTTTTGCCGGGCGGATTGACGCCGTGGCGCGCGGGGAAGCGCAGCCCTCCCCGGTCAAGGCGCAACTCCTAGAGCATGCCCGACGGCTCGGCTACGGCTATCTGCTTGAGCAACGCTACTTGTACTAACGCAGGAACTCTTCGAGTTCCACGCGCTGGTCGGTCTTTTCGTCGCGGTACTTCACGATCACCGGCGCGGCGAGGGAGAGGTTCCAGTCTTTGCCCTTGCCGGAAGTGATCGGTCGCGACCCGGGGACGACGACCGCTCCTTCGGGAATCACCAGCGGATCGTCCCCTGTTGCCCGCAGCACCGCGCCGTTCACGACGTCGTAGACCGGCGTTGAGCGCGTCAGCACCACCCCGGCGCCGAGAACCGCGTTTGCTTTGACGATGGTCCCTTCGTAGACGCCGCAGTTGCCGCCTACCAGCACGCCGTTCTCGATCACGACCGGCAGGGCGCCGACGGGCTCCAGCACGCCGCCGATCTGCGCCGCGGCCGAGAGGTGGCAGCTCTGGCCGATCTGTGCGCAGGAGCCGACCAGCGCGTGCGAGTCGACCATCGTCCCATCGCCTACGTAGGCCCCAACGTTGACGTACATCGGCGGCATGCAGGTCACGCTTTGGCCGAGGTAGACGCCGTCGCGAATCGACGATCCTCCCGGCACGACCCGCACGCTGTCTTCCAGCTCGATGTGCTTGGGCGGATAGGTGGACTTGTCGAAGAACTGCAGCCGTGCCCCGGGCTCGTTCATCTCGACCGTCCGGCCCATGCGGAAGCCGAGCAGAATGCCGCGCTTGACCCAAGGATTGACGCGCCAACCGTGCGGAGCGGACTCGTCGGGCTCGGCGGCGCGCGCCGTCCCGGAGTTCAGCGCCTGTTTGAACTCCTGAAAGGTCTCGAAGTCGGTGTGGTCGTAGCTCTCGGGAGCCTTTTGGAAGAGTTCGTCGATCTGTTCAGCCAGCATGAGACCGACCAGTTTCGCACGTAGGCGGGGGCGTCAGCGAGGTTGGCTAGTCGGCATCCAGCCATCGAGTCGCTTGCGAAGGGTACTCTCGTTGATTTACTGGGTCCCAAGCGCCGATTCTGGCCTCTTCCGGCCCCTCCGTGTCACTGACGTCCCCGATCCCGGACAGCAATCGGCAGGTCTCACAACGCACCGACATGTAGTCGCCTCCGCCGAACGGTGACGGCTCCAGCGGGACGCCACAGCCTGGACAGGGTCTCGTTGCTTCCGCTTCAGGGTCGGCGGTGTACCAGCGCATGAGCCAGTAGTAGGTCGGTTTGCCTGTTGCCCTCTCGATGGTCTCGGCTAGTTCGCGTCCCGTCGCTGACAAAAAGCTAGTCGGCGACGCGAGTTCCCCGTACGCGGCTATCTCAAGTAGGCCGCTGTCTAGCCAGATATCGTCGTGGAGGTGTGCCTTTCGGCCCCATACCATCAACTCGTCGATCTCCAGCGGTCGGAGCGGAAGCGTGTAGACCCGCACCCGTTCGTCCTTTGGCAGCGTTCGGACTGGGGCCGACCTACCGGGCGTGAGGTAGAGCGCCTCCGCGTCCCGCCAATAGACTACTGGATCGTCCTTGTCTCCGACGAACTCCCAGCGAACCTCGCCCAGCGTTCGTAACTCGCGAAGCGCATGAAGCGCTGAATCGGAGTGGAAGACCTGCTCCAAAGCGTCGCAGCCCGCGAGCTGGACGTAGCTGTGGAAGTCGCCCTCGACCCAAGTCCAGAGATCTTCGCCAATGATCTGACCTTGCCGAAGCAGGTTTGCGACGTACCCGCCGGCCCGGTCCTCGACCCGCCGCCGATCAGCGCCCGCCTTGGGCCGAACCTCCAACCGGGCGAGCGGCATGCGCAGCCTCTCTCAGTCGGCCGCTGCCGAGTCCGCTTCCAGCAACCCGGTCTCTGCCATCACCCGGTCCATCGTCGCGCGGCTTGCGGCCGAAATCGGAACCATCGGCAGGCGGTACGACTCCTCGAGCAGTCCCATCTTCGCCATTGCGTACTTCACCGGCCCGGGGCTCGACTCGCAGAAGTTTCCTTCCAGCAGGGGCAGCCAATCCTGGTGCACTTTCAGCGCGTCGTCCAAGTGGCCCTCGAGCGCCATCTCACACAGCGTCGACATCTCGGCCGGAATCTCATTGGACGCGACCGAAATGAGGCCTTTGCCGCCGAGTGCGATCAAGGGCAGCGCGACCGCGTCGTCGCCTGAGAGCACCGCTACACTGTCAGGCAGTTCGCGGCACATGCGCCCCATCTGGCCGATATTGCCCGAGGCCTCCTTGAGCGAGGTGATGTTCTCGATCTCGGCCAGCCGCACCATCTCCTCAACCGTCACGTTCCGCCCGGTGCGGCCCGCCACGCTATAGACGCAGATCGGCAGCTTCGTCGAATCGGCCAGCGCCTTGTAGTGCTGGTAGAGACCTTCCGGCGTCGGCTTGTTGTAGTAAGGCGTGACCGACAGCAGCCCGTGTACGCCCAGCGCACCCAGCTCTGCGGCCAGTTCCAACAGCTCAGCCGTGTTGTAGCCGCCGCATCCCGCCATCACCGGCGTTTCGCCGGCTTCCTCGAGCGTGATCTCCACGATGCGCAGGTGCTCCTTCTTGCTCAACGTGGGGCTCTCGCCCGTCGTTCCGCAGGGCACCAGGAAGTGGATGCCGGCCTCGACTTGGCGCCGCACGAGCTTTCGCATCGTCGCCTCGTCGAGCGAACCGTCCGCCTTGAATGGCGTGACTAGAGCCGTACCGCATCCTTGAAACTTCGTCATCGTTGTCGCCTTGCACCTAGGTTAGCCGACCCGCCTTTCCGGGGATCGGATGGCCTAGAGCGTTTGCTCCCAGATCGTGGAGAACTCAAAAAACCCTCGCCGTCCATGGACCCACTTGGCCGCTCGCAACGCACCCCGAGCAAACCCCTGCCGTCCGCGTGCCGTATGCTTCAGTTCAATCGTATCGGCCTCGGAATCAAACCCGATCTTGTGCGTCCCGGGGATCGCGCCGACGCGGTTGGCGCCGACGTCGATCGGGCGGTCGTAACCCGACTCGCGCATCACGTCCAGCAGCCGCAGCATCGTCCCCGAAGGTGCATCCTTCTTGTGCTTGTGGTGCGCTTCCCAGGCAAACGCGTCGTAGTCCTCGGCCTTCGCCAGCGCTTGTGAGGCCGCCCGCACGATCGAGTAGAAAGCGTTGACGCCGACCGAATAGTTGGCCCCGTGGACGAACCCCGTCCCGGCCTTTTCGACTGCGCTTTGTACTTCGTTGATGCGGTCCAGCCAACCCGTGGCGCCGACCACCGTGTTGACGCCCAGGTCCGCCAGCCGGATCGCGTTGTCGGCCACTGTGGAAGGCAACGAGAAGTCGATCGCGACGTCGACGTTCTCAAAGTTCCCCGGAGTCAGCCCCGCGCCGTCCTGATTGTTGTCGATGTCCAACCGCAGAACGATCTCGCCCCCGATCTCCGGGGCGAGTTGCTCCAGCATGCGGCCCATGCGTCCGTAGCCGACTAGCGCGATTCGTAACGGCGTCTGAGAATCCATTTGTCCGTGTCCGTCTGCTATCCGAAAACCGCGGGGTCGACTTCGGCAAAGAACTCCGCGTGCAATCGGCGGATCACCTCGTCCAAGTCGCTCTCGTCCACCACAAAGCTCACGTTCAATCGCGACGCCCCAAGAGAAATCATCGCAATGTGGATGTCGGTGAGCGCGGAGAAAATTCTAGCCGAGATGCCGTCGGTATGGCGAATCCCGTCGCCGACCACGCAGACGATCGCTTGTCCGTTGCGGCGCGACACCTCGGCGACTTCCTCTTCTTCAATCTGGCGAATGATCTCCGGCAGTCGACCCGGTTTGTCGACCGTCAGCGACACGCTGACCTCGGAAGTCGTCACCATATCAACCGCCGTCTCAAAGGTCTCAAACGCCTTGAAGACATGGGCCAGGAAGCCGTGCGCCATCAGCATCCGGGTCGAGCGGATATCGACGACCGTGATGTTCTCTTTGTAGGCGATCGATTTGACGATGGAGCTCGACTTGGGCGTCTCCTCGACGATCAGCGTGCCCTCCGTCTCCGGCCTTCGCGAGTTCAATACGCGGATCGGAATCTCCTTCTCCACCGCGGGACGCATGGTGGAGGGATGCAGCACCCGCGCGCCGAAATAGGCGAGTTCGGAGGCCTCCGCGAACGACAGGACGCGAATCCGGTGCGCGTCGTCCACCAGCGACGGGTCGGCGGTCATCACGCCGTCGACGTCGGTCCAGATTTCGACCTCTTCGGCATCCATAGCGGCTCCGGCCAACGACGCCGTGTAGTCCGATCCGCCCCGTCCGAGCGTCGAGGTCACGCCGCCGAGCGTGGACGCGATAAAGCCGCCCATCACGATGGCCCGGTCCTCTCCCAGCCGCGGCGCAACATTGGTCGTCAACCGGCGCTCGGTCTCTTCCATGACCGGCTCGGCGGCGGTGTGCGCGTCGGTCGTGACGATGACCTCGCGCGAGTCGACGCGCTCCGCCTCGACGCCTGCTTTGCGGATGGCCAGCGTCGCGACGTAGCTGGAGAGTCGCTCACCGAAGCTCGAGATGGCGTCGATCGAACGTGGAGTCAGCTCGCCCATCACGACCAGGCCCTTCACCAGAGCGTCGAGTTCCTGGAAATGCTCGTCGAAGAAGTCCTTCAGCGCGTTCAGGTCCTTGCCCTGGGCCACCGCTCGGGCGTGTTCCACGTGGTACGCGCGCAGTTCGTCCAGCAGCTCAAGTGCTCGCGCCCGATCCCCGCCGGCCGCCGTCCGTCCGATTTCCAACAAGCGGTCAGTGGTCTTGCCCATGGCGGAAACGACCACGAGAGGGGCGCGCTTGGCCCGGGATGCGACGATCGCTGCGACTCTTCCCAGCGCAGCAGCGTCCTCGAGCGACGTGCCGCCGAATTTCATGACAATCATGGCAATGGATCGCGGGCGGCTTCGCAGCCTCGCCCGCTTCTTCATTATCTCCAAACCTATTCGACGACGGCGGGCGGGCGCGGGACCCGTGCACCCGGGCGGCTACAATCGGATGGCAATGAGCTGGCGCATCGACGGTCGCGGCGTGCTCCGTTGGGAGCCCTGGGAGCGCTACTCCTGGTTGCAGCACGGCTTTTCAACGCGAGCCGCGGGGGACTTCCGCGACCTTCCGGCGGAGCAGGTCTCCCAGAAATTCGGGGCGGAGGGTTTTGGGGTCGTGTTGCTGCGCCAAACTCATTCGTCGGTCGTGCACGCCGAGCCCGCGGCTTCCGCCGCGATGCCGGAGCGTCTGGAGGGCGACGCGTTGGTGGGCGACCGCGAGAATCGGTTGCTCGGCGTACGGACGGCCGACTGCGGCGCCCTGTTGCTCGTGGATCCTCGCAACCGCGTCGCAGCGGCGGTCCATGCCGGCTGGCGTGGCGCGGCGGCCCGCATCGTCGGCAAGGCCGTCGAGCGTCTGGCGGCCGACTACCGATGCGATCCAGGAGACCTGGAGGCGCTCATCGGCCCTTGCATCGGAGCGGATCGCTATGAGGTGGGCGAAGAGGTGGCCGAGCAGTTTGACGCAGGCCACCTCAGTCGACCCGAAGGCGCCGCCCGGCCCTTCCTGGATCTGGTCTCCGCCAATCGGGCTCAGCTCATCGACGCCGGCTTGCGACCCGAGAGCGTGGTTGCCGCCGGGCTATGCACTTACCAGCGTGAGGAGCTGTTCTTCTCGCATCGTCGCGATGGAGCCGCCGCTGGGCGCATGCTGAGCGTGATCGGGCTCTCTCCGGTGGAAGCGCCGCCTGGCTCCCTGAGCACGATATCGTGAGTTGCGCCGATGCTTGTTGTCATCCCAACCGAGAAGGAGTTCGCTGCCTTTCTCGCCGCGAGCGGTGCACGAGGATTTCACACTGAGTCGCTGGTGCTCGGCCGAATTAGCGTCCGCCGAATCATAGAGATGGATGGGTATGCGGCACGCGGCGGGTTAGGCAAGGTGGAATTCGGCGTTCGAACACAACACCTGTTGGACCACTACGAAGCGCCCCTCGTCGTTTGCGTCGGCGGCGCCGGTGCCTTAGCTGAAACCGTTGTGATTGGGGATGTCGTCGTAGCGACGGAAACTGTCGAGCATGACTTCAAGAACCGATTCACTAGTCGTCCCGCGCCTCGGTTCAGCGCGACGGAGAATGTGGTGGATGCGCTCCGGGCCTCACCGATGAACACAGGCTTCGCTACTCACTTCGGCCGGATCGCTAGTGGAGACGAGGACGTTGTTCACCGTGAGCGAGCGGAAGCGCTCCGCGAGCAAACCGGAGCGATGGCCGTGGCGTGGGAAGGTGCGGGCGGCGCCAGAGCAGCCGCGTTCAGCGGGGTTCCGTTCGTCGAGATTCGGGGGATCACCGATCATGCCGATCCTTCGGCATCGGCGAGCTACGACAACAACCTCGAGCTCGCGATGAGCAATGTGGTCTCTGTCTTGATGGCGCTGTCCACGAGAAATCAAGGCTCCCTTCGTTAACACGGACGGCGCAACACCGCGACTTCAGCGAACCTCGCCACGCGGCCGATGCATCTAACGGTGGAGCCGACGCGCCGAGCGCAGTGAGGTCGCGTTGAGCCCTGCTTCACGGCTACGGCGCCCGCATTCAGTATCGCGTGTGCGTTCCTTGAACTGACTTTGTCGGACGTGTATTCCAGGCGCGCGGATTCAAGGGTGCAGGAGAACTAGCTCAAGATCACGGTGTTCTCTCATCTGCGGCGTCGGCTGGCAGGCGCTTAGCTCTTCATCGGCGCAGAAACGAACCGCGCGAGCAACGTCATTGCTCATCGTCGCTCGCAGGATACGACCAGTCTCGCGGTCTACCGTAGAACGAACCGTGAACTCCTCGCAGCCCCACGCAGCCAAATAGCCGTTCGGCTGCCGTCGAACCATCTGCCAGTTGTTCGGTGTATCGCCGCATACTGGCGCTTTCATCCACGGCCGGTACGCCTCCAACGACGTCTCGGCAGGCGGCCGAAAACGGGTCTCAAAGTAAACCTGTTTCTCGCTCAGGCCCGTCATCTCGATTTCGACTGCAAGCTTGTCTTGCCCCAACGGGAACGTTTCGCCGTCCGACCAGTCGCCGGTCACAGGCTCTCCCATCGCCCGGTCGCCCTCTTGCTCAAGTCGAGTGATTCCGCTCTTCGGCCCAACCGCGACGTAGAACGTGACAAGGTCCGTGACCATACCAAGCATGGCGGGGTCTCCGGCCGGCTTCGCCATCTCCGTCTGCCCTCCGGAATGCAACGAAACCGTTGAAGGCCCCAGGTCCGATACGTCACGGGCCGCACCGTCCGGCAACTTCCTGTATGTCAGCCACGCGACGACCTCATGTGGAATCTCTCCTTTCAGAGCCACCAGGTGCTCCGATCGCGCGACCGCTGCACTGCGCGTGACTCGCTCACCGATCTCGAGCTTCCGCCGAGTTCTCAGCTCGTACTCCATCCGCTCCCCAACCGTATAGTGCCGCTCATACGTATAGCGGCCCGCGCCTTCGATCACTTGGGCAGAGAGGATCACAGGGAAGGTCATCAGCGCGACCAGAACTGGCAGGGCTCGTTTCATGGCCTCATGCTAGCTGCAACGCGTCGATTCCGGACATGCTTCCGCAATTGGAGAATGTAGGAATCGGGCGTCCGGCTGGCTGGTCCCGCAACGGGCGGCGGCGGCGAAGCGGGGCCGGACCGAGGATCCGACGCGAATAGGCCGGATACATGTCCGAGAACCCAGTCAGTCTCGCCCGACCGCCTAGATCACCTGAAGAATTTGAAGTCGCGATGTCGGGATTTCTGCTATTTTGACGCAGATTCGGACAAGCCCCCACAATGGGCAGTCGGATCAAACTAGAGGAGCAGGAGTACCTTAGCGATGAGCGAATCAGTATCACCGGTCGACAATGGCGTCAACGTAGGAGCGTTGCTGGACGCGCGCGAAGCGCTGACCGCAGCCCCACAAGCCGCCCAATTCAAATGGCGGGCGTCATGCAACTGGGTGGGAGGCACGCACAGCCAATCCAAAGTAGAGAGCTTCTTCGGCCTCGGAGAGGAGCAGCAGCACCGGACGACGTTCAGCTTCGAAGCCGATCACCCGGAGATCTTCGCTTCCGCGGACCAGGGCGCGACGCCGGTCGAGATTGTGTTGGTGGGCCTCGCGTCCTGCCTGACCGCGGGCGTGGCGGCAGTCGCCCAGCGTCGTGAGATCCAGCTCCGCTCGGTCCGCGCGACAGTCGAGGCCGACATGGACATCCAGGGGATCCTCGGAATCGACAGCGACGTCCGCAACGGCTTCGGAGGCATCAAGATCACCTATCAGATCGACGCCGACGCCTCGAAAGAAGACATCGACGCGATTGTGGCTCAGTCCGCGAAGCGTTCCGCCGTCTACGACATCATCACCAACCCGACCAACGTCAGCATTGAGGTTGCGTGACGAGTAGCGCTCTCAAAGAACAGCCTGTGGTCGCCGGGGCCGTCGACGTCGTCGTCATCGGCGCCGGCCACTGCGGGCTCGCGGTCAGTCGTTGCCTCACCGAGCGATCGATTGAACACGTCATCCTCGAACGCGGCCAGGTCGCCAACTCGTGGCGGCATGAGCGCTGGGACTCGCTGCGGCTCTTGACGCCGAACTGGCAGAGTCGGTTGCCGGGATACGGCTACCAAGGCTCCGATCCGGACGGTTTCATGACCATGAAGGAGGTCGTCGAGTTCATCGACGGCTATGCGGAGTTCATTTCGGCGCCGATCCACGGCGACACGACGGTCACGTCGGTGAGCCGGGATGAGGACGGGTATCGCGTCGAAACCGATCGCGGTGAATGGCGTTGCCGGAGTGTCGTGGTCGCGAGCGGCGAGAACAACCGCACGAAGGTACCGCCGCTCAGCGAGGCCATACCCGACTCCATCAAGACGTTCACGGCCCACAGCTACCGAAATCCGGATTCGTTGCCCGAGGGCGGCGCGCTCGTGGTCGGCGCGTCGGCTACCGGACTGCAGATCGCCGACGAGATTCATCGCTCAGGCCGGCCGGTGACGATCGCGGTCGGCGAACACGTCCGCATGCCCCGTACTTACCGGGGGAAGGACATCCAGTGGTGGCTCGACGGCGCGGGCGTACTTGATCAGGCGATCGAGGACGTGGACGACATCGTGCGTGCGCGCCGCGTTCCCTCGCCCCAGCTCATAGGAACTCCGGAGCGGGCAACCCTGGACCTCAACGTCCTCACCGACAACGGCGTGGAGACGGTGGGCCGACTGGCGGCGGTGAACGACGGCAAGGCGCAGTTCTCGGGTTCGCTGCGCAACCATTGCCAGATGGCCGATCTCAAGCTCACGCGGCTGCTCAATACCATCGACGAATGGGCCGAGGAGAGCGGCGCGGCGAGCGACGCCGATCCTCCCGAGCGCTTTGAGCCCACACGCGTGCCGGAGTCTCCTCGGCTGAGTCTCGACCTCCACAGCGGTCAGATCCGCTCGCTGTTCTGGGCGACCGGCTTTCGTCCCGATTACTCCTGGCTGAACGTGCCGGTGCTGGACCGCAAGGGCCACATCCGCCACGATGCGGGCGTGGCGGACTCGCCGGGCATGTACGTCATCGGTTTGACGTTTCTGCGCCGCCGGAAGTCGAGCTTCATTCACGGCGCCGAGGACGATGCGCGGGACTTGACCGAGCATCTCGCCGGCTATCTGGCCGGTTGCTCTCGTCCGAGCGCCGTCTCCAGTTGAACGAGCCTACGGGAACTCGAACACCTGGATCGGCGTTCCCGCCGGGCAGAGCGGACTGACCATCACCGTGTCCTCAATCGTGTTGCTGCGATTCCCGGCCGCGTCGATGAGCGTTAGTGCGGCGATCCCGTCCCCCGGTACGGCCTGATCTTGTTGGAAGGTCGGAGTATTCCCGATGGAGAAGCGGCCGTCGACGACCCCTGGAAAATCGAGCGGCCCGCCGGCCAGCAGGTAGCTGCAGACGTTGTCTGAATCCGTCGCCTTCAACAGCACCTCTGCTT